>ERZ1026850.100-NODE-100-length-54835-cov-9.483114_pt1 | contig 54835 bp, 43 predicted proteins | sample MGYA00380155_ERZ1026850 | MGnify/ENA primary metagenome ERZ1026850 (study PRJEB33269, sample SAMEA4719791) | human gut metagenome | biome: human-associated habitat; feature: organic feature; material: feces | place: Cameroon | collected 2013-10 ... | reverse complement strand
TTTTCCCATTCCTTTGGTGGCAAAAAACAAAAATTTGATCAGAAATCCGGCTGCAAGAAACGGAAAATTCAGAATAATCTGCAGGAGCGGCATATTCTTATAAATAAGATAGACATTATTTCTTGAAGAATATCTTGTCTTAAACTGGTTATATCTGGAACCGCTTGTACCACTGCCTACATGGTATACGATTGCTTCCGGCGCATACCAGTTTTCGTATCCATATATTCTGGCCCTGTAGCCAATATCTGTATCTTCCAGATATGCAAAATGCTCTTCATCAAAATATCCGATCTGTTCGATGATATTTTTCCGATAAATCGCGGCACCTCCACATGAGGAAAAGATTTTTTCTTCTTTCTGATAGAGTGCCATATCCCGTCCTTTGCCTCTGGCATATGACCAGCCCAATGCACAGTAATAATTTCCCGCATCATCGATTTTATCTCTGTCATGATACTGAACCATTCTCGCTGCACATGAAAATGCTTTTTTGTGTCTTTTTATTGCCAGCAGCATCTGTTCCACAAAGTCTTCTCTTACTTCTGTATCATTGTTCAAGAGCAGTACATATGGTGTCTTTGCTGCCTTTATACCTTCATTTACTGCTCTGCAGAAACCAAAATTCTCCGGCAGTTCAATGATGTGTACCCACGGATAATTTGCCGTTACAAAAGAACAGCTTCCATCTGAGGATCCATTATCTACCAGAATGACTTCAAAGCTTTTCAGTGTCTGTCCTTCCAGACTGCCCAGCACACTGTCCAGAAATGCTATTCCGTTAAAATTCGGTATAACCACCGATACTTCCATATTTTCTCCTATCTGTTTTTCTTCTCTTTTATATCCATTCCCTTCAGCGGACGGAGAGAATAATTCCATTTTGTCAGAGAAAGATTCTTATTATAGTATGGATCTCCATTTTTAAGGATATCAATCCAATGACAACGTATATATTCTATCTCCTCCTGGAAACGACGCACTTTCTCTTCGCTGTCTTCTGCACCTCTTGTCTTGGATTCCATATGATACAGCTGTACATATGGATCATAGACGATCAGTCTGCCCGTCTCTCTGACTTTCAGACAGAGATCTACATCGTTAAATGCGACAGAAAGTTTTTCCGTAAATCCACCAACTTCTTCGAAAGCTTCTTTTTTCATCATCATACAGGCTGCTGTTACCGCACTCATGTCCTGAATAATTGAAGCCTTGTGCAGATAACCGGTACGATTTGCCGGCATATCAACAAACATATGGCCTGCGATTCCACCGATTCCTATTACACATCCGGCATGTTGGATCGTATTGTCCGGATAAATAAGTTTCACTCCGACAGCTCCGACTTCTTTGCGCTGACACATTCCAAGCATTTCAGTCAGCCACCCTTCCGTAATGACTGTTACATCATTATTCAGAAAAAGAAGATACTCTCCCTTTGCATGACGGACACCATAATTATTGATCGCAGAATAGTTGAATTCCTTTTTCCAGCGAAGGAGCCGGATCTTCGGATCAGAAGACAGCTCTTTGTAATATCTGAATATCTCATCCGAAGTACTGTTATTTTCTATAATAATAATTTCATAATTCTGATATTTTGTTTTTGTCCGAATAGATTCTATGCATGCCCTGAGGGACTCTGTTTCATCCTTATTCGGAATAATAATAGAAACCAGCGGCTCACCCTGAACCGGATACTGTACACGGAAAAAGCCCAGATCTGGTGTATGCGTAACAGTTCCTTCCACACCGGTTCTCTCCAGATGTGCTTCTATTGCACGACGCCCTGCCTCAAAAGCATACATCTTACTTGCAGGATTGTCCGCTGTAGAAGCCTTATGTGTCCGCCAGTGATACAGAATTTCCGGAACATGCCCTATTTTATTGGATTCTTCCACACATCGGAAAATAAAATCATGATCCTGTGCCCCGTCAAATTCCTGTCGGAAGCCGCCTACCTTACGTATGACAGACTGTCTGACAACAAAAAAGTGACAGATATAATTATTGGACCGCAGAAGATCCAGATTGAAATCCGGTTTCAGATGTGGCTGAAAATGTTCGCTCAGATCCGTTGTAACTTTGTCTTCATCTGTATATACTGCATCAAGCTTCGGATCTTTTTCCAGCGCAAGTGCTATTTCAAAAAGTGCATCAGGTGCGAGCAGATCATCATGATCAAGTATCCCGGCAAATTCTCCTCGGGTCATCTCAAGTGCAGCATTCGTATTTCCAGCTATACCCAGATTTTTTTCCAGTTCCTTTACCCGAATACGAGCGTCCTTTTGCATATATTCATCCAGCACCTGCTTCATAGTTTCATCATCCGGACTTCCGTTCGCAATGCATAACTCCCAGTTCCGATATGTCTGTGCCAGAAGTGAATCAAGCAGCTGACGCAGAAAAAGCTCCTGTGTATGATATGCCGGAACTGCAACACTGATCAGCGGCTCACTGGAAAATCTGTACTGTTTCTGTTTCTCCAGTTCAGCGGCATCTGGTTTATAAGCCTCATACCATGGTCCATATGGCACCTCTTCAGGCTCAAAACGCTCGTGAAGCCGGATCCAGAATTCTTTAGGTCCGTAATGTTTAAAATAACGCAGTCCCTTCTTGATCGTATAGGGATTCAGTTTCTTCAGCATCCGTCCCCACTCAATATGTCCTGTCGCTTCTTTATTTTTATTCATCTTATATTTACACCTTCAGGTTATGTTTTCTCGTTACTTTTAACTATAATCTGACTTATTTTATCATTCTGACCCTCTTTTTGCAAGGGCGTATGTCATTCTGCTTGAATTAACGACTGAAATGGGATATGATAGATTGCGAGATTACTCTACAAATATAAAGGGGTAGATGTTTATGAAATTAAAAAGATTATGCAGCGGCCTGCTTGCTCTGGGACTTGCTTTTTCTTTAATATTCCCGACTCCAGTACTGGCAGCGGAAGAGACTGCAGATACACAGGCTTCTTCTGTGTCTACCAACAGCATATCCGGATGGCCGCAGGGACCGGAGATCACTTCCACTGCTGCCATGATTATGGAAGACAGCACACAGACCACTATTTATGCAAAAAATATAGATCAGGTTCTTTATCCCGGTGCCACAGTAAAAATCATGACCACACTTCTGGCTCTTGAAAATACTCAGCTGAGTGATCAGGTTACCATGACTGCTACCGGTGTCTCGGGTGTCACCGACGGCGGTGCAAACATTTCTGCTCAGCTGGATGAAGTTTTTACTGTCGAACAGTGCCTGTATGCGATCATGCTTGCTTCTGCCAACGATGTGGCACTTCAGATTGCAGAACACATTGGTGGTTCTGTAGACGGCTTTGTTCAGATGATGAATAACCGCGCTGCAGAACTCGGCTGTACAAACACAGTCTTCACAAATCCAACCGGTCTTCCGGACGAAAATCAGCATACAACCGCACATGATATGGCTCTGATCACCAAAGCTGCTATTGATAATGAATCCTTCCGTACTATTGCCGGTACAACTTCTTATACAATTCCGGCAACAAACGTTTCCGGCGGTGAGCGTGTACTGACTAATAATTTTTCTATGCTTAATAACACAAATGCCTCTTATTATCAGTATTGTCTCGGAGGCAGAGAAGGTTATACAGAAGCTTCCGGCAGTACACTTGTCTGTGGTGCAGAAAAAAACGGTGTTTCACTGATTGCAGTCGTCCTTCAGGGTGCATCCGGCACTACTGCTGCTGAAGCAGTAAGTCTTCTGAATTACGGATTTGATAATTTCCAGATACTTTCTCTTGGTGATAACGACTTTAACATGGCCTCCGGCGGCAAAGTGCTGGTTCCGAATGGCACCACCGCAGATACCCTTACCACTCAGGATGGAGAAGTTCAGGACGGACAGTACACCAGACAGTTTTTCTTCAACGGAACACCTGTCGGCACTGCAGTTATGTCCGTAACTTCAACAGAAGACGATACTGCCGTCATTGATGCCAGCGCTCAGAATCTCACTGCCGCACAGAATTATACTGCCAGTCACACAAACATTCCGTACTTCGTGATTGGCGGCATCGGATTGCTTCTGGCTCTTCTGATTCTTCTGCGTATCATCAAAATTGCAAAATCCTGATACCGGATATTAATTATATCTCTTGAATATTTTTACAAAAAACAACCTCCGCCTTTTTTCAGACGGAGGTTGTTTTTCTCTTATCACTCTGGTTCTTTTTATTACAGTTATCCCTGTTTAATTTCTTCCAGATAACGTCCAAGTGCATCTTTCCAGTCCGGAAGTCTTGTAAATCCATGTTCTTCCAGTTTCTTTTTTTCCAAACGGCTGTTGGATGGACGTTTTGCTTTTGCCGGGTATTCCGCGGAGCTTACAGGAAGTACTTTTACTTCCATGCCTGCCTGACGGAAGATTTCTTTTGCAAAATCACACCAGGAAATATATCCGCCTTCGTTTGTTGCATGATATTTTCCATACTCTTCTTTTTCAAGCATATCCACAAGGAGTCTTGCAAGGTCATAGGTATAAGTAGGAGTACCGATCTGATCATCAACGACAGTTAATGTATCATGAGTCTTACCAAGATTCAGCATCGTCTTGATAAAGTTTTTGCCATTCAGACCAAATACCCATGCAATACGAACGATATAATGCTTCGGTGCATATTTTTCTACTGCAACTTCACCTTCATATTTGCACTGTCCGTATACATTTAGTGGTTTTACAACCGGATCATCCGGTTCCCACGGACGGGTTCCCTGTCCGTCAAATACATAATCTGTACTGAGATAGATCATAGGAATATCAAGTTTTCCACACATTCTGGCAATATTTGCTGTCCCATCCACATTGACCTTGTGGCAAACTTCCTGGTTATCCTCAGCAGCATCCACTGCTGTCCATGCAGCACAGTGAACAACTTTATCCGGATGCACTTCACCGATCACTTTTTCAACAGCAGCACGGTCTGTGATGTCCATCTCTGCAACATCCACACCAACGCCTTCATAGCCTCTTCTCGCCAGCTCATTCATAACATCATATCCAAGCTGTCCTTTTACTCCGGTTACTAATACTTTCATTCAAGTTCCTCCTATATCCGCTTTAATGAGAAATCCTGACTCTTCAGTGTCAGGTTTGGATTATAATACGGATCTCCGTCACGCATGATATCCGGCCAGCGTCTTTCAAAAATCTGAATTTCCTTATTAAATCGAGCTACTTTTTCCGGTGTATCTTCAAGTCCTCTGGACTTGGATTCATAATGATACAGTTCCGCATATGGATTATATACGATCAGATATCCCGCTTCACGAAGTTTCATACAAAAATCAATATCGTTAAATGCAACGGCAAGTTCCTCTGTGAGTCCTCCGACTTTGTCAAAGGCTTCTCTTTTGACCAGCATGCAGGCTGCTGTCACTGCACTGTAATCCTGCGCACAGATGATTCTGTGGCAATATCCGGTTGTGCCTCTCGGCTGCAGTACAAAACAATGACCTGCGATTCCACCAAATCCAATCACGACCCCTGCATGCTGGATCGTATCATCTTCATAATACATTCTTGCTCCAACTGCACCTACATCACTGCGCATACAATATCCCAGCAATTCTTCCAGACAGTCTTCATTAATGATCTCAGTATCATTATTCAGAAGAAGGATATACTCTCCTTTTGCAAAAGTTGCTCCATAATTATTGATTGCTGAATAATTGAATTCCCTGTCCCAGTATACCACATGAACCTTTGGATTTTCTGCCTCCAGCTGTTTGTAATACTGGAAAGTAGACTCTTCCGTGCTGTTGTTTTCTACGATAATAAATTCATAATTTTTGTAGCTTGATTTCTGATCGATCGAGTCCATGCATCGCTTCAGATCATCAATATGATCTTTATTTGGAATGATGATTGAAATCAACGGATCATGATCTCTGTGAAATCTCGTTCTGTAAAGTCCAAGAAATTCTCCCTGATATACTTCCGCATCAATTCCAGTTCTTTTATAATGCTCCTCAATCGCACGTTTTCCCGCCTCAAATGCATATGTCTTACTTTCCGGATTCTCCGCAGTAGAGTCCTCATGGCATCTCCAGTGATACAATATTTTCGGCACATGATAAATCTCTTCTGGTTTTACAGCTTCCACGCAGCGGAAAATAAAATCATAATCCTGTGCTCCGTCAAATTCTTTACGAAGAGTTCCAACCTGCTCGATAATTTTTCTGTCCACAACAAATAAATGACAGATATAATTTACCGTACAGAGCAGATCCGGATTATAATCCGGTTTGAAATGCGGCTGAAAGAACTTATGTCCGTCCATGGACATTTTGTCTTCATCTGAATAGAGTACTTTGATCTCTCTGTTCTTATTCAGAGCCTTCACACATTCAAACAGTGCATGCGGCGTCAGTTCATCGTCATGATCTGCAAATGCAATATAATCACCTGTTGCAATTTCTATTGCAGCATTCGTGTTTTCAGAAATCTGCAGCGGTTCTGCATGAGATACAACTTTAATTCTCTCGTCTGATGCTTTCAGTGCTTCCAGAATACGTGCGATCGGTGAATTTGCTCCACTCCCGTCAGACAGACATAATTCCCAGTTCGGATATGTCTGATTTCGGATGGTATCCACCAGCTGTCGAAGATATTTCTCATTTGTCTTATACAGAGGAATCACAATCGAAATTTTAGGCTGAAACTCAAACTTCTCTCTTCTCTGACGTTCCAGCTCTCTGGCACTCGGAAGATGTCTCACAATCCATTTCTGATATGGAATTTCTCTTGTTGATGCTGTTTTTACTTTTGCTGCGACTTTACCCAAAAGAGCTGCACTTCCCTGTGATTTCCAGTAGCGAAGACCTTTTTGCGCATATTTTTCTATTTTTTTGCACATTACTACAGACGACTGCAGATGTGCCACATGTACAGATTTCGTATTTCCTGCATAAAAAACAACATAGACTACTTTACCTTTAAGATTTGTCAGTTCGACAAAAAAGCCTGACTTATCTTTAATTTCCATCTGTTCCATCTCTTCGTAAAGCTGTTCTACATCTACTCGTTCTGTACGAAGTATTTCTGCCTGGATCTTTTCTTTATTTTCATCAAATATCTGAATGCGTACCGGTTCGGCAGCCACTGCCCATCCACGGATTCTCAGAAATCCCTGCTGTACCTTTTCTTCTTCAATATAAAACTGTGGTTTTCCTCTTCGTTTTTCCAGATCCTTTACAGAAACAGAAAACCAGCAGAACGTTTTTTCCGGTGTCTCTGCATAAATGCTGAGTTTCTGATAACCTTCCAGTGATTCAGGAAGCTGAACTGCCGCTGTGATCCGTTCTCCCCGCATCAGATCAGGATCTTTAAACCGCTCCAGTGCACTGACAACTTCCAGACGCTGAATTTCCGCTTTTACTTCAGAACCATCAAGTTTTGCACGCATTCTGGCCTCTTTTGGCCATGTTCCCTGCAATATATAACAGCAGGGATCCTGCAGGTGAAAACGGTCCTTTGTTACCTCAAAAATTTCTTTTGCCATATAAATTTCCTACCTCACTTCTCAGTCTTCTCTGATAGAGCAATCCCCTTCCTTTACAGAAAGATTTGGACTGTAATAAGGATCTCCTGCGTCAAGCTGAGTACTCCATTTTTCCTTAAATCTGGCTATTTCTTTCTCAAATCGGAACTGTTTTTCCGGAGTGTCCTCCAGACCTCTCGATTTAGACTCATAATGATACAGTTCGGCATGTGGTGTAAACACGATTTTCTTTCCTGCCGCGCGCAGTTTCATGCACAGATCAATATCATTGAATGCCACCTGAAAAGTCTCGTCAAAACCACCAACTGCATCAAAGTCAGCTTTCTTTACCATCATGCAGGCTGCTGTCACTGCACTGATTTCCTGTACGCTGATCATTCTTCCAAAATAACCGGGATCTTCTCTGGACGCGCGACACATAATATGTCCGGCAATTCCTCCCAAGCCCAGAACAACTCCGGCATGCTGAACCGTATCATCCGGGTAATAAAGTTTCGCTCCTACAGCTGCAACCTGTTCCTGCTGACAGATCTGCAGCATTTCTTCCATCCATTGTGATGTCAGTATTTCCACATCATTGTTCAGAAACAGAAGATACTCGCCTTTTGCCTCTCTGGCAGCAAAATTATTGATTGCAGAATAATTAAATTCCTTTTCCCATTTCAGAACACGCACCTTTGGATATCGTCCCGGAAGTTTTTCATAATAGGAAAATGTTTCTTCTTTTTCGCTGTTATTCTCAACGATCAGCACTTCATAATTCCGGTAAGTCGATTTCTTTGCCATGGAAAACAGACACAGTTCCAGATCATCTGCATGATCTTTATTTGGAATAATAATTGAAATCATTGGATTCCCCTGAATCTTTACATAACTTCTGTACCATCCCGGACGTTCTGTCATCTCCACACTGGCATCTATTCCAAGTCTCTGATAATGCTCACGAATCGCATTGCGTCCCGCCTCATAAGCATATTTCTTGCTCTCCGGATCTGCTGCTGTAGAATCCATATGGCATCTCCAGTGATAAAGCACTCTCGGAATATGCACAACGCTTTCTGCCTGTTCACAGCATCTGAAAATAAAATCAAAATCCTGTGCCCCGTCAAACTCTGTTCTAAGATATCCGACTTTATCCGCCAGGCTCTTTTGAACAACAAAAATATGGCAGATATAATTGTTTTCGCGCAGACGGAAAAGATTATAATCCGGTTTAAAATTCGGATCAAAATAGTGCTGTCCGTCCATGCTTACCTTATCCTCATCTGTATAGATGACATCGGCTGATTTTTCATTGACGACCCTGACAATTTCATACAGGGCATCCGGCTCCAGTGTATCGTCATGATCACAGAGCATCAGATATTCTCCCTCTGCCATCTCGATCGCCGCATTCGTATTTACAGATATTCCACCATTTTCGTCAAGTTTTTTATAAGAAATTCTCTTTTCCCGACTGTAATGTTTCTCGATAAACTCTTTTACTTTATCATCCGGACTTCCGTCTGCCAGGCAAAGCTGCCAGTTTGCATAACTCTGCGCCCGTACGGACTCAAGCAGTTCTTTCAGATACGGAAGCGGTGTTGCATACAGCGGAATCACAATACTGATTTTGGGATTCTGTGCAAAAGAAGCATGTTTCTGTTTGCGAAGAGTACGCTTGTCCGCCTGATGTTTCGCAAGCCACGCTTCATAACTCCCCTTTGTCTCAGGATCGTTTTTTCCAAACAGTCTGCTGAAAAATCCTTTGGGCTTATTTGCCTTCTGAAGTTCCTGTACATTGATCTCACAGGTCTTTGTTACAGAATCTCCCCTGAAATGAAGTACGATCCTCTTTCCGGGAATTTCCTGAAGAACAGCAGAAATACGGAATCCGATCTCCTGCTGTCTGTATTCTTCATCCAGTCCCAGTCGTTCTACAACATCCGGGCGCCTGCCTCTGTTTATTCTGCAGTCCAGAATACTTGTGTCCTCTTTGTGTACTGTAACTTCCACTTCACCTCTCTGGTCGATTACCCAGCCCTGAATCTCAAGCATAGTGTCATAAAGAATTTCCACCCGGTCAAGATGGAATTCCACCAGGCTTTCTTTCAGAAACTCTTCCAGTTCATCTGATGTTTTTTCCCAGAGGGAGCATCGTTTCTCTCCATCATACAAAAACAGTTCCAGATCCTGATATTTGTTGATCAGTTGAAGTACTTCCGGAATCTTCACAGTAAATCCCGGCAGAAATTCTCCTGTTTCTATCTGAAGTGCCTGTTCTACATCTGGTCTTGGACGAAAAATCACTTTCGGGATTTCAATCTTCTCATGTCCGTCGGCAACCAGCTCAAATTTACATTCTTTCCCGGATGTCGGAATATACCATCCTTCCAGACTTAAAACATGCCCATGTCTGTCATTATATTTCTGTTCATCTACGCTGAAGCGTAATTCTTCCATGTTCTGTCCTCATTTTATTTTTTATATGAACCGTAAACTATTTCTTCCTGATGCTTCTGTACATCTTCCAGACCTTTGTGTTTTCCATCTCATGTATCTGCCGTTTCAGATGTTGAATTTCCTGATCACGCTGCGCAGATACACGACTGAATTCTTTCCAGAATCTGTCCCTTGCTTCCTGTTCCCTGATTACTTCTATTTCAAATCTCAGTGTATGTTCTCCCTGAGGAATATCAGATATGATAAACTGTGGATCCCCTGCACCAAAATAATACTTATGTTTTGCAATCGGAAAACCATTTGTCGTAAATGATATTTTCTTTTCGTTCTCAAGACTGAGATTTTTCAGGAAAAGTCCTCCTGCTGCTTCACCGGGATCCAGACGAAGTCTGTTCACATTTGATGGTATCGGAATTTCCACCTTTACTCCATGCTTTCCCATTGGAAGGACAACTGAATCCTTTTCACAGAAATCATTTCCTCTGTCATAAAATACCTGCAGTTTTCTTTCTGCCCCTGCAATACGGATCTGTTCATAATAAGCAAGAACATCTACCTTGCCCGGAGAAACCTCTTCGTACATTGCAAGCAGTGGAATATGATCCCCTTCCATATATTTCTGGAAGTTCTGTTCCATTTCTGCAAATATTTTCATCTCTTCATCTGTAATTCCCGCCTTGCCGTAAAAATCCAGTTCTTTCAGAATCCGACGTTTTCCATCGCTTTCCAGATAATAATGAATCATTCTGTACAGAATGTATTTGCAGGGAATCGGAAAACGGAATGTCCATTCATAGTCGATAACGGAAACCCTGTCTTTTTCAATCAGGATATTGGCCGGAACCAGATCAATATTGGACATACCACTGCAGCGGCAGGTTTCACTTACCGGTACATCGCCGAATACTTCAACGAATTCCGGTGTTTTAAAGAATAATTCTCCATCATGAATATGCTGGATCTTTTTTATATACATAAAGAACAGTTTTTCCAGTTCTTCCAGTTTTCCTTCCTCCAGAAGTTCATCAAGACGTTCTTCCAGTGTTTCACCTTCCAGATATTCCAGACGCACCCCATCCTTTTCTGCATGACAGCTGTTCAGTTCCAGCCCCTCTCTTCCATAAAAGGTTGTCAGCTCTCTGGAAATTTTTTCAAGTTTTTTTACATGTCCTGATGCTGTCTGATCTGCCGGAAGTTTCTGTACATATCTCGTACCTGTATTGTTCTCACCAATTTCCGTCCGAATAGAAAACTTCGGATTTCTCTCGTTGGAAAATTTTGCATAAATCGTTTCTGTCTTCACACGGTCTTTGCCGATCAGAAGAAGAAAGGAATTGGCAAATTCCGGATACAGATCATTCTCAATCAACGAATCATATACCGGTGATTCCTGGAATAACTGCAGCCGTAATCTGTCATAGTTTGTCTCCAGACGATTCAGCTCACCCTTGGCCGGAAGTCTTTTATCAGAATAAATTGTCATCGGCAGTTTGTAATCCGGAAATGGATAGTACCATTCAGCCTGAAGATTTCCTGCTTTCCTGAGGATCTCTGCCAGTTCTTTTCTGGAAAAAGTTTTAACTCCGTTTGTCGTCGGATATCCTTCCAGACCTTCAAAAAGCGTTCCGAAATGATCCTCCGTACATCCAGCCCAGTATTTCAGTCCAAGACGGTTTTCGATCGCAAGCACAATTTTTCCGTCTGGTTTCAGATGTCTGGAAATAATTTTGAGAAAATCCACATACGGTGTTTCACTCTGTATGTAAGCCTCTCCATATTCAAACACACCGATCAGTGTGATATAATCATATTTTTCTGTAAGATTTCTTTCGATATCCTGGAAATTTCCCATCAGAATCTGCAGATTCTGGAAATCTTTGTGACGCCATGCATTGATCATGCTGCGCTTTCTGGACAGTTCAATGCAGGTGACTTTTGCCGCTTTTTTACAGAGTGCTCCTGTCACTGCTCCACAGCCTGCCCCTATTTCCAGAACATTTTCATTTCCTGTAAAAGGAATCCAGCTTAAGATATTTTCTCTGATATGTGAATAATGATACAGGATCGGCCAGCTTTTGCGCTCAGCGATCACCTGATTCCACTTTTCTTCCGGACAGGTTTTTGCAATTTCTAGCATCTCATCTTCAATCGCACCATCTGTATATAAATCCTGTCCCGGGTAATACGTATCATCCAGAATAACCTGTCCTATTTTTTCACTCATTTTTCTTCTCCGTATTGAATCTCCACTTTTGAATTCATATCATAAAAGCCTACTGTATTCTGTTCAGAAACAACGGTAATGTTGCATGCATCATAGAGTCTGTGAAAAACAGTGAACTCTCCGTCCTTGTATCCTGTACATCCAAACGCAAGCAGGTACTCTCCTCCCTGAAGAAACATCTCCTGCGTAAATGTCACTGTACAGGTATCCCCTTTTTCTGAGTGCTCTATATGCATTTTTTCAAACATGGTATTTGTTCCGGTAATCTCCGTTCCTTTGATATCCTTAAAGGTATATGCCATGATCGGTTCCTGAATTGTCTCATGAAAAGCAACCTTCATACGTATCTGAAAGGAACTTCCCTTCTCAATCGTATTGGTTGATCTGCCCTTATCATCGATCACTGCAAAATCTGTGATCTCTGCCAGCTTATTGCCGTATTCCAGCATATTCGGATTTACCTGAAATTCTTCACTCCAGCTTTCTTTTTTCTTTTCTTCTTTTTCCTGCTGTTTGGTTGGATCCTGTCCTACCAGAAGCTGTTTGTACATGTCCACCATCTGTTTTGGTGATCCTTCTTCCAGTTTTATACCTTTATTCAGAAGAATTACTCTGTCGCAATATCTCGAAATACTGCTGAGATCATGGCTGACAAAAAGTATTGTACGACCCATTTTTTTGAATTCTTCGAATTTTCGATAACATTTTGCCTGAAAAAACACATCTCCTACAGAAAGTGCCTCATCCACAATAAGAATCTCCGGATCGATGTTGATCGCAACAGCAAAAGCCAGACGAACGAACATACCACTGGAATATGATTTTACCGGCTGATGTACGAAATCACCGATATCCGCAAAATCCAGAATATCCTGCAGTCTGGCATCAATCTCTTCTTTTGAAAATCCCATCATGGTTCCATTGAGGTATACATTCTCAATTCCGGTGTATTCCATGTTGAATCCAGCCCCAAGTTCCAGCAGTGCAGAAATTCTTCCATCTACTTCTACTTCTCCCCCGGTAGGATTCAGTACACCGGTAATAATCTTGAGGATTGTGGATTTACCGGAACCATTCGTTCCGATAATTCCCACAGTTTCACCTCTTTTTACATCAAAACTGACATCACGAAGTGCATAATGCTCTCTGACAGGAACTTTGATTCCCAGAGCTTCTTTCAGTCGGTCTGACGGTTTATTATATAATTTATACATCTTATCCAGATGTTTTACCTGAATTGCAAATTCACTCATTCTACTCTCCGCTTACAGTACATCTGCAAAATGTACCTGAAGTTTTTTAAACAGTCGGGTTCCAAGTGCAAACACGATCAGTGTAAATGCCCAGAAATAAATTGTCAGCACCGGATGTTCCCATATTGCAACTTTGTTGATCAGAGAATCACGATATCCCTGCACAATATAGAATACCGGATTCAGTTTTAATATGTTTGCAAGAGTTCCTCCAAGTCCGAGGTCATTAAAATCCCACATAATAGGAGTTACCCAGACTCCAACCTGCAGCATGATATTGATGATCTGACTCAGATCACGGAAAAATACCACTGCTGCACTTGTCATGTAAGTCACTGCAAGAATCAGCATAAAAATACAGAAGCTGTAATATACAAGCTGCAGAGCATACAGACTTGGCGGAAATCCCATACAGGTATAGATCACCAGCACGATCACAACAAAAAAGCAGTGTACAAATATTGCTGAAAACACCTTCACCACCGGAAGGATACGTATATTAAATACGACTTTTTTTACCAGGTAATTGTATTCCAGAAGCGAATTTGTTCCACCGATCAGTCCATCCTGAATAAAAAACCACGGAACAAGTCCGGCAATCAGCCATAATACAAACGGAACTCCCTTGTCGGTACCATTCCGAAGTGCCAGACCGAATACAAACCAGTACACACAGATTGTTACAATTGGCTGAATAAAGGCCCATACAGTGCCGAAATAGGAACCTGCATATTTTGTTTTGAAATCATTTTTGGCCAGAGAAAAAACTAATCTTCGATTTCTGTAGATTTCCCCCGGCAGCCAGGTTTCTTTTTTCAATCTTTTTTACTCCTGTTGGCAGTGTATTCTTTGATTCCTCCCCATTTCTGATCTTTATCAGAAAGGATCAGTTCCATTCCTTCCGGAATCGGCCATTCCACGCCAATATCCGGATCGTTGTAAGCAAGTCCGCCCTCATCATTCGGATGATAGAAATCTGTACATTTATATACAAATTCTGCTGTATCAGACAGAACTACAAAGCCATGGGCAAAGTTCTTCGGAATGAAAAACTGTTTCTTATTTTCTGCTGAAAGCAGAACTCCAAACCACTGTCCGTAAGTCGGTGATCCTTCACGAAGATCAACTGCAACGTCAAAAACTTCTCCGTTTACCACACGTACCAGCTTATCCTGCGGATAATTGATCTGAAAATGAAGGCCACGAAGGACTCCCTTACGGGAACAGGACTGGTTGTCCTGAACAAATTCCACATCAATTCCTGCTTCTTTGAAATCATTGTAATTATATGTTTCCATAAAATATCCGCGTTCATCTCCGAATACTGTCGGTGTGATCACCTTCAATCCGTCAATATGACAGGTTTCTACTGTAATTTTACCCATTTTATAATCCCTCCGCTACTTCGATCAAATATTTACCATATGCAGTTTTAAGAAGCGGCTGTGCCAGTTCGACAAGCTGCTCTTTTGTAATAAATCCACGTTTGTATGCGATCTCTTCTATACAGGAGATATATAATCCCTGACGTTTCTGGAAAGCAGCCACAAAATCTGCCGCATCAAGAAGAGAATCATGGTTTCCTGTATCTAACCACGCAAATCCGCGTCCGAGGGTCTCAACCTTCAGTGTCCCTCTCTGCAGATACTCATTGTTGATGCTTGTAATCTCAATCTCACCACGTGCAGAAGGTTTTACGTTTTTGGCAATTTCCACAACATCATTATCATAGAAATACAGTCCCGGCACTGCGTAATTTGACTTCGGATGCTCCGGTTTTTCTTCAATTGAAAGTGCTTTTCCGTTCTCGTCAAATTCAACGACTCCGTATTCTCTCGGATCCCTTACATAATACCCGAAAATAGTTGCACCTTTTTCTTCTTCTGTACGCTTATATGCATTCAGAAGAACTCTGGAAAAGCTCTGTCCGTAGAAAATATTATCTCCGAGAACTAATGCGACTGCATCATCACCAATAAAGTCTGCACCGATAATAAAAGCATCTGCAAGACCTCTTGGCTGTTCCTGAACTGCATATTCAAATCTCATTCCAAGCTGTTTTCCATCTCCCAGAAGTTCACGGAACACCGGAAGATCTCTTGGTGTAGATATGATCAGAATCTCACGGATTCCGGAAAGCATCAGTGTAGATAACGGATAATAGATCATCGGCTTATCATAAACCGGCATGATCTGCTTGGAAATTGCTTTTGTTAATGGATATAATCTGGTTCCTGAACCACCTGCTAAAATAATACCTTTCATTAGGTTTCCTCCTTTGTTTCAGGTTTTGTTTTGTTAATTTATCTGATCTGTTTCCTGTTATCAGTCTTTCTTTATATGAAGTGCTATCAGCAATGCAATAAGAAGCACCGCCATAGCTCCCATAATACTCAGTAATATTTTCATAGTGGAAGAAAGACCTTCGGTACGGATTTCCTGAATCTGTTCCGCCAGAGATTTCTGTTCTGTCTGCATTTCAGTCTTACTTCCGCTTTCATCTGTATTCTCAGAAATTCTCTCTGTATTTTCCGAGGATTCCTGCACTTCCACTGTCGGTTCCGGTGTCGGTGTTTCCGTCGGCTCTGCTGCAATTACATATCCGACAAACTGACTGTTGTAATAATATCGATTCAATGTTTTACCATTTCTATCAGATGTCTCCATTGTCAGATCACTGACTGTAACCCCTTTCGGTACCGTCATTTTTCTTCCATTTACATCAATCGATTCGAAATTGTTAAATGCATAATCAAACAATGCGATACTGTCAGTACAGTTAATTCCCAGATCTGCTGCATGCAGAGTAACTGCAATATATCTGCGCCCATCCCGCTCAGCTACCGTCACAAGTGTGTGCTGTGCTTCCGTTGCAAATCCTGTTTTGCCGCCAATACATCCTTCATAATACAGATTTGATTCCTTTGCCATCAGAGGCATATGTGTATGCAATGCTCTTGCCTCACTCATATTTGTCTTCGGAATTTTATAGCTTGCACGACTCAGGACATTACAAAATCTCTTGTTCTGAAGTCCTGCCCGCATGATCTTTGCCAGATCATATGCACTTGAATAATGATTTTCATCCGGAAGTCCACTTGCATTTGCAAAATGGGTATGTGTACACCCAAGATCTTTTGCTTTCTGATTCATCATCTCAACAAAGTTTGCTTCCGTTCCACCTACTGTTTCAGCAATCTGCGCACATACTTCATTTGCTGACTGGATATAGGCAGCCATCCAGCAATCCTTCATTGACATAACTTCACCAAGCTTTGCATTGATATTACTGCTGTCCCATGTGACATCACGAATACCTGTTTCCGTAAAAGTAACCGTATCCTTTGGCGAACTGTTCTCAATAGCAACCAATAATGTCATCAGCTTTGTAGTGCTTGCCGGATAACGATACTCGTCCATTCCTTTGTTATACAGAACAGCACCTGTATCTGCATCCATCAGCACTGCAGCTTCCGATGTAATTGCAGGAGCAGCTGGCCAGTTTGCCACCAGATCCGTCTCTACCGGAGCCGGTGTTCCGTTTGTAGTTACAGTTGCAGCCTGTGTTGTTACAGAAGACACCAGAAGCACAGCAGCACCAATTACTGCGGCAATCTGGTATACTCTCTTGTTCATTTTTTTACCTCCATCATAAAAAGTTACCGTTCCCAGTAACTCCCTGAGAAAAAACTCAGCCTTCTAAAACTAGACATATCTCATATTATTTTCTCACAATCGTACTGTAAATTCAATGCCTATTTTCTCCAAAAATATCTTCCCGTCTTTTGAGCGCATAGAAAAAGCTGTATAAATCAGGCATAACCCGAAATATACAGCTTTTCTCTGGCTTTCAAATAAACTTATTTTGTTTTATACATTTCATCGTAGTATTTCTGATAATCACCACTGGTAACATTCTTCATCCAGTCTTCATGTTCAAAAAACCACTGGATCGTCAGACGGATACCATCTTCAAAACAGGTTTCCGGATACCAGCCAACTTCTTCTTTGATTTTATCCGGTGCAATCGCATAGCGGCGGTCATGTCCCTTACGGTCCTCTACATAAGTGATCAGATTTTCACTGACAAGTTCTTTACGAGGATCTCCGTCCGGAAGCATCTCCTGCAGAGTATCCAGAATAATGTGAATGATCTGGATATTCTGTTTTTCGTTATGTCCACCAATGTTATAAGTTTCAAACAGACGTCCTTTTTCCTGCACCATATCGATGCCCTTGGCATGATCCATAACATACAGCCAGTCACGCACATTCTTTCCGTCACCATATACAGGAAGTTTCTTACCCTGTAATGCATTGTTGATGATGAGCGGAATAAGTTTCTCCGGGAACTGGTACGGTCCGTAGTTATTACTGCAGTTTGTAATATTTGCCGGGAATTTGTAAGTATCCATATAAGATTTTACAAGCATATCGGAAGACGCTTTGCTTGCAGAATACGGACTGTGCGGATCATATGGTGTTGTCTCATAGAAAAATCCACCATCCTCTTCCAGTGAGCCATATACCTCATCTGTAGATACATGCAGGAATTTTTTATCCGGTTTAAAGGTTCCATCCGGAAGCTCCCATGCAGATTTTGCTGCATTCAGCATAACAAGTGTTCCCAGTACATTTGTCTTCACAAACACTTCTGGATTACGGATACTTCTGTCCACATGACTTTCTGCTGCAAAATGAACAACTCTGTCGATATCATTTTCATCAAAGATCTTCATAATTGCTTCGCTGTCACAAATATCGGCTTTCACAAATGTATAATTCTCACGTTCTTCAATATCCTTCAGATTTTCAAGATTTCCTGCATAAGTCAGTTTATCCACGTTGATAATACGGATTTCATTATCATATTTCTTAAACATATAATGAATATAGTTGGATCCGATGAATCCTGCTCCACCTGTTACAAGGTATGTTCTCATATCTTACTTTTCCTCCTGAAAAGCGCTCTCCAGTTGGGAGAGCGCCATATTTTTGTTATTTGCCAGCATAAGCCGGGTCTGTCGGGTCGAATGTTCCATTACCTCTCAATGGTGTAATAGCCTTTCTTCCCAGAGGTCCTTTAAAGACTTCATCTTTGGCATATTTGCCGTCAAAAATTCTGATGGTTGATCCATTGCAGTTATCAAATACCCATTTTGCATCTGCCACACAGCAGCGGATACATCCATGAGATGCCGGATTTCCGAGTTTGTAATACTCTCCTGCCGGAAGGTTGTGATCATTCATCTGGCTGCACGCTATGGAATGAACAAAGATTCCTCCCTGTCCGCATCCATCTACATGTGTACCATACTGTCCCCAGGATGGTCCCATCAGCTGCTGCCAACGTGCAGACCTGGAGAGTCTATAGGTACCTGCTGTTGTCAGACTGGTCGGATTTCCTACTGATACACGAATTGTCTTGATCGGAATCGTCATAGAACTGTCTGTATAAACAGTCATCACTCCATTAACACGATCACAGGCAAGATAATATCTGCTGCGTTTGAATTCATTTGTTCTGTCGTTGACTCTGTATCCCTTTTTGTCAAATCTGTACTGAACACCATTGATCCATCTTACTGTATTCTTGACATATTTGCCGGTCTTTGAATCCATGAAGCGAACAAGGTTTCTCTTATTGCTTGCAACAACCCAGCCAGCTTCAATGAATCTTCCTCTGCTGTCCAGACTTCCGTAGACACCTCCACGCTTCACACCGGATTTATTTGTCACAGCTGTGCAGTTCTGGAACAGGAAGTAATAGTATTTTCCATCTGATTTCAGACGTTTCCATCCATTCTCAATAAGAGTACTATTTCCGGATGCATAGTAGTATTTGTTATTGTACTTGATCCATTTGTTTTTATAAGCAACACCCTTATAAGCACTGGCAGAAGATCTCTGGAAGAAATAATACTTTCCGTTGATTTTTGTGACACCACTTGCCATACGACCGTCTGCAAGGTAATATCTTCCGCCATTCCATGTATTCTGCAGGTTGTTACCTGATGCTGGGAAACAGAACCATCCAATGAATTTACCGTTTACAGTAACTTTCTTGATACCTTTCTGTTCCTCTACGCGGCCTCCGACCTTACCAAAATAATAATAACGGTTTCCGGTTCCTGCAAGCTTCACCCAACGATTCTTCCATGGGGCACGGCGTCCGTTACTCATGAAGTAGAATCTGTTTTTACCATATTTGACAAGTTTGTTTCTATATGCAACACCATTTCCGTCTGCCAGATAATAATAACCATCTGCACCTTTGGTTGCTTTCTTATTGGTGATCAGATAACCATTTGCATTCAGCAGATAAAGATTATTGCTGTTGCTCAGAATCTTATACGCTCCAACACCTTTTTTGATATAACGGCCATCTGCATCAAAGTAACGCCACTGCTTATTCTTACTTACCCAGCCATTGCGCGCCATTTTACCAGGAATATCATTTTCTGATGCTGCCGGACGGAAATAATAAACATATCCGTTGATCGTCAGATCACCAACAAATGGTTTTCCATCCTTCTGTAAATAATAGGATTCTCCATTAATCTTGTGAACACCGGCTTTGATCGTCTCCTGCTTCGGAGTATAATAATTAAATACTCCGTCTTCCGCATTCCATCTCCATTCCTCACTGATCATTCGACCAAGACAGGAATTATACGGGGTTTTGATCTTCGTTGATTTATCATTGTTATATAAAGAATTAATAACATCTGTTTCATCTGCTGTCAGGAAATAGTAATAATCTATAGTATTGTCACCAACCAGACTTCTTCCTGTTATGAGATATCCGTCTGCATCAAATGCATAATAAGCTGTAAAAAGTTCACTTCCATCCGTATTTAAGGTCGTGATCTTAACTAATCCATCCGCAGATGTATAGTATTTGCCGGTAGTTCCTGTCTCCTGCGCAGCATCTTCCGTCGGCTGTGCTTCTGTCTCCTGAGCAGGTTCTTCTGTCGGCTGTACTTCTGTTTCTGCACTTTCATCTGCATCAATCAGGTAACCTTCATCAATGGCATCTGTCTTCTCTGCTTCTTCTGATGTTCCTGCTGCTTCTGCTTCTTCGGCTGTTCCTGCCGCTTCTTCCTGTGTTTTTGCAGTTACAGGTTTTTTCAGTTTCCATTTAGCAGGATTCTTTGCATTATCCGGAATCCAGCGGGTATACTGAAGTTTTGCCTCATGATCACCTACAGATTCTCCAACACCAACGGTATCAGCAGAACTTTCTTCCGACTGAAGTACATCTGTGGTCGCAGCTGTATCTGTGTCATTCCCATCTGTAAAATCAACATCTATCTGCTCATCAGCAGGATTCTCTGTCTGCTCTGTATCCTGAGTCACATCCTCCGGTACAGCTGTCACCTCAGGAGCTTCTGTCACTGCCGGATCCTCGGTCACATCTTCAACAACATCTGTCTCTGCATCAAGCTCTGCTGCTTCTACACCAGTTGTTTCAGAAGAAAACTCAGCCGCACTGACAATACTTGCTTCAGCACCTGTAGACACACACATTGCAAGACTCAGCATTACTGCTACAACTCGTTTTTTCACAACTACTCCTCCTTAAATTCATTCACATAAACTTTTCTATTCACCAAGACCTCCGCGGATTGCATCAGTCAAAGCTTTCATAGCTTCCTCTTCGTCTGCCCCTTCACAGACCAGTTCAATTTCATCCCCGCATTTCACACATGCACCCAGCACACTCAGAACGCTTTTTGCATTTGCTGTACCGCCTTCAAAGGCAAATGTGATTACGGAATCGTATTTTATAGCTTCATTACATAAAATCCCCGCCGGGCGTAAATGCAGACCCGATGGATTGTTGATTGTTATCTTCTGGCTTACCATTGCGAAATCTCCTGTTAACTGTTTTCATCTGCTGTAGAAATCTTTGAAATTTCCACGCCTGTCTCCACTTCATCCACAAGTTCATATCCCTTTGGAATTTCAATGCTGACCGGCACTTCGTAACTTCCCTCACTCATTCCTTTAAGATCTATGGATGCTTTAATATCCTTCTCTGTAAGATCATCAAGGTTCTCTGAATCCTTTTTAACACGAATTTCTATTTTTGCAGTATCGAATGCAACCTGCATTCCATCCGGTGAATTATTAACGCAAATGTTCTTTGTCGGAACTTCACATACATTACTTCCCTCCGGAAGGATATTCACTCTGACAAAGACATCCTCGCTGGAATCACTGGTAAGTTTGATTCCATCTGGAAGATACTCAGAAATATTGATCTTTTCTTCAAAATCACTGTCACGGTCTGATATATCAGCAACAGATCCAGGAAGACAGATCGTGTTGTTCTGTTCCTTAAGGGCAGCCAGTGCGTCTTCACTGCCTGCAACACTGAGCACATTCGGTGTCGTGCTGATGCTCTCTACCTGATATCCTTCCGCAGGTTCTCCTGTATATTCTGCACTGATCTTGACATTAGACTGAACTTTCCATAATCTGGCAGTCACATATACCTTTGATACGTTCAGGTATCCCATATCGGTATCTGTAAACTCTTCACCGTTTTTATCAATGATCTTGACATCCTTTTCCTGTATCACGTCCTCTGTTGCTCCGTCAACATCTATAGAAGCATTTACTTTATCTATTTTATTAATCAGAGACATCGGACCTGTAATCTTGATTTTCTCCGGATTGGAAGTCAGTGTACCAATTTCATATCCTCTGTCCGGCTTTGTATTATTGGTCGTTACATTCACTACAAACTCCTGTGTATCCTTCTCTTCAAGATGAAGACTAAGATTTTGTGGAGTTACCTCAATATTATCCGATGAAACACGTCCGCAGGATACTGTGATAGGTACCATAACCGGATCCGTATTCAGACTGACTGCCTGCTGAAGATCTGCCACAGCACGAATATCTCTCTGGGATATCTTATCCAGGATCTTCCGCTGCGCCTTGATCGTCACACGAATAGGAACCTGTTCTTCATCCTGCATACACATTTTGCCATCCGCATCAATGTATGCTTCATTCAGCAATTCCACATCTGATATAACAAAAGATTTCGTACTGATCGGATTGTTGACATTCACCACCAGAAGCCATACCAGAATTGCAACTGCAAGAGACAGAATCTTTAAAGAAAGATTATTTCCTATGTTTTTCTTCATGTTTTCCTCTTCCCTTCAACAATTGCCGCAGTTTACTGTTATCAACAATTTTCTTGTTCTGAGCTCTCTCCAGTACCTCCCGCAGCTGACTACTGCCGATATTTCGCATCAGCTTGCCATTCTGTGCCACAGAAACCTGCCCGGTTTCTTCTGAAACAATGATCGTAACAGAATCTGTCACTTCACTGATTCCCACACCTGCGCGATGTCTGGTTCCAAGCTGTTTACTGAGTTCCATATTATCTGATAACGGCAGGTAACAGGTTGCTGCCACGATTCGGTCTCCCAGGACGATCACTGCCCCATCATGCAGCGGCGTATTATGTTCAAAAATATTGATCAGAAGCTGACTCGTCAGAATCGCATCTACATTGATACCTGTTCGAACATATTCATCCAGACGGATATCCTGTTCGATCACGATCAGTGCCCCTGTCTTCACTTCTGCCATATCAAAACATGCTTTGATCAGTTCATTGACTGTTTTATCTGTAAAACGTTCTTTTACTTCTTTGCCGGAATCAAACGGAATAATCGAAGCCATTATTTTTTTCTGTCCCAGCTGTTCGACGACCTTCCGCAGTTCAGGCTGAAATATTACAACAATTGCCGTGATCAGAGCACTCGCCAACTTCGATACGATCCACAAAATCGTACTCATGTTGAATATATATGCGATGATAAGGAATGCTCCAATAACCAGAAGGCCTTTCAGCAGAGTATATGCTCGCGTGAATTTGATCCACACCATAAACTGATATACAAAAAATGTAATCAGACAAATTTCAATCACATCGATAATACTGACAGACGGCAGATTGATATCTGATAAATATCTGATCAATATATCTGTAATGTTTCGCATAAACTCTCCTTTCCTTTTTCTGTGGTTTTCGGGTTATTTCTGAATAATCTCCCTAAATCATAAATCCTTCAGAGATTCTTCCAGTTTCTTTTCAAAATCAATATCGTCCATATCTGCCTTCTCTATTACAGCAGATTCTTCATTTTTTTGCGTCTTCTTTTTGAGAGATTCTTCTCCCTGAAAAAGCGGTGCTGAATAATTCACTACTCGTTCACTGCTCTTGCGCTCTTCTCTGTTTGATTCTCCATTGATCTTTTTGATACTTCTCTCAGAAGTGGCAACAAGCGCTTTCGGAACTGCTTTTACATAATAGTAATAATCATCATCTTCATATTCCAGACGCTCTGTCCTCGTATAGTCACCACCAAAAACAAAAAACTCCAGAATAATTCCAACCAGGACAGCAACAACTGTATAGATGATCAATGATACCACCTGTATAGATATTCCCAGGCTCATGCTTCCTGCCAGCATGATCACTACATAGATCACTCCACCGGCTACAATTGCAATTCTCCACGCATAATCAAACATTCTTGTACGAATCAGATTAACTGCAAGAACAACCACTACAAATGCGATCAACGTCAGCCACATCTCTCCATTTTTCATCAGTCCGTCTGACAACACTGTAAGATGCCCGATAATATCGCCGTCACCGGACTGAAGAACCTGCAGCTGTGTACGCACCATACGGATAAAATAGAATATAACCACTCCGCCGGCTGCCGGAAGTGCAGATACCGCGCTGCTGAGCAGTCCGCATCCAATCGGAAGAAGAACCGGTATATCAAATGCAAATGCCAGTGGTGTAAATACCAAAACTACATTCTTACCGGCACTGAAGCGCAGAAACAGAATCATCATAAACAGGACCAGAACCAGCAGAAAACCGGCTACTTCTATTCCCAGTGCATAGCAATGACCTATCATCATTGCAAAACCGGCGAAGATCATCATTCCAGTCGGCAAAATACTGCAGATCAGTGATAAGATCAATACTACAAAAATATTATCAAGTGCTTTCATATATCCCATATTGGAATTAATCCATATAAAATAGACAAGAGCAAGGACAAATTTGAACAAAGGAAGTAAATACACTTCGTACTGTGCATAAATTCCTTTCACTTTCTGTTTGAATTCCAGTAATGCTGTCATTTACGATACCCTCCTGCGGTTCCTCTGCCGGAAGACTTTCTTTCCTCTCTGGCGTAAATCTTGTTCAGTTCTGTCAGCTGACTGTAGTATTCTCTGACACTTTTTTTGGCCCGGTAATACTGAACCGAATACTGTATATACGTCAGCACTGAGTATACTACAAGAACGATCAGGTAACCGATTATAATATAAGTTCCTGCCATGATCAGGTTCATTTTGTGTATATTTTCCAGAAGATACTCTCCAAAATAAACCGCCACTGCCGCAACTATCAGACAATAACCAATCGTTACAAGAAAAAAATTCTTGATCAGGGCAAGCCCTATATAATCACTGCGATAATATCTGCTGACAGGCAGATGTTTTCTGCCCTTGCCCTGCTCATACATGGCAAGCTTTGTCATTATCTTAATCTTCTCTTCGTTGATCATATTTTGCTCCTTACAAATATTCGTTCCACGCAACCGTATATAAATCATACCTATGATAATTGTACCATATATCCCGAAGCATGGAAAGTGTTTTTTGTGCCTGCTCCCCGCCCGTGCCCGCCTCTCAGCTTCTTATAAGCACTGAACTTACAGGCTTCCTGTGCACAGTGTCACAAAATACACAGATTCCGCACCGGCTTCCAGAAGGCATTCTGTCATTGCCTCTATTGTACTGCCTGTTGTATAGACGTCATCTATAACCAATATTCTCAGTCCCTGCACTTCTGCAACAGCCCGGAACGCATTTTTCAAATTTTTCTTTCGTTCTTTTGCATCCAGCTTTTTCTGCGATCGAGTCTCTTTTATTTTGCATATAATGTCTTCCGCCACCGGAATATGAAGGATTTCTCCGGTATATTCTGCCAGATCCGCAGCCTGATTAAAGCCTCTCATACGCTGTTTCCGTCTGTGTATCGGAACCGGAACGATCACATCAGGATTCCAGTTTTGTATATCTCTTCCCAGATACCGACATATACATTCCGCATAATATTTGCCATATTCACGGCTTCCATAATATTTATATCTGAGAAGAGACTGCTTCATTTGCGCATTATAAAGAAAGACACCTCTTCCCTGTCTGAAGCTTCTGTCCCGGCTTCGACATTCTCCACAGTATTCCTCTGTTTCTCCGACCGGCTTACCACATTTCATGCAGTAATGATCTTTTATCACATGAAATACCTCTGCACATTCCGGACATACCCTGCTCTGTGTATTGTCAATTATCCCATTGCAGACCGGACATCTTGGCGGATACAGAATATCCAGACATTTTTCTTTAACTTTTTTCAAAGCACGCCTTTCTCCCGTATACGAAGGTCAAGTGAACTGTATCTTCTCTGCTGTTTTTCATTTTTGATCATTTCACGGAAGGTCTCTTCACTTCCCACAACTGTTACACATTTTCTTGCACGGGTCACTGCTGTATAAAGAAGATTTCTGTTCATCAGCATCCGCGGTCCGGAAAGCAACGGTATGATCACTGCCGGATACTCAGATCCCTGTGATTTATGTATTGTCACAGCATAGGCAAGTTCCAGTTCATCCAGCTGTTTGAATGAATACTCAGCCCATCGACCGTCTTCAAACTCTATCTCTGCTGTTTCTGAAAAATCATTGATCGTTCTGATAATTCCTGTGTCTCCATTAAAAACACCGACACCTTTTTCAATTGCGATTCCATATCTGCCGCGTATTTCCCATTCCATCTGATAATTATTACGTACCTGCATAACTTTATCGCCCTCGCGGAAAAGTCCCTGACCGATTTCTTTCTCTTTTCTGGATACATCCGGCGGATTCAGATATCTCTGCAGAATCTGATTCAGACGATCCACCCCAAGAAGCCCCTTGCGCATAGGTGTCAGAACCTGTATCTCAAATGGTTTCGCCTCCACATATTTCGGGAGTTTTTCCTGTATCAGAGCAATCACAACACGAATGATAATGTCTGCATCATATCTTTTCAGAAAAAAGAAATCTCTGCTTTTATTATTCAGTTCCACCTGCTCACCTTTGTTGATCTTGTGAGCATTTACAACAATATCGCTTTCGGATGCCTGACGGAAGATTTTTTTCAGTTCCACCACCGGAAACTGCGCACTACGGATAATATCATGCAGAACATTTCCGGGTCCAACGCTCGGAAGCTGATTCTCATCTCCTACCAGGATCAGTCTGGTTCCTGCTGTCACTGCCATTAAAAGAGAATGCATCAGATGAATATCCACCATTGACATCTCATCAATGATGATCACATCCGCGTCCAGAGGATTTTCCGCATTTCTCTCAAAATGTATTGGCTGTCCCTCACGGTCATCCTCCGGCATTCCTGACAGTTCCAGAAGACGATGGATTGTCTGTGCTTCATATCCGGTCGTTTCCGTCATACGCTTTGCAGCTCTTCCTGTCGGTGCCGCAAGCCGAAGTTCTGCTCCTTCTCCTTCAAAGTATCGAATGATTGCATTGATCGTTGTTGTCTTTCCGGTACCGGGACCTCCTGTGAGCACAAGTAATCCATGTTCTGCCGCTTCCTGAACTGCTCTTTTTTGCATTTCATCCAGAACTGTTCCCGTTTCTTTCTCTATCTGTGCAATTCTCCTGGCCACCATTTTTTCGTCTTCCGGGCAGAAAATATCCAGTTCCTGCAGCATTCTCGCAGTATTCAGTTCAAGATAGTAATACTGTGCCGGATAGATCAGAATCTGACCATCCTGCTCCTTCTGAATGATTTTTCGATCCATAGCCAGATCCACAAGATGCTTCTCCATGTACGAGGAATCCACACCCAGCAGTTCTGCTGCCCGCTGAAAAAGCTCCTCCTTTGGAAGATATACATGCCCCTCTCCGGTTGCCTGCAGAAGAGTATATATCATTCCGCTTTTTATTCTGTAATCTGAATCCGTATGAATACCAATACGATAAGCAATTTCATCTGCGATTTTAAAACCGACTCCACTGATATCATCTGCAAGTCTGTATGGATTCTCCTGCAGAACACTGTATACGGAATCCCCGTACTTCTGATAGATTTTAGCCCCGAGATTCAATGATATTCCATATTTCTGCAAAAACATCATTGCTTTACGCATATCTGATTTCTCGGCAACCTGCATGGCAATCTCACGAGCCTTTTTTTCGCTGATTCCTTTTACCTCTGCCAGCCGTTCCGGTTCCTCCTCCACAATCCGCAGAGTGTCCTCTCCGAAATGGCGGACAATTCTTGCTGCCAGAGCCGCTCCGATTCCCTTGATCGCACCGGAACCCAGATAACGTTCCATCGCCAGGGCATCCTCCGGCATTTTCTCTGTCAGGTGGGATGCCTGGAACTGTTTTCCGTATACCGGATGCTGTGTAAAATTCCCCTCCAGTTCTACAGAAGCTCCCTGCGTGACTACCGGAAAACTTCCCACGCAAGTCAGTTCATCCTCATCTTCGATTCCTTTCAGCACCATGACGGTATAGCCATTATCTTCGTTTCGAAAAATAATATGATCTATATATCCTGTAACGCTTTCGCTCATTTTTTCCTCTTTCTGCCAGTAACTCTCTGTAATTTTATGTGGCAAATATCCTTCTTCCTGCTATATAACAGTAAAACCAGGATATCTATGATTCTATCATAAATATTCCTGGCTCTTCTGTCTACAAATGTCTATGATTCCATTCTGGTCATTATTTCTGCATATTTTCCGGTTCCCACAGCTACCACATGCATTGCATTCTGAACAGTCAGCGTATTCACCCCTGTCCTCTGTTCGATCAGCGTATCCATTCCCCGGAGCAATGCTCCGCCTCCTGCCAGAACAATTCCTCTGTCCACAATATCCGCAGCCAGTTCCGGCGGTGTCTTTTCCAGAACTCCATGAACGGCCTCCACGATCTGTCCCGTCGCATCTTTCAGTGCTACCCGGATCTCCTCGGAAGTCAGCTTTACTTTCTTCGGAAGTCCGGTAAGTACATTTCGTCCCTTTACTTCCATAACCTGCGGATTTGCCTCTTCAATGGCTGTACCGATTTTCATTTTGATTGCTTCAGCAGTATCTGAGCCAATAAACAGACTGTGTGTCTTTCGTATATAGCTCATGATCGCCTGGTCAAAGACATCCCCTGCAACCTTGATCGTTGAGGATACGACCACACCCCCAACGGAAATAACCGCAATATCTGTTGTTCCTCCACCGATATCCACGATCAGATTACCAAACGGCTTGGTGATATCCACACCTGCTCCGATTGCAGCTGCGATTGGCTCCTCTACCAGAAAAACCTCTCTGGCTCCCGCCTGATAGGTTGCTTCTTCAACTGCTTTTCGCTCGATCTCTGTAATACCGCTTGGAACACATAAACTGATCCGGGGTTTACGGAACGCACGCTGCCCCATTGCCTTGGAAATAAAATACTTCAGCATTTTCTCCATAACAACAAAGTCGACGATCACACCCTGACGGATCGGATGTATCACTTCCATATTATTCGAGGTAACATGCCCCGACATCTGACGCGCCTCTTCACCGATTGCCTTGATTTTTTCTGTATCTTTATCATACACAACGACTGACGGCTCGCTTAACACCAGCCCTTTCCCGGTAGAATATACCAGGCTGTTTGTTGTTCCCAGATCTATTCCTATATCATTTGCGGGCATAAAATCTCCCTTCTGTATGTTTCTTTCAAAACACAAATTCTTCGTTTCATTCTTAGTCACGATTATTATAAACAACTTTTCAGCAAATGAAAAGTCCCTGTTTTTATTTGTAAGTTACAGATATCTTGCCACATACTGACCGGTATATGAATCCGGACAGGCTGCTATTTCTTCCGGTGTACCTGTTGCAACAACCGTACCGCCGCGCTCGCCGCCTTCCGGTCCCATATCTATAATATAATCTGCCGTTTTAATCACGTCCAGATTATGTTCAATTACGACCACTGTGTTTCCACCCTCAGTCAGACGCTGCAGAATTTCAACAAGCTTGTGTACATCTGCAAAATGAAGTCCTGTCGTCGGCTCATCCAGAATGTAGATCGTGCGCCCCGTACTGCGCTTGCTCAGTTCCGTTGCAAGTTTGATACGCTGCGCCTCACCGCCGGAAAGCTCCGTAGACGGCTGTCCCAGACGGATATAGGAAAGTCCCACATCATAAAGTGTCTGGATTTTTCTCTTGATAGAAGGAATGTTTTCAAAAAACGTCAGTGCTTCTTCTACCGTCATGTTCAGTACATCGTAAATACTTTTGTCCTTATATTTTACTTCCAGTGTCTCCCGGTTATATCGTTTTCCCTTACATACCTCACATGGTACATAGACATCTGCCAGGAAATGCATCTCGATCTTGATGATTCCGTCACCACTGCAGGCTTCACAGCGACCACCTTTTACATTAAAGCTGAAACGTCCCTTCTTATATCCTCTTGCCTTTGCGTCAGCAGTAGATGCGAACAGATCACGGATCTGATCAAAAACACCGGTATAGGTTGCAGGATTGGAACGCGGTGTACGTCCGATCGGTGACTGGTCAATACTGATAACTTTGTCCAGCTGCTCCAGTCCCAGGATTTCCTTATGTTTTCCCGGGATTACTCTTGCTCTGTTCAGATCTCGTGCCAGTGTTTTATACAGGACCTCATTGATCAGAGAACTTTTTCCGGAGCCGCTGACACCTGTCACAGCAGTCATGATGCCCAGTGGCACTTCCACATTCACCTGTTTCAGGTTATTTTCTGCGGCGCCGCGGATCTTAAGCCATCCTGTCGGCTGTTTCCGTTCTGTCGGCACCGGAATTTTACGACGTCCACTTAAATATGCACCCGTAACAGAACGTTCATTCTTCATCAACGTCTCTGCTGTGCCGATCTCTACCAGTTCTCCACCATGCTCACCGGCTCCGGGACCGATATCCACAACACAGTCCGCTGCTCTCATGGTATCTTCATCATGTTCCACCACGATCAGACTGTTTCCCAGATCACGAAGCCTCATCAATGCACGGAGCAGTCTGTCATTATCTCTCTGATGAAGTCCGATACTCGGCTCATCCAGAATATATGCCACACCCACCAGGCCTGAGCCTATCTGTGTTGCAAGACGAATCCTCTGTGCTTCGCCACCGGAAAGCGTTGCAGTCGCACGACTGAGCGACAGATAATCCAATCCAACCTCTGAGAGGAATCCGACTCTTGCGCGGATTTCTTTCAGTATCTGCCTGCCGATCAGTTCCTGCTGCTCACTTAACTTCAGTTCTGCCATAAACTTTTGCAGGTTTTCTATTGAGAGAGCTGTCAGCTCATAAATGTTACGGTCACCCACGGTCACTGCCAGAGATTCCTTTTTCAGTCGCTGTCCTTTACAGGTCTTGCATGGTGTGATACGCATAAAAGACTCATATTCCTGCTTCATCGTATCAGAACCGGTTTCACGATATCTCTGTTCCACATTTTTGATCAGACCCGGGAAAGCAACATCATAAACACCTTCCCCTCGCTGACCTTTATAATATACTTTGACTGCATGCCCGTTTGTTCCATGAATCAGAATATTTTTGATTTCTTCCGGATAATCCTGAAACGGTGTATCCAGGCTGAAATGATACTCCTCTGCAAGCGCATCCAGAATTGCTCTGCTGAAGCTGCCCTTATCTGTACAGGACTGCCATCCCATAACAACAATAGCCCCCTGGGAAATGCTTAAAGATTTGTCCGGGATCATCAGATCAATGTCAAACTCCATCTTGTAACCCAGACCAAAACAATCCGGGCAGGCACCGAACGGATTATTAAACGAAAAACTTCTCGGTTCAATTTCATCGATACTGATCTGACAATCCGGACAGGAAAAGCTCTGACTGAACGTCCTTATGTTTCCATCCATTGTATCAACCATAAGCAATCCGTCTGAGAGTTCCAGTACCGTCTCAATAGAATCTGCAAGTCTTTTTTCTATCCCTGGTTTTACTACCAGACGATCCACAATGATTTCTATATTATGCTTGATATTTTTGTCCAGTTTGATCTCTTCTGATAATTCATACAGACTTCCATCAATCTGCACTCTGACATATCCACTGCGTTTCGCCTGTTCCAGAAGCTTGACATGTGTTCCCTTACGTCCACGAACGACCGGTGCAAGAAGCTGTATCTTCGTCCGCTCAGGCAGTGCCATAATATGATCAACCATCTGATCTACTGTCTGCTTCTTAATTTCCTTTCCACATTTCGGACAGTGCGGAATTCCGATTCTCGCATAAAGAAGTCTGAAATAATCGTAAATTTCTGTAACCGTACCTACCGTAGAACGCGGATTTCGGTTCGTTGATTTCTGATCAATGGAAATTGCCGGCGGCAGCCCTTCAATGGACTCCACATCCGGTTTTTCCATCTGTCCCAGAAACTGTCTTGCATAGGAGGACAAGGATTCCATATACCGTCTCTGCCCCTCTGCATAAATGGTATCAAATGCCAGAGAAGATTTTCCTGAGCCACTGACTCCCGTCAGAACTACGAACTCATCTCTTGGAATATCCACACTCAGATTTTTGAGATTGTTGACATTTGCCCCTCTGATCTTAATAAACTTTTTACCTGTTGTTCGTTCAGACATCTTTTTCTCCTCTTAATTGCTGTCTGGTTACTTTCATTCTTCATCCAGAAGAAATTCTGCCAGAATATGATTGCTTACATGAATTCCTTTTCTTGTAAATCTCCAGTTTGTTCCGATTTTTTCCAGAAAACCTGTCTCTTTATATTTCTGCAGAACTGTTCCATAAATATCACTCAGTTTCTCACCAAAGTTCTGCTCAAAATCCATTTCTGAAATTCCCTCTGTCATACGAAGACCAAGATACATAAATTCTTCTATCCTGTCTTTTCGTGAAAGCTCCACGACATCATTTCGTATACACTCTGCGTTTCCGGAAAACTTCAGATATTCCTGCATTTTTGCAGTATTGGAAAAACGTTTTCCCTCATAAAGTGAGGATGCCCCCAGTCCCAGACCAAGATATTCTGTACCATTCCAGTAACCGATATTATGGCGACACGCATGTCCCTTCTTTGCATAATTGGATATCTCATACTGCTGATAACCATATTCTTCAAGAACTGCTGCTGTATCCTCATACATCTGATATTCAGTATCCTCATCCGGAAGATCCAGTTCGCGCTGTGCAAACGGAGTTTCCTCTTCAATAATCAGGCTGTATGCAGAAATATGCTCCGGATTCAGTTCTGCCACCTGATGGAGATGCTGTCTCCATGCCTCTCCACTCTGTCCGGGAATTGCAAACATCATATCTATGTTAATATTATCAAATCCGGCTTCTCTTGCCTGCTGATAACTCTGAATAAAATCCTCATAACTGTGAATTCTTCCAAGCATCTTTAATTCATCCGGATCCGTAGACTGTAATCCCAGGCTCAGGCGATTGATTCCTGTACGACGATAAATCGTCAGTTTTTCCAGATCAACCGTTCCGGGATTTGCCTCAATCGTCACTTCTGCATCTGCTGAAAAAGAAAATTTCCTGTAAATTGCCTCCATAACAGAAGCAATCGCTTCTGCTTTCAATACAGAAGGTGTTCCCCCTCCAATGAAAACAGAAACGATCTCATATCTTTCTGCGTTCTGCACTGCCCTGATCTCAGCAAGCAAAGCTTCTATATATCTGTCGCGTGTTTCCTGATCTGACGGACCCGAAAGGAAATCACAGTACTGACACTTCTTCACGCAGAATGGAATATGAATGTACAGTTCCAGTGGTGTACGCTTCTTATTCATCACTGCCCGTATCCTCATCATAGTTGCCATCACTGCCATCTGTACTTGCAGCAGCATCGGCTGCAGAAGTATCGGCTGCAGCTGCCTCAGCTGCTGCTGACGGATTCTCTGCCACATACAGATTCACCATACTGACATCTCCACTGGTCGTTACTGCAGATTCATTTACTGTGTCTGGTGCCGGAGTCGGTGTCGGTTCAGGTGTAATACTGATTTTCAATACCTGCTCTGCTGACGGATCTGTTTTTTTCTTTCCACAGCCACATCCTGCCATAATTACACAGAGTACTGCCACACACCCTGCCAAAATATATCTTACCGCTTTTGAAGTTCCTTTTTTCATGGTCCTGTCTCCCTTCTGAGTAACAGTTCCTGTATTTAACAGGTTCTCATTTATAAAGTCCCCTGGTGCTCTTCCTGTTATTTATCATCCAGCTTCAGCACACTCATAAATGCCTTCTGAGGAATTTCTACATTTCCTACCTGACGCATACGTTTCTTACCTTCCTTCTGTTTCTCCAGAAGTTTCTTCTTACGGGAAATATCACCGCCGTAACATTTTGCAAGAACATCCTTGCGCATAGCACGTACTGTCTCTCTGGCAATAACCTTGCTTCCGATTGCTGCCTGGATCGGAATCTCAAAAAGCTGTCTCGGAATTTCTTCTTTCAGCTTCTCACACATCTTACGTCCACGCTCATAAGCAGTATCCGCATGTACAATGAAGGAAAGTGCATCCACTTCTTCCTTATTAACAAGGATATCCAGTTTGACCAGTTCACTTCGTTCATAACCACAAAGTTCATAGTCAAGAGAAGCATATCCTCTGGAGCGGGACTTCAGTGCATCAAAGAAATCATAGATAATCTCATTCAATGGAAGTTTATATTTCAGAAGAGCTCTCGTCTCTTCCATATATTCCATTCCGATATACTGGCCACGGCGTTCCTGACAGAGATCCATAATTGCACCGATAAACTCCGTTGTTACCATGATCTCCGCATTTACCATAGGCTCTTCCATGTACTCGATCTCCGACGGATCCGGAAGGTTGGATGGATTGGTCAGTTCGATCATCTCACCATTTGTCTTATAAACCTTGTAGATAACACCCGGTGCTGTCGTTACAAGATCGAGGTTATACTCTCTCTCGAGACGCTCCTGAATAATCTCAAGATGCAGCAGCCCAAGAAAACCGCAGCGGAAACCAAAGCCAAGTGCAATGGATGTCTCTGGCTCAAAAAACAAAGAAGCATCATTTAACTGCAGCTTCTCAAGTGCATCTCTAAGGTCTCCATATCTTGCACCATCAGCCGGATACAGTCCGCAGTAAACCATTGGCTGAACCTTCTTATATCCCGGAAGTGCCTCTGCACACGGTCTTTCATTATCTGTAACCGTGTCACCAACTCTGGTATCTCCGAGATTCTTAATGCTTGCCGTAATATAACCAACCATACCTGCAGTCAGTTCGTCACACGGGATAAACTGGCCTGCGCCGAAATATCCTACTTCTACAACTTCTGTCGTAAATCCTGTCGCCATCATACGGATCTGTGTACCCTTCTTTACACGTCCATCTAATACACGACAGAATACAATAACTCCCTTATATGCATCATAAACAGAGTCAAAGATCAATGCCTTGAGCGGTGCATTCACATCACCGTTCGGTGCAGGGATCTTCGTAACAATCTGTTCCAGAACCTCTTCAATATTCAGTCCTGTCTTGGCAGAAATCCTCGGTGCATCATGAGCCTCAATTCCAATCACATCCTCAATCTCACTGACTACTCGATCCGGTTCCGCACTCGGAAGATCAATCTTGTTGATGACCGGAAGAACATCCAGATCATGATCCAGCGCCAGATATACATTTGCCAGTGTCTGCGCTTCGATTCCCTGTGCCGCATCCACAACAAGGATTGCACCATCACAGGCTGCAAGGCTTCTGGAAACCTCATAGTTGAAATCGACATGCCCTGGTGTATCGATCAGGTTAAAAATATATTCTTCCCCGTCACTTGCCTTATATACAATACGTACGGCCTGGGATTTGATCGTGATACCACGCTCTCTTTCCAGATCCATATTATCCAGTACCTGAGACTGCATCTCTCGCTCTGTCAGTGTACCGGTCTTCTCAATAATACGGTCAGCCAGTGTGGACTTACCGTGGTCAATATGTGCAATAATACAGAAATTACGGATTTTGCTCTGATCTATCATTCTACGGAATTCCTCCTTATATATTCACGTTTATTTTTCAGAAAGTATCATATGAGATATAATGTTATAAATCTATACTACGAGGCATTATAGCATAGCTTTTTACCTTTAGTCCAGTTCTTGCCGGAGGATATTTTCTATTTTCTATACGTGATACGATCAGTGTCTGTGGTGCCTTATCCCATCCTTAAAACAACTGATGGATTTCTCATTTTTCCCCCTGCAGTACCCTGTCCAGAATATCCGCAAACGGCTCCATCGCATTTTTAACCTCCTGTACAGTATTGGTCTGCGCACCAGCCTCAAGAAGTAGTGCCCGCGGGCGCAGATGCAGATTATAACGGAAACCTGCCAGATAAATTCCTCGGTACAGTTCCGGATAGTACATTGCTGCCTGATATTCAAGCTGAAAAGAAAATGCCAGATTATCCTGTATGTATGGATTTGGAAGATATGAAAGATCTCCGCTGCTTACGGTATGGCTCAGTCCGTTGTAAAACATAATCTGTGCGGTTGGCCTGCCATTGATCTGTGTGACCAGATGCCTGTCCTCCGGCACGCCATCCCTGTGCAGATCGATCAGAACCTGTATAGAAGAATGCTTCTCCAGAACAGGCTCCAGCCATTCTCTTGCATAATCATAGGCTTTGCTTCGATCAAGTTCGCCGCCGGCCATATCAAACGTCTCTGTCACATGCATAACCTGATAACCATATTTTTCGGTTAAAAGCTGCGTCAGATACTCTCCTACCCCAACGATCGTATCCTCCACTTTTCCTTCTCTGGAATCTGAAAAGGCTTCCTGGGAATGACTGTGATAGATCAGAATCTGTGGCTCTGTTTTTTCTTTTGGAAGTGTAAGATCTTCACCCAGAAGCGTTGCCGCATTTAACTGTCCGGCATTTGTTTCTGTATTAGAATCAACAATAAAGAAATGATTCATCAGATAATCATAATTTGCAAGTGTCTTCGGTGTCAGATCAATTTCCGGCATGGGTTTCACCTGCGTCACGGCAGCAACCTCAGTTTGTACTTCTTCCTTCTCAATATTCTGCTCTTTTTTCTTTTCGCTATGCCTGTCCCCGGTTTCATCATTTTCTGTCTCTTTATTTTCTATTTTCTGATTTTCAGCTTCTTTATTTTCATCTATGACCATTTCGCTCAGATAACGGGCATTACTCTCCATCAGTTTTTCATAAGTCTCGGAATCCTGCCCGACATCCTGATCCTGCGCTTTTTCTTCCAGAAAGCAATACAGTGGAAGCTGACGAAACACATTTTCGCGCAGAATAAGAACTCCCGTCGTCACGGATAATATTACAAGCAGACCGCATTCCACCGCCAGATACAGTGTTTTCCGGAATCTTATCACAGAATCCCTCCTTTCAAAGTATCCTATGATAAGTTTTTTCGGATTATTCCCGCCACAGGACAGCACTGTCTTGCATCACACCTCGCTGAAAGCAAGATTCAGTCCCTCGGATATTGTGAAGCTCAGATACTTCACAGTCTCATCCACATCCTTTGGCGTCACAAACATACTGTAAAGATTTGGTGCGATCATTTCATCCAGAAATTCTTTTTGTTCTGCTTCCTCCAGTGCATCCAGAAGATGAGCCATCGAATCATGTACGATCGTGGCCGCATCCACCACTGTCGGAACTCCAATCCCAATCACTTTAACCTGAAGATTTTCTTCTGTCAGACCATTCCTGTGGTTCCCGACTCCTGATCCTGGATGAATTCCTGTATCTGTAATCTGAATCGTCCGGTTCAGTCTTCTGACACTTCTGGCTGCCAGAGCATCTATTGCAATCACCACATCCGGTTTTGTTTCCGCCACAATGCCCTGAATGATCTCCGCTGTCTCCATTCCGGTCTGTGCCATAACTCCCGGAATGATTCCGCTGATTCGATGCATTTTTTCATGACCGATTCCCCGCAGACCATACTCTCTTATGATATGTCTGGTCATTCTCAGATTTCCTACTACCTGCGGCCCCAGTGCATCCGCAGTTATCGCTGCATTTCCAAGCCCTACCACCAGAATGGATTTCTCTTTTTCCAGATCAACAAGCTGTCTCAGATGATTCGAAATCTCTTCTGAAATTTCACGATGATAATCCTCATCTGACTCTGACAGTGCCGGTGCTTCTATTGTAATATAATTTCCCTGTGGCCGCCCCATCGATTTGGCTCCGTTTTCTGTCACGATTTTGACAACGGTTGTCCTGATATCTTTTTCCTCATCATATTCCTCGTTGATCTCCACTCCACGAATTTCTGCATTTTCTTCTGCAAAACGTTCCGTTGTTTCCAGTGCAAGATCTGTTCGGATTCTTCTGCTTCCTGCCATTTTATATCCTCCTGTCTGAAACATTTTTTCTTCTCAGAGCCTTTTCTCGAATATTTACCATTAATTTCTGCAGTTCAGAGACGGATTATGTATGGAAGATACAGGATAATACATATTCCGATGTCAGAACTGCCAGACTGGCGCACCGATTGGAGGACAGATTTTTCGACATTTATATGTTTTATACTTGACAAGCATTGAGAAATATAATAATATATATAAGCATGTTTACAGAAGCGCCCGTGTCTGTTTCTGTAACAACGACACATTATTATATATTTGAAACGGAGGTGTACCAATTGGCTAACATCAAATCTGCAAAGAAAAGAATCTTAGTAAACAGAACTAAAGCTGCTAGAAACAAATCTATCCGTTCTGCTGTTAAAACTTCTATCAAAAAAGTAGAAACTGCAGTTCAGAAAAATGATAAAGTTGCTGCACAGGCTGCTCTTACAGAGGCTATCTCTACAATCAGCAAAGCAACAGCTAAAGGTGTTTATCACAAAAACAACTGTGCTAGAAAAATTTCCCGTCTTACTAAAGCTGTTAACAGCATTGGCTAATCAGGAACATATTTTAATTATAAGCTTATAATTAAAAAGGCAGTCACAAACCGTCAGTGACTGTCTTTTTTCTTTGTCTTTACGTAAAAAAACTGCCACTGTTTCCACAATGGCAGTTTTTCTTTTGCTCTGTCTCAGCCTCCAAGCTCCACCATACGGTGAATACAGCGGCCGGCACCTTCCATGACATCCTCTGGAAGTTCGATCACTTCTCCGCCTGTTCCTTTCAGGCAGTTATAGATATCCATCAATGTTGTAATCTTCATATTCATGCAGGTCAGCATGACAGATAATGGATAAAATTGTTTATCCGGACATTCGAACTGCAGATGCTCCACAATACTGTTCTCTGTTCCGATAATAAACTCTTTATTCGGAGATTTCTTTGCGTATGCCATGATCCCTGTCGTAGAACCAACATAATCGGCCTGTTCCACAACTTCCTGACGACATTCCGGATGAACCAGAAGCAGTGCATCCGGATGTGCTTTTCTAGCCTTCTCTACATCTTTTGCACTCATGATCACATGTCTTGGACATCCGCCATTATAAAATACAAATTCTTTCTCCGGAAGTTTTTCAGCCACAAAATGTCCCAGATTCGGATCCGGGATAAAAAGAATCTTATCACTTTCCAGTTTGCTGCAGATTTCAACAGCTGAAGAAGATGTCACACAGACGTCACATTCTGTTTTTAATTCAGATGTGGTATTGATATATGCCACAACTGCATGATCCGGATGTTCTGCTTTCAGTTTGCGCAGACCTTCCAGATCCAGCTGTTCTGCCATTGGACATCCGGCAACCGGATTGGCAAGCCATACTTTTTTTTCAGGACTTAAGATCTTACAAGTCTCTGCCATAAAACGAACACCGCACATGATAACGCCCTTGCAGTTACTCTTGGATGCCTGTACGCTCAGTCCGTAAGAGTCTCCCATAAAATCAGCTACTTCCAGAATCTCCTGTCCCTGGTATGCGTGAGCCAGAATACACACATCCTGTTCTTTTTTCATTCGCAGGATTTCCTGCTGAATCTCCTGTATTGTCATAACTTAATATTTCCTTTCTCGGTAATCCGTTCCCATGGCTGAAGCGGCGCAAGAAATCCCGCTTTTTCCAGCTGTTCTCCTATCAGATCCAGGCGTTCTTCATTTGAAGCTTCTACCAGATGATAATGATATCCTGAAGTTGCATTACTCAAAACTGTCGAGTGACTGTTCTGTAATGCCTCGATAAATTCATTCACATCCTGCCTGGAACGAATGTCCATCTCTGCTGTGACACGTCCATAAACTCTGTGACTGATGCTGATATTTTTGACATGACCTCCACAGTCTACAATAAGCTGCAATTCCTCTGCCGCTTTATCCTGGCTGTGACGAACCTTAAATTCACGTGTACAGCTGCTGTCCTGCTGTATAACATATCCCTTCGTTGTGGAAATGATGCCCGGTGTTGATGCACGGATCACCGCCAGATCCTGTACGATCACCTGGCGGCTGACTCCAAATCGTCCCGCAAGTTCCCTTGCTGCCACAGGTGTATCCGTCTGATTCAGGATCCTTAAGATTTCTCTACGTCTCTCTCCCGTATTCATCATCTTCTCCTTATAATGCGTGAAGGTTTTTCATGGAAATATCAAGAATCGGAGCAGAATGAGTCAGCGCTCCACTTGATACAAAATCAACACCGATCTCACGGATCTTCTGGATATTTTCTTTTGTGATATTACCGGAACACTCTGTCTGCGCTCTGCCATTGATCAGCTCTACTGCCTGTTTCATCACTTCCGGTGTCATATTGTCCAGCATGATGATATCAGCTCCCGCTTCTACTGCTTCTTTCACCTGTTCCAGAGTCTCTACTTCAATCTCAATTTTACGAACAAATGGAGCATATGCCTTTGCCATCTGCACGGCTTTTGTAACGCTTCCGGCAGCTCCGATATGGTTATCCTTCAGAAGGACACCATCGGAAAGGTTATATCTGTGATTGCATCCGCCGCCGACTCTTACAGCATATTTTTCAAACACACGGCAGTTCGGAGTAGTCTTACGTGTGTCCAGAAGGGTAACATTGCTGCCTTCAAGAAGACCTGCCACCTGCCTGGTATAAGTTGCAATACCACTCATTCTCTGCAGATAATTCAGTGCTACTCTCTCTCCTGAAAGAAGAACTCGAATATCACCGGTAACTGTTGCCATCAGCTGGCCTTTCTTTACATCGTCGCCATCTTTGCAATGAAAATCAATCTCGGTATTTTCATCAAGAATCGTAAATACTCTTGCATAAATATCAAGTCCGGCAATAACACCGTCTTCTTTTGCGATCAGATCTACTGTTCCTTTTGTAGCAGTCGGCATAACTGCATTTGTGGAAACATCCTCACTTGTAATATCTTCCTGCAGTGCCATACGGATCAGCTGATCAGCCTGCATTTTCATTGTAATTTCATTCATGACTCTTCTTCATCCTTTCAATTTCATTTAAAACCATCTTATGGTAAACACCTAAAACTGCCTCTCTGTCTTCATATGGTTTCAGATCTACGGTGTTTGCCTTGCATGGATCAGGTTTTCTTCCAAATATGATATCATCTGCAGCGCGTCTTGCAAAGACCAGAGATTCAAGAAGTGAGTTGCTTGCCAGACGATTCTTGCCATGCACACCATTACAGCTTGTTTCTCCGCACGCATACAATCCTCTCATAGAAGTACGGCTTCCCAGATCAACCTTGATTCCACCCATGAAATAATGCTGCGCAGGGACAACCGGAATAGGCTCCTTACGAGGATCAAAGCCTTCCTCCAGACATCTCTGGAAGATATTCGGGAAATGTTTCATAATAGTCTCTTCTCCAAGCGGACGCATGTCTTCCCACACGAAATCAGTTCCATCTTTTTCCATCTGTGCAAAGATAGCCTGGCTGAGCAGGTCTCTTGGCTGTAATTCATTAGTAAAACGCTGTCCATTCTTATCGTAGAGAAGAGCTCCTTCTCCTCTGACTGACTCTGAGATCAGGAAACGACGTCCTGGCTTCTGTGAATACAGCGTTGTCGGATGGATCTGTATATAATCAATATGTTCCAGTACTACCTGGTGTTTCATCGCAATTCCAAGCCCATCACCTGAAATATGTGGGAAGTTGGTGGAGTTTTTGTACAGACCTCCCAGTCCACCGCAGGCAAGTACAACATAAGGTGCTCTGACCGGATATACCTCGTTGTTTTCATCCATCACGATCACACCGCCGCAGATATTGTCATGAGAAATGATATCTACCATGGTCATATACTCACAGATTTCGATATTCTCTCTTGTCTGCGCCTGTTTTAAGAGTGTCTGTGTGATCTGTTTGCCGGTAACATCTTCATAATAGAGGATTCTCGGCTGGGAATGTGCTCCTTCTCTGGTAAAGTCCAGTTCTCCATTTTCTTTGCGGGCAAAGGTGACATTTCTCTGTAAGAGATCACGGATAATGCTGTTGGAGCTGCGGATCATCAATTCCACAGCCTTCGCATCATTTTCGTAATGTCCTGCGCGCATGGTATCTTCAAAATAGTCATTGTAGTCTTCTTCGCCACGGAGCATACAGATACCACCCTGTGCCAGAAAGGAATCAGACTGATCGGCCTGCTGTTTTGTAAGCATGAGTACTTTCATCCTGGACGGAAGGTTCAGTGCGCAGTAAAGACCTGCTGCTCCTGTTCCTACTATTATGGCGTCGTAATATTCTTTCATTTGTTTATCCTCTTGCCGGTATATCCGGACTTTCTTTTTTCATTTTCGCCATTATACTACCCGACAAGTTTGGTGTCAAGACACCTATGTATATTGGTGTAAAGAATTTATAGAAATAGAATACTAATAAAGGAATGAATGATATAGGTTATATTTACGGCTACAGAAAATTGATAACTCTAGTTCTTCATTCCTTTTCAAATTTTATTCTTCTAATTCTACTCCTCCGCCCCTTCCCGGGGAGGGAAACTAAATAGAATAAAAAACAGGTGTTGGGAACAGCTGGCAGCCGAGGAATAAGAAAATCTCAACAGCTATACTAACCGCAAGCCCTTGCAGATATCTGCAGTTGTCCTTGAATATGTTCTGTCTGTGTTGGCAAAATCGGAAGCACTGTTTGAGCGCAGCGAGTTTGCGGACGATTTTGACGTTTTTAACAGACAGGTTATATTCTAGTACAACCAGATATCGAAACCGCTTACGGGTGGTATGGTTGTTCGAGATTTTCGATATTCTCGATGTCTGACATTCTCACACCTGTTTAACTATTCTATTTATTTCTCTCAGTACTATACTTCACAATCAGTAATTCCACGCTCAATACATCCTGCAGTCTTCCGGTCTTGACTGCCTCCTCAGCCTCAACGAAGTCTTCTTCCGCGCCTTCCAGTTCCTCCACACTGTATGCCCTTGCACATGTCAGTATATTCCTGACCGCAAATGACGGAATCCCAAGTCTGGATGCAATTTCACTCTGTGCCGCGCCTTCACCTGCCATTTTTTTTGCAAGACACATCTGGCGGAACTGCTTGGACAGAAGGAACAGGATTCTCATCGGTGGCTCTCGCAGGGTCAGAAGATCATTGTACAGGTCCAGTGCTTTCTTCTGATTTCTTTCTGTAACTGCACGCACCATATCAAAGATTTTATTCTCTGTCCTTGCTGTGCAGATTTCTTCAATATCCTCTCTGGTCACAATATCCTGCCCCATTGTATACGTGATCAGTTTTTCCAGTTCCATACGGATATTCCCCATATCTGTCCCTGTTCTGGTCAGAAAAAGCTCCATATCTCTTGTCGTGATCTTTCGTCCTTCCCTTGCCAGAATGCCTGCTGCCCAGCGCATCAGTGTCTTCTCATCCTGTTTTGCAAACTCTACGACACTTCCACAGCTTTTGACCGCCTTGTACATACGGCTTCTCTTATCCACCTCTTCTTCCACAAAAACAATTCTCAGATAATCCGGAAGAGACTTCATATAGTCGGCCAGTTCATCACATTTATTCTTAAAAAAACCGGAGTTTTCCACAAGAACTACTCTGTAATCCGCAAAGAATGGCATTGTCTCACAAAGATCGATCATCTCTCTGACTTCAATTCCTTTACCTTCATATCTGCTGAAATTCATCGTATCATCATCCGGATTCAGTGCATGAATCAGTTTTTCTTTGTACTGAATTCTTAAATACGCTTCTTCTCCATAAAGCAGATATGCATTTTTGAAATTTCCTGTCCTGATGTCTTCCTGTAAATTTTTCATTTCGTGCAAATCCTCCAGTCGACTGCCAGCCTTACTTTTTCAGATAATTGTTCCATAGCCTTACAATTATGTTTTCAGCAAAATCCGGCAGATATCGTTATCTTAGCTCCTCGCTATCAGTTTAGTATAGACGATTTTCCCCTTTTTCTCAACGTTAAATATCCACATCATTTAGTTTCCACATAAGTCTCCATCCACATTTTTTCACCATCTGCTGTGAATGTGACCGCCCCGGACTTCATAGTATACCAGATTTTTGCCCCGGATTTTTTCAGTCGTTCAATTGTTTCTGCGGATGGATGACCATAGGTATTTGACTCGGAACATGAGATTACAGCCACTTCCGGGCGAATCACCTCAAGGAACTCTGTACAGGTCGAGTATCCGGAACCATGGTGTCCTACCTTCAAAAAATCCACATCTTCCAGATCCGAAAGTAATTTTTTCTCTGTTTCCTCCCCGATATCTCCTGTAAAAAGAGCCTTAAAACTGCCATACTGTATTTCCGCTACCATTCCATCCTCATTTACATCTGCTCCTGATGCTCCTGCCTCCGGCGCCAGGAGCTTTATCGTTACCTCTCCCAGATGCAGTACTTCTCCTTTTCTTCCTCTCTGCACACTCACACCTGCTGCCCGTGCTTTATCGATGAGTTCCTGATAGGCATCATCCGTCTTCTCCCATTCCGGTAAAATCAGACTTCTTACCTTTACTGATGTTAAACCGGCACTTATATTTTCAAACAATTCCTGTATACCACTGATATGATCCTGGTCTGTATGTGATATTAAAATTGCATCAACTACCGCAATCCCCTGATTTTTCAGATATGGAAGGATCTGATATTTCGCAATGTTCTTTTTATTCGTGCTGCCTCCGTCGATCAATACATGTTGTCCCTTCGGAAAACGGACAGAAATACAGTCCCCCTGTCCGATATCCAGACATGTGATCTGAAGATTACCCGAAGGACGATAAAGCAGTATCCCGATTCCCAGAGCCATACAGATTACAAAAAAACCATGTAAGATCTGCAGCCTTTTTCTGCGTTTTTTTTCATAGCACCATATAATCCCGAGCCCGGCAAAAAACAGGCCATAATAACCCGCACACTGCCAGAGTTCCGGACTTCCGGCTATCCATGTACAATATGGGATCCTTGTTGTTATCATGCAAAGTTTCTCATACAGAAAAAGTAAAATTCTTCCCGGTATGATCAGATACACCGCCGCACTTACGCAAAACATTCCAACTGCAACAGCTGCAATCCCACTGACCAGCACAATCGCAACGGTCGGCAGCACAAAAAGATTCATTAAAATTCCGGCAAAGGAAACTTCTCCGTAAATCCGCAAAACAATCGGAAGTGTAGTCATCTGGATTGCCAGTGACGAAAGCAGTCCACTGCCAAATGAACGGAGTAGTGTTTTTTCTTTTTCTCTCCGCCCGTTAAAAACAGGCGACACCACCCCAATCCCGACAACCGCTCCAAAAGACAGCCAGAATCCACTGTTATACAGATTCGCCGGTGCATCGATCATCAAAATGATTGCTGACACTGCAAGTGCCGTCAGAAGATCGTAGGTTCTTCCTGCTATTTTGGCTCCCACAGCCAGCAGAAACATGCAGACTGCCCGCATTGCAGAAACACTTTCTCCTGTGAGGATTCCATATTGAAGCAACACCGCCAGAGACAAAATACCGGCCACCACATTTCCAAATCCGCCTTTTTTTAACAGTTCAAAGAGTCCCAGCCCCATGACACTGATATGCAGTCCTGAAATAGCCAGAATATGTATGATTCCAGCCATCTGGTAGCGTATTTTCAGTTCCTCGTCCAGATTTGTTTTTTCACCGAGCAGCATTGCCTGAAAAATCCCGGCATCTTCTGCTGCTGCCAGACCCAGAGTATTCATCATTTTTTTCTTCAGTTCCTGCATGAACTGTCTATATGGTGAATACTCACTGCTCCATTCAAGAATCATGCCGTCCTTCATGTAATAATAGATTTTCCGGCATGCATAATACATCCTCGAATCAAATTCTCCAGGATTTCTTGCTTCCGGCACGCGCTCAAGTTTTCCTTTTATCCTTACACTTGTTCCAACCGGAAGTTCTTTATTCAATTTTAAAAATACTTTTAGATTTTTTATGGGAATCTGTTCTGAATCGAACATCAGAAAAACATTTTTCAGATAGACAGAAAGTGAATATTCCGTTTCCTGATACTGCTGTATTTCCCCGCAGATCACAGCTTCCGGATGTTTCTGTATATATTGCTGCACGGACTCTGGCAAAGGATTTCCACTGATTCGTACAAATCCTGACATATCCATGAGCCACATACCAAACATCAGGATCAGGCATACAAGACACACCGGGCGTCTTTTCATAGGCTGTCCTTTCTGTATGAAAAGCGGCAGGAAACCTCCTGCCGCAGGCTGCATCAGGATTCTTTTTTCTCATCCTGAGCAATAAGATCTTCATTTTTTTCATAAAATCGATATAACGGCAGGCTGTCCTGGTAATTTCCTTCTGTACTTCCTTCAATAGATATCTGAACTCTGTCAACATCACAGGAATCGATAATCGAATTCACCACAGAATAAACCGAAATGTTCTCATTAACCTCCGGTGTCTCATCACGGAATGTTTTGTTCATATTGATATAGCAGATTTTATCTGCCGTAATTACACTCAGCACAAGAGAACTGTCCGGTATGGTTGCATAATGCCCCTCTTCCATAGGACCTTTTGCAAGCTGTTCCAGAACAACTCTTTCTTTCGGAAGGGATCTTCTGTAATATACATTTCTGGTTTCCCTGACCAGTTTTTCGCCGTTTTTATCCGTAAAATACAGGGTAAAGGTATCGTAACGGTAACTTTCTTTATCCTTTCCTGCATACTGTGCAAATGTATCAGAAGTCATCTCACCGATTTCCTGATTTCTCGAATTGGTAAGCGCCTGTCCTGCGACAGTAAATTTAACTTTGCGGATATCCGCAAGCTGCAGAAAAGTCTGCACGATTCCATCACGTGTTATGACCTCTCTGATCTTACTCATTTTGGAATATTCCTTGCTGAAATCTATCACAAGTAAATCTTCCTGTAATTCAAAAGAATTAATAGACACATCCTCTGGCAGAAGGCTGATTTCTCCATCCGGTGCATCTTTACTTCCCAGCTTCTGCATAAGATCTTTTACCATAAAATCGGTCGTCTCTTCTCCCGGAGAATACGGTTCTTCTTTGAGAAGCGTTTCTGATTCATTCAGATAATACAGATGGTACTTACTGTCATTTTCTGAATTTATGCTGCTTTTTATCTCAATACTGCATCCGGCAAGTAAACTGCAAATCAATGCTGCCAGAAGAAGTATGCTTATGTTTTTCTTCATCCGGCACCTCCTACGGAATATAAGATAACGGGACACGAACTGAAAATGTAGTTCCTTCCCCTTCTCTGCTGAATACTTTGATCACGCCATGATGCATCGCGATCGTACTTCTCGTTATCGCAAGTCCAAGTCCTGTTCCACCGATTTCCCTGGAATGTGATTTATCCACCCGATAAAATCTTTCAAAAATACGATCCAGAGAATCTTCCGGAATGCCCATACCGGAATCTGCCACTGTAACATAAAAGAACTTATGATCTGCATCCAGAGATACTCTCACCCATCCGTCATCCACATTGTACTTGATCGCATTTTCCACAAGATTACTGATCGCAGATGTAAATTTAATCTCATCAACATCTGCATCCACCGGACGGAAGCTGTCAAGGATCAGATCAATATTTCTCTTATCCGCAATCGGACGAAGACGTTTCAGAATATCTTCCAGAAGCTGATTGATATCCATATGACTGATCTGAAGGTCTGCTGATTTCTTATCCATCTTCACCAGTGCCAGAAGATCTGTGATAATACGGTTTTCTCTGTCAATTTCTGCCGTAATATCACGCATAAATTCCTGATAAAGTTCTTCCGGAACTCCTTCCTGTCCAACAAGTGAATCTGCCAGAACTTTCATGGAAGTCATCGGTGTCTTCAGTTCATGCGACACATTGGAAACAAATTCCGAACGCGACTCATCCAGAACCTTCATACGAGCAAGCATTTTGTTAAACGCATCTGTTATAAGTTCTGTTTCTGTATAATCCGGAACTGAAATCTCATCTTTCTGGTATCCATCTGTGAGATCTTCGATGGATTTGGTAACACTCGCAAGTGGTCTGACCAGAATTGTAGACAGACCATACGCAAGGATTACAGAAAGTACCACTACAATTCCAATGATCAGCATGGCCATCTGTTCCTGCTCCCCTGCTGTTGCCAGCACATCACTGACAGATATATTTACCAGCATGGCTCCCTGAACCTGCGGTACATCAGCGCTCTTCACCGGAACTGCCATTTCCAGCATCTGTCCGTACCTGCGATAATTTGTAACCTCACCATCCTTGAAACACTTCACAATTTTGGATGAGATCAGTGTTCTTCCCTCATCTACATGGTAGGTATCTGCAACCACTTTTAGATCACGGTCAACAACAACAACTCTTCCGCCATACACATTAGACAACAACTCCAGCTTACTGTTTACAGACTGAGAGCTGGAGTCATTGAGATAATTTTCCTTGATCATCTGATTACACAAAATTGCACATTGTGTACTGGCTTCACTTACCTTTACTTCAATTGCCTGCTTTTTGTAATTACTGATCATCAGTTGTGTTACAATAACACTTGGTACAATCCCCAGTATAAGCAATATGATCAGTATCCTAAAACGCAGACTCCTGAAAAACCTGGTCTTTTTTTTCGTTACCATAGCTTACGCCTGGAAATAGTATCCCACACCCCATTTGGTGTGTACATATTTTGGCTCACTGGGATTCGCCTCGATTTTCTCACGAAGTCTACGGATATGTACATCTACGGTTCTTACATCACCCGGATATTCATATCCCCATACAATGTTCAGAAGATTTTCGCGGCTGTAAACCTTGTTAGGATTGAACACCAGCAGCTCCAGCACATCAAATTCTTTCGCAGTAAGATTGATTTCTTTTCCTGCGATAAACACACGACGGCTTTCACAGTCAAGCTTCAGATCACCAGCTTCAATTGTTTTTGCCTTTTCTTTTTCTTCGTGCTCAGAACGGGCACGACGCATGATTGCTTTAATTCTGGCCTTTACTTCAAGAATATTGAACGGTTTTGTGATATAATCATCTGCACCGTAATCCAGACCGAGAATCTTATCCATGTCCTCACCTTTGGCAGTCAGCATGACGATCGGAACATTGGAAAATTCCCTGATCTGCTGGCAGACTTCCAGTCCGTCCATTTTGGGAAGCATCAGATCCAGAAGAATAATATCATATTTGTTCTCTTTTGCTTTCTCAACCGCTTCTTCTCCATCATAGGCACAGTCTACTTCCATACCGTCCTGTTCCAGATTAAAACGAATTCCTTTTACGATCAGTTTCTCGTCATCAACTACTAAAACTTTCCTGCTCATTCTCTTCTCCTTATTTGGTTACTGTAAAATATCTCTTTATTATTTTACTGTTATTTTATCTTTGATCGCCGAAAAAGTACTTTCTTTGATTCCGGGCACCTGCATGATTTCTTCGATAGTGGAAAAAGTACCATACTCTTCTCTGTATGCAAGAATCGCCTGTGCTTTGGCATCTCCGATTCCAGAAAGGCTCTTGAGTGTATCGGCATCTGCTGTGTTGATATTTACCACACCTCCTGCCGTATCTGAATCACCTGCTGTCTCAGTCTGCTGTATCGCTGCCGGCATTGTGCCCTCTTCCACTTCTTCCTGCGTCGGTACATAAATCTGCTGTCCATCACTGACCGGCTGCGCCTGATTTACTGAAGCAGATGCCGCTTCCGGCAGAAAACCACCGGCTGCCTCAATCACCTGAAATACGCGACTGTCTGCATCCATCTCATATACTCCTGGATTTGCTACTGCACCACAGACATCAACAAAAATTTCTGCCGGTATTTCCTCATGCGGAATTTCTGACAGTTCTGCTTCGTTCAGCACTGTGACCTCATCAGAGATTTCTTCACTGCCAGACTCTGTCTCTGTATTTTTCTCCATATCCTGACCATCCAGCATTATTTCTGTTTTATGATTCTGACATCCACTCAGTCCTATTCCTGCAAACAGAACATTCATGAACAGCATCAGTTGGTATAACTCTTTTTTCATGATATCGGTTCACTCCCCTCCGTAACATTACGGCAGAATTCCCCAATTCTCATACTTAACCATGTCTTATTTTAACGAATTCCCGTTCGTTTTACAATAGGAAACTTTATTTATTAATTTTCATAATTTTTCCCATTTAAAAATCACAATACCTGCGATTGCGATCAGCATACCAAGTACCTTTCTCCATGAAAAGGGCACTCGCTCAACACCAAACATTCCATACAGTTCAATCACATACGCAATAAGAAGCTGTGAGATCACGATCAGCATAACTGCTTTTGCCGGTCCCAGGGCACCCATACTCTGAATAACTGTGATTGTTATAAATGCACCGATCACACCTCCCAGAAGTGTATATTTATTGTCCACCTGCCAGAGTGCTGAAATACTTTCTTTCCCGGTAAACATCCAGGCCAGAACACAAACTGCGAATGCAGACAGCTGCACCCAGCCGGTCGACACCCACAGGCTGGTCTGCTTTGTCACTTCTGTATTAAACACTCCCTGAATACTCATAAGCGCACCGGAAATCAGTGCTGTAAGAAATCCCCACATAAACAATACGCCTCCATGCCATACACTCTCATAAAAACAAATACCAGACAGTTTTTATTATCATACGCAAGATTCGTAATTTTATACGGATACTAAAAAAATCCCGCAGCATATGCAACGGAATTTTTACGTATCAGGTTCTTATTTAATTTCAACTACTCTGTAACCGGCATCTTTGACGATTCTCTTCAGCAGTTCCTCATCCAATTCACGGTCATAAGAAACGACTGCTTCGTTTTGAGAAAGATTCACTTTGGCAGACGCACCCTCAATCTTATTGATTGCTTCTGTAACTGCTTTTACACAATGTTCACAGTGCATGCCGGAAATTTTAAGGACTTTCTTTCCAAGCACCGGATTTTCCAGTTTCTTGTCCGGAATATCCAGAACCACAGAGCCACCGCCACCACCGCAGCAAGGGCTGTCTCCTTTGAAATGCTTAATCGAGCCTTTCAGTGCAAGACCAAGCAATACAATTACAATCAGTACAATAATTATGTCAACCATTACTCGTCACCTCTTCTGAACTCTTCGTCTCTTTTCTGGTCTCTTTTTTTCTTAATCCAGAGATATCCCTGGTAGATCAGAACTCCGACCAGATATATAACAATCACTGCTCCAAACATATACATTGTGGAGCCTGTAGAATTACCCATAGGATCAGCCTCTCTTTCTGGTTGATATCTGTGAAGATCCACTGTTTCCATAACCGCTGCATCCACAGCCGCAGCTTCCACAATTTCCGCTGCAGCCACTGCAGCCAATATGTTTTCCTTCTTTTCTGTCCTTTATACTTTTGCGGATCAGAAAAGCACAGTATCCGAGAATCAGGGCCATTATAATTATATTTGCAAGCATATTTCTCATCCTTTCCAAGAGATCTTCAAATTACTTTCATCATATCAGCAGAGGCCGGACACATCTGTTGTATCCAGCCCCCTCATTATTTCATATTTTCTTATGCCTGTACAGAACGTTTGGAATAAACTTTCTGATCTTTGTACGGATCCGGTCTGAAAAGCAGGAACAGCATTACAATGAGTACAATAAATCCTACTGCAGTACCAACTCCAAATGCTCCACCTGTTACAAGAGAACCAATCTGATAGAAGCAGAGGCAAACCAGGTAAGCAAATACATTCTGGAAAATAATTGCAAACCAGAACCATTTTTTACTGTTCATCTCTTTTGCCATTGTTGCAATAGCTGCAAGGCAAGGAGAATCAAGAAGGTTGAACATCAGGAAGGAGAAAGCAGCGATTCCTGTCGGGAACCAGCTTGCGACACCTGCTGCAACGTTTACAGCATCCTCTGTATCACCAGCTACGTTAGCCAGGACACCCATTGTAGAAACAATAGCTTCTTTTGCTGTAAATCCTGAGATAGAAGCTGCTACCGGCTGCCACTCGCCAAATCCAAGCGGTGCAAAGATTGGAGCGATCACACCACCGATTGCTGCCATAAGGCTGTCTGCGCTGTCTTCTACCATACCAAATCCACCATCTGTGAATCCAAATCCACCCAGGAACCACATTACTACGCATGCAAGGAACAGGATTGTACCAGCCTTGATGATAAAGCCTTTCAGTCTTTCCCATACATGGAGAAGAACTGTTTTTACCTGCGGAACATGATACTGTGGAAGCTCCATTACGAACGGAGCCGGTTTACCGGAGAACGGTTTTGTTTTCTTAAGGATGATCGCGGATACAAGCACAGCTACGATACCGATAAAATACATCAGCGGAGCAATGAAAGAGCTCTCTGCATATCCTGCTGTCTCACCTGCGATAACACCGCCCATAAGAGCGATAACCGGAAGCTTTGCGCCACACGGAATGAATGTTGCTGTCATAATAGTAAGACGTCTGTCATTATCCTGCTCGATAGTTTTTGAAGCCATGATACCAGGAATACCACATCCTGAAGAGATCAGAAGCGGAATGAAGCTCTTACCGGAAAGTCCGAAATGACGGAACACACGGTCCATAACGAATGCGATACGAACCATATAGCCGCAGTCTTCAAGAACAGACAGGAACAGGAACAGGATTGCCATCTGAGGAACAAATCCAAGTACCGCGCCAAGTCCGCCAACAATACCATCAACAACAAGTCCCTGTACCATATCACCTGCGCCAACGCTGGTAAGGATGTTGCTGAAGAAATCCTGAACTGCCACTACAAATACATCATTTGTCCAGTCTGTCACGAATGTACCTACTGTTGTTACGGATACATAATATACAAGCCACATGATTGCGATAAAGATCGGGATACCCAGGATACGGTTGGTAACAATACGGTCGATTTTATCGGAAACAGTCAGTTTGTCTTTTGCTTTCTTAACAGTTGTGTTAACGATCTTCTGGATAAATTTGTATCGTTCATCTGTTACAATACTTTCCATATCATCGTCATGCTGTTTTTCCAGTTCCTGACGTCTGGCATCAACCAGAGACTGTCCGGAAGCTGAAAGCTTCATGGCTTCTTTTACCTTTTCATCATTTTCAAGGAATTTAACAGCATACCATCTCTTCTTGTCTTCTGTAACAGAAGATGGAAGAATATCTTTTACAGCAGTTATGGCAGTTTCCATTTCCTTGGTGAAAATTTCTTTCGGAAGATCCACGCTGCTTTTTTTTGCAGTCTTTACAGCCTCATCAATCAGCTTGTCAAGTCCCTCACCCTTCAGTGCTGATGTCTCAATAATCGGACAGTCAAGCAACATGGAGAGACGCTTTGTATCGATCTTGATTCCTCTTTTTTCAAGAAGATCTGCCATATTCAGTGCAATTACAACCGGCACGCCTGTCTCGATCAGCTGTGTTGTCAGATACAGGTTACGCTCGATGTTTGTTGCATCTACAAGGTCAATGATCACATCTGGATTCTCTTTGAGTATATAGTCACGGCTGACTACCTCTTCCAGTGTATATGGTGAAAGAGAATAAATACCAGGAAGGTCTGTTACGATAATTTCCTCGCCTTTTCCTCTTTTTCCCTTTAACTTACCTTCTTTTTTCTCTACAGTAACTCCCGGCCAGTTTCCTACATACTGGTTAGCGCCCGTTAATGCGTTGAACATTGTTGTTTTACCACAGTTCGGGTTGCCGGCAAGTGCAATTTTAATTGCCATTTTTTCTTACCTCCTTAATCCCTCTTATCTGTAACTGCGTTCTTCTTTTTCACAGTTGCATTTTTTCATAATATGTACAGAACACTGCTGCTCAGGCAGCAATTACTTCGTTACTGTTCACTCCGTTCGCAGTAACTTGGTCAAAATGCATTCCAAATCACCTTCGGTGATGGCATTTTGCCCTGTATGTCTCGGGATTTTGCCATATTCATGGCAAAACACCTCGCGAGATATTACCTGTGAACAGTTACATTATCTCACCTGTACGCACTGAGCATCGTTTTTTCTTACAGATAACTCATAACCCCTCACAGTAATCTCTACCGGATCTCCAAGCGGAGCAACCTTTCTGATATAAAGTTCACTTCCTTTTGTGATTCCCATATCCATGATACGACGTTTGTACGCGCCGTCTCCTTCAATTTTAGTTACGACAACCGTACTTCCGACCCTTGCATCACCTAAAGTCATTGTTCTGTCTCCTTTACTTATAGATTTTATATAAATATGTGTTTTGCCATATCTGAATTAACTGCCACACGTGCATCCTTGATATTCACGATTAAATTTCCACCAATTGCGGAAACAACGCTGATATCTGCATCTGCGACAAATCCGAGATTTGCCAGAAAACGTCGTGTTTCTTCATTTCCACCAACCTTATGGATCTTACATTTTTCTCCGATTCCTGCCATTGTAATAGGCATCATATGCATCAGCTCGCTTTCTGTTTTATTGAAAAAAAATTTCTTTACTGAAAATTCCCACAGTTAAACAACTCTTACTTTTTCTTTCATGGTTAGTATATGCTAACGTTTGTAAGCTGTCAAGTACTTTTTTTCGTTATATATAACTTTTATTCGTTATGTATAACTCATAGCCAGACAAACAATATAAGCTATTCCTTTTATGCTTTTTTATTGTTCCTTCCGTGAAAATATGATATTATAGAAATAATATGAATTCGGATAGAAACTCTGAATTTTAAAGCAACAAAATAAGTTTTATTTTTATCATTAACAGAAATTGGGGTGTAAGGAATG
>ERZ1026850.91-NODE-91-length-57495-cov-5.713806_pt1 | contig 57495 bp, 88 predicted proteins | sample MGYA00380155_ERZ1026850 | MGnify/ENA primary metagenome ERZ1026850 (study PRJEB33269, sample SAMEA4719791) | human gut metagenome | biome: human-associated habitat; feature: organic feature; material: feces | place: Cameroon | collected 2013-10 ... | reverse complement strand
CCACCGTTCAAACCATCAAACAGCACCAGCTCATATGCCAGTGTCACAGTCGCGACCTGCCCATTAGTGGTAATGGATACGGTCGTGGACTTTGTCTTTCCGCTGCCATCCGTAGCAGTTGCTGTGATGGTATAGGTGCCTGTTGCGCCTACTGTAGCCGTCCAAGTCTTGGCAGAAGTTCCGGTGTTGGTATCGCTGGCAATCGTTGCGCCGCTGCTATCTGTAACTACGCATGTGCTATTTGCGGGATATGTGATGGTGATAGTAGCGGAGAAATAAGCTATTGTAAGAGAATAATCTGCTGTGATTTCTACCGTCCGCGTCGTTGACTGACCACCGCCAGACATTGTGACAGTCCATACACCGGTTGAAAGACCTTTAAACACGGCTGTGCCACTGTTGTTAATTGTTCGTGTATAAGTTTTGCCATTTTTACTTGCGGTGACAGTAGCGCCCGCAACGCCTGTGATGGTAAGTGTCGCACCCGAACTTCCGCCACCGCCTGCGTTTGTTTTTCCTATTGCCACAATATCACCTCCAGCAGAGAATTGTAGGGATTGTGATAGCCGCGTCCGGTACAGATGCGGCGTATAGATAAAGGCCGCCGTTATAGCACTCTGCTACGGGTGCAAAATTCCCACTCGTGGCATCTGTGAGCGAGAAAATGACTTCTGGAATCATGCTCGCTAAGACACCGGTAAGTCCCACAGCTGCCCTGTATGGGTAATCCTGATATGTACTGTTAGAGACAAAGGATGCCTTGGCGATTGTGGTGTTAAGAAACTGCACTTTAACTGCATCGGAGGCAAGTTTCTGGTACGTCACACTACCATCCGAAAGTACTTCATTATTGTACGTATACTCGGCGGTAGTACCATCTGTAAATGTTATCGTGATTTGGGTTTGACCGTCTGCTGGGCTGCTGCCGACAATGGTTTTGATGCCCCGTGTTATCATCATCCAGTAATTTTGCCACCCTGCGGTGACACCGGGCTGAACATCCTTACTTGCAGCAAGCGCCAGCCACGAGCCGCCAAGGTTCTGCACACTGTCAAGAAACTCGTAGTTGGTATTTGCGGCATATGCGCCGCGTGGTCTGATTGATACTTTACCGAGGTCGTGTTGTGCCATCTCTTATCACTCTCCTATTCTTTCATCGTCTGTGACAGCTGTAGCAATGGGGAAGTCGTTGACTGAAACTGCGTTTATGGTCATGGTTCCCGTCTGCCCTATCGGCCTTGTGAAGCCCTGTACAAGATGCCTCTCCGTGGGCGCTCCGGGCTTGTCCTCTCGCCGTATGGTTATGATCTGGTTTTCCACAATGTGGAACATCTGCGTCGTGGTCAAGGTCACAGTCTTGCCCAGCACGGCATAACGCTTGAGCTGCCATTCGGCATATGCCTGACACATTTCATCTGAGTAATAGTCCTTCATTGAAAGTCGCTTGGTTTTCAGCCCTATGCGGCTAATGCAGGTGTCAGATGAAATGTCGCGGTTCTGCGCTCTGCCACGGGCGGTAAGGCTTTCGTTGTTCGTCGCACCAACTACAATGACGTCGTTGTATACCTCGGCGGGCTTCGGTGCGTACCGGATGCCAATCAGCTGCTTGCCCATTGAGAAGTCCCATAGGACAGGTTTTGACGTGTCAAGGATGTCATCCTGTGACGGGTCGACGGCCAGCCGTCCGGTCGGGTTATAGCCGACCCACGCGGCCAGCATCTCGACAAGTCCGAGGATGACCTCACCGATATTTCCTGTCTCAGAACTGAGATAGTCGTAAGGCGCGGTTATCAAACTCACACTTGTGCCGTCGGTAAGCGTCTGCGTTTTGTCGTTGTAATAGCTTGTAAAGAGTGGAGCAACTGCATCTATGGGCGCGCCCGTCGTTCCGGACATATCAAAGCGGTTGAGCCTGAGCAGGGAAGCTATGGCGGCAAAGATGTTGGTTCCTGCATTTATGCCGTAAGCCCCCTCAAGGTTGCCGCCAAGCGTTCCGTCGATTGCTGCCCATTTGTCGGTCAGCTGATATGAGGCCTGCCGAAGTCCCGGCTCGAAAGCCTCTTCCGGATTCTCCACAAGGAACACTCCCTGTGGGATATAGAAGTCTGTACCGTCCGGAAGTATCAGCCCCTCGGAGAGTCTGATCTGCTGCCCGAACCATATCTTGTTGAGCGCATAATCATAAGCTCCATCGAGGTTTGCAAGGGAGATGTTTACCTGCCTGCGGCTGCCATTCTGTAAGTTCACAGTAATGTCACCTTCTTGAATAAAGGCTTTGGAACGTTTGTTCGCCACCTGATTATCCAGAGCGAAGGCAACGCTTCCGTTTGGCTGCAGGAACTCAAGCTTTGCCAATTTTGTGAAGTCGGTCTTTAACGTGGAAAGGTATTGCTGCCAGTTTTTGCTATACATTCTGCGCTCACCCTCCCACGTTCAAAGTCGCCTGAAGGGTGTTGCCGTCAATGATTTCGAGTCCAGCAACGGTAAAGCCGTCAGTCGTTGTCTGAATGAGTCTTCCGTTTTTGAGACTAAGTACGGAGCCAAGCTCATAATCATCTTCGGTAGTCCATATAAGGCGTCCCGTCGACGGGTCGACCTTTATGCTTGTGAATATGATGGCGTCACTCGGCCAGAACGTCGCTTCGGGCGAGTTGATTATCTTAAGTCCGGTTGCATCTCCGACTTCTACCCAACTTACCGTCACGGTCTGCGGCATGGCCACGCTCTTATGGTCTACGCTTACCGTGACTGGCTGATTGGTATGGATGTTGAGGAAATGCCCCTTGGGGTCACGCAGGAATAAGGTGTTTTCAGATGTCGAGAGATTCCTCAGTGCCCGCGCCTGAGCCAAGGTGTCCGAGTATGTTGCATCCTTGCCTATCTTGCCAATATAACCGCCGACGCTGCCGGTAAGGTAATTAGGCGTTTCTGGCTGCCGCGTTGGGTATCGGGTGAAGTTCTTCTGCAGGGTAGGGGAGTTGTTGTTGGAGAACTGTCCCTCAGCCACACCGCCGCTGCCAAAGCGGAAGAAGTAGCTTGCCACAGCGGTATATGTGCCGTCTGCATTGGGAGTGGCTTCTATGATACTCCACATCCAGAACTGCACTTTCACGGCGTTGGTGACGATTGCAGCAGTGAGGTATGCCAATGGGCCTGTGGGGAAAACATAATATGTATATTCCTGCCCGGAACACGCACTCCAATCTCGAATCTCCCCGACTGCCCGCCCGACGGTCACGATCTTTTCAAGATTGCTCTGTCCGGTCGTTCTGCGATAGATGTCGTAACCTTGAGTCGTTTCTATTTGCGCCCAAGTTACCAGTACGCTTCCGTCCGAGGTCTGACAGGCGCTTGCACTGCCGACCGAATCTTCGGATACCTCGTATTCAACATGGAAGTCTACCCAGCCGCTTGACGCATCAACGCCGTTTACCGTCTGAACATCAAGGATGATGCTGTAACTGGTGTCGTTGAGGAATCCGGAATAGTCTACCCTTAACTCACCGGTTCCATATATTTTGCCGGTGTCCACAAACGCGTCTCCACGGTTGCCTTCGCTGTCAACTTCGCATATGCGCCACCGTACCCATGCGAGAGCGTCTCCCTGTGCCTGAGTGTATGTTCCGGTAAATGTCCCGGAATAGCCCGTTAACGGACTGCTTATATGGGATATGGCTACGGTCGGCTCGCTTCTGCCGAGAAAGAGCGACGCCGTAGACTGCGTGACGGAGTCCGCGCCGCTCCACCACTGGGTTATGATGAACTTGTACTCCGCGCCGTTTGTAATCCCGTTGGCGCTGAGCGTCGCTTTGGGGATGGTTACGGTATAGAATTGAGTCTCCCCCGCGTAGTTTATGCCCCAGAACGGAGTGGTCAGCAGAACCTTGCCCGTGTCGTACTTTTGAGTGGATGAGGAGTCGTTTGCGTAAAAAACTATTTGGTACGCCAGCATGGGGGAATCTCCGTTGACCTGCCAGCTTATGTCCAGCGGCTGCGTCAGGTCTACTGTACCGCTGCTGTTTATTTCATCAGGGCTTATATTTGACGGCTGAAAAAGCAAAGCTTCTCACCTCCCATCACTTCGGCCCGTCGCCGAAACACCATGCTTTGCCGGTCGACAGGCTTCCCCACCAGATGACAAGCACTGTGTCTCCGGCTGTGGCGGTTGCGACTTCTTCGCAGTACGGGATGGATATCGTGCGCCCGTATGGCTGACGCACAGATATCTTCCCGTTACTTGGAGCGGCGACGACGTCGAACCTGTCCACGCGCAGGCAGTTCCCAGTTCTCTCGGTCACGGCCTGATCTACCTTGGGTTTTAGTGCGTTCCAAAATTCTATGATTCCTTCGAGCATATTTCCGCCTCCCGTTTAAGTGAGCTTCAAAGTCTTGAGCTTTTCGGCAAGCTCCTTGACGGTCATGTTTTTCGCCTCGGCTTCAGAGAGCTTCAAATCACCGAACTGGTAGTATACGTCGTGACTGTCGGTGCTGCGGAAGATGCTCTCGCCGGTGGTATCGGTGGTGTTCTTTGCACCGCCTGAAATGGCGTGGAGAATATCGGCAATGCGCTTCTGCTCTTCGTCGCTTGCATTGGATATCAACTCTCGCAGCGCCGGACTCATGGTCAGGTCACCAATATCACCGATATTGCCGTTCTTGATCGCATCAAGTTCCTGCTTGATTTTGGCATCCTGATAATCTTTCTCTGCCTCTGCCAGATTCTCTTGAGCCTTGAGGATGTCATCGGCTTTTGCCACCCATTCCCACTGTCCGGTGACTGGATTGTAGATTCTGACCGTGCGCTGTTTCTTGGTGTTTTCAAGCTCCTGCCGTGCCTTTTCAACCGCCTGTTGCTTCTCTGCAAGCTTATTGGCTGCGTTGGTCGAATCGGTAAGAGCCTCCAATGAGTCGACCAACTCGCCCATAAGGTCATCAGAGTAGCCGTAACCGCGGTTCAGAAGATCAAGAACTTCGTTTGATGTGTTGCTGTATCCCTTGTTGAGGTACTGTTGCACGAAATCTCGAACCATCTTCGCGGCCTGCTCCTGTAAAGCCTGCTCCTTAGCGCGGTCGTTCTGGTTTCGAGCGAGTTCTATCTGCTTGTCTATGTTGTCAAGCTTTTCGTTGACTTCTTTTTTTAGCGGATCGTCTTCTTCTGTGTTGCTGGCTGTGCTGCCGCCGACGCCAGTTCCGCCGCTGTGGTCGCCGCCGTAGACACCACCATTGCCGCCGGGTCTTACAAGCCCTGTGCCGCCTGCGTGCATCGGAATTTCTTCTTTCTCGCCGGTAAGCATATCTTGGGTTTGCTTTGCGGTGTAGACTTTGGCACCGGGGGACAGGTCGACAATGGCCATTTTGCCGCCATTGGCAATATAGGCATCGCCGTTGTCCACGATAAGTTCTGCCGAACTGCCATTAACTGGCGCACCGTCGTTGACCACTGCGCGACCACCGGGAGAATTTTGAGTGCCGCCCGCATTAGTTGGGATGAGGGCACCGCTTGCTGTTTGCTTGTATTTTTTCTCTATTGTGGTGATCGTGACGGTTTTGCTCCGAATCGAGGCAAGGCGTGAATAGATTGCATTGAGTACGCCGCTTGCGTTGTCTCTAACGGCAACGTGTATCTGCTTGGAGGGCGGTATGGAGTTTGCCGCGTCAGCAACTCCCTGCAGTTCGTCGGTGGCTTCTGCCGCACCAGACGCATCTGCTCCGACCTCTACGGAACCGCTTGCATTGTTTTTTGCCTGATTAACGTTGTCGAGTTGCTGTGCGGCTTCTGACGCACCTGGGGCAGTCACGGGCACTTCGGCTGGTCCAGAGACGCTCTTTTTTTTCTCGTCTAATTGCGCAAGCTTCGCGTTTGCCTCAGCAATCTCCGCGTCAATATCAAACGTGACAGGATTCTCAACCTTTGCTTTGGCTTCTTCCGTATCGCCGAGAAGCCCCTCAATTGTCGAAATTATTTGACTTCGGGCTTCTTCAGCGGAACCTACCCCAAGTTTTTCAGCCCAGTTGATGGCTCCTGCTCGTTCAAGTCCCTCAAATACGCTGAGAAGTCCTTCGACCGTTGTCTGCCCAGTGATTTGAGAAAGTGCGGACGCATAGTCTGACAGAGAAGGCGAAGCCTTGACGAGTTTGTCACCCAACTGGGACACAATATTGGCGGCTTCCTCTCCTGTATAGAAGATACCGTCCATGTAGACGCTGAGTCCCTGAGCGAGAGCCTGCGCCATCCCCTCGGTTATTCCGAGCTGTTCTGCGAGTTCCTTATAGGAAGAGATCGCTGTGATCGCCCCGCTGTCATCGAACGAGACGATTCCGTCGAGTGAGCCACCCTGCGCGGCTTCATTGATGGCATCATAAAATGCACCAAACATATCGCCGCTGTTGAATATTTTGCCGAGGTTGCTGTCGCTCATCGCCCATTCCATGGCATCGGCGACGCTATACCCAAACTGCTGTTTTATATCGTCGGGGATAAACTGGTCGTAGAAAGACTTGACGTATGCCGAGCTGACTTTGCCTGCCTGAAAGTCCTTCATGGCGTTGTTGAAGGCTGTCTGCATCGCATTTGCGTTGGCTTCTTTGTCAGCCAGCCCGTCAAGTTCAGCTTGGTAATCTTGGAGAGCTTTTGTCGCCGCGTCGACCGAGTTCTTTACTTCATCGAAAGAATCCGCTACTGCGTCCGTTCCGCCAGTGTCGATATCGCTTGCCTGTTTTGCGACGGCCTCGTATGTTTTAATGAGATCCTCTGCGTCCTCGCCGAGCTCACGGCCATCCTTCTTGTAACCGGAGAGTTTGTCATATAGATCGTCGTAGTTCGACGCGATGTCGAGGATCGCGTTCCTATACTCGGTTAGTGTAATTTCGCCTTTAGCATATTCGTCATGGGAGGCTGCCAACTCGCTTCTGAACTTGCTTACAGTGTCTGCACCAGCAGTCGTAAAATCATCAAAAGAACCAAAATCAGCTACGGAACCGGATGTGGATACGGGCTTAGTCCAGTTGGCGTTCATCCACTTATCGTACTCTGCATCCCGCGCGAGCTTGAGTTGGCGCTCCGCCTCGTCGTTGCGCATTTTCAGAATGTTGTATTCATTCTGCTCGGCAACCGTCAGCTCGTTAACTCTTTTGCTGAGTTCCGCAAAACGGGTTCCGTCGCCGTAGGTAGCCTCATACTCTGATTCGAGGTCAGACAAAATCTGCGCCTGCTCTTCATAAGTAACGTTGAGTGCATCAAGTGCCTTTGTTATGATGTAGATGCCTGCCGCGCCAATTGCTACCCCAAACAGCGGGCTTGCAAGCATAGTCTCGGAAAGAAGCGCAATCCCAGCCTTGAGGTCAGTGACGCTTTTCAGCATCCCCGTGATGGTCGAAATGAAGGTTGTGCCTTTTAGCGTTTTGCCTATATTGATGCAGGCCGCCGCGGCTGCGGTCACGCCAGCGATTGTGACGGCAAAATGCCCTACCTCGCTGTCAAGAGCCTTGACGAGTCCGGTTATGACATCAAGTCCACCCTTTATAAGGCTGGTATCGGCCATGTTGGAGACAAACTCCGTCCATGTATTCTTGAGAATGTTTGCTTTGGCGTCCCAAGTGTCGAGCATTACGCTGACTTCCTGATCGGCGCTGCCCGCAGCAACACCCATGTCAGCCAACATGCTTTTGTACATGTCAAAGTTTTCAAGGAGCGCAAGGAGCTGGTTCGTGCGGAGTTTTCCGCCGAGAGCAGAAACCATCTGCATCAAATCTGCTTCGGAGATAAGTCCATCCTTGGCCGCCTTTGACAGTGCCTCGATGGCTTCCATCGGGTTTATAAGCTTCCCTGTGGCCTCTGCCGCCGCGACAACATCGGGGGCGTACTTCTGGAGTATGCCGCTAAGAGACTGTACAGATTCCTCGGTTGCTGTCACGCCATCCGAAATTTCGGTAGTCGTATCGCCCAGAATGTTGAGAATAAGCGCTCTGGCCGCAGTTGCCGCCTTTGTGCCGCTCTCCTGCGTAGTGGCGGTGATCGTGCCGAGCATGGCCATGGTTTCTTCCATGGACATTCCAGCCATTGAGGCTACATTGGCAACGATGGGCAAGCCTTCGGCTATTTTCTGAATGGAGGTCGCATAGTTGTTATCTATAGTGTTTGCTTCATCCAGTGCGAGGGAAAGCTTTTCAACATTGCCGTGATATTTCCATGCTGCGTCTGCCGAAAGGAGAAACTGCGATGCTGTCTCCTGATCCGTGTCGCCGACGAGCTGTGTCTTTATTGCCAGTTCGCCAAGCCCCTGTGCGGCTTCTTTGTAACCTGCACGGGCGAAAGTAGAAACGTTCTGGAGGTACTCGTTTGCTGCAACGCCGTACTTAGATGCGGTGGAGTACGCCGATTCGCCAAGAGCATCCATCTCGTCCTTGGTCATGCCGGTGACCTTGCGCACGGTCGCAAGCTCACTGTCGACCTCTTTCATGGTGGAAAGAGCTTCAACAAAAGAGTTCTTCACGGCGGCAATGCCGTTGCCTATCAGCTGCCACGCCGCCTGCTTGGCAACGATACGACCAAGGCTGTCTCCCAGCAGGTCGGTCAGCGCCGAAGTTTTCTGCGCCTCGGTGCCCGCTTTTTGCGTTGCGGATGCGGCTTTGGTCTGCCCAGTGGCATATTTATTGGCTGATTGCGCACCTTTATCCTGCTTCGCAGCGAGTCTTTCGGTCTGCCGTGCGCTTTTCTCTTGCTCAACCAGAACTTTTGCTGCCGCCGAAGCACTCTTTGCTTCTTGCTTCGTTTTGTTAGCTAACGCTTTGGCGTACTGGACTACGTTCTTAGTGGCCTTACCCGTGTAACTGGTGTCGACCTTTATCTCTATCGGTGTACTGCTTAGTCTTTTGCCGATGTTCTCTATGTTGGTCAGCGAGGCTATCGCTTTTGCGTCATTTACATTTACTTGTATCTGTACTATTGTGCTCATTCGGCGTTAACCTCCGCTTGCAACATAACGGCGCATAGTGTATAATCTATATAGAAGGGAGTTGATATCATGAAGTGGGATGAATCCCAAATGGCCTCTCAAGCTTTCGCGCAAGGTCAAGGAGGTATGTCTCTCGGCCAGCAGTGGGCGCTTGCTGCTATGCTGCGGACTGATAAGCCCTCGAATACCAAGAAAAAGTCCTCTCCAAAGCCTGCAAATCCGCCTAAGAAACCGTAAATCCCATAGCTTTTAGTTCTTTTGCAATGTCGCTGTCGGCCTTTCCATCGTCCACGTATTCGTCTCGCGCTTCATCCATAAAAGGTCGAGCGAACGGCTGATGCCAATCGGGGTCGCCCTCCTCGACGATCGGGGTGAGATCAATGCCGTTGGCATGCTGCGGCTCTGCTGCGTTTTCCAGTGTCAGCGTCAAGCCCTCGACAGTGGTTATCATGGTCGCGTCATCAATGAGACCGCCGTCCTCTTTGCGTCGTTTGCTCGACACAGGATAGGCATCATAGACCCGCTTTTCTGCCTCTTCCTGTATGGCTTTTTTCAGCCCGTCCGCAACATTGTCTCTTAGTGCGTTTTCAATGGCGGCATCCAGTAATCCGCGAATCTGCAAATAATCTTGTAAAACGCTCATATTGCCCTCCAAAACACAGGAATAATCCCTTGTTGAAAGAATCATTCATCTGTCTTGGATAAGCCCCCGACTTGCGCCGGGGGCTTTATTTTGATTTAGGTGACGGTTACGGGGATTGTGTCGGTGTAGGTCACCTTGGAAATGCTGTTGGTCACGGTGACAGTGGCCGTGGTAGTACCAGCAGCTACACCGGTCAGCACAGGGTAGTGCGGGTCGTTGAACTTCGCAGTCTCTTCTGCGCCAGTGGAGAAAGTGACCTCACTCATGTCGGAGATGTTGGTGAGATTACCGGCAACGTCATACTTGGCGACAAGCTCGGTGGTCTGGCCGTTTGCTACGGAAACACCTGCGCCAGCGCCGACAAAGTAGACACCCTCGACGGAACCGGTGGAAGTGCCGGAAACAAACTCATCAACGATGTAGCAGTAGTTCGGCATGGCGTTGCTTGCGCAGACATCGGTGCCGACTTCATCAGCGGTCAGGCAGTTGCCGGACAGGTCAACAGAACCGGGAGTGGTCTGGTTGATGGTGTCGGACAGTGCGCCGGTGAAGAAGTAGTAGGGGATGTAGTAGTGGCGAATCTTGAAGAGAGAAGAGTTCTTCGCATCACCGCCGCCATTCTTGGCGTAGATGTTGACCGCAAAGTGGACGCGGACGACCTTCGGCTGGAACAGCGCGGGAACTGCGAGCTGCAGGGCAGAGCTGTTCTGCACGAAATACTTCACGCAGTAGGTGTTGCCGGAAACAGCGGTGAAGCCCTGAATAGTGCCATCGCTGCCGACCTTGTAAGCCTTGCCGCTGTTTGCTGCCACCGTGTCCTTGTCATTGCCGGTAGAGCCGAGAATGTAGGCCACAGCGCCGTTCTGACCGCCAAGGGGAGCCACAGCACCGGTTATGGTCAGCGCCGCACCGCCTGCTACAACGGGCTTCGAGGTCTCAACGACGCCGTTACCGGTCAGGCTCTGGCCGATAGTCAGCGCCATGTTGTTCAGCGCGGAGTCGGCGGTCTTGGCCGTGAAGGTTAGACGGGAGGTGTCGGGAATGTTGATGATAAGCATGTTGCCGGGGCCGCCTTCAACTGCGCCGTCATTCATGCTGCCCGCGGGAGAAAAGTCGGTTACGTACTTGGAGAAGCCGACAAGATCGTCGGTAGCGACATCGAACGCCTCAAAGTACACGATTCCCTTGGAAAACTCATACTGAGGGTTGAAAGAATACATTATGTATCACTCCTTGTTATTGTGACATCGGCTCAGGGAGTTGCCCCTTTGCCTTGGCTTCGAGCTGTGTCAGTGTCTTGAATCCGGCAGGCAGCTCCGAAATCCTGTCGAATTTCCACGTCGGATAAGGCGCGCCTTTCTCAAACTTCGTGAGCCCGACCGCTTGAGCCAACGTGTAGATTTGGTAACCGAGGGTTCTGTCGATTGCTCTGTCAAATCCTCTGAATTTGCGTATCGGCCAATCCCATAGCTCGTCCGCATCTTTTCCCACATTCGCAGCTACGGAATAGACCCACGCTTCGATCTCAATATCGAGCTTTGGCATATTTTGGCTGTTTAGGTACTGCTCTGCCGCGACCAGTTCCGGGTTCCATTTTTCATCCGGAAGCTGATAGTCGTTTTGGGCGGCAATTATCTGCCGTACCTCATCCATCATCTGGATGGTCAGAACAGTTTCGTGCTCCCTGATGTAAATGCCCATAAGAGTGTCCTCTTTCCGCAGGGTGGAAAGCTGATACCCGTATGCGCCGTCAGGCAGTTTGATTCTTTCGAGCCTCAACGCTTTTGCTACAACATTGAGAACTGGTTCCAAAAAAGGACTGCCGTTGCCGAGTTTGTCCATTTCGTCAAGGCACTGACACCATGACAGGCGGGCAAACTTCGGCGGCAATGAGGATTGCATAAGTTCAAATGCGGCGGCTGCGCTTCGATACAGGGGAAAGTCGCGCACCGTCAGCGGGTAAAATGTCAGTCCATTGAACTCGATTTCTTTGTTTTCTCGGACTTCATTTGCATATTTATTAACGCCTTGCATATTTTCTCCTCGGCGTGTATGCCTTTAGATGTTGTCATCGCCGTTCCAGTCGATGTACTGATAAATCTTGTAGCCGGTGTTCACGCGCTCGTCATCAAACTTTGTGATCTGGTAGGTGTTCAGTGAGCCGATCCCGCCGAAGTTCACACCCTCAGTGGCTTCAAGAATCGCCTGTACTATGGCGTAAGACCTTGAATTTCCCATCACCTGCATGTTTGCCTCAATGCCGTAGTTGCACATGATGCAGTAGATGATGGTCTGTCGAAAAACGTAGGTGTTTTTCTGCTGGATGCGATTTGCGGGGCCGAGATAGATTCTCAAAACGCTCTGCGCTGTATCCTGACTCTGCCTGACGAGTTCCTGTGGGAAGATTCTGTACCCGCGTTCTGCATCTGGCGGGTCTGCTGGATGCAGAGGGTCGAATTGAATCGCCTTAATCTGCTGCGGTGTCGGAAGCGGCTGTTCAAGCGGCTTTGCGCCGTCCCAATACAGGAGTTTCTTGAGTCTTGCCCTCGGAAAACTGTTATCCGAGGGCGGCGTATAGCCGCGTGACGGCAAGTCCATTAGGTATTTCATCAACCTGTACGGGAGCTCTTCGGCTCCCTTCATCGTGTTGCCCGCTACAACCTTCGTATAGGGGTAGTAGGGGCTATCAGTGGAGGGCTGCGCGCCTATCCAGTCAGGCATTTTCTTTCTCCTTCTGAAGCTGCTCTGCCATGCCTTTGACCTCCTCCAACTGCGCGAGGATTTCTTGAGTGACCTCCGGCGTGATAGCCGCGGACAGAACTTTCACTACACGCCCCACAGGGTCGTTGTTCTGCTCTATCAACGCATGTATGCTGTCATTAAGCATCATGGAGAACGTCTTGAAATCGTTCATAATTTCATAAGCCTTGTCCGAAAGATCGTTGTCATGGCGGCGCACAAAGCGGTTCATTTGCGAGAAAACATGGCTCTGCGCCCACTCGTCGTAGGCTTCCTCGCTCATGCAGGCATCGAGAACACCGGCAGTCTTTTTGCCATCAATGTACGAAACTTTCTGCTTTTCAAAATCCTGATGAAGATAAAGCTGGGCGAGGACGCCCATAAGGTACTGTTGCTTCAAGCCGAAGCGCTCTTTCAGCAGCGGCGGGAGCATATCCCCGCCAACAGATTTCGTTTCCTCAACACAAGCGATGGCAAAATACTTTGCCATGCCCTCTTTCTGCGCCAAACTGAGATAGTCGTCAGCATTTCTCAGCATTTCTTCTGTTATCGTGATCGCCATCGTCATTTCTCCTTTTCCTTTGGCGTTAAAGCTTATTTGCGGCGCTTCTGTGCGCTTTTCTTTGCTGGGGTATCCGTGCCCACTTTAGCGGCTATCGGCGTTCCTGCGCCTTCCTGCGGCTTATTAGCGGCGTTTTTCATGCAACGCACCCATTCAGGGAGCAGCACTGCGCATCTTTTCTGCCCACAAAAACGCTGATAGGGGCAAAGCGAATGATACAGATTCTGTTTATCCACGGCGGAGGGCATTGGTTCTCGGTCACAGATTATGTAAGGGATGCCGTCTGCCTCGCGAGCGTGGGTACATTCGTACTTCATGGGATTTCACCTCAATCCAAAAGTTCTATGTTCATTTGAGCGGTACTGTCTTCGCGCGTAGCTGTCACTATCAGTGGCTTATCTGAAAGCCCGTAGCAGGTGAGTGTTGCCTTATTGCCGCGCACGTCTGCGCTGTATGCGTCCTCATCAGCTCCCGAAAAACTGAAAGTGACAACATCGTCTGTTGCAGTACCGTTCTCGAACCAAACTGCGCTTATCTCGGCAGTTTCAAGAGAGTGAAGCGCTGTCAGGGGAGTGCTGGTAAAGGCGACGTAGCCTTCGCCAACAGCGGCAACAGTGATGTCCACGGTCTGCGCAACGTCCGGATTTTGAGCAAGCGTAACGGTTACTGTCGCAGAGCCTTCGCCAACAGCCTTTACAAGCCCGTTTTCATCCACTGTGAGCACGTTTGTGTCAGATGATGTAAATACATAGGTAATGGGGTTCTCGGCAGTAGAAACAACGGTCTCGCCGTTCCTGATGCTTTTTACGGCCAATGTTTGTGTTGAACCGGCGTTCATGCTCTTGTCTGCGGTCACGGAGATCTGCCAGTTGAACGCAAGCCCGTCAGCTACTCCGCGTTCAAAGTCGTCCTGCGGCAGCGGCTCTGTCAGCTCTATCGTGAAAGTGATGATATGTACGCTGTCCGCCTTGTTCGTGAACTCCCTCGTGAAGTTGTTCACGCCGCGCATTGCGTAAGACATATTGCCCAAGAGCAGCCGAGTGTTCTCTATAAACTCTTTGGAATACTTATTGAGCTGACACACGCAAGAGATATAGTTCTTTGCAGTGATACTGTTCTCCGTTGCATGGCTTGCGTTGCCGAGAGTGCCCATCTTGGCGTAGCTCATGGGGATAGAAATGACGTTGCCGTAGTAGTCGAGGACATTAATGACGGCGTTGCAGCGCCGCACAACAGCCTGACCTATTCCAAGCCCCATGTTGTTGGGCTTGTAGACGATCCACCAGTTGTTGGCATATTGCATGTAAGAGCCGATGGGGATATAAGTCAGTCCTGCGGGTTGGATGATATAGATACGCTGCCAGTCGTCCGGCTGCAATTCGCCCGTGGCGGAGGAAGATGCAAAGGTCGAGCGGATCTGAATGGGCGTGTATTCGTACCAGTCTTTGGATGTATCTACTCCCTGACATGCTGTGTTGAATACATTGTCTGCGAGATCACCAACGTCTACGGCATTAGCCTGCGTCGGATGGGTGAAATACTGCTTTTGCAGCCCCTGCGAGTGCCTCCACTCGTTTGTCAGCGGGGCGTAGTCGCATCCGCCGACCATCCCGGCGTTTCGCGCCAGTTTGTTCAGATTCATGCCCCGCCTCCTCTTATCAAAGATTTGTGCTGAGAACAGTTGCTATGTAGTTTCTGTTCTCCTCGTAGTGGCGGAGCATGCCGTAGAACTGCTGCATGACCTCTTTCTGCCGAGCTGTATTGGAGTTCGTCTGGGAAGCCTCACTTATCGTGGTAAACGAACTGTCGCGTATCTTCGAGGTACGCTCTGTGGCGTTGTTGTCAAAACGATGCTCCCATGCGGCATAAATGCCATAAGCGAGGATCGTCTGCTCCGTGCGATTGAGGTCTGCGGCAAACTCACCGCTTTTATAAAGGTTGATGGACAATGTATCGTCCGGGGATAGGTCGATGTTCACAACAACGTCGCCGGTCTCAGCGGAGTAAACACAGGAAACAGGGGAGTAGGTCACATTTCCAAACTGATCTTTGCCCATAAGTCCGCATGAGCAGATATCGAAGCCAGTGAGTCCTGTTTCTATTGTCACGGGTGCTTCCTGCTTCTCTGTGGGGGTGTAGTCCACATCCTCGAAATCTGGGGCGGTAAGGTTTTGCAGTTTTAACAGCATTTCAGGCGGACGGTTGAAAAGGGGAATAGCCCAATCCATGTACGCTGCCATGCGGTTGTAGAAGACAGCGAGGCGGTTTTTCATGTCCCAATCAAGGGACAAATCGTTTTTTATGTAGGTCATCGCCTGCGTTTCGATTGGTTCCCACGCTGTGCTCATTCAAAACTCACCTCGCTTCCAAAAAATTCATTTACTTAATGCCGGTGATGGCGCCAACCCCTACGCCGTTGCCTTTGAGGGTTCCAATCCAGTCCTCAGCTACGCCGTGTATGTAGGTCTCAAGGTCTATGCTGGCAGCTTCAAGGACTTTAATTGCACTGCCGCTCATCTTTTTAAGGGTCAAATTAACAAGTTCTGCGCCGAGTTTTGCAACCTGATCTTCCGTGAGCTTGCCTCCCTGAGTCTCTTTCCAAGCGGAAACAAAGAGCTGATTCAGTTCACCTACGGTCTGGATGGCGGCATCTTTCAGCTCATCCTTGGCGGTGTTGATGTTCTCAAGGTGCTTGTTCTTTCCTATCTTGGCCGTGAGCCACGCAAATGCGGTGGTCAGGGCTATGATCGCAAGCTGGGTAATGAGATTGGCAGCAATTTCCACTGCTGCATTGGTCATGTTTTCTATCATTTTGGTATCTTCCTTTCTTTTACTCTGATTGGGAGGGCCGCAACTTTAGCCATGACATCGTCGTAAAAGCCGTTCCCTTTGAGGGTGGTGTGGTATACTTCGTGCATGCGCTTCAAGTCTGCGAGGTCATCCATCCAAACGAAGCCCTGCTCGACGTACTTCTCACACAGATGCTTGACCCGGTCGCCCAAGGACTCCTTTTCGCCTGCCATCACGTCCGCGATTTTTTTTTCGAGTTCGCTAATTTTCTCTCCGATGGACTTAATGGCCTCTTTGATTTCTGCGATGTCGCTATCCTGAAGCTTGTCATTGTCTGCCTTGGCTTCGGCTTTATCAGCTTTCTGCGCCTTTCTGTTTGCCGCTAATTCAATAAGCTTGAATGCGCCATTTATAATGGCTGCCCCGGCGCTGCCGCCAAGTATCGCAATGACCACTTCATTCATTTGGGAACATCCTCCTGATTAGACATCTTCTGCATTCAGCGCTTCGAGCATTGGCTTGAAAATACCCTCGCCGTTGTGCTTTTCCTTAGATATATTGTTGAGCGCTACGACTCTGGCACGGCTTACATACCGCTTGAGGGGGCTGCCATCGTTCAGATAGGCATCCATGAAGCGCGCCGCTACAAGCTCCTGATGCTCCGCGCACAGGCTGCCGAATATCTCTGCGGCTTCGGGGATCTCTTTCTTGAAGAAGAAATCAAAAACACCCTCGCGGCGGATGACTTCATTTTCGGCGTACTCGCAGTCATAAAGGCTTCTCTGCTCGTCGGTCAGGCCGTCCAGCACTATGATTCTTCGGGTTTTGATGAGTTTTGCTATCAGCGGTGTAATGAACGTGCTCTCAAACTCGCTTAGAGGAACAGAGAACACTCGTCCGCTGCCACTTATCTTTCGGCCATTGCCGATGATGATCTCGTTGTTCGGGATAACGCTGTCAATGTAGATGCACTGCACCATCTTCTCGTTGGGAGTGACATATACCGCCTGTACAACAGGCTCTACGGGTCTCTCCGCTTCCTTCGGCTTGGCAGCTTCAGCAGCCTTTTCAGCCGCTTTCTTCTGCCTGCCCTCGGCCATTTTTCTTTTCTGCTCTTCGCTCATTGCCATTTCTCAATTTCTCCTTTCATGGCAGATGACAGAGGAGGGAGGTTGTCCCTCCTCTGCTTGCAAATAATCAGGCGCTGGTGACGCCAGAGATGATGCCTATACGGCTTGCCAGGACGGGGGCAATATCGACGCTGTCGACCTGCAGAAGCTCGATTCTGCCGGTTGCGATGGTGTCCTCGCCCGGAGTGAGGGTGATCTGAGTGTCAGCGCCCTCCTCGAAGCACATGACCATAGGTGCATAGCGCTCGTTTGCGCGGGCAGCGATGATGATCATGTCGGTCGGGAAGATGCTGGTCAGGGTAGTGTTGATGGTCTCCGGAGTGGAGGTGGGCTGAATCTCGTAGAGAAGCACGCCATCCTTGGAAGTTATGTAGCCGTTGCGGAAGTACTGATCGCCGAGTTGGTACATGATCGCGTTGGCAAGTCCCGTGGTATCGGGGATGACATTGCGCAGCGCCATGAAATCACCGTAGGCGATGAGCTGATCGCGGCGAACACGGTTAGCCTTTGCAACGTTCTGGCAGACGGTCGCCCAGTTGTTGCTCGTGTAGCTGGTGGCTTTCAGAGCGGAGGGGACGTACTTGGTGTTGCCCGCAACCTCAACGAAGGCGGTGGTGAACTTCTGCATGATGTACGCCGCATAGCCGCCAGCCATTGCGGCGACGGTATCGACGAGGTTACCCTCGTTGCCGATCATCTGGTAGAAGTTGATAACGCCGCGAGTGGCGAAAGGCTTGGGGTTGAGCGTGATAGTGTTGCCGTAGAGCTGATCCTGCGGCACGCTGCGCAGAGCAGTCCAAGAGGTGTCTCTGTACTGGAACACAGCGTTGGAAGTCACGTTGATGGTCTTGGTCTTGCCCTTGGGAGTGGTCTCCACGGAAACCATTTCACCCACCAGCGGGGAAATGAGGGCAGGAGTTACGGGGTAGTAGGTAGCCCCGATGATGGTTGCCATGACCTTGAGGAAGATGGGGTCGGTGGCGAGAGACATATTGGCAAAAGTGCTGCGATTCTTGCGGTCAGTAGACTTGCCGACAACGGAATTTGCCTTGGAAGCGGCAAAGTAGAGCACGTCATCAGTCCACTCGCGGCACTGCTCCTCAAAAGCCTTCGCGCTGTTGCAGGCAAACGCAAAGTCCTCAGTGGGCTTGCCAGCAGCGGCAAGCGCTCTGTTTTTCTCGCGGCCAGCCTTCTCAAGAGCGAGGATTCTACCGCGAGTAACAAGGTCTGTGTACTCGTCACCGGACAGCGGTTTGCTGGTCAGGTTGCCGAGGGCAGAGTTAAACTTCAGCAGTTCATTCATTGTTGTGCGTCCTCCCTTCCTTATGCTTTGCGGCACAGCATGTTGAATCTGCTGCCCGCGTTATAGTTGGACTCAGTCCAGGAGTCGATGCCGAGCCCCTTATCGAGCTCAAAGTAGATGCCAGAACCGGCTGCGGGGGCAGCATTGGTGCCGACGAGCTGTCCGTTTGCGATGGTGGCGTAGATGTTGGTCGTAGCGTCTACTGCGGTGGAGAAGTTGCCTTCGCCAAAAGCGTAGGTCTCCCCGGGGATCGCCTTGGAGAAGGTGTCCAGTACACCGGACGGGATGCCAAGGCCGAGAGTGTTGATCCCCTCTGCGTAAAGACCGTTGCCGATCGTGCCGCGCTGTACGTCACCGGGATTGCAGAAGTAAACGTCCTTAGTGCCGTCTGCGGCTGCGGTCATCTGGTAGCCGCCGGTCGCCATGTGTGCGCCCTTATTGCAGATGAAGCCTGCGGAGCAGTCAGCGGGGGTGAAGGTCGTGCCGGAGAGGCTGCCGAACTTACCCGCGATGTTCTGCAGGTCGTCGTTGCGGTTATTCCACATTCTCGGAAGGAATGCGGTTTTCTCAGTAAAAGCCATTATTTAGTCACTCCTTTTTCATTATTCGTGAGCGTCGCCCTTGAAAAGCTCGCCGAAAGTGCGCGGACTGCCGCCAGAGTTGCCTTTGATGTTGTTGAAGTTGAAGTAGTGCTTCTCGCTTGCTTTGGCAGCTGCTTCGTCGAGCTTCTTCTGCTCGTCCATGCACAGCGCCTTGACACTCATGCGTACTTCCGCTTCGCCGATCCAGTTGCCGTCAGCGTCCTCACGAGCGGTGAAGTCGCCGTTCTCAACCCTCGCTTTAAGGTCTTTGAGGATTTCGCTGTCGAACTTGCCCTCTGCGCCGCTGCACTGCTTGAACTCGTCCTCAAGGGCGGTCTTTGCGGCATTCAGGCGGCGCGCGTCCTCTTTGCTCTTCATCGCAGTGAGCTGCTCGGAAAGATGCTTGATGGTATCTGCGTCAGTCTTTGCCTGCTCAGTTGCGGCGTTGTAGCGAATTTCGGCCTCGCCCATATAGTTTTCGAGACTTACCTGAACTTCGGATTCGCCTATCTCGAAAGAGACATAGGCGTTGGCTCTCATTATTCGGTCAGGAATGATGTTGCCCTTGTCGCTCTCCTCGACGGAGTAGGTAAAAGGCTCACCGTTCGCGTTCACAAGAGCCAGAAGTTTCAGATCGCTCGAAGCGCCGACCACGGTATAGCCGTTGAACTTCTCCGACAGCGCCTTGAGTCGTGCTTTGTCAATCATGTTTTCTTTCACTCCTTTGTCGTGTGTGGTTGTTTTGGCTGTAGCTTCCTTTGCGTATGAGGCAGCTTTGAGACACATCTTTTCCATGCTGTTTCTCATCGCAGAGAGGGACTGGATGGTCGCACCCGCTACAGCCGGGGCAACTCCCGCGCCAAGGACGGTGACGCCGAGCACTACATATTCCTCTTCGACCGCAACGTCGCCTTCCATATGTTCTTTGGTCACCAGCGTTTCTATGGAGATTTCCATGCCGTTCCCCTGCCGAGCGATCATGTCAACCAATTCCGGTGCGTACCATTTCCACAGAAATGCCGAGGCCACTATCCAGCTTGTGTCTTCTTTCCGCTCTAAGCGGATATCCGCATCTTTCGGGATCCAGCCGACTATCCTCTCGGCATCGGCGGCAGTAAAAGAAGCGTAGGTTTCACCCGTTTTCGGGTCTCTCTTGAGGTCGTAGTTGTGCCCATCGCCGATTTTCCCGCTTGGGAGATAGGCGGTTAGAATGGGAATGTCCTTGAACTCAGGCAGGTGCGCCGCGAGGTTGATGTATTTCCAGTTGTTGCGGTTCACCTTGTCGTTGAGCATCCACAGCTCGACCCGGTAGAGCTTTCTATCGCCTGAGGACAGGATTTTTAGCTGCCCTCGCGATGTGCGCGTTATTTCAGCGCCTTTGTATCTGTTCTTGGCCATAAGACATCACTCTTTCTGCGGCACATTGAGCGTGCGGTTGAGCCAGTTATCAAAACTGGTGCTGCTTATTCCGTCGTTTTCCGCCATTGCCTTGGCCTCGCACAGCCACTGCCTGTCCTGATAGTTCTCCATCTGAATGTTCTCGGCGTAGCGTGCCAGCGGCTCGAAATTGGCGTTGTCGCAAACCTCAATGACCCCGGACAGCCCATCATTCACGTCATCGATAAGGCTGATGCACTTGTCCAGCACCTCTTCCACGGTAGAAAACCTGTCCTGCATTTCCGGGATAGCGGGATAACTCAGCGGAAGGCCGAGTTTTGCCATGATGTCTTTGAACTGATCTATGTATTCAGGCTGCTTGTGTTCAAGCGCATGGATGGCGCGCGTCAGAGCCGCATAGCCGCTGTACCACGTGTGCTCCTTTATCGCCGCGAAACTCCACATGGCGTTTCCCATCGCACTCATTGCCCTGCGCATTGGTTCGTAAAGGAAGGAATATCTGTCCTCCCGATACGCCGCGTAAAAGTCTCTCAAGTCTCATTCCTCCCTTGCGGTGAAATAAAAAAACAGAGCTACCAACACGAATTTCTTCGTGCTAATAGCCCTGCTTTGGCTTTGTCGAACCTCCTACGTGAGGTTCCTTACATCTCTATTTTCTTGTTTTTGATCTCCCAAAGGTGAATCCCATTGGGTTTTGCAGCAATTTCCAGCCGCTTACCTTCTTGCAAGAGCCTGTTAATAATTGCTATCATTTCGGCAGACAACTCAGGCGGTTTCTCTTGAACTCGCTCTTTCATATCTCTTCCTCATGGGTCTCACCGTTTATGCTGCCGCGCTCGGGCGGTCGCCCGTCGTCAGAGATTTCCTTCTTTGCCTGTGGCGGCAAGCCGCTGTCTGCCTGTTTTGCGCTGTATGATGTCACAAGCGGTCTGCGCTTATCCATCACGCCGCTTTCGTCCACAAAATCAGATATTGCAATATCGTCAAGTATCGTGTGTCCGGACAGCGCATCATATTTGAGCGTATCTGTGAGACAGCCGTTTGTCATACCCTTGCGCGCGTTCTCAATTTCGTCATCTATTTTGAAGATGTCGCCGAACATTTTGAAGCGCATCGGGGTCTTGCAGTTCAGGCTCTCTATCATCCAGTTCATAATCCGCTCCATGCTGCTATATATGAACTTCGCATAAGAAGCCGCAAGCCAAGCGGAAAGCTGTGCTACGCCGACCTTCGGGTCGTTCGTGGTGGGGATGAGAGAGGGGAGACCCGCTTTAAGAATCTGGTCTGAATATGCCGTCGAGCTTATGTCCGTGTTCGCAACGGTGTCAGAAATCGTCTGAAGCTTCAAGTCTTTCGCTGGCGCAAGGTAAAGCCCTATGCCGCTCGTGTTGTTCTTATTGAGCATCTGATACCACAGATACTCAAAAAGCTTCCTCGTCGTGTCAGAGACCCTTATAGGGTCGTTATCCGTTGCGCTCTTCGGGTCATAAGTTTCAAGCGAGCCAGTCAGCACAGACGTCAACGGATTAAGGATTATTTCGAGCTGTGCCGCCTCGTAATTAGGTATCTGCGTCAGTGACACGAACATGCCGGTGTTCGGCGGGATAACGAGGGGAGTGGTATCATCTACCTCGATGGTGAAAACCCTGTCGGCAGGGAGCGTTACCCAGTAGAAATACTGCCGCCCTACGGCTACCCATTCGGGATTTCCTATTGTCTCATTCGCGTGAATGGCTTTGAATTTGTCTGTATCGATGGTGTTATAGACGTATTTCCCCGGCGTTTTTACGACAACCTCATCGAAAATCCGCATATACGGCTCGAAAAGGTCACCGAACTGACGCCAGTCGTTGCCTGGCCGCATGAAGTAGAAAAGGTTAAATGCCACTGTGTATTTGCCGGGGCCGTTGTTGTAACCTACGATCTTGCACCAGTCCATAGGGAGCTCCTGCAGGAAAGCGTAGTTTATCTTATTGTGGCTCTTGTCGACCGAAATACGCGGGGTAACAAACACTTTGCCGTATTTCATGCACAGACCACACAGCTCATGGGCTTTTTCTTTTACACCCACTGTCTGAACGAGCCGCTGTGCCAGCAGCATGTCGCGCAATTTATCCTTTTTGCTTACCTCTGCATCGGTGTATGTGGGATATACGTACCATGAATAGGTAAGCGTATCGGGATAGGTCTTGAGGATCAGATCGTAAGTCTTGGTGCTATACGCAAGCGACGCAGACACCGCTCTCAGGCTCTTTTCACTGCCGTCCGGGTTCTGCACCATTGTACTTATCTGATCTTTGGTGAACTCGGCAGGGCGCGTGTTTATGCCCTTTACGCGGGTGTTCTGTATCTGCGGCCAGTTATTCAGAAATCCAAGCCCACCGGCAGCGGAGAAAGCGGTAAAATAGTCGCTCATTCCCATGCCGCCGTACATGCTGTTGGCTTTCTGCAATATCTCTCCGAGTGCCTTATAACTCGTTGCTGCCGGAGCTTCCATCGGCCCCATCTGCTGTATTTCCAATGTCCGCTCCACCTTTCTGCATTTTATCGAGCTCTGCGAAGAAGCGCTTCTCAAAGTCCTTCATACAATCGTCAAACTCTTTGCGGTATTTTAGTTCTTCCTCGCATCGGACCGCGTTACTTTCGCTCCATATCCACAGCCAATCGGACTGTGCCAGGAGGTATTCGAGGTCAGGCGTGACCTCTATCGCGCCCTTTGGCTTATCGGAAGAAATTATCAGTATATGGTCTGCGTCAGAGTAGAAATGGCTGAATGTTTCCTGCAATTTCAGGTTCTTATCAGTCGTGGGAAGCGCCCACAGCTTGTTTTTCGTAATATCCATCAAACTATTGCTCCTCGGCCAAGGCGTCTGACGCTCCGCGTCCTCACCGGCGCGTATGTTATCTCACTGTCAAGATGTTCAGCCGCTTCCTGATAGCTACTCTTGCGCCGGTTCTGCGACGCTACGAAAGCATCCTCGTCAAGCTTTATCGGCCTCGCGGCGTACATCATTGCCGACCACAAGTCTTTGTTGATGTGCTTGTTTATCTCTTCCTGCGTCCAACCGCTGCCGGTTTTCTTTCGGCGCAGGTTAGCTATTTGGTCGCACAGTTCCTTGGTCTTGATGTACGGATGCTGGATTTTGACATCCTGCGTATCATCCTTGATGTTGTGTGCCATTTTATAAGCCCGTGTACCCTCGTGTACGTTGGTTATGAGCAATCCCACATTGCCATGTTCAAACTCTCGTGTGAGGTAGTCGAGCATGTCGATGTTGGGGTCTGCGCCACTGCGCCCCGGTGTTGCATAAAGTGAATAAATACACGGTTTTGCGTTTTTCTGAACCAAATCGAGGTATCGGTCGTCATTGTTGACCGTACAGAGGGGCGGAAGCCCATCTCCAAGGTCTCTATGGAGCTGCTGCACAACAGCCTCACCGAACTGCCATGAGTCAATAACGATGATTGGTTCAGGCGCTCCCTCAAGACGGTACTGCGCCCAACGGTTCTTTATTCTCCGCGCCTGCCGCTCCGCATCAAGCGGGGGAAGGTCGGTCAAATAAACACAGTCTTTCTTAAAACTGGTACTCCTGCGCTGCTCGTAGGTTTTCAACACTACCTCGGCGCACATCGCGTTGCCGTTTCTCTGTCGGTACGAGACGTCGTAGCCTATATAGTACCGCACGTTCGGGTCGCCGCAATGCCTGTCCTCCATAATGGTCAGCGTCTTAGCATCCTGTACGTACTGATCTCGAAGAAGGGGATTGTCCACACTGCCGGTGCATTTAGATTCGCACTCGCGCATGAACTCTTCTTTCGTCAGCGTGTCTCGCAGCCCGTCATAGTATTCAAACGGTCTTACATGACACAAAACCGGAACTTGCCAAGGAATAGCACAGGCAAAAGCGCTCTCACCGTCAGCCATTTTCTTGCGCGCCTTGATGTAAACGCTGTAGGCGGGGTTCTCTTTCGAGCTTGCCGACGTGATGTATATCTCGGCAAGGTCTTGGTGAGACGGATCCGGAACGCCGTCAATCAGGTGCTGCAAACGGTTTGTTGCCTTGACCACCTGATTGAAGTCTGACCAGTTGAATGGAACTGAGCCGTCCTCCTGACCACACTCTTCGCCTATGACACAGTGGGTATTGCGTCCTCGGTCTATTGCGACTTCGACTGCGCTGCCCTCTGCCGTGCTTATCTTGAAGGTGTCCGACGAATCATTGTTAACGTTCCAGTGCTTCGCCAAATACGGGTAGTTGTACTGATATTCGTGCCACGCCTCCGACGCGATCTTTGCTGTCTGCTTATTGGAAGGGCCGTAATACGCTGTGACTTCGCCGGGGTATAAGATGCCTTTATTGCTTGCCGAACTTATCACGGCGCTGGTTTTGGTTGTTCCGCGCGAACCTATGATGTCCACCATGCGGTAACGTACCATTGCTCGCCGCATTATGCGGCCTATCAGACTGTTGTGATATTTGCAGTTCGGATTCTCTGTGATATCTTCCAGATAATCTGGATAATACCGGAAAAACGATATTAGGAGCGCCCACCATTCGTCGGTGAAGTCATCATAGTTGACACCCTGTCGGGTCTGCTTTTTGATGAAACCGCCGCTTCTGCGGCTGTAAACGTAGTCCTTCCTCATTTCGCATCACCGCGGACAAGGTCGAGCTTGCGGTAAATCTCTTTTTCGACCTCGTCGGGCTCTTGCATGAACTCGCCCAGCTCGTCATCAAGCCGGAGCGAGGGCGGCAGGCTGGCCACCTCTGCGCGTCCCTCGTTCCACGCGCTTGTGTTGTAAATCGCGAGGAGAATCTGCTCCGCCGCGTCCTTTGTCATTTGGTACTCAGGATGGAGCTTTGCCAGCAGTTCCGGGAATGGCAGTCCAAGCAGTCCTTTGGCTTCGAGTGCTCTCACTATGCCGTCAAGCTTTTCGAGGTCTTGCGGAAGCTCGTCCTTTTTGCGGAGCTGTTCGTTTTCCATCTCGCTTTTTATCAGGTCACCCAGCAGTTTTGCTTTCTGCGGGTCGCCGTTGTAGAAGTAATAATCCTGTTCAAGTGTCCACCGAGATATTTTCTCTATCGCCATCTGCGTCTGAGGGCCTATTGCGGGTCTACCATCCGCTATGGCCGAGTAAATGCGGTCAAGCTTGTCGTAATCTTCCTGCGTGTAAGGGTGATCCGTGGGGCCTTTGCCCCATTTCTTTTCCTGCGCAACACGCCCCTCAACGTAATCCTCGGCGCAGAGCATTTCATCGTCGACATACAGCGTCTCGGATTTGCCGTCAAAGGCTTTCTTGATATCAGTTACGCCGTCGACGAACTGCACGAATCTCTCGCCCTTGTGGTAGCCTTTCTGGCACAGGATCACTGTGTATGCTGCCCACGGGTTTGTCTTGTCGTTCTGGAGCTTCTGTGCTGCCTTGAAGAGATCAGGCATATACGGCATGTTGAACTCTGCCGCACAAAGGAACATTGCAAGCTTGTAGCCGACTGTTGCTGCCCGCTGGTCGTAAACCTTGGGCTGACACTTGATGCAGTATGGGGAGTAGCGCTTTCCGAAGCGCTCAGGCAGCGTCCATGCGTTCATCTCGTTCAGCTCTTTGTCACATAAACAGCACCGCTGTACGACCGTGTTATCTGCCATGACGCGCCCTCCTCTCCTGCAAATCAAAAACAGGCAGAGCCGCCCACGCTATATCTATCTTGAGCACTCTGCCTGAAATTTTCTATGTTCTCTTGTATGATATGACGGAAACGGAACTTTGGCAACAGAGTCTAAACTTTTTCTTCTTCGCCAATCCTTTTATCCCGTCGTTTTCTGCGTTGAGTTTTGATTTTATCGGAATTTTTGCGCCAATACTCGGCTTGATACTTGCGCATGTACTCTCGGCGCTTAAATGCCGTGTACTCTTCCGGTGTCACAAAATCACCTCCGCCGCTCGATTGTGTCGATGAAGTAGCCTTTGTCTGCCATGAGTTTGCGCTTTATGGCAAAGGTCTTGGTACTGGTACCTTTTCGCCCGCCGCCCTTGGTGTCCACAATACGGGTTGTCCAATTCCCGTCCTCACGAAGCTCCTCGAAAACGAAATCCGCAAAGTAGGCTATTCGCGGTATGCGTTCCCCGGTCTCTCCGTCCGTGTATGCCGGTTTCAGCAAATATTCCACCTGCAAGCGGATTTTTCGCACCTGTCCAAGCTTTTGCCGCAGAACCAGTTCATCGTAATATGCCGCTTCGGTCTTGCTCCCGAACTTGATGCACTCTCCGTTTGGCAAAAGCCGCTCGGTCGGCTGATTGTTGTACTTCCGCTTTGGCCTTTTCTCCTGCCAAGCGACCATATCCCTCCTGAGTTGGCGGAACGTCTCTGCGTCCTTGTCAAGGGTAGCTGCCGCGGTTTTGCTCACCTCCGCTAAGCCCTGCGCGCACTGCCGCTTGACCTGCGCAGCTCGCTCTCTCGCAAACTGACTTTCCACACGCTGCCGCAGTGCGGGAGGCATATCCTCAAGGCTGTCGTATCTCATGCGTTGCCTCCATGTGAGCGTCAAACCACATGTGTGCTTCAAACCACTCGTTGTACTTTGCATATCGCTTCTGCCCGTCAAGAAGCTCATCGCGGGTCAAACTCGCCGCAAAAACAGTCCACCAGCCGCAAGGGTTCATTTCCGGGCAAAAGCCGCGGTATACGCAGTTCGGAACAAGCACACTTGCTACTTCGGGCTCTTTCTCTCGCAAAGCTTCTTTGAAGTCCTCGGCGTATTCCTGCGTTTCCGACGATGCCTGACGGCACAGGCGCTTTCTCCACGTGTCGATGAGGTTCTGCACGTTTGCATCGCCGATGAAGTCAACGGGCGCATCCTGCGGGGCTTTTGTGCGGTCATATTCTTTCTGCCGGTCATTGCGCTGCGAATTTACCCGGCTCTCCCAATGGTGCGTTTTCCAGTGCATCGCCACCCAATATGGGATGCCCTTCCACCGGAACTTCACCGTAATGTCGCGGATAGGGGAGTGCTCGGCTATGAGTATACGCCGCTTGAAGTCGGTGGAGGGCTCTTTGCCGAGTGGCGGCTTCTTCACCGTTGCACGGCAGTCGTTAACGACCTCCTCCCAATCGCCCTTGATTTTGAGAATTTCAGTCTTGCCCATTTTCAGCCCTCCAAGGTATATCGCACAGATCTGGGCGCTTGAGCTTCATTTCCAGCGCCCAGAGAAGATTCCAAACGGCGGCAGTAAGGTGAGGCTCATCGTCCCAACCGTCGAAGAACTTTGCCAAATGCCTTGCTCCGGAATCACAAAGCGATGAAAGGGGAATGCCGCGATCAACATTGTGCTCACCGTATTTCAAAGCCCCCTGTTCGCAGTGCTTGGAGACTTCCATGATTGCCGCCCAAGGCAGAAGATCCATTTTACCTTTCCCGGTGTGCATATCGCGCACAGCGCCGGTTCCAAACTCTGTTCTTTCGCCGCTGTCCTTAATCTCCATCGGTTTCGCCGCCTTTCTGTGCAGCTTCTATGCCCGCTACCAGCGCCTTTGTCAGCATCAGCATGACTTTTGCAGGTTCGCCTACATCGTTTTCGATGAAACTCCTGTACATGTTTGCGGTCAGAGTGCCGTACTGTGTAAGCAGGTCATTTGTCTTGCCGTTTATCAGTATGTCGAAATCGTCGGTTACTTTGAGCATTGTTTATCCCTCCTGATTGAAAAACTCAACAGCTTTGCCAAGCTGCTGGAAATAATAACTTTTGCCTTTCTTGACTACCTCATAGTCCCCAAGGCTCACCTCCGAGTGATGTTCGATTGTCCAGTACAGGGCACGACCATTTTCCCGAAAAAGAGGGTATTGTGTCCTCACTCCCTCGAACATCCGCATTGAGCACCGAGGCGGGTAATCTACTTCAACCATCGCTCCCTCCTTTTGCGTCAAAGGCCATTTGTGGCCGCTTTAGCAGCGTTTTGGTTTCGGACATGTAAATTATTGCCAAGAGCTCTGAACGCTGCTGTACGGCTTCCTGTGACCTCTGGCGGCTATCTGCGTCTTTTCGTGGTGCTCGCTCTGTGAATTTTCGTCCCGTCGGGCATAATGAAGAAGTCAGCGTCGACCGGCGCGAGGTGTTCGGGCTTGCGCGGGGTATACTTTCTCTCGTCGAGGGCTTCGACCTTTTCTTTGTCAGCCCAAGCGGACTCTTCAACCAGCTCTTTCATCTCCGCGAGGTGTTCCTGAACGATACTGACGTAGATGGTCATAATCGCCAGCACCGCAAATACGAGAACCGCGGTTGCTATGCAAATATCGTAAACACTCATCGTCCGCTGCTCCCGAAGCCTTTGCTTCCACGCTCGGTGGCCTCAAGCTCATCCACAAGCTCGATTACCGGGTTGATGATTGGCGTAAGAACCAACTGCGTGATCTTGTCGCCGTTCTTGACTTCGTAGCCGTGGCTGCCGTGGTTATAGAGCTTCACCTGTATGCTTCCGGTGAATCCACAGTCCACGACTCCATCGCTGGTGATGTCGTGCTTGATGTTGAGCCCGCTCTTACTCTTGAGCATCCCGGCGTAGCCTTCCGGTATCTCCACATGGACGCCGGTGTCTATCACGACGCTGGAATAGGGCGGTATGTATACAAGCTTCGGGGACTTGAGGTCAAGCCCCGCATCGGTGGCATGTGCTCTCACAGGCACATAAGCACCGGGGTCAAGTGTGATCTTCATTCTTCTTCCTCCTCATGCCAGTTATCTGGCCAGCCTTCGATTTTCTCGTCATCATCGTTGCAGTAGATGTCATCTTGCATCCACGGCGGATATCCTGTGCGCTCCATACTGCGCACTATCGGGTCATCCGGTATCAAAACCATCAGTCATCATCCTCCCATTTTCCACGGCGACGCGGGGGAGTTGTCTTTGACCAAACCTCCTCGTCGGCTCGCATTTCCACGAACCGCATCTGATCGCCGACGAACCGCATCTGCACGGCTCCGCATCGGCCTTGACGGTTCTTCGCTACGGCGACGCCCTTTATGCCCTGCTCGACGTCAATGTTCCACAGGAAAATGACCTTGTTAGCGTTCTGCTCAAGCTCACCGCTGTCGCGGAGCGCCGCAAGAGTAGGTCTGTCCGTATCGGAAACGCTTCGGTTGAGCTGTGAAAGGACGATGATGGGGATGTTAAGCTCCATCGCCAAAAGCTTCAGCTCTCGGCTGATTGCCCCGACCTCAAGGTTTCGACTGTCATATTTACCCTCGCTCTTCATCAGCGTCATGAAGTCGATTATTATCAGCCCCAAGTTTTTCGTCGTCCGAGCTTCGGCGCGTATCTTGCTGGTGGTAACACCGGGATCGTCGTTGATTATGAGGGGCAGGTCGTATAGATACTGACATGCTTCCGAGAGGCGTTTCCAAGCCTGCTCGTCGAGGGTGTGGTCAGTGATCTTGTCGAGTTGCACCCCAGATGCTCCGGCGATGATGCGTTCGCCTAACTCCTCGTCGCTCATCTCAAGTGAGTAGAGGAGCACGGACTTTCCGGTTCTCGCCACATTCATGGCTACGCATTGTGCCCAAATGCTCTTGCCCGCTGCCGGTCGAGCAGCCACTATCACGAGGTTTCCCGCTCTTATGCCTTTAAGCAGAGCATCCACTCTTGTGAAGCCGGTTTCAACACGGTTCGCAGGGGGAGCCGACAAGGAATCCATGAGCTTGTTCAGCGTCTGCGCCATTGTGTGGCTCCGTCCGAGTTTGCCGCTTATGTAGTCCTGACATATTCCGGCGATTTCCACGGCCAGACCATCCCCTGACTGGGAGGTGAGGGCTTCGTCTATCCTCGACCGAAGCCGCCGTTCCTTTGCTTGAGCGTGTATGTATTCGGCGTGATCTTCCGCGGCGGAAACTGATGGGCACATATTCATGCAGTCGACAAGAAAGGCATCTGGGTTAGGCGTAGCGTGAAGAATCACGTCCCGCGCCATTACAGGGTCAAGAACCTTGCCCTCCCTAAACGCCTTAGTCGCGGCGGTGTATAGCTTTGCGCAGAGGGGATTCATAAAATCCTCCGCTTGAAGAGTCCCCGCGACACGGTTTAGGTAGCGAGGGTCAATGAGATAAGCACCGGTTACGGATAGTTCCGCGTTCTGGTTATACGAAACCGCATACAGAAGCTCTTTATCATCGTTTGCCATTCTTGCGGTTCTCCTCAGTCATTTCAATCAGCAGCCGTTCGTACTTCTCCCTGAATTTCTTCCCTGAAAGGATGTTTTTCCGCCAGAAGGCGTTTTTCTGTGAGAAGCGAAGCACATCAGAAATATCCTCCCAACTATGCTTGTCTATCCTGTTGCACTTGTCGAAGTCCGCTGCCCAACGCTGGATGTCTTTTTCCTCCGGGGGCTTTAAGTCGGGATAATGCTTTTCTTTCTGGCGGGCAAGAAAGCTTGCGGCTTGGTAAGCATCAGAATCCTTGTCGAAAACTTTCTCTTCCTTTTTGGGGCGCGCGTCAGTGCCGCTTGCGGGGCTGACATCTGGTGGAGCATCGCCATCGTCGGAAGAGGACTTTTTCTTTTGTTCGTTTTCTTTTTGAGAGTTATTATCTATCTCTATATCTTCTTCTCTTTCTTCTTCTGCAGCGTGACATTGCGTGACATCATCTGTGACTGTCACGTGACTGTCACGTGACGTCGCACTCTGGGATTCAAGGAGAAACCTTTCTCTTTCTCTCTGCACTCTCTTGCGGTCGCGGTTGCTCTCTCTAATTCTTTCCAAAGCATCAATGTTCTGGTGTTCTTCCCAGCCGGAGATGAAAAGCATATCTTCGTTTCTGCTTATCATGTTGAGGCGTTCCAGCGCTTCCAAGGCGAGCTGAATAGTACTCAATTCAAAACCAAGCTCGTCGGAAAGCATTTTCGGCGTGTAGGGGATGTTCTCAGTGAGAAAAATCATGCCTCCCGCGTTGCAGCGCCCTGCCATTGTGAGCAGCATGACCCATATCAGCACAATGCTATTGCCATCGGGAAGCTTGCGCAGATGCTTGATTTTCCTGTTGTCAAACATATCTGTGGTTATTTTGACCCACTCAACGTTTTTCGTCATAAAGCCCTCCTCAGTCATCAATACCGACGTGCTGTGCCCAATGGCGGATGAATACGCCGCTTTCGCCAAGACTGGTGATGAAGTCAGCGGAGATCAGCTCTTCCAGATCAAGACTGTCTGCACATACCTTGTTGAGCACTGCTGCCGGATCATGCACAACGCCCTCATCATCTGCGGCAAAGCAGAGATGGAAATACAGCGCCTGTGCGTTGGGTGTGAGGCGGCTGAAAGAATACCGCCCCACGACCTCGTTTGAGATTGTTGTCCTGTCTCTCATGTGCTACCTCGCATCAGAAAGGCAGGTCGTCCCCAACGCCATCCAGTTCCTCAAACGTCTGCTTCGGCGCAGGATTGGAGTTGGAAGAATATGCAGATTCGCTTTTTGATGCGTTCTGCTCTTTCGGCTTACCTTCGGACTTCTCGGAGCGCTTGTCACCGGCGAAGTAGATGTTCTCGACGTTGACATTCGGGGAAGTCCTCTTGTTGCCGTCGCGGTCAGTGTAGCTCTGTATCTGCAAGCTGCCGCAAAGGGTAGCCATGCTGCCTTTGGAGAAATACTTGGAGATGAAATCTGCCGTGCCGTTCCAAGCGGTACAGTTGATGAAGTCGGTTTCTTTCTGCTGCCCCTGCGGCGCAAAATCACGATCTACGGCCAGCGTGAATGACACAACAGATTTACCGCTCTGTGTTGTGCGAATTTCGGGGTCTCTGACGAAACGCCCCTGAAGCAATACTTTGTTAAGCATAGATTTTTTTCTACCATTCCTTGTGGCGTAATGCCCATTCCCGGCGCTCGGCGCGGAGTTTGGGACATGAATAATAATGCGGGAGACTCGCATATTTTGCTTTCTTTCCGAACGGAACTTTGAGAGAAACGTGCTCCCAAATCTCGCCCTTTAGGACGACCTTGTACCGCCCCTTTTGGTTCTCCGGAACCCAGAATAAAACCGGTTCCTCGTTGCAAGGGGAGTATGTGCCGTCCCATAAGCGCACCCACCTTATGGATGCTCCGCAAAGCGGGCACGAACTCCAACAAGCGCGGCGCTTATGGACGACCCAACAGCGATCTCTTTCATTCAGGACGGAACTCTGCGGCTGCATCGTCCTCGCGCTCCTCTCGAAATTCGGGCATGAGTGAGTAATAAGGTCTGATCCCCCAGAGCTTTTTAGTTGCGCGGCAGTAATCACAGTACCCGCAACGCTTGGGCTTCGCGCGCCCCTCTTTTATCATCTGGATCATGGGCAAGCGCTTGGCGATTTTCTCAAGCTCATAGTCATACCGTTGCCGGTGGTTGAGACTGAGCACGTCCTTATCAGGCGGGTCTTGCTTTGAGATAGCTATGATGATGAACTGAGGGTCTTCCTTGCTCCCTGCGTACTGCTTTTCAATCTCGCTGTACACAGCGGCGCGCATCATGTAGCCATAGGCATCTATGAACGTCACCTTTTCGTGAAGTTCATCGCTCCATTTCAGCTCTCCGATGTTTGCCACGGTCTTGTAGTCGATAATCATACGCCCATCAGGAACGTACTTGTCGAGCCTGATGCGCCACGGAACTCCGAAGAGATTGCCGTGCATTATCATTTCATTTTCACCCGGCAGACTGACAAGAGACTGTATCAACTCGTCATTTTCAGCGGTCTGTATCATTTTGTCGGCTTGCTCATAGGGAGCATATTTGCCGGTAACGACCGTCTGGTCGGGCATGCCGCCCTTGCCTTTGATGGTCTTGGTCTTGAATATCTTGTCGAAATGCTCGTTGCAGAACTGCTCGTGTGCTTCTGGGGATTCAAAGTGCGTGTGGAAGTAATTCCCGACGAGAAAGGCTTCTTTCTCCTCCGGCTGCCAGCGCCCCTGCAGGATAGCCAGTTCCCGCGCCTCGCACTCATTCCATGCCTGATATTGGGAGCACGACATGTACTCCCAATCAACCTCAGGCGTGTAATAATTATCACGCGTCAGTTCCACTGTTCTTCTCCCTGCTCTTCGCAAGCTTCTTGTTGAGGGCTTCGAGCGCGTTTTCCTCGTCCGTAGAGGGAAGAGCCGCATCGGAAGCAGAAGCGATTCCAAAGGCGTCTGTGGCCTTTACAAAGCCGTCCTTGATGGCGGAATACAGATGGCGGAGTTTCACAATGTCGTTGTTGCTGAGTTTGGCGATGTCCTTGTTGAGCTTGGCACTGATCTGCTCCGGTGTGATACCGAAGCCAGCAAAAGCGTTGACGGTCTTTTCGATGATCTCCTCCAAACTCTCTCCACTCTTGGAAAGTGAGTCGGAAAGCGTCTTGTCGCACTCTTCAAGCGCCGCATCTACGTACCATCCGGGCATGACGGCCAACAGGCAGGCTCTTTTACGCCTTGCACCCTTGTTGGCGACCATTTCATAGATATCGCGTTCGTCGGTCAGACGGTAGCTGCCTTTCTTGGTAGATCGCTCATGCTTCACGGAGAAGGTCTTTTCATCGGAGGCGTTTGTCTCCAAATCCCATGCAAAGCACTTTATGGTCGTCGTGTCATCCTGTACATCCACCTCGGTGATACCGGACATAATGTTGCCCCAGTGGCGCGCAAGGACTTCCACCAGGCGGATAGAAGGGCCTCTTACCACGCTGTCACCGCGCGGGAACTCATACTGCGCCGCCTCCGCAAGGTCTTTTCTCTGACACTCGCGGAGAACATTCTGCATGGACATTTCAGGATCGCGGGGGAACTGGCGGGCAAGGTACATCTTGCCCTTGATTTCTGAAAGCTCCTTGCTTTCCTGATAGGCGCTCATCTGAGTAGCAGGGGAGCGCGACATGAGAGATTCATTCATAGCGTGATTTTCCTCCTGTTAAAATTACTTTTTGACCTGATAGTCGCCGAGAAGCTTCTGAAATTCTTCTTTCTGCGTAGCGGTCAGATTGTTGTCCGCGTCCAGGACTTTCAGAGCATCATAAAGCTTCTGCTTCAGCTCGGTGATACGATCATTTGCGAGACCGAGCTTATGCGACGCAATGGCGTTTTTCTCGACGAGGTCACGGTACTCTGCAAGAGTGATCTCCACCTTCATCATGAGCTGACCGGTCGCCTGCTGCTCTGCGTCGGCGTGTATGCCGGTGTCGTGTTCGATGATTCCACTGTAATATCCCATTTTTATCCTCCTATTTTTTCTTATTGCTTGTCCGCTTGTTTTTGCGGATCAAAGGTTTACGATTGCGTTTGGGTCTTTGCGGGGCGGTTGTGACGGTGTATGTAGGATCGTAAGGAACCTGCTTGTCGCAGTGCGTGATCTTAAAGCTTTGGCTGTTCGTTCCCTTATAACAGGTGGAACACACGCGCCCGATAGGGCACTTCTTGGTGCAGAGATTTTCGCAGTAGAAGCATTTGCATTGATGACACGCACCCATTACTGAGCCTCCTTTCTTGCTTTTGCGCGCTTGCTGCGGGATGCAATGCAGTTCCAGCACTCTGGGCAGGTGCAGTTAAGGCAGCGGTCTATGACCTCTTGCGGCTCCGTCAGGCGCGTCGTGACAGTGGCGATTGCGTCGATGGACTTCCACGGCATTACGGCACTTGCGGCAATTTTTACGTAGCTGCCTTGGGGGATAGTGGCGACGATCATCATAAGTCCCTTACCTCCACCAGCCTGTGAGCAACGTCAGAGGCCATCCACATGCTTCGGCCATTTATGGAATAGCTTGTCACGCCATTAAGGAAACGTCTGGCAGTTCTACAATCCTTGACACCGAGAAAGCTTTGAACCGTAGCCAGATTCATCATTCCACCGTAGTTCTTGCGTATCTCTTCGGCGATTACATCTTCAGCGGGATCCCGCATCAACTTTGACCTTGGCATTGCGTAGCCTCCTTTCCTCGCGCTTTCTCATGTCCTTGCAAATCTGCCTCGGCGTGCGGCATCCGCCGTATCGCCTTACGCTTTCAGACATCTCGAATTGATATTTAGACAGCAGCCGCTCTTTCTGGCGTGCGGCGCGGTCATGATCATTAAGGAACTCTTGGTACTCCTTCATGCGCTTGCATGTACCCTGACAGCCGAGTGAACGTTCCGGACATTCATTGCCGTGCGCGTCCTTGCACGGCGGCATACGGAAAGCCATATTCAATACCCCGCTTCCTGCCATGCACGCTCGCTGTCGTGATGGCGTCTCTCTTCTTCGACGACTATTCGATTGAGGAGGGCAATCACGCCCCATGTAACCAAGACAACGAGAATGAAAACCGATGCGATGCTGTCCATTTGATATTCACTCCTCAGAGTAGATTTTTGATTGTGGTCAGTTACTTTCCCTTTCTGCAGGACGAAGCGTTTCTACCCTTTATGCGTTCTTCGATATCATCGAATGTGTAATAAATGATAGGAATAACCTGTTGCTTCACAGGAATTTTTCTCTTTGTTATGGAAATCAATATCGGGGCAGCAAAAGCACAGCCATAACTCAATAACTGACCGTTTGGGCTAACGCCGGAAGCCTTGAACTCCATCACCACGTCGCGGTCTGAATCCCTCTCAAAAGCGTGTATGTCCGCTCGACCACCAGTAGAGACGGAATATTCGACTTTTGGCGAAGTGTACTCTGGGAAGGCTTTAGCGAAGTTGCTCATCACGTAATCGCGGAAATCTTTCTCTTCGTGGCTGCGTTCATCAGGAGAATTGCAAGGCAAAACGATTTCAGCATCCAAGCAATCCTGAAGATACCCGACGGCCTCATTGGAAAATCGTCCTTTATAAATCGTCAGATGTTCGCGGAATTTCCGCAATTCATCACGAGGCAAGAGAAGTTTTATTTTAGAAACTGCAACAAAGAATTTTTCAAAAGTCGTTGCGGCTTCCATTTCCGCGAACAGATTTTTGATGTCGTTCATTCGCTGTCCTCCTCGAAGCGTATTCCAGTGCTTATGGTTATCGGCGTAGCGCCGATATTCTGTATTTCGGTAAGAACTTCATCTTCGCTCAACCCAAGCATGTGGCTGACCTCTTGAATATTGAAGAGGTCTCCGCCAGCTTCGGGGTACTCCATTGCGAAACCAACTCTCACCGCGAGGAGCACAGATTCAAGGTCGAGTCCTGAGTCTGACGATTTCTCAATGAGATTCCGGATGAACCCCTCATCAAAGCCAAATTTGCCGTACTTTGCGGCAAGCCGTTCGATTTCGGCGTTGTACTCTACGTCCGTCATGTTCAAGCCCGTCCTCGCTCGTTCAAGGGAACGATGCCGCGCTTCTTGAGGAAGTCATACAGGAACCGACGCCCCTCCGCAGTCCACAGCGAGGCTACTTTCTGTTCGACTCTGCCGTCGCTGTGCGTTATCGGTGTTGTCCGGGATGTCATGTACCCCTTGGCCTGATACGGCGCATAAAGAAGCCACTGATCGCCGCGCTTATACTGGATTCGGAGGCCCTTGAGCATCCTATTGAAACTGTCGGCGCTCATGCCGTAATCCTTTGCTATGGAACTGGTGATGATGCCGTTTTCGGCAAGCAAGCAGTTCTGCGCGTACTCTGCGTCGGGCGCGATTTTGCGGATGGTCTCGTCTCTCTGCTCCAACTGCTTCTGCACGATGAGCAGCGCGCGGGAAACAAGCTCAAAGTCGCTCATGTTCTCCGTGTTGCCGAGATACCCGCCCGTGTGGTTGATGGACACCAGCACCTCGTCGAATATCCAGCGCTCAAACTCATCCGCGCCGGGAATCTGCGACTTGGCGGCGAGGCGGTAAATATCGCCTTCCGGGATGAAAGCCATTTCGATTGTCTTGTCCGGTGACTGCGGGTGAGGTAGGTGGCGTTTCACCACCCACCGGCAATGCTGCTTGATTGCATTGGTGGTGTCCTTGTAGCCAAGGGCAATGGCGATGTCTTTTGCGCAGAAAAGCGTTCTGCCGTTCTCTGTGATGGTTCGGACTGTGCCGAACTTCTCATTTTTGAATACCTGCAATTCGTTCATGCGTTTCTCTCCTTTGCGATGTTGCCGAGTCACTTTTTCCTACTGAGCAGTTCTTGATATGCGTTACGGAAACGCGTCTCGGCACCGGGCGGCGTCTTGCTTCCCGAAAGAACGCTGGACACATAGGTGCGACTCAAGCCGAGTTCTGCGGCGAGTTCAGTTTTGGTAATGCCAGCAAGAAACAAATCGCCGGTGAGCTTCGCCGCCCATTCAGGTCTCATCCGATAAACACTCCTTCCATATAAACAGTTGACACTTGTTATCCGCTGTGCTATATTAAAAGTGCAATCAATTAACAAAGAAGTGGATAACAAAATTGAACTTACAATCAGGATTATAGTAGACATTTGTAATCCTGTCAATAGCCTTGCGTTCAACTTTGTTATCTTTGGTGAAGTGCACAAATCGAGGGGGATATATTTGTGTTTTTTGACAGATTTGAAGCGCTGTGCAAAGCCAAAGGTATTTCATGTAAAAAGGCTGCCTTGGAGATAGGTTTTTCTAATAGTTTGCAAACTCGATGGAGAAACGGATCTGCCCCTAATGCAGAAAACGTTGCAGCTATCGCGACTTATTTTGGAGTATCAACGGATTATCTACTGGGGGTTGCTACACTTACAGAAGAAGAGCAAAAGGAACTGTTCAGTATTCTTACCAATGCTTGCAGTGAGGGGCAGATATCACCGGAAGATGTCCAAGATGAAGCACAAATTTCCAATAAAACCAACATCATTGAGAAACTTAGGTTAGGCCGCATGCCGAGAGTATCGATGGATGATATCTTTGCCATTGCCGATGTTCTCGACTGCCGCGCGGAAGTTGAGGAGTTTCTGGACAAAATAAAAAAGCCCACCGCTATTGAAAGCGATGAGCTTTTGCGCCAGACTGATGAAGTTAAAGGGCTATTGAAAAAGATTGAGCCTGAGCAGAGGGAGTCTGTTCTTCAGATGCTGCGCACTTTCGCAGCAGAGAAATAAATTCTTCTCGGCGTTCTGGCTCAATCTTGCGAAACAACATGAGGACTTCTTCCTCAAACTCGTCTTGCCCATAATCAACCAATACCTTACCTCCCGTCATTTTATTTGTTGCGTATGTATTTTAATGCTTAATTAAGTAACCCGCAGCAGAATCCACAAAATTAAATACAGAGGGACTTTTCTGTTTACTTTCGCATAGGATGTGGTATAATGGTCTTGCAAGTGGGTGACCGCTTGCCACGACAAAGAACTTTGTTCCGCGTCTGCGCCATCTGACCACCGCTTGGCACCAGCGGGATATAAGAGTGTGTCTTGCTTACAACTACCGCTTGGCACCAGCGGGATACAAGAGTGTGTCTTGCTTACAGAAAAGCTCCACGTCTCCTCGTGGGGCTTTTCTGTTTAGAAAGAAGAGACGTAGACAAATGACGCAAAACGGGTTGTATATCATTAAGGATGAATTTTTCAAGAGATTTCCCAATTCGCATTGGGTCGACAACAAAAACGAGAAACGCCCATTTTTCTTTGCTATAAAAGACCAAAATGGCTTGCTCTGGATGATACCGCTTTCTTCTCAAGTCGATAATATTAAAGCGAAGATCGCCAGAGAAGAGGCGAAGCGGGGTAAAGGGAACTGCATTTATTACCACATCGGTCAAGTCGCGGGTAGAGAACGCGGCTTCAACATCGGAAATATGTTTCCAATCACCGAGAACTACATACTAAGAAGTTGGACTATTGGCGGAAAACCCTACATAGTGCAAGAGACAAATGTAGTTGAGGCGATAACGAGAAAGTCTTTGAAATTTCTCAATCTTGTTGATAGCGGAACTATTCGCCCTCAGGTAGATATAATGGCGATAATGCGAATTTTAACAGAAGATAAATAATAAGCAGACGCGAATAAAATACCGCTGGGCGTTGAGGTCGGAAAGGCTCCCGACGCTCCCGAAAGGGAATCTGAGATGCAGGATACGCCGCCCTGCCGCCGCCCACCGCAAAACTGTAAGCGTCTATGCGCTTGCAGCTTTTCTCTTTTTTGAAAAACGCTCCGGCATTGGTTGCCGCCTCCGCCGGAGCTTGCAGCAGATAGAACATTGCACCGGTATCTGCTACGCTTTCGATGGTAGCAGAAGTAATCTTCAAAGTCCATCTCCTAAAAAGAGAATACCTGTTCGATTCGGAGAAGTCAGTCGAAAAGGGTCGAAACAAGAGTTTTTTCTTTTGGAGAAAAATTGTCTGGAGGGGAGAATTGTGACATCGTACCAGCGATTGCAGCAGTTTTTTGATGATTTCACCGCAAAGATCAAAAATGCTCGCGCGGAACAGGGATTGACAAATCAGGCGTTGTCTGATCAGTCAGGCGTATCCTATTCGACTGTCTGCAAAATAAGCGCAGACACGCAGGATAACCCGAAGGTATCGGACGCGATAGCGTTGATCGACACGCTTGGGCTGTCCGCGGACGAAGTCTTTGGTTTGCAGCCAGCTTACGAGCGAGAGGTGCTCCTGCAGCGAATCCGCGAACTGACCGCGGAGAACGAGAGACTTGCCAACGGCACCGAGCAACTATCCAATCAGCGCGACCGAGTTCACAAGCTGGAGCTGGAAAATGTTCGGCTTCAAGGCGAGGTAAACCGCCTGAACGCTATTAACGACGGTCTGGTGAGAGAGAAGGGGCGTCTGACCAATGAACTTGCGTCCAGAAAACCGATTATCTATATTTTGCTTTTTCTGGCCGGAATACTCGAAGTCTCGCTGGGGTACTACCTCGTTATGGATCTCCATCTGGGCGACAAGGGGCTTATCCTCTTTGGTCAGCTCAGTATATATGCGGCTGTGCTCTTTCTTGTTTTTATCATCGGGATTGGTGCAATTGCATGGATAGCCTTGCACCAGCTAAGAGCATGGCGTAAAGGTTAATGATTAAAAGGGGAGAGAGGAAATGACGAAATCTCCTGCACGGAAGTCGGCAAGTTTTACATATATGGGGCAGCGCTACTACGTCAAGGGTAGAGATGAGGCGGACTGCAAGGAAAAAATAGCCCTGAAACTTGCAGAACTGGAGAACAAGGAAAAGGCACTCGTTAATCCTACAGTTGCGGACTGGGCACAGACTTGGCTTGACACATACGTTAAACCGAAAGTGCGTAAACCGGGCACGGCCAAACGCCGCAATACTATGACCGAGAAATCGTACAGTATGTATGAGCGGATGATAAATAACATTATCATACCCGCAATAGGCAGAAAAAAGCTTGAGGCGGTAACAGACACGCACCTGCGAAATATACTGAACCGGGAAGCCACAAAATCCTTTTCTCATGTTTCAAAGCTGCGCATAGTCATTAAAGCAATGTTCTCACAGGCCGTAGCCTCGCGCGTGATTATCTTTGACCCGTCTTTGAAACTGGAATTGCCCGCCGCTGAAAAAGGGCGTAGGAGAGCGCTGACAGCTGCTGAGAGAGACGCGTTTGACGTTGTGGTAGAACGCAACAAGCACGGACTGTGGGCGAAGTTTCTTATCGGAACCGGTGTGCGCCCTAACGAATGTTCCGCTCTGACAGTTGCTGACCTCGATTTAACGAAAAGGTTTCTTACTGTTCGCGACAGTGTTGAGTCGGGAACAAAAGCCCTCGGTGGAGGCCCAAAATCTCATGCAGGACTTCGGCAAATACCCATCCCGCTCGATTTGGCCGATGAGCTGAAAAAGGCCGTTGCAGAGAAATCTTCCACAGATTTTCTGTTTACCCAGCGAGACGGAAAAACGATGGTCACAGAAAGCTGTATACGCAGGTGGTGGGAAAATATTAAACGTGATATGGACATTGCTCTCGGAGCGGAGTATACTGCAAAGGGACATATATATGATCCGTCCGATCTGCTGCCTGACGGCACACCAATGTACCCGGATCCGGACAACCCAACGCAGCCGAGAAATGGACATCGCATAGCCGATGACCTTGTGCTTTACGATCTAAGACATACCTACTGCACCGATTTGAAGAAAGCCGGGGTCAAACTTAGGGATGCCCAACGGTACATGGGCCATTCAGATATGGCGCTTACAGCCAACATTTATACCGACGTCGACGAGGATGATCTTCTCTCAGATTCTGAACTTATTGACGCATTTCGCAAAAACAAAAAAAGTCCGGATGTGGACAAAAACGTGGACAAAATAATTTCCAGTTCGGGAAACCATTGGCACAAGGCGGTTATAGATTCATAGAACACTGCTTCGTAATCAGCAGGTCGTGTGTTCGAGTCACATTACCAGCTCCAAAGAAAAAGCCCCAAAACCTTGAAAAATCTAAGGTTTTGGGGCTTTTTTCTTAATCTTTGAAAAATGTAATTTCCAGTTCCACTAAGCAAAAAACTGCATTTTACTGCATCAAGTGTGGACATGTCCACACTTTTGGATCGAGAACTTTTTTGAGAAGTTCAAAAATAACAAAAGCACCGCCAGTCAAAGCGGTGCTTTCGTTTGAGAAGGAGGTAACATTATATGGAGTAGAACATCACCCACGTATATGACACTCTTATAATACACAAGGATTATATTTGTGGCAAGACTTCGGGCGAAGCTTTTGTTTAGACTTTGACGCAAAACTCCGCGTTTTCAAATGGTTTGATTTGCATCATTCTGCTTTTCCTCCGACTCGATTGCGTTTAGAACTGACATGGCCATGGTATGTGTGCCGCAAATCATGTCAAATGCGGCTTCTTTTTCCTTTTGGCTGCAATCGAAGGACATCCGACAGAGCATGTACGCTATTCTTTCGTGCTCAAGGGCATAGACGATTTCTTTTGTGATTTTCATTTCAAAGCCTCCAATTTTGCATTTGTTATTCGCTGCTCAAATGTCAGTGCTGGGATATAGGTTTTCTTGAACGGCCTTGCGGGTGTAGCCAAAGCCATTGCAAAGCGGCTTTGCCATTCGGGTATTGAGTTGAGCGCATGGAAATCGCTGATGTCTATCAAGTCTGAAAACTGCTTGCACATTTTGTGATATAGCTCGGTATCTCCCGGAAATTCTCGCTCCACAGAATCGAGGTAATAATAGCATGCAGCAAGCGCGGCGGGTAGTATCATGAGCTTGTCCAGTGACCTGAATCTGGCTGCGCTTTCAATGTAGAATGTGCAAGCCTCAATGTATGTCTCAGCTTGGAGCCGCAGAGAACCCTCTGCGTGCGACAGCGAGCCGGGGGTATACCGCTGGATATGTATCGGCCATTGCGTCTCAGAAACGCGCTGGGCAAACTCAGCGCAAATCATGTTGAACGCCAAATCCTCGCACATAGGCAGGTCCGGAAAGTGGATGTCGTACTTTGTCAGGAACTCCTTTGAATACACGCGTCCATGGATCCATGTCATCTGTGCGCCACCTACGACCTCAAAATTGCCGTTTTCGGCTTCGCGCATGGTCTTGCCCACCATCATGTCAAAGCCGTGACCGATGGCGTTCAGAATCGTTCCTACGGCGTTTGGCAATAGCAAATCGTCGGCATCGAGGAACATAACGTAAGGTGAATCCGAAGTTATCAGTCCTGTATTCCTCGTCGCGCCAACGCCTCTATGCGGCATGGAATAGATATTATACGGACGATCGCCGTAATGACGGTTGATGGTCGCGTTCGCCACGGCATCTGCCCCGTCAAATACGAATGTGACGAAAAATTCATCTTTGGTCTGCAACAGCAGACTTTGAAGCGTGGGGATTATGGCTTCCCCGCGATTGTAAATGGGAATGATAATTTCAAGTTCAGCTGTCTGCATCTGATGACCTCCTGTTCCAAGCGTTGCTAGCTTCCTGCAGATTGAAGTACCAGTGAGTCCTTGGCTCGGCTGGGCAGTCGGGATTTTTGCAACATATCCTGTAGCTGTTTCCAGAGCGCATTTCAAATGCTCCTTTGCCACAGTATGGGCAATGCTTTAATTTAGTTGTAGTGGTTGGAGCTGGAACATACTGACTGCACTCGACGCACGGTTGGTTTTCAATCGCACGGCAAACCGCACGATGAAGGCATGTGCCACAAATGCTCGCGTTGCCGAGTTTTATGACTTGGTCGATTTGATATTTCACTTGTTAGCTTTCCTCCTGTTCCATGCTTCAAGAGCTTCCGGAATCGGATTAAGTTTCCAGTTGCTTTTGAACTTGAAAATTGTCCCGCACTCTCCACATTTAATGTCAAGCGTTATAGTGTGTTTCCCGTAATTGCAAGACCCCCCACGTTCTTCGACTTCACCGCCGCAGAAAGGGCACGGTTTTAATTCAATCATCTTTCGTCGCCTCCAATGTTTTCTCCGCCTCCTCTCTGGTTAAGAAAATCGTTTTTCCTATGGAACTTTCCACGTATGAGCAGAACGGGGTTGTATCAATGTCCCACCGTCCCTGTATTGCGAGGTATCTCATGTTTCCGACTTTGTGCTCTAAAATTTCTCCGGCGTACACTCTGAATAACGTGTCGCCTACCTTGCACGGTAGCACCACTAGCCGGCCGTCCCTGTCGGCCTCGGCCAGCTCGCGCAGTCGGGCAACGCCCTCCTGCTCCGCATCACGCATTACGATGTACCGTCCTTCCGCTTCTGCTCGCGCAAATTCGGCACAGCGCTCCGGCGTCAGTCCCGTGTCCTCGTAGGCTTTCAACCGTTCCCACACCTGCTTCTGCGTACAGGCGTTGTTGCAAGGGCACGGAAGCTCTCGGCACTGTGCTATATCGCAGAAGTTGCCGTCAAAAGTTAATCGTCCCATCAGTTGTCTCCTTTGCACATCTCAAGGTTTGTCGAAAAGCCGACGACCTTATTATCCTCTATCAGGGTGAACTCACAAACGAACTTGTCCCATGAGCACAGGCGTTTACGGTAAAACCACCACTCAACGGAATCATCAACACTCGTGGGGTGGATAACGAAATATTTGACACGCCGGGGAATGTTACGGATATCAACCGCAATTTCAAAGAAACGCTGACGGATATGTTCTGCTCGCAGTAGTACGTCGATATTTTGGTTTTCTCTCACGAAAGCATCTATGCAGTCTGCCACGAACTCTTTATCCTTGGAGTTGAAAACGCTGAGACCCGCAAGTTCCCACATTATTCTATCAACCTGATTCTCGGTGTTGTTGATCCTGCTGTTGAGAAGCGCCCAACGCTCGTCACGTTCTTTGTCGGAGCAGCCGGAATGTGTCCACGCGATATAGGAAACAGCACCATCGCGTTCGTTGGTGTCGATATATTTCTGCATGAGAACATCCCAAACAATGGGAGGCATCAGCCATGAGTTGGGATATTTGCGGTGCTCTGTGCCGCTCCAATTCTTATCTATTATCCAAAGACTTGTATAACTCATTTCTTCACTCCTTAATCAAACGAAGAGGCGGCAAAGCACATTGAGCTTGCATCGAGATGGATGGATTGCACATGGGCAGGGAGGTTCCGAATTTCGTCAGCACTACACAAAAGACGCAGATGGAGCGTGGGATCCACATCACAATAAAAACTCAGATTCTCATGGGCAAAAGAATCCAAGCAATGCACAATAATGTCCCTGTCGGCGGCGCTAAAGGAGTTAATGTGAGAAAGCACCCATATACACTGATCTGCCTGATTCTCAGAGTTATTTATTTTGGAGTTAAGCAGAGCCCATCTTTCCGAGCTATAATTTAACCAGTCGTGGTACGTGAGTTGCTGTTCCTGTTCTTGAGGACGTATATACTTTTTGAAAAGAATGTCCTTAAAGATTGATGGCTTCATCCAAGAGTAGGGAGGAGCACCATCTCTCTCGGGACTGTAGTCAATTAACATCATTACTTTTTTCCTCCATTTCTGCGCGTAGGCTCTCTTTTATGTAGTAGTCAATGCCGAGGCTCTTGCACAAGGCTTCGGCATCTCTGCCGAAAACTGCCCAGTCTATATTGGATGGGTAGTAGTTGAGTTTCCCTATTTTGACTTTATCGATTATGGTGTGGTACTCTTCAATGAACTTCAAAACGGCATCGGCATCTAAGACCGGTTCACACGATACCCACGTATTGCAGCCGGTTGCTATTCTTGCATAGGCAAGGTCTGCTATCATGTTTGAAAGAGTATAGAAGCCGTGCGGTGCGCCATCGTAAGTAATGCCGTACCAATCTCCTTCATCAAGCAGGTCGAAGTCCCTTGAGCCGTCACCCTTAGTGAGTATCTGTACGTGATTACCGCTTTCTTTCAGAATCTTGATAACCTCACGTGTCGGTGTCGAATCGTAGCCCGTGGGATATGGGTCACAGGTGAAGCATAGATGAATGAGCTGTCCGGTAATGTGCTCACGTTCAACCTGCTTTCGGACTTCCTCGACTATGTTCTCTCGCGGCTTGACAATCGCGTGAAAAGTCTCTCTGTCGCGGCGGAGTACATTCGGGGCAAAGCAGTAAAAGCAACGATGTGGGCATCCTGTGTAAATATTGATCGCATAGTCGCCATATTCTTTGGCTTTTCCTTTTGGGACATAAATTGGTTTACTCATTTCTCTCCTCCATTCATAATGTTTCCTCGGCTTTTCGCCGAATGTTTTTCTTTTCATGGATAATCATCGTGCGAGACAAACCCAGTGCGGCGGCGATTTCCTCATCAATCAGCCCAGATATACGCGCCTTGACGATGAACTGCTGGCGTTCGGTCAATGATGCCCAAAACGTTTCTGCGTCGCACCAGTCGATGTCATCAAGACTCGGACTAATGGCAAGGATATCCAGCTCTTCTCTGCCCTCGGTGGTCAAATCGCACACCAATGCAGTGAAAGGTATTGTTGCGATTTTGCCTCGGCGTCGCCTTTTTCGCAGTTCCTGCAGCACTTCGGTCTTGATGAATTTATACGCGGCAGTTGAGAAGCACGACTTATCCGCATCGTAGTTCAAACAGGCTTTCCAGAGACCGATACCCGCAATCTGCTGAATGTCCTCATCAAACGCGAGCGCCGGAAAATATTGATACAAAGCGCCATAAATGAGTTTTTCATTTTCAAGGTAAAGCCGCTCAGCATCTTCCCGGCTGTTCATGGTGAGCCTCCGCGGGTAGTGCTTGTCCCCGATAGACGTTCTATAATCTCTTGGTTTTCCTTTGCGGCATCCTGCGCAGTGCGGAGATTGTCGTCGATGATACGTTGGATGTCGTCTTTAATTCGATTTGCCGCTTCAATAGTTGCATCGTTGGCGAGCACTTTCTTGTTCACATCCGCGGTTCGCTTCTTCTGCAAGGCTTTTATAACGATGGAGTTCATCTCCTCTTGTTCTCGCCGAGTTCGGCCATATATGAGAATGGAGCTTTCACTACCATAGGAGTCTTGCCGAATCCACTCTATACCGTAACATTCCTTTTTCTCTAAGCCAGACCAGTCTATGGACGTTGTAGTTATTGGATAAATTTTGTATTGAAGAGTGGTCAACATTATCTCAAGTATTTTCGGGGAACACTGAATGTACTTGTGATTTGCCTTTTTCTCCACATAATCGATCCAGTCACATATTTTGAAAAGAAAGCGTATTGCCTGCACGCAGCACGCAATCGCTAATATCATGATTCCGATTCCTTTCATAATCGCAACAACACTGTCAATGTCCAATGAACCTCACCTCCGTTTCTTCCATATCCATCCGCGCGAGATAACGCATCGCCAGTTTGAACGTGGCTGGATCATATGTCGCGTCAAACTCCATGATTTCCCCGTCCCCTCCGCTGTGCCGAGTGGTCTCCTCGTTCGTTATCGCCAGATATGTGAGTATGCCGACTGCCGCGGCTTTAAGCTCGGCCTCCTGCATAGGCATCGCCCCTTTCTTTTTCGGTACAAGGATGATACATGGCATGTCAAGCGCGTTTTGGGGATTGAAAAGTTTCAAAACATCAAAATTTGTATAAGTGTACGAAAAAAGCAGCCTTTTCATTTTGGAAGGGCTGCTTTTCTGCGCTTATTAAGCATGAAATTTTGTGACACTTGCATAAATCAATGCCGCATTTCCGCGCCATCAGGTTCATTTGCGCTTGACATGGGTGTTACCATCCCAGCACCAAAGAGCCAGACGCACTCGCGCTGGTGTAAAGGAGGAACTGATGAAAGCGGTCTTAATCAGCATACGCCCGAAGTGGTGTGAAAAAATCGTTAACGGTGAAAAAACTATTGAGGTGCGGAAAACTCGCCCGAAGCAGAACCCGCCGCTCAAGGTGTACATCTACTGCACGAAGGACGCGAAGAAACAGTTTTGGACAGGGCCGAGATATTCATATGCGGACGATCGCAGCCATAACGCGTTTGATAAATGTGGGAGCGGAAAGGTCATCGGCGAGTTTGTGTGCGACCGAATCGATAAAATTTGGAAGCGTGGGTGTCCTGAGAATTTCGATTATTGTTACTTGTCGCTCAATGAATGGGGTAATGATGATATTGCAAGCGAAATTAACGATGTGGCTGCGGCGTGCTTGCCAAAGAACCAGTTGAACTCGTATGGGGCGAAAGTGCCGCGGCTATACTGCTGGCACATCTCCAATCTCAAAATTTATGATACGCCACGTGAACTGACCTCTTTTGTCAAGCCGCTTGTCCTTGAAAAAGTTCAGCCGTATACGTGGTATGTCAATAAGGAGCGCTATTTGACGCGTGCCCCGCAAAGCTGGTGTTACGTGGAGGATGCAGAATGAAACGAATCTCAAAAGATGCCTACTACCTTGAAATAGCTCAAGCCGTATCGCAGAGGAGCACCTGCCTCAAACGCCGGTATGGCGCAGTTATTGTGAAGAACGACGAGATAATCGCCTCGGGCTACAACGGTTCTGTGCGCGGCGAGCCTAATTGCTGCGATATAGGCTTATGTAAGCGTCTGGACAAGCCCAGCAACAGCGGGGACTACTCCGATTGCCATAGTGTCCATGCGGAGCAGAACGCTATTATATCGGCTTCCAGAAGCGAAATGCTTGGCTCGACGATGTATCTATACGGAGAATGGGCGCGGATGGCATTGGGGCGCGGCGGAGAGATAACAAACATTATATGGGAACCTCTCGAAGCCCCGGAACCTTGCCCCATCTGCCGCAGGATGATCGCCAATGCGGGTATTATCCGCGTTGTGACGCTGGACAAGTGTTCCGACGATGAATAGGAAGTGGTGTATGAATATCATTTTCTTAGTGTGTGAGTGTGGGGAAGAAGCCAGTCCTGTGCTGCAGTTTCACAAAAATCGTTACCGATACATTTGCCCGGTTTGTGGAGCTGGAGCGCAGCGACCTTGGTACAAGAGGAAGATAAAAGCAGCTCGGGTATGGAATCGTGACGCTTTGGAAAGGTGGACGGCAAAATATGACACCTAAAGACATGATTATTCAGAACCAGAGGCGCGAGATAGAACGGCTGTGCAGGATCATCAAACTGTTGGTGCTCGATGCGAATCCATGCCGGTTCTGCGCCAACGACTGCGATAAAGGCCGCGGCTGTCAGTTTTTCAAAATCAAGGAGGGCGTATGAGCGATTTTCCAAGCGGCAAGTATCGCACAATCTACATAGACCCGCCGTGGCCGGAGCGGGGGGGCGGCAAAATCAAGCGCGGCGCAGACAAGCACTACAGTTTAATGTCAGTTGCCGAAATTAAGGCGCTCCCGGTTATGCAGCTCGCAGCCACTGACGGGTGCCACTTATACTGCTGGGCGACAAACAATTATCTACCCGCCGCCATTGAATGTGTGAAGGCGTGGGGATTCGAGTACGTGACAACGGTAACGTGGATGAAGAATCAGCAGGGCTTGGGACAGTATTACAGAGGACTGACTGAACATTGCATATTTGCCACGACGAAGAAGCGTTTGCCTTACAAAGTTTCTCCCGAAGGTAAACGCTGTCAGGGGAAAACGGGATTCTATGCACCCAAAACGGTGCATAGTCGCAAGCCCGAAGAAATGCGCTGCATGATAGAACTGGTGAGCTATGAGCCGCGCATAGAGATATTTGCGAGAGAACGATTCCCCGGCTGGGACGCATGGGGAAATGAAGTGTAAGGGAGTGATGAAATGAGCGAAAGCATAGTAGTCCACTGCGACTGTATGGAGTACATGCGCACAGTTCCGGATAAGGCGTTCGACCTCGCAGTTGTGGATCCTCCATATTTCTCGGGACCGGAAAGGCGCGGCTATTACGGCAGCCGCGTCAGCAAGATAGGCGTTCACCGAGATTATCCTATATCACCGCAGTGGGATATACCCGGCGTCGAGTATTTTGAAGAGCTTCAGCGTGTAGCCAAGCATTACATAGTGTGGGGATGCAATTATTTTGATTACCACTTTGCGCCGGGACGAATCGTGTGGGACAAGTGCAATTCCTCAAGTAGTTTCTCTGACTGCGAACTGGCCGCTACAGACCTCTTCACCAGCGTCAGGATATTCCGCTTTATGTGGAACGGAATGCTGCAGGGCAAGAGCATTGAAGAGGGCGCTACCATGCAGGGTAACAAAAAACTGAACGAGAAGCGCTACCATCCAACCCAGAAGCCGATAGCACTCTATAAGTGGATTTTCAAAAACTACGCGTACGCCGGAGACCGAATCCTCGACACGCATCTCGGAAGCGGGAGCAGCCGAATCGCGGCCTATGACGCAGGACTTGATTTCGTGGGCTGCGAAATAGACCCAACGTATTTCAAGCTTCAAGAAGAGCGCTTCAACGAATATACGGCACAGCAAAGTCTTTTCGTGATGGAAGGGAGAATGAACGATGAACAAATTTAAGAGCTGGATCATACGCAAACTGGGCGGTTATACCGAACAACTGCCGCCGCCTAAAGTTGTTCGGATCAATTTGCGTCCTGAAACTTTCGTAGCTTCAAGGATATATTCACGCGAACAGGTGGAAACCTTCGGCGAAGATATTATAAAGGAGATTACCAAGCGGGACTTTATAGAAAAGATCGTTACAGCCAAGGAGCTTAGCCGTTTCATAGAGTGGAGATTCCGGCAGGACGGTTCTGGTGATTTCCATTGCCAAGCAAGGTTGAGCGTTGTAGACATGTCGGAAGTGAGGGACAACCGTGTGGGCTTCGAGCGAACAATTTGAAGCGGTAAAGCGCTTTGTCACGCAGTTTATAGGCTATCCGCAAGGAACCGTGATCGATGGAGAAGCGCTGAAGCACGGCGTAGAAGTTCTTGTGGAACAGGGCATATTTACCGTACCACAGTTCAAATTGGCGTTCCTGATAGAGACAAATATGATATGCCCCGCAGAATTTTTACCGGATGAATAAATATTCGCATTATGCAGAGAGGAGGGAAGTCGAATGGACAAAAGCCAACGGCCATTAACCGAGAAGTGCAAGCGCGTGATTTGCACTTATGCCGAAAACAATATGAACGCCACAGCTACGGCCAGAGCGCTGAACATGAACAACTCCACAGTGGAATTTCACTTGACAGCGGCAAAAGAAAAGACCGGGATAAACCCGCGGTCGTTCTTCGGGCTGATTGCATTGCTTGAGACAATAGAGGAGACAACATGAAGGTCATCGACATATCAGGGCAAACATTCCACGACATAGAAGTCCTGAGTTACAACGAAAAGCGTTCCGGCGGGTCTTTGGGCGCGTATTTCAACTGCCGCTGTCGGATATGCGGAAAAACCTTCGTGCGCCGTGGCTATGATATCCGCACAGGGCGAGTCAGAAACTGCGGATGTACCAGAGAGCGAAAAGGCTCGCGCGAGGGCTTGGGCAGTTCGGAGGGGTATGTAGGTGTTAATCCGGACTCACAGAAGAAATACGGCTGCGTATATTGCAAAGACCGCAAGGCATGCGGTGGACAGAAGCGGTGTAAGTACGCTGACATTCTGGACAAGTACCCGGATTACAAGGCGTATGACGAGGAAGCCAAGAGACTTTTCGTGAGTCTTGGGCTTGACGAATAAGGAGAGAGAATGAGTCTTTTGTATTTCTTAGTGGCAATTTGGTATTACATGAATGAGGAAAAACTTGAAACCGAATTTTTCATAACATGGGCGCTATTCTCAATCGCGGATGCCTTGTGGCTAAAATTGGGGCGGAGGTGAGTGACGATGGAGAAAGCTTACGCAAGATTCCTTGCGTTGCGTCGGAAAGTCATGGCGGGTATCAAGAACGCGCTTGCAATCGACTGTTACTGCAAGTCGTATGAGGGGTTCATGGAGCTGGTGATTGAGTTCCCGGACTACTTTGAACTGGAGAATAGCGAAGAGGATGCGCCCAACTGGTATGTAATCCGTCTTCACTGTTACGTGCTCGGCCCCGCTCGGCATTATGAATGGAGAGGACGGACGCTGGACGAGGCATTAGACGCGGCAGAGAAAGAAATAAGTATGTGGATAGCGGAGGTAGAAGATGATGAGTGACTGCATTTATAGAAGAAAATGTGGTGCTCAGCGGCCAGACACCGAACGCCGAAGCGGGGGATATCAACCGACTGGATGGAGCGACGCGTCGAGTATTCCGCCGCCTCCAACAACAGACTCAGTTGTAACTTATGGAGGGAAAAGAATGAACGGACATACGGAAGATGCGGCTAACACTTCCCCAGCGTGGACAAAAGTTGAGGACGGGCTGCCGGGGGAGGACGAGCGTGTTCTGGCATATTTCCCGGATATGGCGGGTTCGGATTGTGAAATTCAAATCTCAAAAGGCTGGGCGCTCAATAAGTTCGTCTCGCATTGGATGCCGCTGCCTGATTCGCCAAAAGGGCAAAAGGTCAGGTGTAGCAAATGATGACCGGAGGTGCGAACGCGATGACGTACAAAGTACAGTGCCGACACTGTGAGTACGCGAATCCAAAAAGAAAAATTGACGACAAGATCAGGTGCACGAGATTCTCACAGTGGGTCGAACCCCAAAACAGATGTCCGGCATATTCGGACAAATTCTTGAGGCAACTTGCGTTGAAGGATTTGTGGGGGCAGATGGGAGGGCAGAGAAAATGAAGTGCGAAAAGTGCGGTCGTGAGCTCACTGCAATAGAGCTTGTGATGGAGAATTTTGACGGTGGAAACACGATCACAAAACATTCCTTTACGGAAATGGATAACGGCGCTGTGATAGTTGATACCACGCCTCTTTGGGTTGGCGGCGAGCTCGGTCTCGACGAAGTGCATGACACTATTGCCTGCCCGCATTGCGGCCAGTTCCCCTTTGAGGACACGGAAGTGCAGATCGATGATGTGGTTCGGGTAGTGATGTTTAGAAAGGACAACGAAAATGGGATATAGGCATTATTTTTATCTTGTTGATAAAAGCAAGTGCGAAGCGATCAGAAACATGACTATGAGTGAGCTTTGTAACTATGCAAAATCAGAGGGCGTAGAAGGCGGGGACGGCTGGTTCTCTTTTAACGACAACAAGTTTCTTGGCAAAAAGGAAATCTTTGAGTTCGGGAAACTGTATTGGGACGATACGGCAGATCGGATTTATAGCAAAGGCGAACCGCTGTTCACAGACAAAGAAGTTCAGGAGGACGTTTCGGACTATGATCCGTATGTCGTTGGAAAGCCCGGACTGCTCGAAGCGATAGAGATATACAAGCGCAAAATCATAGAGGCGTATAAAAACTTACTTGTGGACGGCGGAAAGCAATTTCTTCCGGGAGGTTTTTCCATAGAGCGGGATGACATCAAGAGCATAGATAAAATACGCGACTTTATCCACGAAAGACTTAAATGGTGGGAGAGACTCGGCGCTATTGACCTTGATGAAACGCATGAATCTATAAGCGGCTCATGGCAGTATGAACATCAAATTTTCGAGTTGGTCAGGCTGTATAAGGCCATAGACTGGGAAACCAAAACCGTGCTTTTTTACGGGTGGTAAAGGGGGAGCAAAAATGAAAATAACACTTGATATTCCGAATACAGTTGTGGCCGCAGGGCTAACGATTTTGCGTGCATGAAGACGGGCTACAAAATCCATACCCAAAAGATTTTTGCTCGCATGCGGAAAGGAGAGTAACAAATGGACTTAAATGAATTTCGCAACAAAATGTCCTCGGACGCGACCGAGGAAAATAAAAGGCTCAAGGCGGAGCTGTCCAAGCTGAAAAAGCAGTATCGGGAAAAGGTGGACTCTCTGGAAGAAGAAAATGCCAACCTCAAGGAGGACTGCCGAGCGTTGAGTAATCGGTGCTGGGTGTTTATGGGAGGGGTCTTGTGCGCAAACTGTTTCTTCCATAGCAGTTTCGTGTGCAAACATGCTCCAACGCTGGAAGAGATGGTAAAGATGGGGGCAGCGCTGCGGCGGGAAATGGAGGGTAAATAATGGACGCAGTTGAATTTTTGAAAGCAAAGAATCAGATGTGCAAGGCTTATTATCGGTGCGATGGCTGCCCACTTAGCAAAAATGCGTCGTGCGCAGTATGGTGTCAGGAAAGCCCGAAAGAGGCGGTTGTCATCGTTGAGAAGTGGCTTGAGGCACACCCACCAAAAACCAGACAGAGCGAATTTTTAAAACAATGGCCGGAAGTTCTGATGACTGATGATGGATTTGTGGATATTTGCCCTAGGCGTTTCGTCGCAAGCTTTAGAGACGAAAACGGCCAGTGCTCGCAATGCGGCACCAAAGACTGCAATAATTGCCGCCGTGAGTTCTGGTTGAAAGAGGTTGAATAATGGAGTGCTACGCCAGCAACTGCCCGTTTAGGGTAAATGAATCGAGCGGTCAGCACGTATGTGAATGTGTCGCTTGCCCGAATCGGACGACAGCGACTATCGTGTTCACATCCACTCACACGTTGTCGGCCAAGAAATTACGAGAAATTGGGATAACGCCAGGTAGGAACACTATCTATGCGAAACCGGCAACTGTACTGAAGAGGGAGTAAAGTAAAATGATTAACATCGAGAGAAACAAGGAAGAATTTGTCAATATCGTCACGGAAAACATCACATGCGACAACACGACCGGTCTGATAGCGTGGCTTGACCTGCACTCGGACTTCTTTGAAGCCCCGGCGAGTTCGCGCCATCACCTCGCAGTACCTGGCGGACTGTGCGAACACAGTTTGAATGTGTATGATAGACTGTGCAGATTTCTGCGCGAGGAATATGGCGATAGCTGCCCATATACCGAAGAAACCATCGCAATAGTCGCGCTTTTCCATGATCTCTGCAAGGCCAACATGTACAAGCCGAACTGCCGCAACCAGAAAACATACGATCCTGAAAAGGTTGCCGCTGCGGAGAAGTGGACAGTGAAGCACGACGCGGGTGGAGATTTCATTTGGGAGACAGTACAGGCTTACGATATTGACGAGAAGTTCATTTTCGGCCACGGAGAAAAGAGCGTTTTTATTCTCCAGCAGTTCATGGTTCTGTCAGTAGACGAGGCGACCGCAATCCGCTATCACATGAGCTCATGGCAGGAGGGTGAAGCCAGAGCCGCAGGAGATACTTTCCGCCGTAATCCGCTGGCGTTCTTCCTGCACGTCGCAGACGAAGCGGCGACTTTCATAGATGAGGTGGAAAAGAAATGACGAACCGAGACAGACTGCACAATATGTCAGATGCAGAACTCGGCGAATGGCTGGATAGCAAGCTCGGGCCGTGTGCGCCAAACAGCGCTTGCGAGGACTCGCATGATGACTGCACGAAGTGCTGGGAAATATGGCTTGGTCAGGAGGTCAAAGAATGACAGTTGAAGAATTTGCCGCGAAACTGGATGGGCGGCAGTATGGTAATGAGATAACAGAAGATGAAGCAATCCTCGCAGAAAATCTGGATTTCCTCGTCGTGTTCGGCGCATCCGACGACCTCGCGGAGTTGAGGGGCGCAATAGACGGAGAGTGCGACTGTTTCGAGGGCGGTGTGCTCAAGCGTGGAGAAGGACGTTCCCTGCCCATCAAAGCAGTGTGGTGCCCCGAAGGAAGAGACTGCTCATGGGCATACGAGACCGAACTACCACACGCAGAGTTCAAGATCATGGAGGAGGGCGACGTGTACTGTTACGGCATCGTGTGTGCTCTCAACGGAACGCCGAAGATGTATAGGTGTCCGTCCTGCGGCAAGGAGAAGCTGCACATCGGCGTGCATGATGACGAGGGAAACTATCATGGTGAGCTCGGCTGTGCATACGAATCAGACCCGTGGAGCGGTCTGAGCTACGGCATCCACCACGATGGTTGGGGCGAGTGCCTCTTGTGCACAGACGACACAAACGGGGTGATGGGAGGTATGCTCTTCGATACTTCTTACGAAGCCTACGACGCAATGGCCGAACTGGTGCGGTTTGCGGAGGTTGACCACTCGACGGATTTGCTTGAAGGAACCTTCCTCGGCGAAGAGTCAGATACAACTACCATGAAGTTCAAGCCGGTATGCGAACACTGCGGGTTCAAACTCGCATCGTTGTCGTGTAAGAAGGAATCGGAGGGCATGGTACTCTTGTGGAAATTTGATCCGTTCCGCTGTCCAAGATGCAGGAGACGAATTGCTACCGCCATTCTTCCTGATGTGTTTGCCGGTGAATTAGATTATAGCGAGTAACAGGGGGCACCAAGTGAGAGAAATTCTTTTTGTTGGTTCAGCGATATTCGCGGTTGCGTTTATCATAATTTTTGACATTTTAGGAGGAAATAAGAAAAAATGAGAAAAACAAGAATTATAGCGGCAGTTTTGGCTTTGATAGTTGCAGTCTCGTGTATATCATGCCTTGAGCGTGTGAGCGTAGGCAACGTTGGTGTTGTTTACACCTCAAAAGGTGTGAAGAATGAAACGCTATCTCCCGGCTGGCACTGGATAGGGTTCACGGAGCGCGTGAAGCAGTTCCCGGTGTCACAGCAGCAGATAGTGTTTTCAAACGACCCAGCAGATTACAACGCCAAAGAACACGCGGATTGGTCTATCGACGCTCCCGCTAACGGCGGCATGGTAAAAATCAACCTGACGGTCAATTACAGTTTCAAGGCAGACCGTGTGATAGACATTTACACTCGGTTCAATGGCATGGACGGTGAGCAGCTCGTCGAAACGTACATACAGAACAGCATTATCGCCTATGTGAAAGAGGTCACGCCGAAGTTCTCCGTCATGGACATTTACAGTGACAAGAAGTCAGAGGTCAACAAAGCTCTCACCGAGTATCTCAATGAAAAATTGTCTGATGAATATGGCATGCAGATTACCAGCGCACTCATTATTGATGTCGAGCTCGATACAGGCTTGCAAGAAAAGATCAAGGCAAAGGAACAGGCAAAGCAGGATGCGGAAATAGCAGAGCTTGAGAAGTCTACGGCGCTTGCGCAGGCAGAAACAGACAAGGTCAAGGCTCAGACCGCTGCGGATATCGAGGTTATAGAGGCACAGGCGCAGGCAGACGCAAACAGGATCATTTCAGAATCCATTACCCCGGAGCTTATCCAGATGACGGAGGCAGAAGCACGCTTGAAGCATGGATGGGTAACAGTAACCGGAGCGGATAGCGTTGTTGTGTCTAAGTGAGTCTACGTAACCAGCGGCAGTTATAGATTAAAAATTGATGAGGTCATCTCTACGGAGGTGGCCTCTTTTTTATGCTCCAAGCCGGTCGCTATCTCGACCATGTCCGACCGACAGGCGAAACTCTGCTGAGTGTGAACCGGTTATTAGCTGAGAGTAGGCTAAGAGTTGCTTAAAAACCACATGCCTTAAAACGCACGAGAACGGCCTTAAAAACGCTTTTGATATTCAGGAATGAAACTACACCACCGAGACGCATAAAGTGTGCCAGAGAGCACGACAGGCGCAAATAACGCAAAACCAGAGCGAATCATCATCTGTATTTTAACCAAATTATAATTGAACAGGGGGATTTGGACTATAAATAGCAGCTTCTCCCGGAGAACCTTTTGAAATCTTAAATTCGATTTTTAAGTAGGGGGAGGGGATGGAAACTGGGATGGTTGGAAGGAGGAAGTGAACGAGTGAGGGAATGGGACTGCCACCGGAAAACCTTGAAAAATCAAGCCCCCGCGCGGTTTTGTAAGTGGGGGCGGGGCGCTATCTCTGGCCATTATTACACAAATGACTAGAGTTGGACGGCCTCGGCTGCGCTGACGGCGGTTTTCGTGGAGTTTTTGAAAACTCGCAAAATCTCGCAAATGCTCCCGAGATCGTGAACAAGCGCGAGTCGGCGACACTCCCCGTCTGAAGAACTGTATTAAAATGGTTCGATAGTCAGCGTCGTGTTGTGTTGGGTGTTGCTGTGTCCTTGCCTCTCTTGGCGGTGTTCTCTCTCTTCTTTGTGGTATTGCTCTGCTCCTTGCTTTGGCTGTGTGTGTATATTCTTTCTGTGTGCGGTTCGCTCTCTTCTTGGTAGCGCTTATTTTATATATACCTATAGAAAGATATATACACATTATATACACACATATATTATAAATCTTAAGTATATATAATATATATC
>ERZ1026850.88-NODE-88-length-58050-cov-81.776084_pt1 | contig 58050 bp, 95 predicted proteins | sample MGYA00380155_ERZ1026850 | MGnify/ENA primary metagenome ERZ1026850 (study PRJEB33269, sample SAMEA4719791) | human gut metagenome | biome: human-associated habitat; feature: organic feature; material: feces | place: Cameroon | collected 2013-10 ... | reverse complement strand
GAAAAAACCCCGCAGAGGGATTTTTGGAGGGTTGTTTGATATTCCCCAGACTGAATAGACTTTAGGGGTCTTTGAAATTCTCCTTTGTTCTCTTCCAAAGTTCTCCTTTCAGTAAACAAGCCGTCCTATCCTTTCTAAAAGACCCCTAAAGTCTATTCAGTCTGGTAATTACACGGAGGAAACCTCATGAAAGTAGGTGGATTGATAATGACAATTGTTCAGAACCGGTTCATAAGTTACATCGAAAAGTTTGTTGGGCAGCCTTATATATGGGGCGGAACCGAAACTAAGATGACAAAAGCGAATTATATTGCTGTAATCAACAAAAAAGAAGCGCCTGGGATTAATCGGAACAATGCAGTTAAGTTTGTGGAAGCTCTTTTCGAAAAAGGCGCTACTGAAGTATACGGTTTCGATTGTTCCGGTTACATTTCAAAAGCTTTGATATCGTCTGGACTCAGAACTAGACGAGGAGATTGTGATATGCTATGGAGTAAATGTACAAGAACGGACAAACTTGAAAATTTTACACTCTTGTTTAGAGTAAATCCCTCTAACCCAAACGATGAGACACATGTTGGTGTCTATTACAACGGCTACCAGTACCACGCTAAAGGACGAGCTTACGGAGTTGTAAAAGAAAAGTATAATAAAAGATATTGGCATAAGATGGGTCTTTATCCAGGTCTAAAAACCGATTCTATCAAACCCGTTAATCCGTCGAAGCCTGGTACTAGCGAATTCGAATTTTCTCACAACTTGAAATACGGTTCTCCTTACAAAACGGAAGTTAAAGAACTTAAAAAACTTCTTGCCAAGAAAGGATTCAATAATCTTGATATTAACAACGGAAATTATCGAAGCAAGACCAAAGCGACCGTAATTAAATTTCAGAAGACAGTCTTCTCGGATCACAAGGAATGGGACGGTATTGCTGGTAAGAGAACAATCGAAGCATTAGGAGGAAAATGGATAGAATGAAAAAATTGTGCACTACAAAAAAAGTTCTATTCGGAACACTCGTTGTGTGTGGGATTCTTCTAGTTGCAATTGTCGTTGCATGGATTCTTTTGGACAGATCCGATGCGGCTGGATTAGCAGGAGTTGTAACTGGTCTTGCAGGAATTGTCGTAGGATTCTATGAATGGAAAGCAAGAGCAGAGAATCTTGCAAAGTATGGTATGAAAGAAAAAATTTCTATGTGTTCTATTGAACAGGAAGGAGATGCAGAATGACAGACATTACACCTATTGTAATAGCACTAGTTAGTATGGTTTTCGCAATCATTGGAATTTTTCTTATTCCATTTGTTAAAAGCAAAGTTGGAGAAGAAAAGTTTAAGGACATTAGTAAATGGGTTCGGATTGCTGTAAACGCAGCTGAACAGATTTACAATGAGAGCGGAATGGGTGAAGTTAAGAAAGAATATGTGTTGGAATTTCTTAAGAAGAAAGGGATTACGATGGACATTGACAGTGTCGATGCTCTTATCGAATCCGAAGTATACAAGCTCAACAATTCAAAATGAATCTAAAGAGAGGAGGCGTTCCTAATGGCTGCGAAAAAGAGACGACCAGCTACTACGCCACAAGGTAGAGAAAACCAATTGGCAGAGGCGGCTGTTGCTCTGGCTGAGCAGAAACTTCTAGACGGAACCGCCTCTTCTCAGATCATAACTCATTATCTACAAATTAGTTCGCCAGTAGAACAAGCTAAACGAAAACTTTTGGAGAAACAGATTGAGCTTACTGAAGCAAAAATCGAATCAATCAGAGCGACTCGGTCCTCTGACGAGACCTATATGAAAGCTTTGGACGCTATTCGTAGATATACTGGAGCAGTGGACGATGATACGGAAGAGTTATAAGGAACTAATACAGTTTGAAACTTTTGATGAACGGTACAATTATTGTAAATTGTCGCAAGCGGTCGGATCCATTTCTTTCGGAGTTGATCGTTGGGTTTATCAGAAGTTTCTGAAAAGTAAAGAATGGCTTGATTTTCGTAAACACATAGCACGTCGAGATAATGCATGTGATTTAGGTTGTGAAGATCATCCTATTCTAGAAGGAAGGATTCTTAGAATTCATCATCTTAATCCAATTGATATCGATGCTTTTCTAAAAGATCCTAGTGTGCTTATGGATCCTAACAATACCATAACGACTACGGAGAATACTCATCGAGCAATACATTATGGAAACATAGAGATGCTTCCTAGAGATCCAATCGTTAGATATTCAGGCGATACATGCCCGTGGAAAAATATTAGGAGATAAAATGAGCAGACATGGCTACATAAAAAGAGGCCCCGTTGATGGCGTTTCTATTTATTCGGATAGAGACAAAAACTCAGATATTTTAGCAACTATACCTGTTGGCTCTGAGATTGAGATCCTGTATGGAACGACAGACGATTTCTTTGTTGAGATCTGTCTTCCTTGCGGAATCACGGGCTTTTGTCAAGGTCACTATATTAAACTTAGCGAGGAGTAATTATGGAAAATAGCATTCTATCGGACATTAAGGCTCTTCGAAACATTGAGGATGATAATTACGCTTATGATCGAGAACTAGTGTCCGACATTAATTCAGCTATTTCCAAATTATGGCAGCTTGGAGTTGGACCGGACGAAGGATTTGCTATCACGGGAACTTCTGAAACGTGGGCAGATCTTGCCGGAGATGATAAGCGACTAAATCTGATCAAATCATATGTTGAGAAGGATGTTCAATTAAAGTTCGATCCTCCATCAAATGGATTTTTGGTCACAATGATTCAAGAGGAACTCAAAGAGTTAACTTGGAGAATTCAAGTAGTAGCAGATAAGAAATAGGAGGTTCTCATGGACAAATGTTTTCACATTATGCAAGGGGACAGTTATCCTATAGAGTTTGCGTTCTACGATGAAGAAACCGGTAAAAAGATTACAAATTCTGAAGTGTCTAAAATCGAGTTTATTCTTGGAAACACAAGAAAAGTTTATCCCGATGTTGGGAAATGGGACGAAGAAAACGAGGTTTTTCTAATTCCTTTTTCACAGGAAGACACGTTCAAGTTAAGAGAGGGCGGAACTAGAATTCAGGCACGAATTTCTTTTCAGGGAGAAGATTCTGTTGTCGGATGTAAAGGTCCTCGCACTATCGTAGAAGATAGCATGTCTAAGGAGATACTGTGATGAGAGTAGTGTTCGATGTACGTAAGAAACGTAATATTGCGATCGGTTTGCATCGTCGAAAAGAAGTTCGAATGTTGCTAGAAAACGTTCGAATAAATGTTGGAGCTTCCGATCCATATGAAGGACCGTATGTCGTAACACCAAGCACTTACAACGACATCGGTCTTCAGACAAAATCAAAATGGATGAAAGAAGATGTAAATGTTAAACAATACCCGCAGACATATGTTAGTAACAGTGCTGGGGGAACAACTCTAATTCTTGGGGAGGAATATTATGCCTAATACTTATATTAATAAAGTTATTCTTGGAACCGAAGTTAAACTGGATTTAACCGGGGACGATATTAAACCAGAACATCTAAAGAAAAATATTAAGGCTCACGATAAAAGCGGTGCGCCTATTGTTGGTACAAATACGTATGACGCCGATACGACTGATGCCACAGCAACTGCTGCTGAAATTTTGACGACAAAGACGGCTTATGTGAATGGAGCTAAGGTGGTTGGTAGCATGCCTAATAGAGGTGCACAGCATCTTAAGATCAGTAAACTCGATACTCCCGTAACTATTCAGGGAGGGTATCACGATGGATCTGGCGATGCATCTGTAGATTCTGTTGAAGCAGCTAAGATTATACCTAAGAATATTCGAGAAGGTATTACCATTCTTGGTGTTACGGGTAACATGTCTGGTTCGGAGGGAATGAAACCTCAGGCAAAGTCTGTCACTCCTACTTTTGAAGCACAGGTAATTTCTCCTGATGAGGGGTTTAACTGTTTGTCAGAAGTGACAGTAGCAGCAATTCCTTATAGTGAAGTAGACAATGACTTTGGAGGCAAAACTCTTACTATCGGAGGTTAAAAATGTCCGGTCCACTCAGATTTCCAGAATCTACAAAGCCAATTAATAAAGTCGTTCTGAACGGCGATATTAAAATTGATTTAACCGGAGATACAGTTCAACCTTCTAATTTACTTAAAGGCATTAAAGCTCACGGACCAGATGGGAACATTATTACTGGAACAATGACCCCAGTCCTATACGGAGAAGTCCAGAACTTAACAGACACAGAAAAGAAGCAAGCTCAGCAAAATATTGGTATTGATCCAGATAGTTTTCTTCAGAAGCCAGTTTTGTTGTGGACCAATGCTTCTCCGACATCAACACTCGTGACGCAGGATATAGAAATTAGCGATACCTATCCGTTCCTTCTATGCGTGGGCACAAATGGCGGATTTGTACTCGATAATACTGAGCGGGGTGGCGTACTAACTCAAGCGAGATGGACGGTCATAGGCAATAATCTCCATGTCACATTACAAACGAGGGCTATTCACCGAGTGGCCGGGGGCAAGGTACGTATCGACAATGCTTACGGCTATGACTTCAATGTCGACAGTGGGAAAATGAACACGAAGCAGGATAATACAGAATGTATCTTGTACCAGATTTGGGGGATAAAGTAGGAGTGAGATATGCATTGAAATTGGATTCCGATAATCGCATATTATCGGTAACATTCGAACAGTTTGCAGAAGAAGGCGCCATCATAGTAGATAGTCTTCCCGAGGGAGATATTCATGATTATAAGTATGTTAATGGCGAATATGTTCATGATCCGATTCCAAAGGAACCAGAGGTCGAACACGATAGCGAAACAGAACGACGTCTTAGCACTTGTGAGAACAATATTGAACAAATACTTACTGGCTTGGAGACTATGCTAAATGAGTAGTAGAATCGAAAATATTCTAAACGCTCTCTCAGAAAAACAAAAGGCGTGGGAAAAAGCTAGAGATTTTCTAACAGATGATCAAGCGCTTCAAGTAAAAGCACTTTATTCAAAATGGAAAATAAACACGACATATAGCAAACGGGAAGATTCAATTCCTGTTAGAGTAATTGATCCGACTGATAACAATCTATACGAATTAATTACTCCTCATACGTCACAAGCAGGTTGGGAACCACACGTTGTTCCGGCGTTGTGGAAACAGATATTTCTGGAAGAGTATCCAGAATGGGTACAGCCAATTTCTGCGGAAACCTCCTATCCAAAGAATGCGAAATGTACTCATAATAATAAAAAATGGATCAGCGATGTAAAAGATAATGTTTGGGAACCTGGTGTTTACGGTTGGAGTGAAGTAACCGGAAACATTTGAGTTTTAGAATAATTAGAAAGGAGCGCGAAGTCCATTGAACTGATATTTTTGGTAGTTGGTATAGAACTAAAAATGAACAAAAATATTTTATAGGAGGATTTGTATTATGGAACTCGAAAGAAAGTCTAGTGGTGTTGCTAAAGCTGGTCTCGCTACCGGCATCGTTGGTTCTTCTCTTGGTGCATTAAATCTTCTTGGCTATGGTGCAAACTTGCTTGGAAGAAATGCGGTTCCTATCAATGGCGCATGCGGCTGTAACGAGGATCATTTGGTTGATCGATTTACTCTCGAACAGCAGTAAACCATTGCCAAACTCCAATCAGATCTTGCTCTTCGTGAAGCCAACACTTATAATGATCAGAAATCCATCGAACTTTACAAATACATTGATGGTCGTCTGAGAGATATAGAAGGTCAATTGGCTCGTCAGGCCGTTCAGAATCAGAAGACGGCAGATTCCTTCCAGATGGTATCTGAGAGAATCGCTTGCGTCAACAATGAGTTGGACGGCAAGATTTGCGCAGAGCGTCATGAGCGTAAGTGCGCGGACAACACTGTTGTCACGTACGTAAACGCTACGTTCTATCCCAAGCAGGTTGCGGATATTACCACCGGCACCACAACTACAGCTCAGAATCTGTACAATCCCCTTCCCGCGGAGTGCTGTGACTGCTAACCAAAAACAATTCTACGGGGCCGGTATTTAGCCGACCCCTAATTTTCTCGAAAGGATACTAACATGGTAAGTATACCTCAAATCGAGTCCGGTGTGGCTCGTTATTTGGATTCGGAATTGATATCTCAACTTCCAGAAGGTCAATTTTCAAGACTTGCTGCTGGAACATTGATGAGTCTCGCAATAAAGAGATCTTCCAGAATGATTGAGAAGTTGAAAGAGAACACGTTCGTAAAAATGCTAGATATTTTTGACGAAGAAGGCAATGTAGATCTTGAAGTGGTGAAAGAGGCTGTTCTAGAGAACATGACTGACGCTGGTTTAAAAATCGACATTCCCGTCGTTGGAACTATCAGATTTAAACGAGATGATGTAGAAAAGTTGTATAAGTGTATACTAGGTTAGGAGGAATGACCGATGTCTCACGATGACATAATTAAGAAATTTCAAGCGGATCTAAAGAACGAAATTCAGGATTCGAACGTATATATGGACATGGCCGAAGCTGCTGAAAAAGATGGTGATGAGCGACTCATGCGAGGACTTTGTGAAATGTCCAAAGATGAATATACTCACGCTAAATTCATTCATGAAACTTTGATTATGTGCGGTATTGCGATTCCATCCGATCAAACCAACGAATTCAAAAATTTGGAGAAACGTATTTATTGGAAGTTTCGATGAACTTCAACACGAAAAGTTTTCTAAAATAGCAGAGATTGCAAAATTTTTGCTTCCCTTGATTCTTGGTTGAATAACGGCGAAATCCTATATGGAAAGTAGCCGTATAAAAATCGAAAATAAGATCTTTACGGATCTATTGAATAAATACTCCGAGAGGAAAGGAGGAAAATTCAAAATGACTAATGAACTTTACCATCATGGTATAGACGGACAGAAGCACGGTATCAGACGTTTTCAGAATTTAGACGGATCTCTAACTCCTGCTGGTCGAGAACGGTATGGAGTAGGACCAGCTAGAGATAAAAGTAGATGGGGACTTTTTAGAAAGAAAACTTCTAAGAAGACATCGACGTCTCGAAACGCAAAAGAAGAGAAAAAAACTTATAAACCTGTTAGCGAAATGAGTGACCAAGAGATTAACGACTTTTTGAATCGTTATCGACTTGAGACACGGTACAAAGAGGCTATTTCAGAGTTATCTCAAGAAGACAAAAGCGCAACTAGAAAATTTTTCGAAAAGAGTCGAAATGAATTAATCAATAAACTTGGAACTTACGGTGCTCAGAAACTTGGCGAACTACTTGTCGACAAAACTATGGATTATGCTAAGACTAAATTGGGTCTTAAGACTGACCAACAAAAGAAAGCCGCCACAGATGCGACTAATAAAATTTCTGAGAAGTTGCGAAAACCCATTTCTAAACTAGACCGTTTGACGAAACAGTCAGAAGAAGAACGACTTAAGGCTGAGATTGCCAAAAATCGATGGATCCAAAGGAATGTTCCCGAATATATGAGACCTAAAGAAAAAAAGCAGCCTGAAATAAAAGTTTCAAATGGTCCTACGGTCGTTGCTAAAAAGAAAAAGAAGAAATAATGGAGTGTCGTAATTATGGCTCTTTCTAACACAGCAGTTCCTAAATATTACGGGGAATTCAGAGAATCGGTTCTCAGAGGAGAGATACCAGTGAACCGAGAGATTGCTATGGAGATGTGTCGAATCGATGATCTTATAGCGAATCCCGGAGTTTACTATGATCCTTCCGTTGTAGAAGGATGGGTCGAATTTTGTGAAGGAGAACTAACTCTCATCGATGGAGGAGATTTAAAGCTTTTGGATAGCTTTAAATTATGGGGAGAACAGCTGTTTGGATGGTACTATTACGAACATCGAAAAGTTTATATTCCAGGAGGAGACGGAGTTCCCGGTCGGTTTGTGCGAAAACCAAAAAAGAAACGATTGATTCACAAACAGTTTCTTATAGTTGGTCGAGGAGCAGCCAAATCCTTATATGATACGTGTGTTCAAGCATACGAATTGATATTGGATGCGAGCACCACGAATCAGATAACAACAGCACCTACTATGCATCAAGCGGACGAAGTTCTTTCCCCATTTCGAACCGCAATTACAAGAGCAAAAGGGCCTTTGTTTCAGCTTTTGACTGAAGGATCTGCTCAATCTACGAGAAACAAAGCCATTCGGCCAAAACTATTTTCTAGCAAGAAAGGTATCGAGAATTCTTTAACTAATTCGATCCTTGAAGTAAAACCAATGAGTATTGACAAGCTTCAGGGACTTCGTGTTAAAGTATCCTCGCTGGATGAATGGCTTTCGTGTGATATTCGTGAAGATGTTATTGGCGCCATCGAGCAAGGCGCGAGTAAAGTTGATGACTACATTATTATAGCTACATCATCTGAAGGCACTGTTCGAAATGGCCCAGGAGACACTATCAAACTAGAGCTTATGAAAATTTTGAAAGGGGAATATATTAATCCTCATGTTTCAATTTTTTACTATAAGCTTGATGATATTTCGGAAGTATCTAATCCCGCAATGTGGCCGAAATGTAATCCTAATATAGGAAAAACTGTTACTTATGAAACCTATCAGTTGGACGTAGAAAGAGCTGAAAAAGCTCCTGCTAGCAGAAATGATATTCTAGCTAAAAGATTTGGGATTCCATGTGAAGGATTTACGTATTTCTTTACTTATGAAGAAACCATTCGCCATCGTCATCAGAACTTTAATGGTATGCCATGTTCTATGGGATGCGACTTATCTCAAGGTGACGACTTCTGCGCATTCACATTTCTATTTCCTCTTCCTGATGGAAGTTTCGGTGTTAAGACTCGTTGTTATATTACTCGGTTTACATTTAATAAACTTCCAACAGCTGGACGATTGAAATACCAAGAATTTATTGATGAAGATAGTCTTGTCGTTATGGAAGGCGCTGTTCTTGAGATGCTCGACGTATACGAAGAACTTGATAATTTTGTTACTCAGCAGAATTATGATGTGAGTTGTGTAGGATACGATCCATATAACGCCAAAGAATTTATCGAAAAATGGTCTAGCGAAAACGGTCCTTATGGTATCGAAAAAGTAATACAGGGATCTAAAACAGAATCTGTTCCGCTTGGAGAGTTAAAGAATTTAGCTGAAGAAAGAATGTTGATATTTGATCAAGAGCTAATGACTTATGCTATGGGAAATTGCATAGCTTTACAAGATACGAACGGAAATCGCAAACTTTATAAAAAACGTTATGAACAGAAGATTGATGCGGTTGCCGCAATGATGGATGCCTTCGTAGCGTTTAAGTTAAACCGAGAATTATTCAAGTAAGTGGGTGATGACATGACAAATGAACTTTATCATCATGGAGTTAAAGGCCAAAAGTGGTATGTACGTCGATGGCAGAATGAAGATGGTTCTTTGACTCCTGCTGGACGTATACATTATGGATATGGAGAGAAAAATCTGGATCCAAAAGTAGCCGATCCGACTTCCGTTAATAAAATTTTAAAAAGCATGAGTTCTACGGATCTGAAAATGCTTAACATTGATTCTCCTAGGGCATATGACAGTGAGTATGATGCGGACTATCATTTTGTAAAGAAATACAGAAACAAACCGGTTTCTTTCATTGATCTTCAAGGAGGATATGGAGATGAAGATTGGGATGAATACATGTTCGGCTTCGATAAAAAGGAGTATAATAGATTAGACACTAAGTACAAAGAATTAGAAAAACAGGTAGATGATGCGTATTTCAAAATAAATAATTCCAGAAAAGATCGAACGAACTGGGAAAAATACAAAAAACTAGAACGATGGCATTTTCCAAATCCGGAGAAAATTCTTAACGAAAATAATCAGAATTATTTAACGTTAGTTAATAGCTTCAACGATTTCTTCAAAAAAAACACGGAGGATCTTGGTTACAATGTAGTAATCGGAACTGATTCCAATAGTAGAGGTCGTGGTTATGCTTCGAAATTGGCAAAAGAAGTAGTAGATTGGGTTGATAATCAAAAGGACGAGCCTGTGAAGATTCTGATCTGGAGAGCTTATAGCGATAATACTGGAAGTATAAAAACTGCTCAGAAAGCAGGTTTTAAGATTTCAGACCAGCTATCAACTCCCGGAGAGACAGTTCTATATTATAAAAAGAAAAGTGGGTGATGACATGACAAATGAACTTTATCATCATGGCGTTAGAGGACAAAAGTGGTATGTACGTCGATGGCAGAATGAAGACGGGTCTTTAACTCCTGCTGGACGTATACATTATGGATATGGTACAATGAAAATGTATACGAATCCAGGGAATCCAAGATTTATAAGAGATGTTTATAAATATGCAGATTCAGATTTAAACGTTCTTAGGAGAGAACGTGCCGATCGTATCGAAAAAATCAAGAAAGATTATGGATTGACTGAATATAGAGAAAAACTTAAATCACTAGAAAATCCATACAAAGAAGCTCTCAATAAAAAGAATTCTCGTAATCTTCTAGAAAAAATAGAAGGAAAAAAAGAACTAAAAAAACTAGATAAAGAGTTTGACAAAATATGGGATGAACAAAATAGACTTCTGAAAGAAGCCAACTACGAAGAAAAGCGAGCAAAGATATTTGATGAATTTACCAAAAAAGCTAAGGATATTTTAATAAAGGATCTTAAGTTGACAAACGAAGATAAAAAAGTTGTTGAAGAACTTATAGAGAATAAACTATCGTCGTTTTGGATAAAGTATCCAAAGATAGAACAGTTTGTTTAGGATATCGAATAAGGAGAGTTTCACATGGCAGATAGTCTTTCCGAAAGACTTAAGCGTGCGTGGAATGTATTCTCCGGGAAAGACGAATATCTGAAAGATCTTGGTGGTTACACATTTGGATCAACATATCGTTCCGACAGACTTCGTTTGACCAAAGGAAACGAGCGATCAATTGTAACCGCCATATTCAATCGCATAGGTATGGATGTAGCAGCGATCGACATCAAACATGTTCGATTGGATCAAAATGATCGTTACAAAGAAGACATCGATTCTCCTTTGAATTATTGTTTGACTTGTGAACCAAACATCGATCAAACAGCTAGATCTTTCATACAGGATGTCGTGATGTCGATGTTTGATGAAGGTTCTGTAGCTGTTTGTCCAATCGAGACTAGTTTCGATCCAAGAAAGACTAATTCCTATGATATTTGGAATCTTCGAACCGGAAGGATAATCGAATGGTATCCTCAACACGTTAAAGTCTCAGTTTATAACGAAATGACAGGTAAACGGGAAGATGTTATATATCCGAAGAAAGTTGTCGGAATTATTGAAAACCCACTTTATGCTGTCATGAATGAACCAAATTCAACTCTCCAGAGATTGATTAGAAAGCTCAATCTTCTGGATGTGATTGATGAACAGAGTGGAGCTGGAAAACTTGACTTGATAATTCAGCTTCCCTATGTCATAAAAACAGATCTAAAGCGAGAACAGGCTGAAAAGAGGAGAGCTCAAATCGAAGACCAACTCGCTGGATCGAAGTACGGTATTGCTTATACTGATGGTACAGAACGTATAACTCAGCTTAATCGTTCGGTAAACAACAATCTAATGAGTCAGATTGAATATTTAACGAGTATGCTATATAGCCAGTTAGGTATCACTCAGAGTTTGTTAGATGGAACTGCCGAAGAAAATGTCAGCCTGAACTATATGTCTAGAACCATAGAACCTGTGATATCCGCAATAACAGATGAATTGGAACGAAAATTCCTGACTAAAACTGCGAGAACACAGGGCCAAGCAATTCGATACTTCGTAGATCCGTTTAAACTTACACCCACATCTCAGTTGGCTGAAATGGCCGACAAATTCACAAGAAACGAGATTATGACATCTAACGAAATTCGTCAGGTTATTGGTCTCAAACCTTCTGCTGATCCAGAAGCCGATGAACTTCGGAATAAGAATTTGTCCAAACCTAAGGATGCCGAGACTGTGGACATTGTAAACGAAAATGAAGAAGAGGTGAAAGATAATAATGGCTAAGGAATATGATTTCGCCGGCTGGGCTACACGAGCAAATCTTAAGTGTAGTGATGGTCGAGTCATTATGCATGATGCTTTCAAGGAAAACGATGGTGCTGTAGTTCCCATCGTATGGAACCATCAGCATAATTCTGTGAACGATGTTCTTGGTCATGGCATTCTCAAGAATATGGGCGAAGGCGTTCGTATTTATGGCAAATTCAACGATACCGAGAATGGTCAGACCGCGAAGTCTCTTGTAAAACATGGCGATGTTGAACATTTGTCTATTTGGGCAAATCAGCTTCGTCAGAACGGATCTAATGTTATTCACGGTAATATTAGAGAAGTTAGTCTGGTCCTTGCCGGAGCTAATCCTGGAGCCTACATCGATGATGTTATGGCCCATGCTGATGATGCTGAATTTGAAGGACAAATTTATACTGGTATGCCGGTCGAGATAGAACTCGAGCATGCAGATAAAGAAGAAAATATGGAGGAAAAGGCCGATATGTCTGAAGAAAAGAAAGAGCGTACTGTTGGGGATGTTATTGATGGCATGACCGAGGAGCAGCAGAAAGTTCTCTGGGCTCTTGTTAAAAAAGCGCTCGAAGAAGGAAAAAATCAAAATGAATCTAAAAATGATGAGGAGGAAACCGTAGTGAAGCACAATGTATTTGACAATAACAATGAACAGCAGCAAGAAGACGTGATCCAGCATAGTGATGTTGTGGCCGTCTTTAACGACATTAAGAAGTATGGCTCCCTGAAGGAGAGCTCTCTGGCTCATGGTATTGAGAACGTGGAATATCTCTTCCCCGATGCTCGCACCACTTCCAATAACATTGATTTTATTTCTCGGAATATGGACTGGGTGAGTGTTGTCATGAATGGTGCTACTCACACTGCGTTCTCCCGCATTAAGTCCATCTATGCAAATATTACCGAAGATGAAGCTCGCGCTAAGGGTTACATTAAGGGCAATATGAAGAAGGAAGAAGTCTTCACTCTTCTGAAGCGTACGACCAGTCCTACGACCATCTATAAGAAGCAGAAGATGGATCGGGATGACATGCTTGATATTACCGACTTCAACGTTGCCGCAATGCTGAAGACCGAGATGCGTATGATGCTGGATGAAGAAATTGCTCGTGCGGCTCTGGTTGGCGATGGTCGTAGTACCTCTGATGACGATCATATTAACGCTCAGTGCATTCGTCCTATCTACAACGATGAGGATCTGTACACTATCAAGACCAAGGTTACTTATAGCGCTAACGCTACCGACGATGACAAGGCTAAGCTGGTCATTCGTGCCGCGATTAAGGCTCGTAAGGACTATAAGGGTTCTGGCAGCCCCATCATGTTCACTACCGAAGACATGCTGACTAACATGCTGCTCATGACGGATACCACTGGCCGTGACCTCTATGAGTCTGAAGAGAAGCTGGCTCGGAAGCTGCGCGTATCTCGTATCGTAACTGTTCCCGTGATGGAGAATCTTACCGGTAAGCTTGGTGGCAATCTGGTTGCCATTATCGTTAACATGAAGGACTATACCTTTGGTGCCGATAAGGGCGGCGAAGTGAACATGTTCGACGATTTCGATATCGATTACAACCAGCAGAAGTATCTGATCGAGACTCGTTGCTCTGGTTCTCTGAATAAGCCTTACAGCGCCATTGCCATCGAGATGGCTCAGGCGTAAAAGAAAAGTATTAGGAGGTAATTAGATATGGCTAATGTTCTTAAGAAGAATGTCCCCCTCGTATTTAATCGAGCTGAGGACAAGTTTGTTGCTAAGTATGTTATCGGTCTGAACTCTAGCAGTGTGGCTATTGTCGGTACCGATACGGTCAACGGTAAGCTTTTGGAAGATCTTTTCCTGAATGGTGTTATTGTCAAGGATTCCACCACTCAGTATGTTCCTGTGACTCTTGTTGCAGGTGCATCTGCTGGTTGTAAGCTCGTTTGTATTGCTCTCGGCGCTTCTGATGCACTTAGCGCAAAGGTAGTCAAGAGCTCCGATTACGCTGACGAGTAAAAATCAAAATGGCTAAATATTGCGGCGCGATAGGTTTCGCAATGCCCGAAGAAACCGCTCCTGGAGTTTGGACTGATCAAATCGTAGAAAAGATCTATCGAGGAGAAGTAGTTCGAAACTTTATGAAGTGGCAGAATTCGGAGAATCTTAACGACGATCTGAATATTTCAAATGAACTTTCTGTCGTCGGAGATCCGTTTCTATGCTGTAACTGCGCAAACATTAAGTATGCAACTTATATGGGTGTAAAATGGAAAGTGAACAGCATTGATATTCAGTATCCGAGACTTAAGCTTTCTCTTGGGGGTGTTTGGAATGAACAATCGTCTTGAGCTTCACGAAATTTTGTGCAAGATTCTTGGTTCTCGCAATGTTTACTACCAACCCACAGAAAGTGTTCGTCTCAAGTATCCGTGTATTATCTATCGTCGGAGCGACATTGATAATATTAATGCCGATAATCTTCCGTATGTTAGAACTCACGAGTATCAGATTATAGTTGTTGATAAGAATCCAGATAGCAGGTTTGTTGAAGATATTTCGAAACTTCCTATGTGCAGATTCGACAGACACTATACTGCGGACAATCTTAATCATGACATATTTGTATTATATTTTTAGGAGGAATAATTCATGGCTGTTGTAACTAAACGTCTCGAATGGGATAAGAGCGGCGAAAGGCTCTATGAAACTGGTATTGAGAAGGGCGTACTGTATCCTATTTCTAATGGTCAGTACCAGAGTGGTGTTGCTTGGAATGGTCTGACTGCTTTCACGGAAAGTCCTTCTGGTGCCGAGAACACTGACCTTTATGCTGATAACATTAAGTATTTGAGCATGCAGTCTGCAGAAACTTTCGGCGGTACTATCGAAGCTTATATGTACCCCGATGAATTCGCAGAGTGTGATGGTTCTGCTAACGTTGCTGCTGGTGTGACCATTGGTCAGCAGACTCGTAAGGGTTTTGGCTTCTGCTATCGTACTAAGGTCGGTAATGATACCGATGGTAACGAACATGGCGACAAGATTCACATCGTTTATGGCTGTAAGTGCTCTCCTTCCGAGAAGAATTATCAGACTATTAACGATTCTCCTGATGCCATTACGTTCTCTTGGGAAGTAAACTCCACTCCCGTTAACGTAACTAATCATAAGCCTACTTCCTGTCTGGTAATCGATACTACTAAGATCAGCGAAGCGGCTCTGACCGCTATCGAGGATGCTCTGTATGGTAAGAATGGCGAAGAGGCCGCTGCAACGGATCCTAAGATCCTTATGCCCGACGAAGTAATCGCTATTATTACTGAGAATCCCAAGTCCTAAAACGAAAGAAAGAATTGAGGGGTCTGTTATCGCGGGCCCCTCTTTCAGAGATTCAAAATGCAATATATTATTGAAAGGAGACAATTATGATTACAAAGACTATTACTACTACCGACTATAATGGTGTTGAATACACCGAGGAATTCCGTTTCAACCTTAGCAAAGCAGAACTTATAGAATGGGAACTTAGCATTCCTGGTGGTTTGACCGGTCGAATCAAGGCGGTCACCGATTCTAAGAATGCTCCCGAACTGATCAAGTTGTTCCGTGAACTTATTAAGAAGTCTTACGGTGTTAAGAGTGCAGATGGCCGTCGGTTCGATAAGAGAGAAGAACTTTATGAAGCTTTCGAGCAGACCGAAGCGTATTCCGAAATTTTCATGGAGCTCATCACCGATGCTGACAAGGCGGCTGCGTTCGTGAACGGAATTATGCCTAATATGGACGGTAAAGAAATTAATAGACCGGTAAATCTTACACCGGTTCAGTAATCTAGAAGAGAGGAGATCAGAGAATGCTTCGTTTAACAATCCATGAAGTCGAGATGTGGGATGAGAATAACGAGTGTTTCATTGGACAGAATCGTGATCATGAAATTGTTCTGGAGCACTCTCTGGTCTCAATTTCAAAATGGGAATCCAAATGGCATAAAGCCTTTCTTGGAAGAGAAGAAAAAACGTATGAAGAAACTCTGGACTACATAAAATGTATGACAATTACACAGAATGTTCCAGAGTATCTATATCGATTCTTAACGAACAAAGATTTGGAAGTTGTTAATGAGTATATCGCGAATCCGATGACCGCTACGACTTTCAATGATCAAAAGAAACATGGTTCTAGGGAGATTATTACGAGTGAACTTATATATTACTGGATGGTCTCTCTTAATATACCTTTTGGTGAATGTCAGAAGTGGCATTTAAATCGTCTTTTAACGCTGATACAGGTTTGCGAAGTAAAGAATGGACCCGCTAAGAAAATGTCTCAGCGTGATATTATGAAACAGAATGCGGCGATTAACGCTGCTCGTAGAAAGAAAGCTGGATCGCGGGGGTGATAATCGGTGATAACATTCAAGATTAAAGGCGATTATAAAAGAGCTGAACGATATTTTAAACGATTAACGCAGAAAAAGTATCTTCAGATTCTTGATAAATATGGAAAACAAGGAGTAGAGGCTTTAGCGGCAGCTACTCCTAAAGATACAGGACGTACTGCCGAATCTTGGCGGTATGAGATAGAGACTGGTCCAAATTCATCTTCTATTATTTTTGTCAACGATAATATTAACAAATACGTTAATATCGCTGTGATATTACAGTACGGACATGCAACTCGTAATGGAGGATGGGTCGAGGGGAGAGATTACATCAATCCTGCGGTTCAGCCTCTATTTGACGATATGGTTGAAAAAGCATGGGAGGAGGTTATTAGAGTATGAGTAAGACCGTCGATTCAAGAGTTGTCGAAATGCAATTTGACAATAGAAATTTCGAGAAAAATGTCAAAACTAGTATGTCGACTCTTGATAAACTTAAACATGCTTTTAAAATGGATGATGCTTCGAAGAGCATGCGTCAGTTAAATCGAGAGATTGAAAAAGTTAATCCTGGTATTTTAGGCCAAGCCGTTCAGCAAGTCACGGTAAAATTTAGTGCTTTGCAGATAGCTGGTTACACAGCTCTTAAGAGAATTAGTGACCAAGCAATCACAACCGGAAAGAATCTGATAAAATCTCTTAGCGTCGACAATATTGCAGCTGGCTGGGACAAATATGCCGAAAAGACGAAATCTGTTGGTACATTGATATCTCAAGGCTATAGCATGGAAGAAGTAACCAAACAGTTAGAGAGACTGAATTGGTTTACTGACGAAACTAGCTATAACTTTACAGATATGGTAAAGAACATCGGCATGTTCACAGCATCTGGTCAGACACTTGAAGGCTCTGTTGAGGCAATGATGGGTATTGCAAACTGGGCAGCTTTGTCTGGTCAGAATGCGGAAAAAGCTAGCCATGCAATGTATCAGATTTCCCAGGCTATGAGTGCCGGTGTTCTTAGGAAAGAAGATTACAAATCTATCCAGACCGCGAACATGGATAATTTGGAGTTTCGTAAAAGTTTGATTGAGGCCGGTGTAGAACTTGGTAAACTTAAAAAAACTGGCGAAGATACATATTTATCCTTGGTGAATGCTACTGAAGAATTCACTACAACTCAGATGCCAAATCATTTGACAGAAGATGCTTGGGCTACTTCTGAAGTAATGATGAAAGCGTTTCAGAAATATTCAAAAGCTGTTGATCAGATTTATGAATATACGAAAGAACACGGAGTCACGACATCTCAGGCGATCGAAGAAATGGGAAAAGATCTTGATGCGTTTGGGTTAAAAGCTCTTAAAGCCGCTCAGGAAGCTAGAACTTTTGGAGATGTTATCGATTCTGTTAAGGACGCCGTATCTACTGGATGGTCTAATACATTTGAAAAGATATTTGGCAATTACGAAGAACAGGTCGAATTATGGACCGATCTTGCAAACGAACTTTGGGAAATCTTTGCTGCTCCTGCAGAAGCAAGAAACAGCTTTCTCAGTGAAGTTTTTGAAATATCCAATTGGGAACGCCTTCGTCGGGTGATTACTGATTCCGGAGGCGATGTCAATCAATTCGAGAAAACGCTTATTGATGTTGGTAAAGCGCACGGTCTAGTTACAGATGAAATGATCAAAGAGGCCGGCGGTTTATATCAGAGTTTAAAGAGTGGTTGGGCTGACGAGAAAATCATCAAACAAGCAATCTTAGCTTACGATGATTTCATGAAGAAAGCTTTTAAGAACAAACGTCCTAATCCTATTTGGGATGATTTTGTAAAAAAAGTTGAATCCGGTGATACTGAAATTCTTGGCATAATCAGCGAAATTACCGGCAAAGGGCGAGACTATCTTGTAAACGGTTTCTATAATACGCTTCATTCAATTGTCACAGTTATCGGATTAGTAAAGAAAGGATTCCAAAATGTCTTTCCTCCAATAACCGTTGAACAATTTAAGAACGCGCTGAAATATGTAAACGATCTTACGAAATCGGTTTACGACTTTGTGAATCTTGACGTTAATCAAGAAAAATTTTCTAACATTTTTACTGGCGCATTTAGTATTCTCGGGATTGTAAAAGATTTCGCTACTGGAATCTTTAAGTTTATTAAAGATGATCTTATTGGCGATGCTTTTGACGGAATTCCTCAAAGTATCTTCGATTTCCTTTCGAATGTAGGTCAAGGAATAACTAATTTAAGATCGCAGCTTCGTGGCGGAGAAGCAATTCGAGAATTTCTAGTTTCGGTGAAAACGGAAATTCAAAATGGAATTGCTGTTCTTGGAACTTACTGGGAGAAATTCAAGAATTTAAAGGGTGTTAAACCAATATTCGATGGAATTTCATCTGCTATATCGAAACTTAGTTTCAAGAAATTAGACTTTTCTTCTTTTACAAATTTCTTTAAATCTGTAAAGGCTATCGGTAAGGAAGTTCGTGACTCTTTTGGTGCCATTAACATTTCTTTTGAGGGTTTTGGAGAAATCTTCGATAAAATAGGAGAAAAGGTAAGCTCTGTTAAGGATTGGATTGTCAATTCTTGGAACGGAATCGGAGATTCTATTAACACGAGTATTGATCATGCATCCAGTGGTTTCGAAAAATTGAAGATTCTAGCCGGTAATGCGATTGCTTGGATTGGTGAGAAAGTCAAGAATATGAACTGGGCTAGTTTGGCCGTTTTTGCAGGCCTGCTTGCAATCGGATCTATGTTTGTTGGAATCGGAAAACTTATCGATAAGTTTATAACCTTGCTTAATGGTCCGGCGAAGCTTATTAATTCTCTTGCGACCACAATTGCAGGTTTGCCAAAGCTTATTTCTAACACGTTATTGCAGATGACAAAAGATAGTCCAGGAGAAACATTTAAAAATGTAGCTACGGGCGTTCTTATGTTGTCAGTTGCATTAGCAACGTTAGCAAGAATACCTTCCGATAAAATATGGGAGTCTGTTTTGGTTCTTCTTGCTCTTGGCGGAGCACTTTCTACATTTAGTATTCTTATATCACTATTTTCTAAGTCTATTGATTTTAAGAATATAGGTTATTCCATGGCCGCTATGGGAGCTGCGATTTTAATGACCGTTATCGCTCTCAAGAAAATCAAAGATATGGATCTCGCTAGCATGGGTCCAGAAATTGTCATATTCGCAGGTTTAATGATTGCTCTTACACTGGCCGCTACGATTATGGCTAGAGCCAGTAAAGGAAGCGGTCTTGGCGGATTTACCGCTGCAATCGGAATTGCACTGGCACTCAAAATGATCGTCGATGTTCTTAAAAACCTTCAGGGATTTGATGTAAAAGGAAACGTAAAAGTTATTGTCATGATTGGTGGGTTGATCACGGCAATGGCACTCGCTATGAGAGCATCTAGAGGAGTTAAACTCGGCGCGGTTGCTACTCTTCTTGGAATAGCATACGTAATGCAGAAATTAATTGATGTTTTCAAAAAAATCGATTCTTCTGCTTTGGAAGGCTCTGAAGAAAAGATACGTCTATTTCAAGGTTTGGCTGCAGCTCTCGGAATCGTGATGTTGTCTCTCTCGATTGGCGGCTCTAGAAATGCAGCAAAAGGCGGCTTGGCTGTCGTAGGATTAGCAGCATCTTTATACGTAGCCTATTTAGCGATAAAGAAATTTGCTGATATTCCGGAAGATGTTTTCAAAAATGGAGCCAAAAATGCCGGATTGGTAGCTATTGCGTTTTCTGCTTTTATGGTTCTCACTAGACTTTCTGGTAAATATGCTGGACGAGCGGGTCTTGCATTTATAAGTTTAGCAGCATCAATCTACATTCTTCTTCCGGCTCTTTATATTTTGGGTGGATTGGATACAGCTCGTCTTGTTGGTGGAACACTGGCGATCTCGGCTTTTATCGTAGCGTTTGGTATCATGATGAAAGGTATTGGAGGTCTTGATAAAGGCGGTACATCTAAAATAGTCATCGTTGGTGCTATGATGATGGCTATGTTTGCTGCTGTAGCATTGATAACGAGCCTTGACTGGAAGAAAGCGGCTGTTAGTTTGGCGGGAGTTTCAGCAGTCATGTTAAGTATGTCTGTTGTATTGAACACTATAACCAAATTTACTCAAAAAATAAATGTCAGTGCGTTTGCGAGTCTCGGTGCTTTAACCGCAGTTGCTTTTGTACTTGCTTTAATGGTGGCCACTTTTAATGATATTCCCAACATAAAAGGTGCCATTGTCGTGGCAGGAACTGTTTCCGTATTGTTGCTAACCTTAACTAAGTCGTTGTCAATGCTTTCCGGAATCGAATTTAACGGATCCTGGAAAATGATGGGTAAACTTTATACCACCATGGTAGCATTCACAGCAGTTGCATTTGCTATGGGCGCTCTCGTAAAGATCTTCAATGATATTCAGAATCCTATTGGAGCAATAGTTCTTGCGGGGACAGTTTCTCTGTTGTTGTATGCTATAAGTCAGTGTGTTGTAGTCCTTTCTAAATCAACATTTGCTAACAAATCATTGGATAAGATCGTTGATAGCGTAATGATATTAACGGTCGTTGCATTCCTAATGGGAGGAATGATAGCAGCATTCGGAAATATTAAAAATCCAGGCGGCGCGATAACACTTGCTCTATCAGTATCCATTCTTCTTGGTGCAATTTCAGCCTGTGTGATATTGCTTTCAAAAGCAACCTTCGGAAACAAAAATATTAAGAAAATATCCATAACGGTCGGACTTCTAGCAGTTATTGCGGCGGGTCTTACTGCTGTTGTTGGAAAATTCAGCGGAATGACCGATCCCAAATCTGTTCTTCCGTTAGTTATTGGTGTATCCATTCTTCTTGGCGCTATAACAGGAGCTTGTTTGCTACTACAATTCGCTGGGAAGATTGCTCCAGAAGCTATACTATCAGTAGCGATTCTTGGAGCCCTTGCTAGTGGTTTAGGCGTAATGCTTGGTCTTCTTCTTTCCAGCACCGGACAAGTAGAAGGTGCTATAACAGCAGCAGTTGCGATCTCTACTATGGTTCTGGCTCTCTCTGCCGCCTGCATACTCTTGGGTGTTGCTGGAACGTTCGGAATCGCTGGTCTTGCTGGCGTTGGGATATTTACCGTTTTGGTTATTGCGTTGGTGGGCTTGACCCTATTGATTCGTTGGGTCTCCGGACTTATGAGCATGACCGAAGAAGATCTTGCTAATATGAAAGCTTTCATGGATGGCTTAAAGATCATCCTGGTCGGAATAGCGGACGCGATTGGTTCTGCTATGATTCAAACTGTAGTTAGCTTTACCGCTGGATTCAAAGATGTTGCTCAGAACATTAAGGATGCTATGGATATTGCTGCTCAGATCCAACCTGTCGGAGCTGATAACATTACAGCAGTTATCCAAGCAATCATCGGTATAGCAGCTCTTAAGATAGCTGCTGGAGACGGATGGGCTGGACAGATAGTCGAATTCTTCACTGGAAGAGGAACCGACAAAGTAACTGAAGTTCTTGCTGATATTACAAAGACTGACGGTCTTCTTGACCAAATGGCTGCGTTTGGCGAAGCTTGTAGTAAGATGGATCCGAATATGAAATCCAATATTACAAACTTTGCCGCAGCAGTCAGAGGTCTTTCTGATGGTTTAAAAGATCCTCCGAACAAGAATAACATGATAAACCTTCAGAACATGCTCAAGGATCTTTCTTCTGAAGATTTCATGTCTTCTCTGAAGGCTTTTGCTGATTCGGTTGGTATTATATCTGCTGGTAATCTTGAGAAAGTTGCGAATCTTTCAACTGCTATTGCTGGAATTGTATCTGCTGCTAAAGAATCTAAAAATGTAAAGAACCTTGATGATCTTAAAGATCTTTGTTCCAAACTTCCGGATATTGCCAAAGACATGGGGTCACTGGGTAGTAACTTTACCAATATTGCCTCTGGTCTCACGGCTGCTCAAGGCATTGTTGATATTATTAAGCTTATAACCGAAGGGATAGCTGGCAACGGAGACGATAAGAAGGGTTTATTTGGATTAGATCTATCTCAATTCACGAGCAATATTACTGCTAGCGGCGGATGGCTGCAAGATATTATGGGTGAAACCGATCTTGCGAAATTCACCGATAATCTAAGTGATGCTGTCCGTAACATCCAATATATGGTACAGACGGCTGATGAACTCGGTTTTCTTAAGGATAAGGGGACAAAGGCTAAGACAGTTGCCGCTGCTATCGGAGACGTTATTAGTTCTATAACATCCGGTTCTGGACAGCTTGGACGAACTGGTGGTAGTATAACTGACTTTATTGGGGAGACTCAAACCCTTGGCGATTATACCGATGATCTAGACGATGTTATCCGTAATCTTGGTGCAATGTGTGATGCTTATGATGATGCTCTTACAGGAAGAGATCCAGTAAGCGTTGCTAAGATTATTGGAGACGTCATTGCAGGCATTGCAAGTTCGGCAAAATCCTTGCCTAAAACTGGAGGGACCTGGCAAAAGATCTTCGGTGAAAACGGTCTTACTGGTTTAGGCCAGATTGGAAGACAGTTCGGAATATTTGCTGTTGCAATATCCGAAATCGATGGATCACAAGTCAATAAAGCTTCTACGGCAGCGAATGCTCTCGCTAATATAGGTCTAGCGTTTGCTGGCTTCAAAGAGGGAATGGATATCGATGTTACCCCGATCGAAGGAAAATTAACTTCGTTGGGTAAGACAATCCAATCCTTCTCTGATAGTCTAACCGGTTTTGACTACACCAATATTACTCAGTTCTCTTCGAAGATCAAAGAACTTGGAGAATCTCTTTTGACTTTAGGTGCAGACACTGGGAGTAGTTCTGGTGCAGATGCTGCCGCTAATCTCGAGTCAGTTCAAAGCGGGTTTAGTGAAAAACTTAGTGGTCTTATGAGCGGCGCAGTAACAGATGTATTTTCTGAAAATAGTTCCGTATTCTCCTCAATGTCGTCCGGTGTTGGAGATTTTCTTAGCAAAACCGGAACTGCTATATCAGAAGGCGGTCAATCTATTTTCGACGCAGCTAAGGGAATCGGTACAAATATCTGTGATGGTCTCGTCAAGGGTATTAACGATAAAATCGAAACTGTCAAAAATACTGCTAAAGCAGTTGGTGAAGCAGCTGTATCAGCTTGTGCACAGGGTGCTCAAGTAAATTCTCCTTCTAAGGCCACTATAGAAACTGCTCGATATATTATCGCAGGTCTCGTAAATACACTTCGAAATGAATCTGGAGAAGTTTATGATGAGTCTTGGAATATGGGTCGAAAAGCAACTCAAGGCCTTGACGATGCTTTGTCGACAGTTCGAGATACCATTGAGGGAAAAGTATCTGATCATCCGGTTATTCGTCCAGTTCTCGATTTGTCGGATGTGCAAAATGGGGTCACAACGCTCGATTCGATGTTCTCTAGAAATAGAGCATTGGCCGTTAATGCTATTCGGACAAAGAAGCAAACGGCAGTCGAAACGGAAAATCAAAATGGATCTACAAAGAGTGGTCCGTCTTACAATTTCGTACAAAATAATTACTCCCCCAAGGCTCTTAGTCGCATAGAAATCTATCGTCAGACCAAGAACCAATTCTCTGCATTGAAAGGAGCTACCATGGTATGATAAATGGATTTACTTTCACTAACTTCCGAGGGGACAGTATAGACGTTGATTTGAGGAGGCCGGAAGTCTCTGGCTTCCTCATCAAAGATGTCACAGGACTAGGCCCTGCAAAAGCAACTATTAACTCCACGGAAGTCGCAACATATGATGGATCATTCTTCAATTCTTCTAGACTTGAAAGTAGAAACATCGTTTTTACAATCGGATTCATTGCAACTGAGACTGGAGAAATGATTGAGGATATTCGTCAGAAATCTTATAAATTCTTTGCTATTAAACGAGAAGTCGCGATTATAGTCAAAACCGACAATCGATGGCTAGAAACGACGGGTTATGTTGAATCGAATGAACCAGAGATATTTAGTCAAGAAGAAAGCGCTCAGATTTCTATAATCTGTCCGGATCCATATTTCTATGAAGCTGGAAAAGATAGAAGTTTGCAGAAAACTGATTTCTACGGAATAAAGCATTCTTTCACGTTCCCGTTTTCCAATGAATCATTGACTGAAAAGAAAATTGTTCTTGGAGAGATCCAAAACATGAGCGAGAATACAGTATGGTATACTGGCGACGCTATGACCGGTGTATACATACGAATTCATGCTCTCGGACCGGCAAAGAATATAACTATTCACAACACAGAACTTCGTCAGAAGATGACCATCGATACAAATAAGATTGCTATTCTTACGAATAGTACAGGAATCATTACTGGAGACGACATAATTATCACGACAGTAAAAGGATCTAAGTCGGCATATATTATTCGAGATGGTGTTTATACCAATATTCTTAACGCGTTGAATAAGGATGCAGACTGGTTCCAATTGGAAAAAGGTGATAACGTCTTTACATTCGTGGCTGACGAAGGTTTGACGAATCTACAATTCTATATCGAAAATCGTATTTTGTATGAGGGTGTATAAAAATGGAACCATTAATTTTAACGCCGACATTTGAAGCTGTCGATATAATAGATACATTTACGTCGCTTATTTGGACAGATCGATATAACGCTTATGGGGACTTTGAAATATGTGTTCCAGCAGATTCTAGTATTCTAACGTCCATTGATTTAGACGATTATTTATGGATTAAAGAATCTGAACATACAATGATAGTTGAAAATATTGACATAGATACAGATGTCGAGGAAGGATCTACTATAAAAATAACAGGAAGATCTCTTGAGTCTATTTTGGAGCGAAGGGTCGTTTGGGGTCATAAGGCACTGAATGGAAATTTTCAAAATGGAATTAAAACCCTTCTAGAAGAAGCGATTATCAACCCTTCTATAACCCAAAGAAAGATCTCGAACTTTATTTTTCAGGAGTCCACAGATACAGCAATCACTTCTTTGACGATCGATACTCAGTTCGCTGGTGATAATCTGTATGATGTCATCAAAACTCTATGTGACGAGAAGAAGATAGGATTTAAAATCGTTCTGAACGAATCCAATCAGTTTGTATTTTCTTTATATTCTGGTGTAGATCGTTCGTACAATCAAGAGATCAATCCGTACGTAGTCTTTTCACCGAACTTCGAGAATCTGATTAACAGCAACTACCACGCTTCAAAAGAAAAGCTTAAGACTATAGCTCTTGTTGGTGGTGAAGGCGATGGAAGTGAACGGATATATACTTCGATTGAAGCAGATCCTGATTCAGCGACTGTTCCAAGCGGTCTTGGCCGAAGAGAATTATTTGTAGATGCAAAGGGTACATCCAAAAAGACATCCGATGCAACTCTAACTGATGCCGAATATGACGAAGTTCTAAAAGCAAAAGGATCAGAGAAGCTTGAAGAGTACGTGGATGAAAGGGCCTTTGAAGGATCGGTTGATGTCACAAGAACTAACATCTATGGAAAAGATTTCAACATGGGAGACATTGTTCAGATAGCCAATGAATTTGGATTTGAATCAACGTCTCGTGTTACAGAATTTATACACTCTCAAAGTCTCGAAGGTTTAGAGTTCTATCCGACTTTCGAAGCAATTAAAGATGAATAAAAGGAGGATTTATGAGCTTAACTTTTGGATTTTACAATTCTCTTAACAATGATAGATCTTACGACGCTGTCGATATGAGTCGAATTTTCGATGGTATTATTAACGATGGCGTCTATCTTTCTATTGGAGAGAAATTCGCAGTGAAAGCTGCTACTGGAATGGGTATTACAGTTGGAACTGGTAGAGCATGGTTTAATGGAACCTGGAGCTACAATGATTCTAATTTCGCTTTGACCGTTGACACAGCAGAAGTATTGCTTAAGAGAATTGATGCGGTGATTCTTGAGGTAAATACAACAAATGCAGTACGTCGTAACGAGTTGAAGATGAAAAAAGGAACCCCCAGTTCTCAGCCTACCAAGCCGTCAATGACAAAGACTGGAGGAGTTTATCAGTATCCGCTTGCATACATCACAGTAGATCCCGGGGCTACGAGCATTACTCAGGCGAATATCGAGAATGCTGTTGGCACAACGGAATGTCCCTACGTGACTGGTGTATTAAAGTCTACTGATATCGATGAGATCGTAGCTCAGTGGAACGCTCAGTGGAGCGAGTGGATGACTAACGAACAAACATCGTTCGAAACCTGGTATAACAATCTTCAGGTTATTCTTGACGATAATGTGGCCACGAACCTTACGAACCGAGTGCTTGCACTAGAATCAAAGGTTAAAACAATTGTTGTCGGAAAAACAGCTCCTTCCTCAATGACCGGACTTTCAGAAGGTGACATTTATATTTACGTACCCACTCTTCCCGATTAAGGAGGTAGAATATGGCTGTATTAAAATTCTATCCGAAATCTTACATTGGGTACGTACGATGTGACAGCGTCGACGACGCTATTGATAAAGCAAAGTCTATATCCGATCCTGGAATGACGACACCTACAGATATAACGAATCGAGTTGGTATAACAAATAGTAGCAATAAGGTTTATTTATATCGAATGTCCTACTTCTTTGAAAAGAGTAGTGGCGGAAACATTCCTTTGTTGAAATGTCGCAATCATGTCTTGAATATGTCTTTTCGAGCAAGGACAAGTGGTGTTTCGTATTTCCCTAATCTGTATTACGGTCCTAAAGCAAATTCGATTACTACAAACTTCGCGTATACAAATCGATATGTTGAAGATTGCGAAAACTGGAGAGGCGGAGAACATGATATTAATCCTATCTACTTTTCTCAGTCAATTCCAGATAGTTGCGCATGGGTGTTTGGTGGATTTGACAAAACTACTTATTGTGCACTTTATGATCCATATCTTCAAGTCGAGACAGAGACCTTAACGTTGGAATACAACGCGAACGGCGGAAACGGAGCACCGAATCTTCAAAGTATTGATATTTCGGAAAACGGCTATATCGCAACAATTAGCACTGTAAAGCCAACAAAAGACGGATACAAATTTGCTGGATGGGCTAGAACACCGAATGCTTCTGGAGCAACCTATCAGCCGGGTCAGACATTTGAAATGACAACTAATATGACACTTTATGCTGTATGGCAAAAGTTGTCCTATACTGTCACATTCGATCCAAACGGTGGAACAGTTTCAATAACGACCAAAACAGTTACGTACGGAGAAACTTATGGAGAACTGCCTATTCCTGTACGAAGTGGATACAAATTTGATGGATGGTTCACGCAATTGTCTGGAGGGACTTTAATTACCGAATCATCTACTGTTGATCTGACAGGAGATACAACTTTGTACGCACACTGGACTGTTCAGTCAATAGTGCATGTTGTAGACAAAAATAATCAAATGCAAGACGGAATTTTTTATGTGTCTGATGGTAATAATACATTACATATCGGAATTGTATACGTATGCGGTTCTGACGGAAATTTGCATGTAAATGGGTAAGGGGTGAGATTCAAAATGGAAATAGAAAAGTGGTTACAATTCATTCTAACCATTGCAGTTTCGATACTTGGTTCTGCTGGTTTCTGGACATTTATGAGTAAACGATCAGACAAGAATAGTGCAACACGACGAATGCTTAAAGGGCTTGCATACGATCGAATATTGAGTCAGGGGACAGTCTATATTGAACGAGGATGGGTCACTACGGACGAATATGAGAATCTAGATCATTATTTATATCAACCATATAAAGATCTCGGTGGAAACGGAACCGCCGAACGAATCATGGAAAAAGTGAAAGAACTCCCTATTCGTAAGTAAACGCGAAAAAAACATTCTCCTATATGAGAACATAAGGGAGGATTCTACAATGCGTATTACTTTGAGATTCTTATTCGCTTTCATTCTTTGGATCGTGTCCACTCCGACAAGATTTCTAATGGTGTTGTATGCTTACGTAAGAGGAATATACGGAGGCATTAAATACACAGAAGAATTGTCGGAGTGGCTCGGATTCTACAGAGAAGTTGAACTACGAGTCTTAGATCGAACTTTGAAATGGATTCGAACCGGACGCTTATAAGAGGGATACACCCCCTCTTATTTTTTCGAATTCGTCGCGAAAAAAACATTCTCCTATATGAGATCATAAAGGAGGATTTTGTTATGACCAAATTTTTAAGAATTGTTTTAAAGACTATCATTGTAGCTTTAGATGCGATTTCTCTTCCAGTACGATTTTTAATAGCTATAATCTGGGCAACAGGTATAATTCTGTTTGCTAAGTTTATCAAAAAAGTCGATATTGGATTTAAAGAGGGATGTTTAATGCTATTTGAAGGATTTAAATATGGACTGAAAAGATATCGGAATAATATTGTTAAACTTTATGCAAAGGATTGAGCCACAAAGGCTCTTCCTTTTAGTTTTTCAAAAAAATCTCGGAAGGTAATTTCCGAAAATGTCGCGAAAAAAACATAGTCTATTAAGGAATACTATACTGAAAGGAGAATTAGTATGTTTGAACAATCTTCTGAAATTCTGGAGAAAGAATTAATATCTGTTGGTTCGGAAATGAACGCACAGTTTGTTGGTTCGGAAAGCAGAGATCAGGCACAGTCAAGCTTCGTAAAGTTATACGAACTCAAACTTCGGGAAAAAGAAATTGAATCGGAAAAAGATTCAAAGAAAAAAGAACGAAGAATGGGTATCATAAAAACTTGTATCGAAGTTGCTGTTCCGGCATTGATATTTACCGGATTAACGATACTGGGATTTAATTTCGAAGAAAAGGGATCATTATCGTCTCCGACTTTTAGGAATGTTATCAAGTACATGAAACCATCTAAGTAGTATCCGAGAAAGGGATCTTTTACAGGTCCTTTTCTTTTTATATTCGCGAAAAAAACATTCTCCTATATGAAATAATAAAGGAGGAAACATTATATGCTGTTGACTATTTTGCTTATCTTCATGGCTATCGCTGCTACTATTGCCGCAATCGTCGTACTCGTAGGAGGAGGGGCGATTGGAATAGTATTATTCGGAGACGTGATCGTATGTGTATTGTTTATTGCATGGATTATTTCCAAAATTATTAAGAAACATAAGAAGGATTGAGCCGCAAAGGCTCTTCCTTTTGATATTCGCGAAATTTTCAGCTTGTATTATGAGAACATAAAGGAGGTTCTATCATGACTTATCGACAAATCGAAACTTCACGTGAACGTAGACTCTGGTTGACTCAAGTTGCAATACCAGTGATGACACTGGCGTTGACAGCTCTGTCTATTCCAGAGATAAGGAACAAAGCTGTTGAGAAATTTAACGATGCTCGTGATAAACTGAAAAAGTTCGTCACCAAGGAGTCCTAACAGAGACTCCTACATTTTTGAAAGGAGAACAATATGAAAATTAATCGAACGGCTGTTCTTGGTTTTATCGGAGTTGCTGTTGGTCTAGCATGCTCGATTTATACAGCAATTAAGGCGACGCCGAAAGCAGAACAGTTGAAAAAAGAAGCGGAAGAGAACAAAGGAGAACCTCTCACCAAAAAAGAGGTGTTAAAAGTAGTAGGAAAAGAATATATACCAACGGCTGTCGCCGCTCTTGGATGTGTGGCATCTGCAGGATTATCCGCAAGAGAATTCACAGGAAAAGCAAGTGCATTGGCTGCAGCAGCTTCCATGGCGACAGCATCTCTCGGAGATTATAAAGACGAGATACGAAAAATTCTTGGAGAAGATACTCCGTTAAAGAACATTGTTTCTAAAAAGTATACGGACGATATTGATATTCAAGATAATGAGGTTCTATTCTATGACGACTTTTCGCATCAATATTTCACATCAACTAGAGAAGCTGTTATACAAGCAGAATATGATCTGAACAGAGTTCTGGCGTTGTTCGGAGAAGCCAGCGTCAATGATTGGCTCGGTTTTCTTGGATTAGATCCGATAGAAGAAGGATCCGTTACTGGCTGGTCATTTATGGCTTATGCAGAGGTTCAGATGTGCTGGGTAGACTTTCGTCACACTCTTACAAAAATTGATGATGACATGGAATGCGAAATAATAGAGTTTGCAAATGCTCCGTTAGTTCAAATCTAGGTTCGCGAATTTTTCAGCTTGTATTATGAGAACATAAAGGAGGTTCTATGAGTAATAAAATGCTTAAAGTAATTGGAATTGCGTTGAGCGCGATCGGATTGTTAGCTTCTGTATTAGCTGACGTGGTGAAGGAAAAACAACATTCTGATGAAATGGACGAGAAAATAGAACAGAAATTGAAAGATAGGGGACTCTAACGGGTCCTCTTATCTTTTTAATGAAAGGAGAACAAAATGTTTGATATTCAGCAAAAATTGGAGGACGGCGTGTTTCGATTCTATGTAACGGTCGATGATTATAAGATGGCCGATATAATCGAAAAAAATCTATTTAAATGTAAATTAGCTTACGAAATCTTAAAGAACTTAAAGGACGTACAAGAACGAAAGGAGCAACAAAATGAACACTAAATGGATCCAATCAGCAGTCAAAACTTCATTGATATTTTTGAGGAAGCATACCCCAGAAATATTGACAGCGTTGGGAGTTGTTGGTATGGCAACTGCTACTGTAACTGCAGTAAAAGCAACTCCGGAAGCGTTAAAGAAGATCGAAGAAAAGAAGGAAGAACTTAACGTCGATAAACTGACGGTTGGTGAAACAATCAAAACTTGTTGGAAATGTTATCTTCCGACAGCAACTGCTGTGACAGCGTCCGCCGCCTGTATTATTGGAGCTAGTGCGACTAATAATAGACGTAATGCGGCATTGGCAACTGCTTATACACTCTCTGAGACCGCTATGCGAGAATTCTCGGAGAAAGCAGAAAAGGCCCTTGGAGAGGAACGTTCCAATGATATTCGTAACGAAATTGCTAAAGAACGAGTCGAAAATCATCCCGTAGAGCAACAGCAGGTAATCGTTCTTGGTAAAGACGAGACGTTGTGTTACGATTATATGGCGGATAGATATTTCACGAAGGATCCGGACGAGATAAATAAGGCGGTGAATGAACTTGCAAGACGTATGCGATACGAAACGTACGTATCTTTGAACGATTTCTATTATGAACTTGGTCTTAGACCCACTGGAGTTGGCGATGAAGTAGGATGGAACATAGACAAAGGGATCATTGATATTTACTATAGCGCTCAAGTGGCTACGAATGGGAAACCATGCTTAGTCCTTGAGTATAGGGTTCCTCCTAAAGCCAATTATATGGACTAAGACCTCGCGAAAAAAACAGTTTATTATATGAGGGATACACCTCAAACTAAAATACAAAGGAGTTATTAAAATGGAAAACGAGAACATGGAAATGGTAAACGTTGACACTACTGCTGAGGTTGAGAACGAATCTTCAACTGGCAAGAACATTGCAATCATTGGTCTTGGTGCAGCATTGCTTGGTGCCGCCGCATATGGCGCGTACAAGTTTGGTGCTGTTGTCAAGAACAAGATTCAGGACGCTCGTCGGTTAAAGAAAGCTGTCAAAGAAGCAGAAGCAGAACGTAAAGCCGCTGAAACTGCTGACGTGACTATTGAGAACTAAATTGTATGAAGGGAGGAGAACCTAAGGGAGGATGCCACATGGCATCTTCTCTTTCGTTTTTGATGCTATGGCACTCTGGAATTATAACGGACCGGTAATGAGATTCGGGATTCGAATCGGAAATTATACTGGAGCAACTGTGGCTAGGACTGCAAAAGAAGCTATGCGTAATTTCACATATCAGGCGAAAGGAACCTTAGGTCTTCTTCCCAGTGCTAGAATCGAATTAAGTAGCAAATATTTATCCAATAAAAGTGAGGAGAATACGAATGAAACGGTTTAAAATATTCTATGTTGATTCGATCGATCAAGATGGAAACGAAGTGATTCATCATGTCTTCATAAATGCCATGAGTGAACATGAAGCGAGGAGTAAATAATGGAAGAAAATAAACAAACACCGAATTTGTCTGCAAAAAAAGTTGGTCAGGTAGCGAAAACTTCGGCGATTGTACGTACGAACAACGACAGCAAATTGTCAAAGTTGATAAATCCGGAAGATTTTCAGAAAATGAAAGAGCACGTCGGAAAAGAAGTGATTGTCCCTTATCTCAAGCGGACATTCTTTGACGCAGTTCAGGAAGCTTTGTATATGCTATTATACAAAGGACAAACGTATGGAAAGAAAGGTCCGAGCGCTTTTGGATCCAACATCACATATGGAGGAACTCAGTATAATGGATATTTTGCAAGTTCTTCCTTGAATCAGCCTCCGAAACGAGCATCTGAAGAGGCGAAAGAGCAGACATTGAACGTTAAGAAAGGTCCGTCTGATCTTATATTTCCGTCAAGAGCTGATGCTGAGGATACTTTGATCAAAATGGATGAAATCATAAGCACTTATGGTTCTGTTAGTTTTGCCGATTTGGAAGAAATGGCTGGTGTAACTGGCGATTTCACGGACAATAAGTATGGATGGAAAGACATCCGTAACGCGAAGGTTGTACGAAACGCTTTGGAAGGCGGTTATTACATTCGTATGCCTAGAATGATCGTACTTGATTGATATTTAGAAAGGAAATAATTAATGAATACTGAAATCATTATAAATGTAGCGAAGAAAGTTCTTGGTAGAGCAGGTCTTTATCTGAAGAAATACGCGCCAGAAATATTGATTGGTGCTGGTGTAACAGGCATCGTAACAAGCACTGTAATGGCCTGTAAAGCAACTACAAAATTGAACGATATTATCGAAGATCATACGGAACGTTTGGAAGAGCATCGGAACGAGATTGTAGTGATGAATAAAGATGCCGAGGAAACCGGTATTGATATTAAGAAAGAAGATCAGAAGGGTTTAATCAAAGTATATACTAAAACTGCTTTGAACATGGTCAAACTTTATGGTCCTTCTGTTGGATTGGCAGCTCTTTCTATCACAAGCATTCTTGGTGCTCATACGATTCAAAAGAATAGAACGGCTGCGATTAGCACGGCGTATGCTTTGGTAAACAAGGCGTTCAACGAATACAAGGATCGTGTAGAGGAGAAATACGGTTCTGAAGCGGCCAATGATATTGCATACGGTGTCAAAACAGAGAAAATAAAAGAAACAGTCACTGATCCTGAGACTGGTAAGAACAAAAAGATCGAGAAGGTGATTTCTGAAGCAACAACTCATGGTGCATATACAATTTGCTATGAGCCCGGTTGTGCTGGATGGGACGATAATCCAGAATTTAGCAAAATGTATCTTTGCGGTGTTCAGGATCAGCTAAATCTTAGACTTCGGACAAAAGGACATGTCTTCTACAACGAAGTTCTTGATATGCTTGGTCTTCCTAGCACATCTTGGGGCCAGGTTGTTGGTTGGCTTTACAATCCAGACGACAAGTCGAAGAAGAATGTGATTGATTTCCACATTTTCGATCTGTCTGACAAGACAAAGAGAGCTTTCGTGAACGGATATGAGCCCTGTATTTGGTTGGATCTTGATCCTGATGGTGTCATCATTGATATGCTCGGAAATTCAGTTCCTAGAGCTGATCGGAGGTTTGCATAATGAACTATAAAGTAGTATTGGGTTTCGTGGCCGGCCTCTTAACTGGGGCCGCTGCGACTTTCTTTATCACAAAGAAGATTCATGAAGATGAAATCGAACAATTGAAGGAAGATTGGGGGAAAACTCGCAAGATTAGTAATCCTGATCATATCGAGAATGAAGTAAAAGCTTATCTCGATAAAAACAAACCCGAATTGATGGATTATTATAAGCAAAAGCTTGAACAATCTCCTGATAAATATTGGAAATCTTCCAAGGAGTCTACGAACGAAGAAAAAGAAGTGACTCCTAAAATTCTTCAAGATAGAAAGGAGAACGAAGAGCTGAGACAGATATACAACGAACATCCAGATGAAGAAAAACCAGGTCACGATGTAACAAAACCTTATATCATAACTCCTGAAGAACTCGGAGAGGAAATGGATTATAGTCTGGTTGCATTGATATATTATGCAGATGGTGTTCTTGCAGATGATTTCGACAACGTCGTTGATGACGAAGAACACTATGTCGGAAGTGACTATAAGAATCATTTCGGAGAATATGAGACCAACACCGTTCACGTACGTAACGATGAATTGATGTGTGATTACGAGATTACACAGGATTTCAGAAAGTTTAGTGACGTGATTAAGATGCCTGGAGGCTATGACTCGTAATGAATAAAAAGAGTTTGTATAGCGAATATTATGATTGGCTGTGTGAACTCGTTTTTACGGATGAATATGGAGGACCAACTTACTATAAATTGTTCGCATGTCTCAATGATATTCCATTTACGTATTTAATAGATTTGGATGAGGCACGAGAAGCTGATGGATTGAGTTTGAGAGAAAGGTATTGTTATGAATTGGGTTATAACATGGATCCTAATTCAATGAACAGACATTTCCAAAATCGTCCTTGCAGTGTTCTTGAAGCAATTATAGGTATCGCAGTCCGGATGGAGGAATCCATTTTGCTCGATTCTCGATATGGAAATCGTACTGATATTTGGTTTTGGGATATGATGACTAGTCTTAAAATCAATACTATGGATGACTCTGTCTTTGACGAAAGCTACGTACGTAACCGTATTCAAATCTTTCTTAAGAGAAAGTATGAGTTTAATGGAGAAGGAGGATTGTTCACCGTAGCTCATCCGAAACGAGATATGCGTACAGTAAACATCTGGATGCAGATGTACTGGTATATTAATGAACGAATAAATTGGTAAAGGAACGTGACCTGATGCTTGATTTTTTGAGAATTTCGACGAGGCCTGGAAAGTCAAAAGGAACGATCGAAATCTATCCAAAATTCTACATTATGAAAAGCTCCGATCTAATGATTCGAGGTGGTGATTTCTACGCGATCTGGATCGAAGATAAAGGGTTATGGTCCACCGACGAACAAGATGCTATTGAACTAATTGATCAAGAACTGGACAAGTATGCTAAAGAGAATGAATCTCGACTGGATGGTCATGTTCAAGTCCTTCACGTACAGGATGCCGAAACTCGAATGATAGACAAATGGCATCGATTCTGTCAAAAAGACATGAGAGATTCATTCCACATGCTCGATGAAAAATTGATATTTTCAAATAGTCCAACGAATAAAAAAGATTATTCCAGCAAACGACTCCCGTATCCTTTGGAAGAAGGCTCTATTGACGGATACGAAACATTAATGAATGTTCTTTATGCACCTGAAGAAAGACGAAAAATTGAATGGGCAATTGGATCCATTGTCTCAGGAGATTCTCGAAAGATTCAGAAATTCATGGTTTTGTATGGTGCGGCTGGTACTGGTAAATCAACAGTTCTGAACATTATTCAACAACTATTTGAAGGGTATTATTCAGTATTCGATGCAAAAGCATTGGGTTCTTCTTCAAACACATTTGCTCTCGAAGCATTCAAAACAAATCCATTGGTTGCAATTCAACACGATGGTGATTTGTCTAGAATAGAGGATAACACTAGACTTAATAGTTTGGTCTCCCACGAATATATGACGGTAAACGAAAAGTTTAAATCTACATATTCAAATAGATTTAAATGTTTCTTGTTCTTAGGAACAAATCGTCCTGTTCGTATTACAGATGGTAAGTCTGGTCTAATTCGTCGTCTTATTGATGTTTCTCCAACCGGAGACAAAGTAAGTAGAAAAGAGTATAATGTGTTGACCGAGAAGATCAAATTCGAATTAGGTCATATAGCAGATCATTGTTTGAAGGTTTACGAAGAATCGCCTGGATATTATGACGATTATGTACCAACAACGATGATGGGCGCATCAAATGATTTCTATAATTTCGTCGAAGATTCTTACTTTGTGTTTAAGAACGACGACGGAACTTCGTTGAAATCAGCATGGGAGCGTTATAAGGTATATTGTGAGGAAGCAAAAGTTGGGTATACGTCTTCAATGCGTGTCTTTAAAGAAGAATTGAAGAACTATTTCAGAGAGTATGTCGAACGATATGTCTCAGAAGATGGGACAAGAATCCGAAATTACTACAAAGGATTTATATTTGATAAGTTCGATAAAAGTCTGAATGAGGACAAAGATGAATCTGTTGAAAAAATAGAGTTCATCGATTTTAAAGTTCAGCCTTCAATTCTCGACAAAGAATGTGCGGAATGCATGGCACAATACGCAACTGAAGACGAAACTCCGAATTTCAAATGGGCAAATGTCCGAACAAAACTTAAAGATCTCGATACATCTAAACTTCACTATCTAAAGTTTGAAGACAATACTCATCATATTGTGATCGACTTTGATATTCGTGGTAAGGATGGTTCGAAAAACTTTGAAGAGAATCTTAAAGAAGCAAGTAAATGGCCGAAAACTTATGCTGAATTGAGTAAGAGTGGGGCCGGAATTCACTTGCATTATATTTACAAAGGTGATCCTTCAAAATTAAGTAGAATCTATGATGACAGTATCGAGATCAAAGTGTTCAAGGGCAATAGCTCATTGAGAAGAAAGCTCACAAAATGCAATGATATTCCTATCGCTACAATTGCGTCCGGATTACCGCTGAAAGGAGATAAAAAGGTGATCGATTATGATAGCGTTCTTAACGAGAGAGCTATTAGGACCATAATCAAAAGAAATCTGAACAAAGAGTATCATCCGGCAACAAAACCATCAATAGACTTCATATATTCCACACTTGAAAATGCATATAATAATGGTTCGAAGTATGATGTGTCTGACATGAGAAGTGCAATCTTCGCCTTTGCAGCGAACAGTACGAATCAGTCTGATTATTGTATGAAACTCGTACCGAAGATGCATTTCAAATCGGATACACCAAGTGAAAATAAAGAATTTGGAGCTGATCGTTTGGCGTTTTACGACGTTGAGGTCTTTCCAAACTTATTACTTGTTGTGTGGAAATTTGATGGCGCCGGAGATAAGAGAACCATATTGTACAATCCCGATTCTGCGCAAATAGAGCAGCTTCTCCAACTGAAACTTGTTGGTTTTAACTGTCGTCGTTATGACAATCATATACTCTATGCAAGATTGATGGGGTATACGAACGAGCAGATCTATAAACTCTCGAAGAAAATAGTATCTGGAGAACGTAATGCCGGCATGTTCGGAGAGGCTTATAATCTAAGTTACACTGATATTTATGACTTCGCATCTGCATCAAATAAGATGAGCTTGAAGAAGCTTGAGATTAAGATGGGAATTCATCATCAGGAACTTGGAATGGATTGGGATCAACCTGTTCCGGAAGATAAATGGCCTTTGGTTGCTGGATATTGTTGTAATGACGTTGACGCAACGGAAGCGGCATTCCATTATTTGAACGCGGATTGGACGGCGAGAGAAATACTTGCTGACATCGCGGGAATGACGGTTAATGATACGACTAATAGTCTGACAACCAGGATCATTTTCGGGAACAACAAACATCCTCAGGATCAATTCAATTATCGAAACCTGGCAGAGGATGATATTCCGATTAAACCCGGTTCATATGTCATCTTCAATAGCAAAGGACAACCTGTATTTCCCGGGTATAAATTTGAACGTGGAGTCTCTACTTATCGTGGAGAAGAAGTCGGAGAAGGTGGTTACGTATATGCCGAACCTGGAATCTATACGAACGTAGCGTTGCTTGATATTGCATCTATGCATCCTAGTTCAATAATCGCAGAGAACTTGTTTGGTGACGAATATACGAAACGCTTTGCTGAATTGAAGCAAGCTCGAGTATTGATTAAGCACAAAGACTTCGAACAGGCAAGAAAGATTATGAATGGTGCTCTCGCGAAGTTTTTAACTTCAGAAGAAATTGCTGATATTTTATCTAACGTTCTAAAGACACCAATTAACTCCGTGTATGGATTAACTTCGGCAAAGTTCGACAATCCGTTTAGGGACAAGAGGAATATAGATAATATCGTAGCAAAGAGAGGCGCTCTCTTCATGATCAATCTGAAACATGAAGTTCAGGAACGCGGATTCACAGTAGCGCACATAAAGACGGACTCAATAAAAATACCAAATGCAACACCTGAAATTATTCAGTTTGTGAAAGATTTCGGAAGAATGTACGGGTATGAGTTCGAACACGAGGCTACGTACGCCAAGATGTGCCTTGTTAACAATGCTGTATATATTGCAAAGTATAACGAACAGGGCATCATTAATAAAGGCGGAAAGCACGCAAATGAATGGACTGCTACTGGTACTCAGTTTGCTGTTCCGTATGTCTTCAAAAAACTTTTCTCAAAAGAGAAGATCGAATTTGAAGATATGTGCGAAACAAAACAGGTAACCACTAATATGTATCTTGACATGAACGAGGAGACGCCAGACGATCATCATTTGATATTCGTTGGTAAAGTTGGTCTTTATTGTCCGATGAAACCGGGATGCGGTGGTGGAAATCTTGTTCGAGAAGCCCTTGACAAGAACGGAAACATTAAATACGACACCGTAGTCGGAACAAAAGGTTATCGATGGTTGGAATCTGAAATGGTAAAACAACTCCATAAAGAGGACGATATCGATAGATCTTATTATGATGCATTGGTGAATGCAGCAGTTGATGCAATCTCCGCTTATGGAGATTTTGAACTATTTACAAACGATTGAAAGGAGAACTAATAATGTCTAACGAACGTAAAACTATTGCAATTGAGAATGCACACCTTTTCTTTAAGAACTTTGCTGGGGAACAGACGGCTTTTAACAGAGCCGGTGACCGAAATTTCTGTGTCTTTATTGATCCCGAAATTGCGCCTAAGTTGAAGGAAGATGGTTGGAACATTCGCACGCTTAATCCTAGAGACGATGGTGACGAACCTCGTCCTTATATTCAGGTCAAAGTTTCCTATAAGAACATTCCTCCTCGGATCTATCTCATGACTTCCAGAAAGAAGAGAATGCTCGACGAAGAGACAGTTGGCGAGCTCGACGTTGTTGATATTCAGTCTTGCGATCTCATCATCACACCTTATGAATGGACGATTAATGGCAAAACCGGTATCAGTGCATACCTCAAGACGATGTATGTGGTCATGGAAGAAGACGAATTTGCAGCAAAGTATGCTGAAATGGAATATCCTGGAGAAGCACCCTTTTAATTGATATTTTGAAAGGAGACAAATATGAATTGCACTAGTCCGCTAAATTCTGAGTTTAATTTAACATTAGATTCAGGAAAATGGTCTGAATTTCAAGTCGAAAAACGACGTCATTTAGATGGTATTCAGTATCGTTTCAAATTTCCGAATGAATATGGAGCATCTGTTGTAAAACATAGCGTTTCTTATGGACACGAGAAAAATCTTTGGGAATTGGCGGTGCTCAAATTAGGCGCTCTATGCTATGATACGAAGATTACGGACGATGTCATAGGATATTTAACCGATCAAGAAGTTCGTTCTTATCTTAAGGAAATCTACGAGCTTCCACCTATTACATTCAAACGTTAATATTTGAGGGGCTTTGTCCCCTCTTATGGGGTCTTACTGCTTGGTGTACTTACGAGGTTCGAGTCCTCGAGACCCTTCTTCTATTCGGATTTAATAGTTGACATTTGTGCCATGACCCTAATCGAAGCGGATACATTACATCATATTTGATAGAAGCAAAAAATCATATAAACATTTTAAAAAAATATATCTGGTCCAAATCGATAGGCGAGCCGATTAAAAACTATTTGTCAACGATCCTTGATATTTGCGTAAATAATTTAGGGATATGAAACATAAATCCAACCAAGAGACGCATGGCAGAAAAGAAATTACGGAATATTAAGGATCGTCATTTGTTCAGATGGCGAAATGGCAACGCTTGATATTTGCAGGTTCGATTCCTGCTCTGAACGCCCTATAATCCGGGGAGAAGCAAAATTGAAGCAACTATAACTCATGATTGGAGGTACCCTGCTGTATGATGTAAATCACTCCCCGGGTTTTCTCGCGAAAAAAACATCTTGTATTATGAGATCATGAAGGAGGTTTCATAATATGGCTAAAAAGACTATTCAAGATCCATCCGTTGAGAAGACTAAATTAATCACTGATCTGATTAAAGACGGTATTTGTATGGTTGGATGCATTGTACTATTTTGGTTATTGTTAAATCTATGCTGATTGAAAAAGGATTGGGATTCATTTCCTGATCCTTTTAATCTTTTTGAGGTGTTATGGCAGGTATTATTTTAGCTGATTATCAGCTTGAAGCTATTGACAGAATGAAAAATGGATGCATTCTATGCGGAAGTGTGGGAAGCGGAAAGAGTAGAACTTCGCTAGCATATTATTACAAGTTGATGGGCGGAGAATTGAATACTAAAAACTATAAACCACTTCCTAGAGCGCCGTGTGATCTATACATTATAACAACTGCTCTCAAAAGAGATACACACGAATGGGAAGAAGAAATGATTCCGTTCATGTTATCCACAAATGAGAATATGTATGGGAACATGGTAGTTATAGATTCCTGGAACAATATTAAGAAGTATACGGACGTTCGTGATGCATTCTTTATATTTGACGAGCAAAGAGTTGTTGGTTCTGGAGTTTGGGTAAAATCGTTTATCAGTATAACCAAGAAAAATCGTTGGATTCTGTTAACAGCAACTCCAGGAGATTCTTGGAAAGATTATATTCCGGTATTTATTGCAAATGGATTCTATAGAAATAGATCTGAATTCTATCGAGAACATATTGTGTTGCGATACGGAAAACAGCCTTATCCAATAATAGATAGGTATATAAATACTGGTCGACTTTTAAGACTCAGAAAGAACATACTGATCCAAATGAAGAATCAACGAGACGTTCGCTATCATCGCTATGATATTTATGCCGATTATGACAAACGTGAATTTTGGGACATAATCAAAACAAAAATGAATCCCGAAACAGGAGAACCATTCAAGACAGCTTCCGAGATAGGAATCGCATTGAGAAAGGTCGTGAATAAGGACGAGTCTAGAATTCTTAAATTATTAGAATTAGTCGAGGATCATCCTAGAATCATACTTTTCTATAATTTCGACTACGAACTTGATATTCTTAGAAATCTATACTACGGAGAAGATTTTGTTGTTGCTGAATGGAATGGTCATAAACATCAGGAGGTTCCAAATGGAGATAAATGGGTATATTTAGTTCAATATACTGCAGGCGCAGAAGGATGGAACTGTATACGAACAGATACTATTATATTCTATTCGTTGAATCATTCATACAAAATAATGACTCAAGCCGCTGGACGTATTGATCGAATGAATACTCCATACAAGGATCTTTACTACTACTATCTACAATCTAAAAGTCCTATTGATATTCGTATACGCAAATGTCTAAATGACAAGAAAGATTTCAATGCAAGAGCGTTTATGGACGATCTTGAGAAAGGATACAAACTTGCACCCGATATTATGCAAAATTCTCGGCGGACATCGATTCAATGACCGATATTTGAATTGCTGGGAAGAAACTGGTCTATATCATTATAAGAATAAATGTATTCGATGTGGAAAAGTAATGGAATGGACTATACCAACGAGCTGTATTTTCGGACCTACATATGAAGAAAGGAAGCTGTATTTCAAGACAAATGGCCAGACCACTAAAAACTCTTAACTCTGATAAGATTCGCGCTCATGAAAATCATAAAACGCCTATCACTCCTTGGACCGAGCTTGGAACTGCGGTCATACTACAAGCTGTTCAGGATCTCGACAAAGTAATCAAGAATCTAAATTCTACTGATGACGTTGATGCTCGTAAACGCTATCTGGACCAGTTCAATTCATTAAAACGTTTCTTTTACGGAGACACCATTCTTATGTATACAATACTCTCAGGTCCTGCAATCTTTCAAGAAGTATGCAAACGCAATCGATACAATTCAGTAGAATCTCATCACAGAAAGAAGGTTATTAAATGAATTTAGTCACAAAAGAAGTTTATTACAATCAGTATTGCAAAACCTGCAAATACAAAAATTTAGACGAGGGTAACGATCCCTGTAATGATTGTCTCGCTAGTTCATGCAACTATGAATCTCACAAACCTATTTATTACAAGGAGGACAAAAATGACTGTTGAACGATTTGAAGAAGTTCTGGACGAACTCGACGGAAACTCCCTGGAGACTTTGAAAACGAAGAATCGATTGTACTCTATGTATAATAATCCTCTTCACAATTTCGAGTCTGGAGCCCAAATTTCAGGTGGAACTGCTGCACAAACTTGTTGGGGCTATATGACCAAACACTTGACAGCTCTTCGTGACAAAGTTATGAGAAACGATTTTTGTGACAAAGGAGATCTTCTCGAAAAGTGCCAGGACATAATCAACTACGTTCGTTTCATCTATTGTATAGGGATCAATGAAGAAGAACTTAGAACACAAGGGATGTGCAAATGCGAATAAGTAAAGAAGAATATTATCTTGATATTGCTCTCGCAGTAGCAAAGCGTTCTACATGTCTTCGTCGTTGTTATGGTGCTATTATTGTCAAGAATGACGAGATGATTGCTACCGGATATAACGGCGCTCCCAGAGGAAGTAAGAATTGTACAGATGTTGGAAGTTGCTATCGAATGATTCATAAAATTCCGCACGGATCAAATTATGAATTATGCAAATCGGTGCATGCCGAACAAAACTGTATTATATCTGCTGCTAGGAAAGACATGATCGATTCGACGATGTATCTGTCGTGCTGGGATCCAAATACTGGAACAGAGATTACGGACGAAAGCGTGTGTCCTTGCGATATATGCTCTCGATTGATAATTAATGCTGGAATAAAGAATCTTATTACCAGAAACTCGTATCATCAAAATAATTCTAATGAATGGTTTGGAGACATAATATGAAAAAAGATAATAATTTACTAGGTCTTAATGCTTTTTTTCTCTTTCTATCTAGCGTTACTTTTTTTGTATATCTAATGGTTAGGGGAAAGAATAAAATATGAAAAAAGATAATAAACGACTCTATCAGTCCAAAGAACAGACTAACAAATACGAACGAGCTAATGCGAAACGTATGATCAAGGAAAGTATGAAAGAAGAAGAGTCCAGAGAAAAGGAGCGTGAATACTATGATTACAAATGCCGGTAGAGTAAATCCTTTTATTCCTACTCCTTGCGAAAATTGTATACACTTTGATGTTTGCGAATTGAAACCATCATTCAAAGAACTTCGAGAAAAAACTTCCACATTTGAAATGAAAGGCTCGGATGGAAAGATTCTAAAAATCTCTGAATTACGAGGTCTTAATATAACGGTTACATGTAACTACTATATGGAGAAGTCCAATACTATTGCTTTAAGGAGTTAGCGCTGATGGAAGATCTTAGAACACTAATTGATATTTTCGTCAACATGTTTGGTTTCTCAAATAAAAAGAATGTTCTGTTGGTCCTCGATTTAGAAGGTAATGAAATCTACAGAGGTTCTGCCAAAGACATTGATCCTAATCATGAGAAGCTTGACTGTCGTGTAAGAAAGTTCTCTATCTATGAAATGGTTGAAGAGAATACGTACGAAGCCATTGTTTATATTTGATTCGCGTTGAAAACATTCTCTAATATGAAAGGAGGATGTTAAAATGTCCGGTGAAGTATTAAACGTCTATGTCAACAAGGAACAAAAACTTGTGGTTGTCGAGATGAATATGTGGTCTCCAACGAAAGCTGGAGAAATGCATCTCGTTACGCAACGCCTGGATTTTGGTCCAGAAGACGTACAATCGTTGATTGATATTCTACAAGAAGGACTATCGACTATTTCTGAGACGGAGGAGCTCTAACATGGGCTCCTCTTCTTTTTCGAGGAGAGGACTTATATGGAAGAATTATTTATCGAGAATAAGAATCTAATTTATCTTGTACTGAAAACGCGTTTTCCTACATATTATTTCGATGAAGATATAAGACAAATTGGCGCTATTGGATTATGGAAAGCTTGCAAAAGATACGATTTGCATGTTGCTAAATTCTCTACGTACGCTTGTCTATGTATTAAAAATGAAATCTTACATCATCTTAGAATTCAGAATGCAAAATGTCGGCATCTTGATATTCCTCCAAGAAGTATCGATGAGATTCTAAAAGATAGGGACGATGTTTCGTTTGGTGACACCATCGTTGGAATGGAAAACATAGAGTATATCGATTGGGACGGATTCTGGAATTCTCTTAGTTTAAACGAGAAGAAGATCGTATACTTACGTATGAACGGATGTAATCAGAAAGAAATTGGAAGAATATTGGGTATTTCGCAATCTCTGATTAGTCGTATTCTGTTGAACGGAATCAAACCGAAATTTGAGAAATACATTTAATAGCTACCTCGCGAAAAATACAGTTACTATTATGAGATAAAGAATACGATCCCCACGTTTTCTTTTTCTCTTTTCTTTTTAAATTAACGAACAAAGGAGAACTAAAAAATGAAAATGACTAAGAAGAGAAAGAGCCAGCAGGACAAACTCAGAAGAAAGTTTGGATGGAAAACATCCAATAGATCTGGTATCGGATGGACAAGTTTGCTAAAAGAAAAGGCTAACGTCTACTGGTATTCGCTTAAATATGCCTCAAATGACATAGCTATTACGTTTAATGACCGTCTACTTTGGGAAGAGGTGTTGGGCACAAATTGTGGAAGAGGTATCACGATTGATATCCGTCAATACGACGACTCGACTGAGATAGCAAAATGTCTAAACAATTTATCAGTAACTCTTACTTTTGAGGAATTAGAGACGATCTATAAGATCGCTAAAGAAAAACGATATGAAACAATTGTTAAGCATTATGCAATTCAGGAGGAAAAGGAGAACTAACTATGTACATGTTAACAATTAATCATCGTAGCACACCTTATTCTAGTTCTACTATCGCAGCAACTAGGATGACTTTGGCTAATAAAGAAGATGTTTCTCTTCAGAGATTTATTGATATTCTAGAAAGAATGGAAGACGGAGAAATGTTTGTAGGAGCAAACTTTGTAGTTCAGTGTTTTGAAAAGGAGAATGACGATGAGTCTTGCTAAGAAGTGTGATCGATGTGGAATTCTATACGAACCAAAAGACATAAATATTCGCGGAACATTTGTTAATGGACTTGGGCTCATCATTAGCCGCGATAAACAGAATGACCACGTATTCAGATGTAAATATTTTGATTTGTGTCCAGAATGCTTGACATCTCTTGCCGACTGGTTTAAAAACGAACCTGTTCACTTGACTTTTAATGAAATTCGGAAAGCAGTTGGTCTCAAACCGATTGGAGAAAATGACAAAGATTTTGCACAGTTACATTCTGAAAAGGAGAACAAAGATGATTAAACTTGATGTACGTGAGTATTGTCAGAACTGCGTGGAATTCGAGCCTTGTGTAACAGATCGACCTAGCTTATTATATGTTGATAACGAACCATACGGTTTTATTTGCGATACCATCGTCAAATGTAAGAACCGCTACAAGTGCGAGACTCTTTATAGAAATATTAAACGTAGTGAGGAGAACAAAAATAATGGCTAATAAAGTAATTATTTGTAATAACGAAGACGAAATAAAATCGAACGAGTCATGCTGGGGAAATACTACAATCGAGCTTTCGGCAGAAGATATCGCGGCTCTTTTTATGGGCAAAACTCTTGCTACAGATAACGGCGAATACGGCATATTTATTAAATTAGAGAAAGGATTTGATATTTGATGAATAGAAATAATGCCGAGCTTTCTAGTATTGTTCCTTTTAAGAAGGATGGGTTCTGGTATCTTAAGTTAGTCTATAAGTACGAAGATGAGAAGGGAAATAAGCATACTGTTATAATTCCTAAAGCTGCAATACCATTTCAACAGAGAGGTTTGCCGTATATTAGTAGACTGCAACCTTATTCACAATCTGGATCGAAGATAACTAGAAGTTTATCAGAGCTCCCATATATAAATTGTATCGACTCAATGCCTCTACACGATTCTCTTTGCGATCTTGCGATTGAGAGAGGTGTTAAAGAGCCTGGCTGTTGCTTTGATATTATCACAGAGTATGCTTCTCGAGAAATGACTCTCGACGAAATCGAGAAGGAACTTGGATATAAGGTGAAGATTATTAATAAAGAGCCAGATAACAGACCTATCATTTAAGAAAAACTAATTTCATACTGAAAGGAGAACAAATATGTTTAAGTTTAAAATTGTAGATAGGGAGAGCTATAATAACCTTATCGATCTGTGTAACAAAGTGTTGGCGAAGAATGACGAACTGTTGTCTATGGCTATCAAGATTCACAAATTTAACGAAGAGTTAATAAAGTCTAATGAGAAAATACTCAAACATAATGATGAGATAATAGAATTTAATGAGCACTTGCTCGATCTCAATGGACTTGGTGTGAAGAAGGAGAACAAAGATGCTAAAAATTGAAAACGTTGAAGTCATGGGCTGGGAACATGCTATTCGCGGAATGCGGAATCCTATGAACTCTTGGGAGAAAAGCGATAGTGGGACCAAATGTCCATATGAAAAAGAGGCTTGTTGCGGGGAATGCCAACAGAATTTTTGTATTGGTCCAAATGATCTTGACCTCATGACTCGTCTTCGCAATTCTGGTACAGATCATCGTAAATTTATGCGGATGATTACGGTGTATCTTGATATTACGGCTCCGTTGTACTGGTGGAAGGAGTTCGACACTTATAAAGTGGGCACTGTTGCAAACTCTTGCTCAACTATGCATAAGATTGCAGATAAGGAGTTTACGCTGGACGATTTCAGTCATGAGCATCTGAATGACAAGCCCTATCATCGTGACTGGATCGAGAGTGCTGTTGTCGATGAAGACATTACTTCTTCACACAAGGTATGGATGACGCCTCTTGATATTCTTAGATGCACGATTGAGATGTTAAATGCATATCGCAAAAATTACCTTGAAACCAAGGATAAGCAGGACTGGTGGCAGATGATCCAGCTTCTTCCGAGCTCTTACAACCAGCGTCGGACAATCATGCTGAACTATGAAGTCTTAACCAATATCTACAAGTCCCGTCGGAACCATAAACTTGATGAGTGGCATACATTCTGTGACTGGATCGAGAATCTGCCGTATTCAGAGTTGATTACGAGTGAAAAGAAAGGAGATAAATGATGAGCACCCCAGTTATCTGTAAGCATAAAAAGAGAGGTCGACCACCAAAGGAAACGACCAAATCGATTCGATGTCAAATTAGAATGACTGAAGAGGAAGATTTCGTTTTGAACTACCTGGTCGAAAAGAAGGGCATGACAAAGACTGAAATAATTAACGAAGCTCTTAAATTGATGTATAATTTTGAGAAGTATTATACGCTAATGAAATCAGCCTTTATGGAACTGTAATAATTCTTCTTGAAAAAAATGGAAAGAGAATAAATGAAAACGTCTGATATTTTAAAAATCATAAAAGATTCTAACCGACTTCGCAATATTTTGCGTCAGAATAAGCCAAATAAAATCGATTCAGAATCAGAGTATGAACTAGATGATAGAATGTGTATTTGCGACTTACTGCGGGATTATCGCAATGATAGCATTTCCCTTTGTGATCTTCTTGATACTTTAAATCATTAAGAAAACTCGATAACAAAGTAAAGGAGGAAAGTAATGGCATCTAAGAAAGAGTACCGGTTATGTAAAGTCGGTAAAGAGTTTGGATATTTCCATTGTTGGGAGCAGTATTACGATGTAGTTTCCCCTGGCTTGACAGTCGGCTCTCATCCTGGCGGTCAATATTCACGAGTATTTGGCATCGTCGAATTCTATGACAGAATCGAAAGAGTTGATCCAACAAAAATTCAGTTTGTCGACTCGACTAATGAACGTCTACTTGAATATTCCAAGATGATTACTGGGAAGGAGATAAATAATGACTAGTGAGCAGTATCGCACTTATCTTACTGAATCTATTAAAACCGGAGCTCAAATGATGCATGATATGGCAGAGGATATCGCTGGGAAATCTGATTTTATTTCAAACTTAACAGTAACAATCAAATTTGATCTCGAAATAGGATCCATTCCAGAGTTAACAATTGAAAGATCGCATCTTCCTAATCAAGAGCAATTGAACCGATTGTTAGATATTCGACAAAAATCGAAAAGGGATACAATATTCGAGAAATTCACGACTGATAAACTTAACGAGAGCGAAAAAATATAGAAAGGATCTCAAATAAAAATGAAAAAGATTGTATATCTATGTTCAGATTTCGTCAATCAAATATTTGTCGATAAAGAAACAAACGTTCTCTATCTCTGTCATAGCGGTGGTTACTCAGGCGGTTTTTCTGTAACGTTGGATGAAAATGGTAAACCTTTGTTATGGTAGAAAACAAATGAATAATCCTCGTTTGGTTCGAGTGAAAGATGAACTTGGATATTTTCATGGCTGGGAACAATCTGATAGTCAAACTTACGGAATTGTAGAATTTGAAAATCGGATTGCGAGAGTAAAACGTGAGATGATAACATTTGTCGATGTTATTAATGTCAATGATGCCGCAGGATATTTAACGAATTTATGGTCTAGGAATAAACATTATATTTTAGTAGTTAAAAGTCACGCAAATCTTTCACAAGAACAGTTACAGTTTATCCATGATTGTATTGAAGTTCAGAAAAAGACTGGAATAATTCTTCTTCCATCTTATTTAGATGCGCAAATAGTTCCGGACGATATTGAAATTAAACTTGACAAAACTATAAAAGTTCCTTTTGATAAAAATGGAAACGAGGTGACGTAGACTTCTTAATTTTATCTCGCGAAAAATTCATCTCATTTAATGAAAGGAGGGTGATACTTATGGTTATCAAAACAAAACGTATACCGATCTGCAACGGGCATATGGGACGTAATTTGATAGAAAAAATCAGAAACTTATCCGGTGACGATGTAGCTAATAAGATTAAATTGATTAATGAAATTAGTTTCAACGTACCGTGTTGTGACTTTGGTACTGATGACGATAAAATTGCGTGTTATATTCCGGAAATAAGCGAGTGGTATTTGGAATTTCCAGAAGAGATTACTGTTACTTATTGAAAAAAGGCCTCAGCTATTTTTGCTGGGGCTCTTTCTTTTAACGTTTTAAAAATGAAAGGAGAACTAAAATGAAGATTACGCACATAATGGATGATGTAAAAAGATGTGACGAACTTCGAAACATAGGATTAAAGGGAGAGAACGATTGGACTGAGGACGAGATTCATGATATTTGTAATCTTTTGTGGGATTATAGAAATCTACTTCTCACATCAGACATAAAGGAAATTGAGTATCGTATAACGTTCTAAAAAAGTTGAGTCAATAGCTGATATTTCACAGGAGGATAAATGAAGATTTACTCAACTGGCAGACGTAATGGTAAAACCGCAGCACTTATAAAAGAGTCTGCAAAAACGGGATCCGTTATTGTTGTGACATCATACCTAATGGCAAATTACATATTTGATCTTGCTAAGCAACTCAATCTTGATATTCCATACCCTATTACAGTGACAAACTATCGTAAATATTTGAAGAAGCTAAGAGAGGAGAATCTATTAAAATGAAAAAGAAAGTCGTACTCTTTATTGTTCTCGTTGTTCTTATTCTATGCTTTACAGGTTGTACAGCGTTCACGGTTCAGGAAGCCGACAAAGTAAACCACAATATGAGTATCGCTGCTAATAACTTCAATTGTGAGCGCCGTATTACAGTCTATAATGCTCGTACGGATAAGATCATACTCTATGTGGAAGGATACATGTCGATCAGTAATAATAGCCATTCTGAGCTTGTGGTAACATGTAAAACCGGTCCAAATGAGTACAAGAAAAATTATATTTATCTGAATGACTATACTTTGTATGTTGTCGAAGACATTACCGGCATTCATGCTGATCCGTATCACTATGTAATTGAGTTTCACACTGAATTTCCCATTGACATTGATATTAAGAAGTGAGGTTAAAAATGGAACATTGCAACATGTCAGGATTTCTTATTTACGTATTTATTATGGGATTGATTGTAATTGCATTCACTATTGGAATATTCCTAGGAACTAGAATTGATAAAAAAGACTCCAAAACAACTGACGACAATATTGTCAACCTTACGGGCGACTTTGTTCGAGCTGAGGTTAGATTTATGGACGGATATGTAATGACAAAGCGACTCAGCGGATGTGTTTATCACAAAGACACTGGAATGTTCGAAGTTGCAATGATTCAGGTGTCTGGAAAATCTGCAGTCTATTATGTAGCTCCTGAAAATCTAACACTTATTAACATGACTGACGATATTGATAAGATGGGAGAATAAAAAATATGGATATTCTTGAATGGGCGAAGAAAGAAGTCGAAATTGCAATCGCAAAAGAAAAGACTAGTGCTGAACAAGAGGGAGATTACGAGTTCCTGGATTACACTATAGCATGCTATGAGAGCGCTTTAAAGGCCCTTAAATCCCTTTATGAAGACGAGCATAGTGGAATGTCTATCATGATCACAAAAAGGTTTTTAAGCCGTCTTATTGACGGCAAGCCGCTTACTCCTATCGAGGATACACCTGACGTTTGGAGTTTAACCGCTAATCTCGAAGATCTGGGTTATGAATCTTATCAGTGCACGAGGATGTCGTCGTTGTTTAAAGATGTACTTCCGGATGGAACAGTTCGATATCACGATGTTAACCGAGTCATAGCAAACATCGTTAATTCTGAAGATCCTGACATTCCTTGGCATTCAGGCGTGGCGTCCAGACTTATTGACAAAATGTATCCAATTACTTTTCCGTATATTCCTGAAAACAAACCTTACGTTGTCAAAATGTCTGAGATTTTGTTTGATCCCGAAAAAGGTGGAGATTTTGACACTATCGCTGTCTGGTCTTTGAGACTTCCGGACGGATCAGAGGACATCATTCATAAATTCTATAAAGAAGATTTTAATGAAGAATGTAATTGGAAAGAAATTGATGAAGACGAATTCAGAGAAAGGGAAGCTGTATGCAACTCACGCTAATTCAGTCATTGATATTCTCAGGAAGCTTTTTAATTCTTGGTTTGTTCATAGGATCTCTTATCAGCCGGTACAAACTTAAAGATTGGATTTCTAAAAAGACAAAACTTGTTCGGAGTAAATGGAACGATGTACTTTATGAACTGTCAAGTATATCAGACCCTACGGACGAACAAATTCAGAGTTGGCATGAAGACATTCTCATTTGTGAAACAAAAATAAATTTTCTATTAATTTTGTATAAGGAGTTCATCAAACATGAAGACAGCAAATGATTGCATATGTGCTTGGATCAACCTTTATTCTTATGAGAAAGATCGTAGAATCGCTCTTGAAACGGCTCTCAAGAATCTTCAAAGAGAGAAGGAAATAATGCAACGAAACTACGAAAAACGAATCGAAAGTCTGTGCAAATATTCGGAAAAACTAAGACTTCAAACTTTTCGTGACACTCTCGAAATAACTCAAAATTTGGAGGTTGAGAAATGATCATACTGTACGCATTGATATTGTATCTTACCATTAATATGATTGGCGATCCTGGAATATTTTTCTGGATTCTTTGGTCATTAGGAGCCGCTATTCAGCTTTTCTTGTTCTTAAATAACTTTGGCGAAGCTTACGCAAAAAGAAAGGACGATAAATAATGTATTATATTCGTGGAACCGAACTGGCAAAGAGAGGTCTTGAAGATCTCAAAGAAGCGATCAAACTTCGCAAACAATTGAATCCGGCGTTCAATCCCTCTATTAAAGTCTATTGCGAAGATATTCGTGATCCGTATTATAGAGGAATTAAACAATACGGAAACGAAGTCGGAATTACCATATTCAATGCCAGAGAATACAAAAACAGAGAAGCTTCGGGAGAAATCTGTATTGATAAGACTACTGCCGTTGATCCGGCCAAAGATCTTGATGGAGGACAGATGTTTGGTTGTACTGCGGAAGCTCTTATTCAATTACTTAGATTCTGGAAAATTAATGTCAAGGGTAAAGACGTCTGTATAATCGGTCGATCCGATAATGTCGGGAAAGCCATCTTCGAACTTCTGAATCAGCGAAATGCAACGGTCACACTTTGTCATTCCCATACCAAGAATCTTGAAGAAAAATTGAGTAATGCTGACATCATTGTTTCGGCGGCCCCTTATGGCGTCTACTTTGACACACCAAAGAATGCTGAAAAAATAGTTCTGATTGATATTGGTAATAATTTCGAGGACACCGATAGTTGGCTTGCTCGCACACCTTTCCGTGGTGGGATTGGACCGGTGACGAGAGTGATGCTACTTTATCATGCATTCTACAAAGAAGTCGAACGTGTCTCTGACCCGATATTCGATATATTCGATCATAAAAAGGAGATAAAATGAACCTAAACGAATACCAAAGAGAAGCTATGAAAACCCAAAATAGGGGCATTCTAGAGCCTTACAGACGGCTTGAGGAAGGTCTCATGGGAATGAATAGTGAATCTGGAGAAGCACTTGATATTTTAAAGAAATTCCTCTTTCAAGGACATGAATTGGACGTATACAAATTGGAGCAAGAACTTGGAGATGTACTCTGGTATTTGGCAATTACGGCAAATGCTCTTGGCATTGATTTGGAAACAATTGCTAGGATGAATATCAACAAATTGCGGAAAAGATATCCTAACGGGTTTACGTACGAAGACTCTTTGAAGAGAATCGATACTGAAAAGGACTAAAAAACGAAGAGAAGATGGGGTCGCGACTGCTGCAGCTCCTCTTCTTTTTTGCCCAGTTTTTATTTCTTTGCCCACTTTTGTTTTTGAATTTTTAGAAATTTTTAAAATTTTAGAGAGAATTTTTGAAAATTTTTGAATTTTTGCCCAGAAAAAGTGGGCATTTGCCCAGTTTTAAAAACAAAAGTGGGCATGAAAAAACCTAGATATTTAGGGAAAAATTAGGCCTCTGCCCACTTTGCCCACTTTTTTTTCTTATTACGCGAAAAAAATATATATATTTATATATAACTGGAGAAAAAAACTGGGCAAACTGGGCAAACGGGTTTTTGGTGAATTTTTGTCGATTTGTGGGAGCTGTAAATGTATGGATGCTTGCGATGAGTTATGAGACTGTACGGACGATCTTGGAGAGTTATAAGACTGTACGGACGATCAAGAGTTATTAAAGTCTTCTGGTACCTCGCGAGAAAAACATCCCCTTTTATAGGAGAGGGTAGAATAGGACCTTTCCTATTAATTTTATTATTAAGGAGTCTCATTATGTTGGAGAACAAATTTAAAACGAACCTGATCAAAGAAATTGAAAAACGATTTCCAGGCTCTTATGTTTTTCATCTGGATCCGACAGAAAGACAAGGCGTTCCAGATCTTTTGATTTTGTATAAGAATAAATGGGCGGCCTTGGAAGGAAAGAAAAATAAGAATGCCTCTCATCGTCCGAATCAAGACTATTATGTTAAAACGATGAACGAAATGAGTTATGCATCTTTCATATACCCAGAGAACAAGGAGGACGTACTTAATGAAATTCAACAGGCATTCGAATCTTGAAGGAATGCATGCATTCTTGGGAGCAAGCAAGTATCATTGGATCAATTATTCTGATGAGAAAGTTGCAGAGGCTTACAAGAATTTCTTGGCTGCTCAAAGAGGAACTGAAATTCATGAATTTGCAGCAACGTGTATTCGTTTGAAACAGAAGCTCCCAAGAATTAGAAAGACTCTTAATATGTATGTTAACGACGCCATTGGTTTTCGAATGACGCCGGAACAAATATTATATTATTCGGACAATTGCTTCGGAACTGCTGATACTATTTCTTTTAACGATGGGATTCTTAGAATCCATGATCTAAAGACAGGAAGTATTCCAGCTCATATAGAGCAGCTTATGATTTACGATGCTCTTTTCTGTTTGGAATATGATTTTAAACCGACGGCGATCAAACACGAATTGAGAATCTATCAAAATGACGATATACTTATTGCTAACCCAGAACCGGAAGCAATTATCGACATTATAAATAGAATTGTTTTAAGCGACAAGATCGTCGACAAAGTAAAGAAACAGGAGGAATAAGCTATGAACTATGAAGAGGATTTCGTCTCTTACTATGATATTTTCGTAGATGACGATGTCGTTCATTATGGAACTAAGCGACATTCAGGAAGATATCCTTGGGGCTCAGGAGAAAATCCTTATCAGCATTCTGGCGATTTTCTTGCACGAGTCAAACAGTTGCGAGCAGAAAACATTACTTTCGTTGAGAACGGAAAAGTTCTTACGGGAGAGAATGCTATCGCCGCATCTCTTGGGTTGAATTCTGGTGTTTACAGAAAGATTCTTGCAGTCGAACAAGCAGAAGAAAGAATGCGAACAGTTGCTGATGTTAAGAAACTTAAAGCAGAAGGTATTTCTAATGGTGAGATTGCGAAGAGACTTGGATTAAAGAACGAGTCAACCGTTCGAGGTCTTTTAGATGAAGACGCTGAACGTAGAATGATGTCCGCTCATAATACCGCTGACTTCATAAGAAAGCAGATTGAAGAAAAGGGTATTATTATGGTTGGTACTGGCGTTGAACGAGAACTTGGAAATTTGAGTCCTGAGAAACTTCAGCAAGCGCTTTATATTCTTGAACGAGAAGGATATCCTGTCTACAATTCTTCTGTAAATCAGGCAACCAATCCAGACCAGAAAACGAATCTTCAGGTCATTTGTCCTAAAGGAACTCCTTATAAAGACAGCTATGATTACAGCAAGATTCATTCGATTACTGATTACGCAACTAATGATGATGGTGAAACCTTTCATGCATATAAGTATCCGAATAGTGTAGATTCGAAGCGCGTTCAGATCAAATATGCTGAAGAAGGCGGTGTTGATCGAGATGGTGTTATTGAACTTCGTCGAGGAGTTCCAGATCTATCTCTCGGAAACGCTAACTATGCACAGGTTCGAATACTTGTTGACGGAACGCACTATTTAAAAGGAATGGCAGTCTATTCAGATGATCTTCCTGAAGGCGTAGACATACGGTTTAATACTAACAAATCTGAAGGGACTCCTATGCTTGGACCCAAAGACAACACCGTTCTCAAACCAATAAAGAAAGATGATCCTGACAATCCATTTGGAGCATACATTAAATCAAACGGACAGTCTTATTATGAAAATGCAAAGGGCGAAAAAGTCCTTTCTCCGATTAATAAGATGAGAGAAGAAGGGGATTGGGCTGACTATTCAGCAAAGCTTCCTTCGCAGTTTCTCGGAAAGCAGAACATTAAGCTTATAAACAGACAGCTTAATTTGGCAAAAGCCGATAAACAATCAGAGTTCGACGATATTATGTCTGTAAGTAATCCGACTTTGAGAAAGTATCTATTAGATTCTTTTGCTAAAGACTGTGACTCTGCTTCCTATCACCTTCAGGCAGCCGCTCTTCCCAGACAAAAATACCATGTGTTACTTCCTGTTCCGTCCTTAAAGGACAACGAAATATATGCTCCTGGCTATGAAGACGGAGAAGAAGTTTGTCTCGTTCGGTTCCCTCATGGAGGAATTTTCGAGATACCAAAACTTAAGGTGAATAATAAGAATCGGGAAGGCGCAAAACTTATTGGTGCTGATTCTCCAGATGGAGTTGGTATCAATTCGAAGGTTGCTCAACAGCTATCGGGCGCCGATTACGATGGCGATACAGCTTTGGTCATTCCAACTGGAAAGAATGGTATTAACATTTCTTACAGCAAACCTCTAGAACAGCTTAAAGGTTTCGATCCGCACGTTGAATATGCTGCTCGTCCAGGTATGAAAGTAATGACGAAATCAGGAACTCAAAGAGAAATGGGTGTAATTACAAACCTGATTATCGATATGACTATTGAAGGTGCTGGTGACGATGAAATTGCAAGAGCTGTTAAACATAGTATGGTTGTAATTGATGCGGAAAAACACAAACTCGATTACAAGAGATCTGAATATGAGAACGACATTGATGGATTGAAACGAAAGTGGCAGAAGAAACCTGATGGTAATTACGGTGCTGCGGCAACGTTGCTGTCGAGAGCTAAGTCTCAGCAAACAGTCGACAAGCGTCAAGGTTCGCCCACTATTAATCCTGAAACAGGAGAACTTATTTGGAAGACGGCTGATGATCTGTATTACGAGGTAAAGAAGAAAGATCCTGTAACAGGAAAGAAAACCATACCAACAGGAAAGTTTAAGAAGAGAACTCAGCGTAGTAATAAGATGCTGGAGACCTCTGACGCAAGAACGCTTATCTCTGAATACAATACCCCCCAAGAACAAGCTTATGCCGACTATGCTAATAAGATGAAATCACTAGCGAACCAGGCCCGGCTTGAAATAGTCCATACCAAGGACATGAAATATGATCCCGTTGCCAAGTCAACATACCAGAAGGAATACGATTCATTAATGGCCCAACTGGCAAAGGCTAAGTTGAATGACCCTAGAGAACGAATGGCGCAAGTAACAACAGCTGCAAAAGTTCAGTCACTCATAAATGACAATCCGGATCTGGCAGATGACAAAAAGCAACTCCGTAAGATACGTCAGAGGGAGTTGACTAAAGCGAGACTTCATGTCGGTGCAAAACGTGTTCCCATAACCATAAGCGATAGGGAGTGGGAAGCTATCCAGAAAGGTGCTATATCAGCTAGCAAGCTTAATAGTATTCTGAAATATACTGATACCGATCGATTAAAAGACCTATCCATGCCGAAAGAAAGAAAACAGCTACGCCCTTGGCAGATCAATAAGATGAAAACGATGGCTGCTTCAAATAACTATACTTTAATCGAAATTGCAAAAGCTTTGGGTGTTTCTTCGGCAACTGTTGGAAAGTATTTGAAAGATCGAGATTATGAAAGAAAGGAGAGTGCAACTGATGCGTCAATCGATGATTACTACGAAGGATAATCCTTATGATCCTTTTGAGGATTTCTATCACTGGTATATGTATGATGAATTAAAAGGTTACCATTCTTCTGCCTTTCTAGGTCGAATAGCGAAGACTTCAAATTCATTTACTGACGTTGAATACCAAGAAGCAATTGAAGAAGCAATTGACGAAATTATTAAGTATGACTTTCAAAACATTTATTTGAAGGTTACTAAAGATCTTAACGATGAAACATCTCTTCCTTTGAATCCGAATGAAGAGATTGTAGTTGAGAAAGAATTGTCAAAGCTTGTTGATTAAAACAGTTCTTTCAATGAAACTTGTTAGGAAAGAAAAACATTTAAATGAAAAAGACTTTGTGTTTATTCTTAGAAATTAATTTTAATTGTTTGAATGAACTCTCCACCCCCGCCAATACCAATGTAAAAGGAGGGTAGGGAGGGGGTCGCGGATAACCTGTCTCTTATACACATCTCCGAGCCCACGAGACC
>ERZ1026850.87-NODE-87-length-58834-cov-5.595808_pt1 | contig 58834 bp, 102 predicted proteins | sample MGYA00380155_ERZ1026850 | MGnify/ENA primary metagenome ERZ1026850 (study PRJEB33269, sample SAMEA4719791) | human gut metagenome | biome: human-associated habitat; feature: organic feature; material: feces | place: Cameroon | collected 2013-10 ... | reverse complement strand
GAGGTGGAAAGTAATGCTTGACTTTTTGCGGGATATCTTCTCTGCGCTCTCCCATGCTGCCGGTGACAGTGCCGACAAGGAAGAGCCTGCCCCTGCACCGGACGTGCCCACTGTGGACACCGTGACCGGGTGGGCAGGTGAACCACCCTATCGATACATTGACGTGAGCCGGTATCAGGGCAAAATCGACTGGGCACAGGTGGCAGCGGCGGGCTACAAGGGGGCCATGCTCAAAACCGTGAGCACCAACCGCAAGCTCTCCAAGCGGGCAGATGGCCTGTACATCGACCCGACCTTTGAGACCAACTACCGCAACGCTAAAGCAGCGGGTCTGGACGTGGGCGTATATTACTACACCTACGCCACCAGCGAAGCGATGGCCGATGCAGAGCTGGCCCTTGTGCGAGAAGCTGTGCGGGGCAAAGAGCTCACCATGCCCGTGTGCGTGGACGTGGAAGAAAACAAACTCAAAAAGCTCTCCACGCTTGACCTCACCAACGTGGTGGCGTATGCGCTGGAACAGGTGGAGAAAATGGGCTTTTACGCCCAGCTGTACACCTACACTGGTTACAGCTATGAGTTGGACATGGGCCGTCTGGCAAACCGCTGGGACGTATGGCTGGCGGACTACACCGGCAAGACCCCGAAAGTTAGTTTTAAGTACACCGCTCACCAGCACACCAGCAAGGGCAGCGTGCCGGGCATCTCCAGAACTGTTGACCTCAACGTGACCACCCTCAACTACCCGAAAATCATCCGCAAGAAGGGTCTGACCCGTCTTCGGGAGGGCGCATGAAGGAATTTATTCTGAAGCACATCGGAGAACTTATTTTTACCGGCATCACCGGCGTTCTGGCTGCCGCCTATCGCGGTCTGTCGAAGCGCATCAAAGCGCAGGAAGAGGAGCGCAAGGCCGTGAAGGAGGGTCTGCTGGCCATCATGCACGACCGCCTATACCAGTCCTGCACCTTCTACATCAAGCAGGGAAGTATTGACACTGGCGGCCTGAAAAACCTCGAATACCTCTACAAAAGCTATCACGCACTGGGCGGCAACGGCACAGGCACGGAGCTGTATAACCGGGCCAAAGCTCTGCCCATCTGCGACTGAAAGGAGTGACAACACATGGAAGCAATCCGTAATATCCTGACCGCACTTCCTGCCCCTGTGGCCCTCGTGCTCATGCTGGGCGGCTTTGTATTTTACGCCCTGGGCTGCATCCGGCTGGGCTATGGCGCGGCTGTCAAGGGCACTGTGCTCGACCTGATCGAGCAGGCAGAGCATGAAATTCAGGGCACCAAGAGAGGCGCAGAGCGCAAGGCGTGGGTGGCGCAGATGCTCCGCACAGCCCTCAGTGCCAGCAAGTGGGGCAGATTTATTTCGTGGGCCATCACCGATGAGACCATTGGTACCGTGATTCAGTTTTTCTTTGACCGCATGAAGGCGGCGTTGGAAAAGCAGTAAGGAGGATATCATGGCAAGCACTACATACGACCACCATACTTTTTATATAAGCGCATTTGCATCTCTGGCGTTCAAAGATGCAAATAGAGTTCGCTCCGAGTCTTTTTTGAGTGTGGTGCGAAACGCCGGACAGCTGCCGCAACCTTTCTGGCTCGGTGTTGCCTGTGGCGGCGGCTCGTGTAGTGCTGCCCGCTGCGTTGCAAGGACTTAACCGACAGCAGATGATAGCCGCTATTAAGAGCGCACCGCTTGGGAGGGTAGACCGAAAGATAGCTCTTTTGCGGTACGTTGAGCGGCTTCCGCTGCCGGATATTGCGGCACATACACATTATAGCCGGACGTCAATCGGCTACCGGCTGAAAGGCATTGAAAAAATGCTGGATGTGTGATATAATATTTTTACGAGCTGAGTGTATGTAGGGCGCATATTTAAAGCTGATTCTACAAACACAACAAAGCGGCAGGCTATTCCAGAGCTTGCCGCTTTTCTTTTTGCACGAATTGTGGTATAATAATCTCAACAAATCCTCCCGGCCTCTCGAAGAAGCGCATTAGGACGGATATCTGAACCTGCCAAGCCTTTCAACGATGCGTATCATGGCGGGTCTTTGAGGCTATGTAGCTCAGTTGGTAGAGCAGGGCGCACCCCGTCTATTGCGCTGGTTCAATTCCAGCCATAGCAAGCCCGAAAATGCTTGAACGGTTTTGAATAGTGCGCATACGTCAAAATTGCGATAGCAGAAGTAGGCATTTTTAGTTTATACGGTCTCCCGTTCGCCTACTTACAGTACGTACCATGCGGGAGACGATTTTATATGAATTATGGCAAATAAAATATATCACTTTTTGTCCCGTGTTTTGTTCACTCTGATTATTTTTGGGGCGACATCAAGCATTCTAAAAGCCGTCCTTCCGTTTTGGCATAGTGCATTTATAGGCATGGCTTTATCGGTATATGCGTCTTTGCATTATACGCCATACGATTTATGATTTGAAAGGCTACAGCCTTTGTAGAGAGCGGCATTGCCTGTAGGCAGTTCCGTTCTTGATTTTACAATAAATCCCCTGCTTTGCCGAAGTTCTGCGTTCCACGCGGGGTACGTTGTAGTCAAAGTGGGGGATTTTGTTTTATTTGCGCTTGTTTTGTCGAAAGGCTTGCGCTGTAAATCAAAACGTGATATTTTAGTCTTGCTTCCAAAGTGAAACCCTTAACAGTTAAGCGCTCATGCGGATTTTTCCGTGTGGGCGCTTTTCTTTTTTTGTCCTTCGTTGTGCGTTCGTTGTCCTTCACTTTTTGCCGATGCAGTACACTGGATGCACAAGGAGGGATGTTTATGAGCTATTATCCGACACCCGGAGCGCCTTACGTTCCGCAGCAGCCTGTCAATCCTTACGGTGGCATGGGAACGGTAGGGCTTGCCGCTTCTCTGCCAAATACGCAGATGCAACAGGCACAACCACAGCGTCCGCAGCCGATGAATGGGCAACAGCCTGTTCAGCAGTCGGCACAAGATGGCGGTTGGTTGCTCGGCAGACCTGTTTCCAGCAGGGAGGAGTTTTTGGCAATTCCATCTGATCTGTACGGAAGATGGACGTATTGCCCGGATTTGCGTAGTGGTGTCATCTACTGCAAACGCCTGAATCCAAACACTTGTGAATCTGACGTGTTAGAGTTTTACAGCCCGGAAGCATGGCGGCAGATGCAAGCACAACAGGCACAGCAGACCGCTGCACCAACACAGCAGTATGTGCCTATTGAGCAGTACAACGCCCTTGTGCACCGGCTGGATGAGTTGGAAAAGTGGCAAAAGAGCTTTTCTAAGCCCACTGCCGCAGCGAAGAAAGGAGAATAAACAATGTCCTCTCCGTTTGATATGATTACTCACAGCCCTATCATGCAGCTTGCAAATTTGGCTCGCGCGGGGCAAAACCCGATGGGGCTTATCCAGCAGTTAAGCGGGCAGAATGCTCCTATCATGCAGGGCTTGAATCTGATTCAGGGCAAGAACGAAGCGCAGCTCAGAACGATGGCGCAGAACCTCGCCAAAGAGCGCGGCATCGACCTGAACCAGCTGGCAAGCGTCCTGAATTTGACGCTTCCGAAGTAAGGAGGCTTTACAATGGACGATATCGAAAACAGCCATCCCGAAAAAGATTTTGACATCAACAATCTGTGCGGCGATGACAAAATATGGGTTCCTTTAATGCTCGGCTTTATTTTTGGGGCTGCCAGCAAAAAGTGGGATGACCCAAAAGATAAAAAAGACAACCCTCCGAGCTGACTTAACAACTTTAAAATAGGAATCCCTCTAAGCGAAACGCTTCTCAGTCTTGCGGACTTGATAAAAACCGCTTTTATCTGGCTTCGCCCATCGCATACGGCGGTGGGATAGCATAGCGCAAAACTGAAAGGAGTTTTGTTATGGACGATTTTGCAACTGGCTATCTGGCCGGGCAGGACGGCGGCAATAACAACGGCGGATTCTTCGGCAACGAAGGTCTGTGGGCTGTCATCATCCTCGCCATCATCTTTGGCTGGGGCAACTACGGCAACGGGCGCAACGGCGGCGACAACGGCATGAACAGCTACATCCCCTATCTGGTCGGCACTGGCGCAACCGGTCAGGGCGGTGCAGACACCCGCGCGGCACTGTCTGAGGGCTTCTACCAGCAGGACACCTCTCGCTCTCTGGCGGGCATCCAGAGCGGTATCTGCTCTCTGGGCTATGACCAGCTGGCACAGATTAACGGCATCAACGCCAACATCGCGAACGGCTTTGCGGGCGTGAACAGCGCCATCTGTCAGCTTGGCTACCAGAACGCACAGCTCGTGAACGGTCTGGAACGCAGCGTGTCCAACGGCGACAACGCCATCAACCTTGCCATCATGCAGGAGGGCAACGCACGGCAGGCTGGTCAGACCGCACTTGCTACGCAGCTGGCATCTTGCTGCTGCGAGAACAAGCAGCTGATCGGCGACCTGAAGTACACCATCGCAACGGAGGACTGCGCTACCCGTCAGGCTATCGCAGACAACGCCCGCGCCATCGTGGACAACTGCAACGCCAACTTCCGCAGCATGATGGACTACTTCACGCAGGATAAGATTGCCACTCTGACCGCTGAGAACCAGAGTCTGAAGTTCGCGGCTTCTCAGGATCGTCAGAATGCGCTTCTGACCTCCGCAATGAGCGCCCAGACCGACACCATCTTAAACCGGGTCAATCCTCGTCCGATTCCCGCTTATCAGGTGGCAAACCCCAACTTGGGCGTCAACTGCTGCGGCTGCTGCTAACCACAACGCATTCCCCGATAACACCGGGTGAACTATCGGGGCAGGGGTAAGACACCTCTGCCCCTGATTTTTTAGGAGGAAAACATTATGGCTTGCAAAACAAGCTGCCGTCTCTGCCCGCACTTGGTTATCAGTCAGGCAGTCACGTTCGCCAATGACACGCTGACCATCAATATCCCTGCTGGCGCATACCAAAACGGAGAGAAGTATTGCATTGTGGTCGCTCAGAGCATCCCAGACACGACCACCATCAACGCCCCCGTGGTCATTACCATCGGTGCAGGAACTACCGCATACCCTCTGACCGACTGCAACTGTGCTCAGGCAACCGCTGAGAGCATCCACACTCGCACTCGCTACGCCACCCGCGTTGCAACGTCTGCGACCGGCACAGGCACATTCAAGTATCTTGGCTGCTTCTGCCGTTCCCACGCCGGTGCGCCTGCGTCTATTTCTTGAGGAGGTGTTAAATTATGGGCAAGAACAATTTTCGCCGCATGATTATGCTTCGCGACCACGACCGAGACCGTGAGCCGGAACGTGACCGCCTTGAGGAAGAGCGTGACCGCAGGGAGCGTGAGCTGGAACGCCGTCTGCGTAAGCTGGAAAGTGGCAACGACCGCTATCCCTACTATCCGCAGGAGGAAAGCCGCTACATCGACCCTTACCCTATCCCCCGCTATCCTGACGTAGAAAATGGGCGCAGGATGCCGCAAATCGGCTTTTCGCAGAACGGTGACTGGGACAAGCGCTCTGGGCAGTATGAGCGTGGCGGTGCAGACAGCCGCTCCATCAAGATGCCGCGCCAGCACCTCACTCACGATGAAGCAGAGGAATGGTGCGACAACATGGTGAACGCTGACGGCACGAAAGGCTGTCACTGGACGCTGGAGCAGACACAGGACGTTGCCAAACAGCGCAATATCACCTGTGACTCGAACGATTTCTGGGCTGTTATGAACATGATGTACTCGGATTATTGTCAGGTCGCAAAGCGCCAGTCCGTTGATACTCCGGGCTTCTACGCCGATATGGCAAAGGCGTTCCTTGAGGACGCAGATGCCGCAGACGGCAAGGCGTATCTCTACTGGGATTGCATTGCTGATAAGTAAAACGAACCCCCTGTGTAACCACTAATGGCTACGCAGGGGTGTTTTTCGCTTATCGGATTGTCGTTATTCCTCTATCTTTCATATACTCGATAAAATCTTCTGCTGGCATTCTCTCTGAAAGTTCTTTCATTGTGTATTGGCGTTTTTCCTCAACCCAATGCTTCTTTTCTTCGATACCAGACAAATCGTGGACTGTATACCATTGTGTTTTTGGACTATCAAGTCCATTTGAAAGAAATTGAACCTTAAACCAATCTGGACGCTTTCTTCGTTCAAACCAATTCAATTCGGAAAATTTTATCCATGCAATGTTTTTATAATTTCCTTCTTTTTGCCCTTTGCTCTTAAAATCATCTTTTATTTTCTTTAATCTAAAATAATAGGTTTCAACGCATTGGTTTGGCATATATCTTATACGCCAATCTTTATCCCGAAAGACCATCTTACCTTCGTATATGTCACCGCCTGTCCCATTGAGATACCAGTGCGATTCGTAGTGCCCTAACACTTTTTGTTCCATATCGTCCACCATTTCAATATTTCACAGGCGGTTCAGGCAACGGCATCCAATATGTTATGTTATGGATTCTGCCCTCATCATCCCGCCACTCTTTGAACTGCTCATCTTTTTTGGATGATATGGAGTTCAAAATAATTTTAACGGCTTTTTGAGCGTTCTTCATATCGCCATCGCAAACAAATCGAATAAGCCGCCGTTCACTATCATTCATCTAAGAAATCCTCCAATTCAATCTTCCCCTCTGCCGCTGCGACCGCCAGAGCGTACACGAACTGCCCAATCGTCATGCCGTGCCGCCGTGCTTCACGGTTGATGTACTTGCGTTCCTCCTCGCTCATAAGGATGGTAATGCGCTTTGAACGCTTGCCATCGCTGCTTGCAACGCCCTGATGCGATACTGGCATCGGGATTTTTTTCTTTGTCAGACCAGCTTCTACCAGTGCGCCGGACACATCGCCTTGTTCGATAAGACGTTGGACTTCCCTCGCCTGTTTCAGCTTCTTCGGCTTAATATTGCTTAATTCCGCTTCATTAGGCTGTGCATGGCTGTCTGTGGCATCACTGGGCTTAATCTGTTCATGTTCGGCTTTGTTCGGCTTTGTTTGGCTTGCTTCTTCTTCCTTTGGCTCACTTCGGCTTAATGTCTGTTCCGAAAAAATAGGCTGGAAGTCAAACCCGCCCAACAAGCCCGATGATTTTTTGCTGGTCGATTTCATCAGCCTTCACCTCCGACAAGATATTGCGCCAACGCCTTGAAATCCTCTGCGCTGGTACTCTTTGCCGTGTCACCGCTAAACAAGCTGTGCCGTTCTGCCTGAGCCTTACGGACGCCCATAGACGGTCTAATCTTCACGTCCAGCAAGGTTGTTCCCATGCTCTGTGCAATCACAGGAAGCTGCTCCACGACCTCTTTGGACAGGTTTTCCCTGCTCTTGTATTGGTTCAGAAGCAGACCTTCAATCTTCAAGGTCGGGTTGAAGTATCTGCGAACATCGCTAATGGTCTGCGAAAGCTGGCTCAAACCAGCCAGTGCGTATCGGTCTGCTGTGATGGGAACGATGATGCTGTTGGCGGCGATCAGTGCGTTCACAAGCGCAAGACCAAGCTGCGGGGGAGTGTCCAACACAATGTAATCGTACTGCTCAGACACACTCTCAAGGGCTTCTCGCAGCCGGAAGTTCTTGCCCATGTCCCTGACAAGAGTTTCGTCGATGTCTTTCAATGCGTTGTCAGACGGCAGGATGTCACCAGCTTCGCAGTGCTGGATTCCCTCTTCAACCGTTCCCTGTCTGGTCATCACATCGAACAGGGTGCATACGTCCTCTGTCTGTGCGCCGTATGTGTCCGTTGCGTTGCACTGAGCATCGCAGTCCACCAGCAGGACTTTCTTGCCAAGCAGCTGCAATGCACCGGCCAGACAGGTGCTTGTGGTGGTCTTTCCTGTGCCGCCTTTCTGGTTGGCGATAGCTATGATTTTTGCCATTTTCTCACTCTTCCTTTTATTTGATATGTCTGATTACTTTGCAGTATGTTTTCTCATTGCTATGTCAATCTTTTTAACACCAAGGGGGAGCATCTGACGATGGCTGACTTCAGGCATATCTTTGTTCGCCATCATGTCTTTAAGAATTTTACGAGAATTTGTCATATATGCGCCACAAAGTGCACACCAATTATAAAATCCGTTTTGAACTGTAAACATTTTGCAGCCAGAACATTCGTAATAGCCGTATTCATTTCCATCTTCGTCTGTTTTTCTGCAATATACCCACTTTGCCGTTTTTCTTTCCGGCTTTGGAATCTCAATGCTCATGCTTTACCTCCATTCACTGTTTCAATTTCATAAAACGCAGGAAGATATTCGTCAATCGCACCGTCTTTCTTCAAACTGCCAATCAAATAACGCTTCGGATGGTCAGGCCAAGGGTCGCGGTTGATCGAAAGAATATCCGCACACGCAGCCTTTACGATGTCATAGACCGCATCTCTACGTTTCGGAAGCTTGATAGATGGGTGTTCTTCCATCATTTTTACTTCTACAACCTTTGCCACCTCGATACACTCTTGAACAGATAGAGCATCGCACACAGACCAGTCATACCCTTCATATCCGCTCGTGCGGGGCTTTCTGGAATCTTTTTTGCTTTCCGGCTTGGAACTAACCGTCTCACAATCAACCTCGCTAGAATCGGCATCTATGACGGGCTGCTTTGATTTGTACCCGAATCGAAACTCAACCGCTACTACCTTTCGCCCTGTGCAAATTTTCTCGAAGTCAACAACGATGTCTGAAACGTTACTGATCTCTTCCACTGCTGGCTCAAGAACTCTGCGCCGCAAAGCCCGGAAATCGTCATAACTTGCATCGTTTGCCCCCAATTGGTCACGCAGTTGCCTCAATCCAATCTTATTCGATGTCAGAGAGCGATTCATCCAATCTCGAATCATGCTGTACATCAGGATAGATGCTTGTTGCTTCATTCCAATCGTATAGCGCAGACGATATTTGACATAGCCACTTCTTGCAATATCAAAAAACACAGGCCGCAAGTCTGGGTTGCAGTTAATCGAAACGTCATAGGACAAAGATTCCCGGTTGAACTTAACCTCTGCCTTTGTGAACAGCGGATACATCACATATTCCGTTCCGTCTGCATTCAATGGCACCGAAACCACGTTACCCAAGAAGTGCTTTACCTGCGACTTCAAGTTCTTTGAATTGAGCTTCAAATCCAGCAGCTTGCAATATTCAGCCAGCGTAAACGATACGTTAGAACTTTCCGGGTCTCTTGGATTGATACGGCTAAGATAGACTTCCAACAAACGAAGCTCGCCTGCTGTATAGTCCGTAAACTTCGCCCAAACCAATGCCTTGCTCTTTTCGACAAGGTTGTTTCCTGTCAATTCCGGCATTGCATCACCTCATTTCTTCTACCCTATTATACCACTGTATCGTGTACACGTCAATGATTTTGTACACAATTATTTTTCAACAATCTACCTCCACATTCTGTACACGATACTCCACTTTATGTACACGATACTCTTCACTTCTTGTACACGTTCTTCCACTTTATGTACACAATGTTCCACTTTTTGTACACGTTCTTACTATATATATAAACAGGAGATAAACAAGAGATAAATAATCATCATCAAATAGTGACGACGATACATTTTCAACAATTTCTTCTCTTCAACGGACGGATTGTGGAAAACGATAACTTCTTTTGCTGAATAAGACACATCCCGCAGGTTTTGTGATTTGCCTAATCGTTCTATCGTGTACAGGAAATGGAGCATAATTACACCAATGGGGGGACGGATTGACAAGTCGCTCTTTATCAGTCTGAAATTTTACGCAAACTCGTTAATTATACCCGCAAAAATTCAGTTTCTACAGGTGAACGGGGGACAAAATGACGACCCAAAACCATATCTATAATGGGTCTATTGTGTACAAAATGTGGAGCGTTTCTACCTATATGTGAAAAAAACAGCGATAATTCGACAATCACCGCAAAATATTTTCTTCATTGATGGTATAAGCATCGTTCTGCTTCATAGCCGCAGCTTCTCCGCAGTCCTGTGCCTGATACAAAATCTGCATATTGGGCTGTGTTCCGTCTGGGTCTGGGTCGGTTTTGGTAGCCTGCGCCATCTCATAATGCCCTGTGATGGTACGGCAGACGGACACACGGTCACGCAGGGTCGTGTGGAGATTGGCCACCACCTCGCACAGCACGGCAAGGTAGTCTGAGCCATGATTGCCGTAGATCAGGTAGAACAATAGGTTGATTTCTTCGGCGTTGGTCTCCTCGATATGCTTTATTAGCGCATATCTTTTGTTACCTGTGTCGGTGTCCTCTGCCAGGCTTTCCAGCAAGCCAGGATGCAAGCAAGCGTCTATGTACCGCTTGACCGCAACGCCGCAGCACACAAACCACTTGATAATCGTTGGAGCATCTGGGGTCATAGTCCCTTGCTCATAACGATAGATGGATGTCCGGCCTATGCCCATCTTATCCGCAAGCTTCTGCTGGCTAAGGCCTGATTCTGCTCTTGCCATCTCTAACGCTTTTGCCACTCGTAGCCTATAATCATCCATAAATACCCCTCTTTCAACAAAATGACACAAAAGCAAAGAAATTTAGACCGATTTATTGTTCACAATGTGAAACAATAAATGGAAAAAATCGCCGTTCCATTGAAACAGCGAGATGTGCTATAACTGTATTGTCAAAAAATTCCAACAGAAAGGAAATGCAAAAATGAAAGAAACTGTAATCTGGAACCACGAACGTATGCCGATCATCGATGGAATGCCCGCCAGCGTTCCCGATGGACAACCGCACACACCTGAACCATGGGAGGAAAACGAATGAACCGAACCGTAGACACTCTGATTATCCCATACGCTCGTAGACGGACGCTGGAGCTTGTCCTGAGCCTTTCCGGGTACGAAGCTGATAAAGATGCTTACCTCGAAGCAAAAGGCATCCTGGAACGTGCTGTAGCCGCCTTAGACGATGGGCGCGACCCGGCAGACAGCATCGAACGCATTGACGGACAGCTCGTAGAGCTGTGATTGGAGGAAAGATGGACTTTACAAATGGATTCTATAAAGCCGAAAACCCTGTTGTTCTTGAAGAAGTGAAAACTTTCCTTCAGTCAATGGAACGACGTGGAGCAACGGTTAAAGACTTGGACGATGCCATTGTGCAGCTAAACAATGTTTCGCACAGCATCAGCACAAATGCGCTCGTCAAAACAGATGCGCTGGACAAGCTACCCGAAAATCCCTTTCGTTCCATGCTCAACGGAATGTTACAGAGCAAAGGGTAACTTGAACTTAATGTGGCTTTTAATCATCGCTATTGCGATTTTGGGCTTCCCCGATGCAAAGTAAAAAAAGATGTATAATCATATCAAATGAACATCCGCACTTACCGATCGGGAGGATATGCTGCAATGAGCGAACAGGAAAGAGCCAAGATTGACCGATTTATAGCATGGCTGCTGGAACATCCAGAGAAGATTCCGGTAGCTGAACAAGCACTAGACCTAGAATAACAGAAAATCCCTTGCGCAGAGCTACACCAGCCCGGCACAAGGGATTCTTTTTATTTTACCGGGCATGAACGTTACATCTTCTCGATCAGGTTCATCAGCGCTTCACGCTGCTCTTTCGGCATAGATTCAAGTTTTCTTCTAATCCGCTCCACTGCTGCATCGACTTCACTTTGCGGCTGCTGGGGCGGGTTTTCTTTTTGTTCGCCAGTCAATTCTTCAACTGTAACGCCTAGTGCGTTGGCTACTGGCAAAAGCATTTCATTTGGAAAATCTCTGTCGGTAGTCAGCATTTGGGAGATATAACCTCTGCTTTTTCCGATTTCTCTGCACACAAAGGATATGTTAACACCCTTGTCGGCAGCGATTCTTTTGGCTCGCTCCACATTGCGCATAGAAAAAGACCTCTCTTTTTGTGCAAATAGCCAAATGTTCACAAAATTGAAGATTGACTATTGAAAAATAGCCACTTGGCTAGTATAATATGAAGCACAGGGCAAACAAAAACCAAGACCCCTGACAAATCTATCGGGAAGCCGCTAGAAAATGTTCACTTTGTACCTCGCAACTACATAGTAGCATATTTTCTAGTAAAATGCAAGCCCAGAAAGGAGAATGGCTAGTGAATCTTTCTAAAATCGACGAGTTTCGCAAGTTACATGGTCTGTCTCGTACTGACTTGGAAGTAGCTGCTGGCTTGAGTAACGGCGCACTGGGCAAGTGGGAACGCTCCGCAAATGGGCCGAGCATTAAGCAGTTGGTGAAAGTCGCTGATTACTTCCGTGTGTCGGTGGACGCTTTGCTTGTAAGGGATAAGCCGTAAATCATAAGAAAGGGTTAAAAATGAACGACATTATCTTATCTATGCAGAATGGCGAGCCTGTGGTTTCCAGCCGTCAGATTGCAGAAAACTTCGAAAAGAACCACCGTGACGTTCTCAGGGCGGTGGACAACCTCAAAGAAGATGTGCGCAATTTTGCGCAGATGTTTTTTGAAAGCACTGAGCCAGACAGCTACGGCAGGGAACAGAGGGCTTACCTGATGAACCGTGACGGATTCACCCTTCTGGCTATGGGGTTCACCGGCAAGGCTGCTCTTGAGTGGAAGTTGAAGTACATTGCAGCGTTCAACGAGATGGAGAAGAAGCTGACTGAACAGCCGCAGCTTACTCGCTCGCAGCTTCTTGCAACCGCTCTGATCGCGGCGCATGAGGAATTGGAAGAAAAGGACAAGCAGATTGCAGAACTTACGCCGAAGGGCGTTTTTGCTGACGCAGTGAGCGCAAGCAGCCAGAGCATTCTTGTTGGCGAAATGGCAAAGCTGCTGTCACAGAACGGCATCCAGATGGGGCAGAACCGCTTGTTCCAGTGGATGCGTGAAAACGGATACCTGATTAAAGACAAGAAGCGGACAGACTACAATATGCCGACGCAGAAGTCTATGGAACTCCGTTTGTTTGAAATCAAGGAAACGTCCATTGCGCATTCCGATGGGCATACTTCCATCAATAAGACCCCGAAAGTGACGGGTATCGGTCAGGTCTATTTTGTTAATCTCTTCTTAAAGACAGAGAAAAGCAAGAAAGCGGAGGGTTGAGCATGGAACAGATTTTGACATTGAAGGTAGACCTTGAGCACCCAGACGATGCAAAGTTTGCCATTGACGAGGCGGTCAAGGTCTATGAAGCAGACAAGCTCAAGTGGACAGAAGCAGAGCTTATCGAAGCAAAGCTTACGGCAATGCGTATTATGAACCGACTGTGTTTGGATGGGTATAGCATCGAATGGTGCAGACCCACGGAAGCGTATGACTACAAGGCGGTTTCTGTTTGGCTTAGTAAACCGGATAATGAAAGCTTTAAGAGAAATGCAACGTGCTGCATCCCTTATGCTTCTTTTGATATTTGGATTGCCAAGTGTGTCTGCCTGTGCCGAGCTACCGGCAAAAACGTGCCTGCGTTCATCATCAAAAAGGCTGGTGAGTGCTGGTGAGCAAAGGAAAACGAATGAGCACAAAGCGGTGGAAGAAGCTTCTGATGGCATACGGAATGTCGAGAAATCAGGCCAATTACATCATTTACGGAAAGAAGCTTATCAACCAGTGCTTTGAGCGGCACAACAGAGAAGAAAGACTGAAAGAGGAGAAACGGCGTGGAGAACAAGTACTGTGAACGATGCGGTGTTTTTCTTGGCCTTGTGAACCCATGCAAGAAGTACTGCGAAGAATGTAAAATCATCGTTCGCAGAGAACGGCAGGTTCTTGCGAAGAAAGGAATCAAAACTGATCCAGAACCGGCTTTATGTGCATGGTGCAAGAAACCGATGGTTCGGAAGGTCTGGTCTCAGAAGTACCATCCTGAATGTGCGGCAGATGCAAATAAGGCGCTAACCAAAAAGCACAAGGCTAAAAAGCAAAAAGAGCTGAAAGAGTTAAAAGCATCCGGCGAGTTCAAAATCTCATGGGATGTGCAGGGGCCGGAACGGGCTAAACCCAAAAAGGCCGAGCCACCAAAGTACACTGTGCGTCAGATGAACAACGCAGCAAAGCGATACGGTATGAGCTACGGCCATTACAGTACGTTGCTTGCGCAAGGAAAGGTGAAGGCTCCTGATGAACGGTAAATACTACGGCCAACGGGAAATTCGCTGGCAAAGTCACGAAAAAGAAAGATTGTGCCACATCAAACACCAACAAAAGGCGCTAAATGATGAAAAAAATAATAAAAAATTTCAACAAAAGTGTTCCATGGCAACATCGATGGGAAAAGCGTGAACTTTCTAAATCAAAAAAAGAAAATCTTTATAAAAAGGAGAGGAAAGAATGCAACGAAAAACCTATTATCGCAACAACAGACCGGACGAAAACGACCTGTCGCCCAGAGCGTACAAGCTCCTGAGTGATATGTACACGATGATTGTTGGCTCTGGTTTGAAACTAAAAGAAATTCGTCTGGTATGCAGACTTCTGCGTGGCAAGGTAGAACATGAAGTCGAAGAATGTGCCGTTGGCGGCAGGGAGGGCTGATGAAAGCATTTGTGGAAATCGCCCTGATTTGGGGCATTGTCCTGGCATTGGTTCTAGCAGCGTTTTTGCTGAACTTCTGGCTGGTGCATCGCATCGAGATTCTGATCGGCGCTAAGGCGACCTGGTATATCATCGTAATCGGCGCTTTGATGGCTACTTGCTGGATTTTCGGCACGGGTAAAAAAGCATGACGCTGGAAGATGCAATGAAAGCCAGGTACTTCAACATCAACGACCTTAGCCGCAGATCAGGAGTATCAAGACCAACGATTTATAGTATCTTGGGCAAACGGAAGAAGCAGAAAAGTTCTGTTCGAGTTGATACGCTTCTGAAAATCGCAAAGGCCCTGAATGCAAAGATTGTCATTAACGAAAACAAGCCGAACGGATTTGACATCGTTTTAAGAGAGGTGAAGGAAAAATGAAAACCGTTAAAGGAACTGTGTTGTGCTTTATAAGCATATCCATCGCCGTTGCAGCACTTGGATGTGGAAATGCCATCAATAGCGCTTCCAATGGCTGGTGGATGCTTGGATATACGCTACTGTCCGTGTCTATGCTTTTTACCGCTTTGATTCTCGCTATTATCGGCGTTAGCGCGGAGAATGAGCGTATTGAACGCGAAAATCGCAAAATCAAGCGAATCGCCCACCACACCAACGAGTGGAGGGATGCTCAGTGAAATGCCCGATATGCGGACAAGAAAGTGTCACGACTGTAGACACCAGGAACGAGGATGATTGTATCATCCGCAGAAAGCATTGCTTGAATAAAGAATGCGATTACCGGTGGTCTACCATTGAAATCGACACAAGCCAGTGGTACTCGGCTCTTCAAATCCAAGAGCACAGAAAACAGAGAGGACGGCCCAGAAAGAATGATTAGCGTGAGCTTAGATAGATTCGGCGGCGTGTCCGAGCCGGAGGACGGTGTGTATTTTATGACCAACGAGCAAATGGCAGAAGCCAAAGAAGCTGACCGGCTGGCAGAGATTGAGGACTTGCAGTGTGAAATCGAGGACAGGGAAGCGGAGCTGAAAGACCTCCGTGCACAGTTGGCAGAGCTGATGGCTGGTTGATTTTGTACAGCCATATTAAGCCAAAGTAAGAGCAATGAAGCCTAATGAAGCCAAAGAAAGGAAAGAAAAATGGCAGTATTAGTAATGGTCTACGGTCACTCCGGCAGCGGCAAGTCCGCTTCACTTCGGAACTTTGACCCGGAACAGGTGGCGGTCATCAACGTGCTTGGCAAGCCGCTTCCGTTCCGTAGCAACATGAAAACCTATATCACCAACGACTACTGCAAGATTGATGCCGCAATCCACAGCACCAAGCGTAAGTCCATCGTCATTGACGATGCCACCTACCTTATGACAGGCGAGTTCATGCGGAACGCAAAGGTCGCTGGATACCAGAAGTTCACCGACATGGCAGCAAACTTCAACGCCTTGCTTATGCGGGCGAAGGAGCTGCCGGACGATGTGGTGGTCTACTTCTTCGGGCACAGCGAGCGTGACGGAGACGGTGGCGAGAAGTTTAAGACCATCGGCAAGCTGCTGGACGAGAAGGTCTGCGTGGAAGGGTACTTCACCATCGTTCTGAAAACCGTTGTGCAGGACGGGCGATACCTGTTCAGCACTCGCAATGATGGGATGGACACCGTGAAAACCCCTCTTGGGATGTTTAACGATGCGCTGATCGAGAATGACCTTTCCGCCGTAGACAAGACCATCCGTGAGTATTACAACATCCCGGTTCAGCCGGATAACAAAGGAGAGTAACAGATGAAGAACATCAACTGGAATGACGTGAAGGAAGCCACCGAACGCCGTGACCTGCCTGTTGGCGGATATGTTGCCGGTATCTGCAAGGCAACGGACGAACCTAAAAAAGAGCGCCTGAACATCGAGTGGGAAGTCACAGAGGGCGAGTTTAAGGGTTACTGGCGTGAGCAAACCGCTTCCCTTATCGAGCATGGCAAGCTGAATCCGGGCGAATGGGCATGGGGCGGCAAGACCATCAAGAGCTATAAGGAAAAGGCGCTGCCCTTCTTCAAGGGCTTCATCACCGCTGTTGAGCAGTCCAATCCGGGCTATAAGTTCAACAACGATGAAAAGACCCTGCGTGGCAAACTGGTCGGCGTGGTTCTCCGTGAGGAAGAGTACATGGGCAACGATGGCAACATCAAGACCAAACTGGTCGTTGACCGCTTCACCAGCGTGGACAAGATTCGTTCCGGCGATTATGAGGTCAGACCGAAGAAAACGCTTGCTGGTGGGTCTGGCTCTGGCTACTCGCAGGGCGGGAACGATGACTTCTCTGTGATTGAAGAGGATGGAAGCCTCCCATTTTGACAAGTGAAGTGCTAACCGCCTACCTTATATAAGAGCTGTGCTATCTGGCTGGACGGGCGTTTGGAAAGATGAAACACTTGGGCGACATTACAAAGATTCACGGCGACCAGATAGAGCCTGTGGATTGCATCACGTTCGGCAGTCCGTGTCAGGACTTGTCTATGGCAGGAAAAAGGCTTGGATTTGACGGCAATCGTTCCGTGCTGTTTTTGGATGCCGCAAGAATCATTAAGGAAATGAGGACAGCCACCAATGGAATGTATCCAACTTTCGCTGTTTGGGAAAACGTGCCCGGAGCCTTCAGTTCCAACGGCGGAGAAGATTTCCGAACCGTGTTGGAAGAACTTGCCCGCATTGCACAGCCAGACGTTTCAATTCCTCGACCTTCGGGTAGGGGGGGCAGATGGAGCAAAGCCGGAGCAATCGCCGGAGACGGATGGTCTTTGGCGTGGAGACAGCTTGATGCTCAACACTGGGGAGTCCCCCAACGCCGAAAGAGAATCGCGCTTGTCGTGGATTTTGGAGGACAACGTGCCCCAGAAATACTATTTGAGCGCACTAGCCTGTCAGGGAATCCTGACGAGGGCATCAAGGCGTGGGAAGCCACTCCCGGACATTCTCAAACAAGCCCTTCTGGACGTGATAGGGGGGGCGAATCCTACACCCTGAAAATCCGCAGCGGATGTGAAGGCGGCGGTAAAGGCGCACTGGTGCAGACCGAAAAGAGCGCAACGATTTCTACGTTGCAAGACCAGACTGTGTTTCAACCTGTTGTCTATGATGCTCGTGGAAACGGTGATGGCAAAATTGTACCGACAATCACAGGCGACCACGAGAACAGAATCACGGACTACACGGCTATTACGTTGATGGGACAACCAGTCGTAGGAACTCTTTTAGCGAGAGATTATAAAGGCGTTGGTTTAGCGAACTCTCTTTCAAAATGCGTAGTCGAAAGAAAACCGAATGAATTGCAGAAAACCGTCCATTACACCATTCGCCGCCTGACCCCTGTTGAATGTGAACGGCTACAAGGTTTTCCTGACGGATACACCGACATTGGAGACTGGACGGACAGCAAGGGCAAGAAGCATAAGTACGCTGACAGCCCACGATACAAGGCTTTGGGCAACTCCATTGCATTACCGCAATGGTTCTGGCTGGTTCAGAAGATGCGCCCTTACCTGAAAGAGAAGCCGACACTTGGTAGCTTGTTTGATGGTCTGGGCGGGTTCCCTCTGGTCTGGCAAAGAGCATACAGCGATGGCACCGCACGGTGGGCAAGCGAAATCGAGGAGTTTCCGATGGCTGTAACAAAAAGGAGATTTGGCGAAGAATGATTATCTGTTGTCACAACTGCACATCACGCCACACAGCCTGTCACGACACTTGCGAGAAGTACAAAGCAGAGAAGCAAGACTTCGAGGAACGCAAGGCATTCGTGTATGAGTTGAACCACAGCCAAAGCGTGTACCACCGTGACTACGAGGACAAACACCGGGAACGTGGCAAGAAGCGGTTTCTCGGAAGTGAATTTAGAGGTGAAAGATAAATGGGAGCTTTTATTGCAAGACAGCCTAACGGTTTGCTGTGTCGATTCTCTTCGGTGGTTGATTGCATTACCGATTACAACATGACTGAAGATGAATATATCGAGATGTGCGTTGAAAAGGCACGAAAAGAAGCACGAGATGTTATTGACCATTATATTGAACCGTTTGAAATTATTGACAGGTGCTTCTTCCCGAACAACATGACAACCGAAGAACACAAGAGGATTATGAAGGAAATGGAAAAGCCCGCTGACAAAGCAACTCATATTCCGTGAACTTGGAGGTGAACGAAGATGAATGAGTGGAAAGATATAGTGGAAAATCCACCTCATAAATGGGACGGAGATTCGATGGGGAACATTTTGGTTTGGTATAGAAATTCCGAACACGCAGGTGTTGTGAACATGGCCATAGCGGTTTCATTTCCAGATGATACGCCTTTTTGGATGCCACTTCCTAAACGGCCAAAGGACAACGCATGAACACCGGCAAGCAGTTTGAAGCAGACTTCAAGGCATCCGTCCCACCCGATGCGTGGTGCTACCGCCTGAAAGACAGTGCCGCCACCTACTACGGCGGCAACGAGAACCTGTCCTTTTCCATCGACAACATCTGCGATTTTATTGTGTACCGTCACCCGATGAACCACTTGTTTGAGTTAAAGACCATCGAAACGCCCTCTATCCCTCTTGAAAAGGTGTTCGGCAAGTACGACAAGGCAAAATGCAAGTACCGCAAGGAAAAGCACATCACAGACATGGTGGAAGCGATGGGATACAGCGGTCAGACCGCCCATGTGATAGTCAATTACAGGACGGTCAACCGCACCTTTGCAATCCCTGCCAGCAAGGTTCTGACGTTCCGTTACAACGAGAGCCGCAAGAGCATCCCTTGGCAGTGGGCAGAGCAAGAAGGGATAGAGGTCAAAGCAAAAAGGCTACGTGTCCATTGGCGGTATGACGTGGATGGGCTGCTAAAGAGATTGGAGAAAGAGTATGGCAATGGTATTTAAGTGTGACCGATGCGGAGAGATTTTTGATCGGAAAGAGCCTGACATAAACGGGTGCTACAGCATGGCAAATTCAATTCTGTTCTTGGATTGCACGGTGGAACGCAACCGCTTTGGGCTGGTCGAAGAACCGATTCAGCTTTGCCCGTCCTGCATGAAGCAATTAAATGATTGGCTAACGCCAGAAGAGCAAAAGCCAGATACCGAAAATAAAAACGAATGGAACAGCATGAATGTTCAACCGCAATGTGGTGAAGCCGTCGAAATTAAGTTTGAGAACGGCGACCTTGACATTGCATATCGCAAGTACGCAGACAAGCGTTGGTTTCAAAGTAGTGGAGAATGGGTCGCAAGCAATGCCAAAATCGTTGCATGGCGATACATTTATTGAAAGGAGAACAGAAGTGAGCAAGAAAGTTTCAGACATCCTGCCCCAGACGGAAATCTTGGCACAGTTGGCAGAAGAAGCATCCGAACTGGCACAGGCTGCATTGAAGCTGCGCCGTGCGCTGGACGGTACGAACCCGACACCGAAGAGCGTGAAAGAATGCCGAAAGGCATTTGAGGAAGAATATGCAGATGTTGTGAACTGCATTATTGCTTTGGACTTGGACGATGCAGCCTTTGATCGAATGCGGAAGATGCAACACGAAAAGGAAGTCCGTTGGCTCTCTCGCCTTGAAGCAAAGGAAAACGAAAATGCTGAATGTCATGTTATATGCGGATTGTTTGGAAATATTTACGCTGGAACTTATGCAGTGCCCTGCAAGGATGACTTACAGGTGTGGCAAAGCATGAAGGAGGTAACAAGCGAAGCTATTGAAGCGGTCGTCAATCATTTTATCATTAAAATGGAGCATGACGGTAAGAACAAGATTCAAAAGGCGTGGGAAGTTCGTGGCGGTAAAACGCTAAAAGTCACGTTTGAACTTTCCACCGACAAGGAGTAGTCGGATGAATAAGCGTAGAAACCGTCCATTGTCTGGCAAACAAGCAATATCAGCCAACCTCCGCAAAATCGCACGGCAAAACCAGTTGTACGGCTTTCGCATGGCTCTGGATGGCATCGCAGCAACATGGGGCGCACTGATTCAGAACCTTCGGTGCGATGCAGACCTGACCGATGAACAGGTACAGAAAATCATCCGCATCGGTGACAGGTACTGGGAGATGGTCGGGCGGTTTGCCAAAGAAGATATGACCCCGGATGAGTTTGCGAGTTACATTGTTGCGAAGTCCGGCGAGTGCGAGAAACGGTTAAGGGAGATGTGGACATGAGCGTTAAACCTAAAATGATTCGAGATGAATTTTTTAATGATTGGTATCTCGGATGTCCAATTTGCAAAACAAGAATCGGATTTCCGATGATGAAAAATCCGATGGATTACAGACCAAAGTGCTGTGTTGTGTGCAAAGCGGAATTTGATTGGTCTGGAGCAGAGAAGAAAGGCTTGAAATAAGGGAGATGTGGAGCTAATGGCAATGTTGTCGGTAGAGGACATTTTGGAGGTTACTTCAAGAAATCCGAAGTTTTGTCGCATTAAAAGAGCCACGTTCACTTGCGACTTCTGCACCACTAGCGTCGATGTGTGCGATGAACGTATTGCAACTACTCTAGCGGATAGCGGAAAAACTCCTAGTTGCCCGATTTGCGGAAAGAAAACCATATGCAGTCTATATGAGTTTCAATCGCACGAAAATCCAAACATCATAGAAGATGTTAGATGGAGGTAACAATGGATAAGGAGCAGCTTGCTATCGCACGGTTGCAGGACGCTGCAAGGCTGTCTGAGCATCGGTACAAGAAGCCGTTGATGGTCACATACTCTGGCGGCAAGGATTCACAGGTGCTTGTGGCACTGGCTGAACGTGCCGGAATCAACTTTGAGGTTGTCAACAGCCACACTACCGCAGATGCGCCAGAGACGGTCTATTTCATCCGTGAACAGTTCAAGGCAATGGAAGAACGCGGAATCAAATGCTCTATTGTCATGCCGCGATACAAGGACAAGCCTGTGTCCATGTGGACGTTGATTCCTCAAAAGCTGATGCCGCCTACAAGACTTGTGCGTTACTGCTGTGCTGTTCTCAAGGAAAACACTGGTCGTGACAGATTTATTGCAACAGGCGTTAGGTGGGCTGAATCAACAAACCGCAAGAAGAATCGCGGGACGATGGAATTTAGCCATCGTGACAAGGAAAAGCGCATTATTCTTACGAGCGACAATGACGAGAGACGGCAGTTGTTTGAGACGTGTAACCTCAAAGGCAAGATGACCGTCAATCCAATTGTGGACTGGTCAGACGATGATGTATGGGATTATACGCACAGTGAACACTTGCCTGTCAATCCATTGTACTGCGAAGGACAGAAACGTGTTGGCTGCATCGGCTGTCCTATGGCTGGTAGGGGGGGGAAGACAGCGTGAGTTCATGCGCTGGCCTGCCTACGAGAAAATGTACATCTCGGCGTTCGGGAGAATGCTTGATGTCCGCAAAGCCAAAGGCTTGCCGTGTGACTGGCAGACCGGCATGGACGTGTTCCGCTGGTGGATGGAAGATGACAACATCAGCGGTCAGTTGAGCATGGACGATTTGATGGAGGATAACAATGTTTGAGTTCGTAACCCGCTGGCTGGTCTGCCTAGTCCTGCTGGCGGTAGTAGTTCAGTCCGAGCGGACAATCAAAGACACGGCAGACAACCTGTTTGAGGAACGGCAGGCAATGCTCGTCTGGCTGTTCATCAATGTGTGTTTGGCTGTTTGTACGGCAGTTGTGATGGGGTGGAAATGATGAAAATTTGCGATATTGAGAGAAAAGAAGCCAATTTTGGGAGTTTGGAACGTGGAGATGTGTTTGAAATAAGCGGCGAAATTTTTATGAAAGCCAGCGTGGAACTTTCGACAAGCGAGTTGTCTGGCGGCATCAACTTGAAAAACGGCGATTTTTTGCAGATAGATGAGTATTTTCCTGTCAAGATGGTAAACGCTCATCTTCAGTTGGAGGGCTAAGAAAAATCATGGACAACGAACTTTACTGCCCGATGAAGATGACCAGCAATCCGCTTGGTCGGTGCGTATGCGAGAAAGAGAAGTGCGCTTGGTGGCGGCCAATAGATGATTGCTGTTCGATTGCGTTGGTTGCATCTAAGCTATCCTGTATTGAAGTCTATATGGGATTAAAGGAGTAATGACATGAATTGCAAATTTTGCATGATTGATGCAGAAACGGTTGAAATCTATTTACCAAAGAAAGTATTTGATGGGGCAAAGAGCGTCGTGCTTACAAAAGAAAACTCAAATATAAGCAAGTGCTTTCCAAGAGATGTTTTTCATGGAGATTGTTGGATAAACGCAAACGATAATGATCCGAATGTTGATGGGATGTACCTTATTTATTATCACTGGCTCGACAAGGACACGAGCCGTTGGTATTATCTTTTTGGCGTTGGTGTTTTTAAGAATGGAAACTGGAAATCAAATGAAGAAAGAGACATTATTTGCTGGATGCCACTTCCAGAACCGCCAAAGGAGGTCTGATACATGGCAATCAATAAGAAAATCCGTGAAGTTGTGTATCAGAAATATAATGGACACTGTGCGTATTGTGGCAGGGAAATTTCTTATAAAGATATGCAGGTAGACCACTTCAAACCGTTAAGGACACTGGAACCGGATAACAAAGATGCAAACGATATTTCAAATTTGATGCCAGCTTGTCGAATGTGCAATCACTATAAACGTGCAAATTCCTTAGAGGTATTCCGAAAATACATTTATGAAATTCCAAGCAAGTTGAGAAATGATTACATTTATAAAATTGGAGTGGCATACGGAAATGTGATTGAAAACGAAAAACCAATTGAATTTCTTTTTGAAAAAGTAGAAAAGGAGTAAAGCGAGGTGAAAAGTCTTGGCAACACCCCCGAAGCGTGGTCGCGGCAGACCTCCGCTGACCGAAGCTGAAAAGAAAAAACGTGAGAAACGGGCGCAAAAGGCAAAAGAAGAAGCTGCTGCGAAGCGTGAGAAAGAGCGAGAGAAGAAGAAACAACAGATGCTTAATAAGCGGAAATCTATCCGCTCACAGGTGAGTAAAAAGGTGAAAGAACAACAGGAGTTGGCTATCGAAAAGTCAAAGATGATGAACACGGGCGATTTACAGTCGAGAATCGGCGATGAAGAGGACAAAAAGGTTATCGGTATGATTGCAGCCAAGTACTTTGGCGACCTTCCGAGCGTGGACATGAACAACCCGATTGAAGTGCAGCAACGCCTTGACTTCTTCTTTGACGCTTGCATCGAAGCTAGAATCTCCCCTGTAGTGGAATGGATTGCACTGGTGCTGGGCATTGAATGGGTGAGCCTGAAACAGATCATGGCAGGCAAACGCCGTGACGACAGCTTGCAGCAGAAGTACATCCTGAAGCTGATTCTGCAAATGCAGTCCATGTGGGCATACAACGGTATGTATGGTCAGGAGAACCCGGCAGAGTGGATTTTCCGAGCCAAGAACTACTTTTGTATGCGTGACAACGTGGAAGTCACCGTTGCACCGCCTGAACAGCCGTTGGGTGATGCTCAGAGCGCAGAACAGTTGGCTCAGAAGTACCAGACGGCTTTGCCGAAAGGAATTGACGTGGAGTACAGAGAGGTGGGGGAGGACGAATGAAATGAGAACAAACGGACAACTTTGCAAATGTGACAGATGCGGAATGACGCATTTCGTAAAACTTTTGAAAACTGGCGATATGGACGGCGGATTTAGTCACTGGGAAAAATTCGAAGAAGCAGCCGGATGGGGAAATGTTGACGGAATGCTTGTTTGTCCTTACTGCTACAACCAATATAAGTATTTACTCCGCCAGTATAAATCACAAAAAATCACGCATTTTTCTTTTGAGTGTTGCGGAAATTGCAATGAATGTCAGAAGGAAAATTGCGTAAACAGGTTGGATGGGGAGGATGACTAATGCAAACTGACAGAGGAATCTACCACAAGCGAGTATGTGACCGCTGCGGAGCGGTTCTTGGCGGCAGGATGATGAACCCTGACGAATACTTCAAGGACTGGGCGTGGCGCAGGGACACAGGCGACCTGTGCCCGGAGTGCTATGCAGAGTATAAGCGAGTGATCGGAAGGTTCAACAGGGGAAAGAGAGAGCAAAGAAGATGAAAAAGTGCGCTCTTTACAGATGCAAACAGTGCTTTGCAACCATGACGGACGAAGGCGATGTCAGAATCGACAAAGACATTGTTGATTGGATGTTTGAAAACGAAATGGAAGAAAGCAAGATTGGGTTTATCGCAAAATTCAAAATAAGCGATAAAGTCCTCATTCATCGTTGTTCCAACAACACTGTTGGTTTATGCGAGTTCATCGGATGGAAGGAGATAGAGGAATGAACTTCTACTGCACAACCGAGAATTGCTCTTGCATGGGCATCAAGCAATTCTCAGCTGGCAAGGCTATCCGATGCACAGCAGAATCCTGCGAGAACAAATCTGAGCCGTCCTGCGGCTCTTGCAAATGGTACGCAGAGCCGGAGGGCGTGTGCGTAAACGACCAGTCAGAACACGTTGCAGACTTCGTGTGGGATGAACGTGGTTGCAAGGAATGGGAGAAAAAAGATGACGACAGGAGAGAAAATCAGGAAGCGCAGACATGAACTTGGCATCACGCAGAAAGAGCTTGCCAATAAAATCAACGTCCGCTATCAAACACTTCAGTTTTGGGAAACAGGAAAGAGAAAGCCCAAAATCGACAATGTTAAGAAAATAGCTGATGCGCTTGAAATGGATTTTGTGGAGCTGTGCGGGGTTTCAAATAGCATGGTAGACCCCACCAATGATGGCTTCGGGGCAGTCTGCAACTGCGCTGCACGCTATTGCTTAGGCAGACGGTCGTATATGCCTAGCCTTATTTGCGAATACATCATCCCGCTTCTGCCGGAACTGACGGATAAGACGCTTGATTGCTTTGAACGTGGCATTGCAGAGCGCAAGCGGACAGGATTTGACTTTGGCGATTCCTGCGATTGTGAGACGTGGGATGCGTTCTACAAGGCGGTTTGCAAGGAGATTGAAGGGAGAGAACATGGAAGTCAGACCGATTGACGCTAATGCACTGCGTCTGAACATCGAGATATGGATTCAGGAATATACCAATGGAACGGTAGGAAACTTGTCGTTAGACGATGTGCTTGATTACATCGACACAGCGCCGACTATCGAGGTAAAGGACAATGGCTAACACGCTTTGGCATCCAGCAAGCGAACAGCCACGAGAGCGGACGCAGCCTTTGTTGCTTGCGACTAAGACAACGTGGCGTGATAAAGATGGAAAAATGTTGCAAGGATTCTCGCCGACAGCGTACTTTCTAGGCTGTTACGCAGATGGTCAGTTCTGGGATGAGATAGGCGAGAGACTGCCGAAAGATGTGACAGTGATGCATTGGATGGCATTTCCTATGGTATGAGGTGATAAAAAATGGACAAGTATGTATGGCATTCTGTGCGAGATGAACTTCCGCCGACAGACGCTCCAATGCTGCTTCTCATGGTAAAACACATTTACCAAAACAAAAATGACTATGAGCGATACATGAGACTTGGCTTCTATGCACCAGCATTCGGCAAAAAGGCGTGGAGAGACGAGTTTAACGACCCACTGGAACACAGCGATTGGTACACCGTAACACACTGGACTTATGCGCCAGAAGCACCAGAGGAGGACTGAATATGAATGGATTTGAAGCACTCACAGAAGCAATGAATCGATGTGCTGCATCGATTGAACAGCTTGCAAAAGCCATCAAACAGTCCGAAACACAGTACGGTTACATCAAGCGGAAGAACAATCGCCCCACATACCGCAAAGGCGAAAGGCTGCATGATGGTTACAAGCGAATCACGAGAACGAGAGAGGGGTTTAGAAAATGAAAGAAATCAAGAGATGCCCATTCTGCGGCAAGAACGCAGTTTACATTGGCGTGTGCGATGATGAAGGAAACTTTCATGGCCGTTTAGGATGCGAGTACGAACAAGACCCGTGGAGCGGGCTTTCTTATGACTTGCATCACGAAGGATGGGGAAAATGTATCTTTTGCACAGACGGCGACAATCAAAGCATGGGTGGCGCACTGTTTGACACGGCAGAGGATGCTATCGAAGCATGGAACAGCCGCTACAAAGAGGACTGAGTATGGAGCAGGAACACAAGCCGAGAACATCAATGATTCTTCTGTTGGAACACGTTCATGCGATGGACGAATTGACAGACGAGGAATTTGGACAATTCATTCGTGCCTATGCTGATTACGTTGAAAACGGAATCGAGCCGGGCTTTCCAGACCGCTCTATGCGGATGATGTGGAAAACAATCAAGTCATTCGATGAAGCAAACCAGCACAAATACAGTTTGACGGTTGAAGCACGGCGAGAAGCGGGGCGAAAAGGTGCAGAAAAACGCTGGAATCAGGATGGCAAAACTATGGATGCCAATAGCAAAAATAGCAAATGCCATAATGCTAATGGCAAAAATAGCTTATATAAATCTGATTCTGTATCTGATAAAAAAGAAAATATAGAAAAGAAAAATGGCGATGCCATAAAACGCTTCAAAGCCCCGACTATCGAGCAAGCCAAAGCTTATTTTGCTGAAAAAGGCTACACGGAGCTGGAAGCAGAGCGGTTTGCTGACCATTTCACGGCAAATGGCTGGAAGGTCGGCAAATCGCCTATGAAAGACTGGAAAGCTGCTGCACGGAACTGGATGCGTAACGTGAAGGACTGGAACGGTGGCTATCAGCAGACATTGGCTGAATTGCCTGACGAGGGAGACTTTCTGCGGTGAATATTGAAAATCAGACCCAATACATCCTGCTGGGAGCAGTCCTCACGTTCTCGGAGTATGCCGATGTGCTGCAAGACCTTGAAATTGACGACTTTTGCCCTGAACTGCATGATACTTTCGCTGCCATTCGTGGCTATTGGGAACACAACGACAAATGGAACCCGGTAGAAGTCATGGGGCAGTACGATGACAAGTGCAAAAAGACTATGGGCGAATGTCTGGATGCCTTTGGTGCAGAGTTCATCCGCAACGTCACCCACGACATGATGCAGGGATGGGCTAGAATCGTCAAAGAACAGGCAGCACTAGCCAGAGCCAGAGGACTTGCGTTCCAGATTGTTGATGGCTCAACCAGATACGCAGACCTGACAAGAATCTATGAGAAACTAGGCGAGGCAATCAATCTGCACAGCGAGAGAAGCGATTTCATCCCGATGTGTGATGGCATAGATAACTACATCCGCAAGCTGGATGATAAGCCGGAGTATATCAGCACAGGGCTTAGAGTACTGGACAACAACTTGCACCTTGTGCCGGGCAACTTCGTTGTGATCGGCGGCAGACCGTCTGCCGGTAAGACCGCATTGTCTCTGCAATTAGCCTGTGAAATAGCCAAGAGCGGACGCAAGGTAGCGTATTTCAGCCTAGAGACCGACCCGGATACGCTCTATGCTCGTATCATCGCAAACCAGCTAGGAGTACCGCTGCACACGGTAAAAAACAAGACCGTCAGAATTAACGAACTTGACCGACTGGCAGACATCAAGAAATATCCGCTGTTTGTCCGCTCTGCTGCTGGTAAAAGCGTTGGATGGATTAGAACACAGTCCATCAGGATGCAAGCCAAAGTGGTGTTCATCGACTATTTGCAGCTTATCCACCAAGCCGGAGCGAAAGACCGATACAGTGCCGTCACAGAAATCAGCATGGCACTGCATGAGTTCGCTCAGTCCACAGGAACGCTAGTGATAGCCCTTGCGCAGCTTAATCGAGAGACGGCAAGGGCAGGAATCCCACCGACTGCTGCAGACCTGCGAGAGAGCGGACAGATCGAGCAGGACGCAGATGCAATCATCCTGCTGGCACAGAACGTGACCACAAAAAAGCGACCGGAGCAGCATTATCACTTTGCGCTTGAGAAGAACAAAGAGGGCAACGTAGGGTCACTAGACATTACATTCCAGATGGAAACACAACAGTTCAAAGAATGCGTGTGGATGTAACGAAAGGAGAACGACTATGAAAAAGATTTTGACCGTATGTGTATTCGCTCTGGCTGGCATTATGCTGATGACTGGATGCAACAAGCAGGTGGTAGACCTGACATACAGCTACTCGTGGGCACAGCTGAAAATGCCTGATGGAACGATTGTCGAGGGCAAGCTGAATAGTTGGGACGATTACGAAGGCGACCAGCTGCAAGTGAAGATTGACGGTGTGACCTATCTGGTTCATTCGTCCAACGTGGTCTTGAGACATTGAAGGCGAATACGGAATCTAAGTGCAGGGGCTGTCAGCAATGGCAGCTTTTTGCATATACGCATACAGAAGCCCTACAAACGCTTTTTGATGCAAGACGACAAACTTATCGACTAAACATAGAAAACGGCTCTGGCACGGCTCTACGGGGCTGTGATCGCATTGTAGAGGTCTGCGACTATTGCAGGAGGAGAAAATGGAATACATGAAAGCCGATACGAAGGTCAATGGGTACATGGTCTACCCCCTATTCCTCTCGACTATTGACGTTAGCCCAACAGAGAAGATTGTTTACGTTTACCTGTTCAATCGTGCAAGGTCATCACAGAGAGCCAGCAAGAGCGGAAAGTTTACCGACCAATTAGGGCGAGTGTACATTGTGTATCCAATCAAAGACCTTGCCGTTGATACTGGATTTACGGAACGATGGGTCAAGAAATCCCTGAAAGAGCTGGAAGAAGTAAGATTGATCGAGCGCAAGCGTGAAGGTAAGAACAAGCCCGATAAGATATACGTCAAAGTGCCGGAAGAATCGTCTGAAAGCGAAAAGGGAGGTGAACAATCATTCACCTCTGAGGGGAACGATACTTCACCTGTGAGGGGAACAATCGTTCACCTCCTTAATATAGAAGAAAAGAAAAGAAAAAAAGTTATTAAGAAAGCGGGCGACCCGCCCGCAGGTAACGCCGCTGCGCCGGACTTTGAGGATGTCAGCGAGTATTTCTTGGATGCTGGATGTGAGAACAGGCTTGCCAGCAGGTTTATGAACTACTATGAGGGAACTGGTTGGATGACCAAGACCGGGAAGCCTATCACCAACTGGAAGGCTTTTGCTGATATGTGGATTGACAAGGAACAGGAGAAGCAGCAGTACAGTGAACCAAAGTTCAATCGCCTGTAAAGGTTCTTTCCCCCTACAACCCTCTATCTCCAAAAGCTATACCGTTAGCCAGCAGAGCAAACCGTAGGTGAGAACTGGCGTTAGGTTCGGGCTGGTGGATGGTTTACGACTATTTCACATGGAGAATTGACTTCATTTTGTAGTCGGTTGAGCATGTAGAAATGTTGCATAGCTGTATGGGGAGTTGATTACAGATTGAAAGCAACTGACCAGCAGGAGCAGTCTGCTTTACTGGTTAAAAATATTGAGGTATTTAGCTTGCGACTATTCCTAGTACAATGCTATGGATTGATTGAAATACCATAGTGTGATACTGGGAATTAAATCGAGCAGGAACAGACCGAATTGGATGATACGACTATTCCAGCAGAATAATAGTTAAAAAGATTGAGCAATTGCCTACGACTATTATAATAAGTATGATTGTTAAAGATTTTGAAGTAATGTGATGTGGATTAAAATTGACAGGTGTCTTGACAGCTATTGATTTTGGGGTGGTCGGATGACTTAGCGACTATCGCACCTCTCTTTCTTTAAAAGGCGAACGACTATTTCACGTAAAATACAAGACTATTTAACGATGGTTCGCAAGAAAACGCTACGACTATTGCTCTGCGACTATCAGCGGACAGTTCGTTACTATACTATATATAGGACTTTCAAGCAGTGGCCGTCTGACGACTTTACGACTATTTATCGGGAGAAACTACGACTATTGGTTACGACTATTCCAGAAGCTGTTACGACTATTCCAGCCGGAACGCTACGACTATTGCTGACCTCTATTGGCTATCGGGCGAAAGCCCAAAAAGAGATACGGCGGTAGCCGTCAATGGTTTCGCGCCGCCCGCCGCGCCGTTGCTGCTGAACTGCCCCGCCGGGTGGAGGGCGTCAGGCTGACCCGGTGCCAGATCGCAAGCCGCCGGGCGTGGAAAGCATCGAGACGCCGCCGAGCTTGCATAATTTACGATCTGCTGCACTGTCTGGCATGGATCCATAGCAGGGGGCGCAGCGGTGCGCCATTATATACCTTATTATAATAGAACGGCTGCGCTGCCCTGTACAGCGTCCGGCGTGGCGGTGGTATCTGGTATGCGCTGGAGGCGCTGCGGCGCTGTGATACGCTCCAGCGTGGCGCAGATAGCATTATAGCCGCTTGTGTCGGTCTGGTATCTGTGGCGGTAGAATGGGGCAAATCGCAGGAAAAGCCACTGCAAAGTTCTGTGCGCTGTTTTGTGGCGTGGGCGGTATAACTGCATTAACGGCACAAAATGCGCCGCAAACGCTTGTATGGGGCTGTATTGCAGCAGGGCAAAATAAAAGCCCTGCACCGGGTCAAAGTGCAAGGCAAAAGAAAAGCCCCGCCAACGTGGGCGGGGGTGGAGACCTCATTAGTGCCATTCAATCATGCGTTTCGTGCGCTTTAATCCTGTCAGCGTATAATCTCCGCTGACATTATCCCACACACGGGAGCGGGTGTTATATGCGTACGGGTAAAGAGTTGTCTGGTTTGGGCTGTCCCAATTTACTGCGTGATGCACTTTTCCGGTTTCGTCGTCAACGTAAATGCTCAGGCCGTTAATTTCGTGCTCAGTGTAAGTTTTCATGGTAACACTTCTCTTTCTGGGCCTTTACTGCCCCTTTTGCTATAGTATATCATACTGCAAGCCCCATTAACAGGACTTGCAGAAAGTTTTTTGCCCTTTTGGGCTGGGGCGGGGTTGCTTTACGGTGCAGCCCCGCTAAAATGTCCGGGCAGTCTTACTTTGAAGCCTTAAAAAGTGCGCTGAAAAACCAGAAGAAAAACAGGATGAAAGAAAATATCATTTTGTGTTCGCCTCCGCCCAAACTTTAAAGCCGTTGTGACCGCCGTGTGCGTTGATGTCCTTGCACATATCTTGTACGGCCTTTTCGGTCATTTTCTCGCTATAATCACCGTTGGCGATGCTGGTTAGCTCCTCTGCTATCCATTTATGCCCATAAAAACCGCCATTAGCAGCGGTGAACCCGATACCGTAAAAAATCGTATACATTTATTTAGCCCCCTTATACCACGCTAAATCGTTTGTAACTGGTCTTGCTGCTGCACTCTGCGTATATATCCGGGTGCAGAGTCTTCAAAAGCTTGCTATCCAGTCGGACGCTTTGCACATCCTTATACATCACCTTGCAAGCGCCTGCTACAACCTCCGGCGCTCCCTGCATCATGGTAATAATCTCATCTCGCAGGCTGTCCCGGAGCTGCTCCAGCTCCTCCGCCATGCGCTTATACTCTCGATACTCGTTAACTTTGCGCTCTAAGTCTGTCATTTTTTAACCTCCCTTATATTATCGCTCTGCCCGATCGTTGAGCCAGACCAGGCAGAGAAAAAAGCCGGATGCTATGCCGCCCACATACCAGAGGGCATAAATCTGAGAAGCGTCAAGCATTATACTCTACCTCCTCTTTATAGTAGCTTTCAAGGTTGACCGCCACAGTATAGCGGCATTGGACGTTAAATAGGCGGCTCCATTGGCTGTCGCTGCCAAACTCTTTATTGTACAGCTTTGCTCCCTCAGTAGCTACGCTATACCAGAGGTCAACGGCCTTGTCTGCGTCATAGGTTCCGCGCTGGTACTTTTTGCGCAAGCTGTTAATAGCGGGGGTTATCATCTGGCAATACAGGCCGCCGTTGTTGGTGGTGTACAGTTCAAGCTCTCTGCTCTCGTCTGTCTCGTGGTAGGTCATGCTAGAGGTTCTTTTCATGGTTTTTGTCCTCCTGTTTTGTGGCGGTGTAACACGTTCTTGTGTTGTCTATATAGTAACACATTCTTGTGTTTGTGTCAATGATTTTGCACACATTCTTGTGTTGAAAATCGTTCATGTTTGAGTGTGTCCAAATCTGCACAGTTTCGGACATGCCGCGTAGACACTCCAGCACCCGCCGCCGGTACGATCTACACGGCGCGGCCTGTCTGGTATCGAGTGCAGACCGGTGCAGCGTGTCCAGCGTCCGGGCGTGTCGTGGCATGGTCTGCCCTGGTACTTGCCTAGCCCTGGTTCTGGCGCGGCCTTGCGCTGCTGCCTGCCGTGTGCAGTCGTTCCGGGTGCGCTGGAGGTGGTAGGAGCGCACCCGGCGGGGTATACAGCCACCGCCCAGCCCCGCCCGGTCGGTCGCCCAACCACCGAAAAAATAAAAAAGACCACCCCCACCTTCACAAATCAAAACCCATCCGATTGTGCAAGTCTCCAAATTTTCCGAAAAATACAAAAAGGCCCCTCTCCCGGTCTAAACTGTGTTATACTTGACCGTAAGAAAGGGGCATTGTAAAATGGCAAAACTCGTAAAGTGCAAACACTGCGGCGCAAGGATAGCGGCTACCGCTAAAACCTGTCCGCAGTGCGGTGGAGAGAACACGCCACCGAAGCCAGCCTATAAACGGTTGTGGTTCAAAATCCTTATCGCCTTGATTGTTATATCTTTCATTCAAGACCTTGTGAATCCTCGTGACAAAACGAATGTTGTTGCTAGTTCTGAAAGCGAGAAGCGAACATCTTCTGTTACATCATCCGTAAAGACAGAATCAGAAAGCGTATCTTCCATTTCTTCTGAACCGGTTCAAGAGGACAATTCTTTTATGCTGGTTGACGGAGTGCTTGGAGAATATGGCGAAGAAGTCACTATCCCAAGTCAGACCTATGGGCAATACACTTATACGCGCTATCTGATTCCTGCTGGTGAATACACGGTAGAAAATAAGGGCGTCGATAAGATGGCAACAGTTTTTGTTGTGAACAATAATAACTCCGATGATGTGAAGTCTGTTCTTCGGTTTTCTAAAACAGGTGAAAAGCAAAGAGTGACCGTAGGCGATGGCTACAATATTCAACTATCGCTCGAAACGCAAGTTTTGTTCATTCCTGTTGAATGAGAGGTGGAATCTAAAATGTTTGCATTATTAGTGTTAGGCTCTTTTCTTGCACTGATTGTTTGCACAGTCATGTGTCTTGTAAATCTTATCCGCAAAAAGAAAAATAATAAGCCGCTTATCGGTCTTGGCGTTGCATTTGCAGTACTTGTTGTCAGTTTTATTGCAACTCCGACATCATCCTCTAGCAGTTCGTCAAATGCTTCGAGCGTAGCGAGTAAAGCCGAAAGCAAAGCAGTTTCTACGGCTTCTTCTGTTGAAACAAAGCAGAGTGATGAAGTGTCTATTTCTGAACAGGTTCTTGTTGAGCAGGACGGAATCAAAATCACAGCTAAGAGCTATACTCCTGACGCAGCAGATACTAGTGGTATTGTCTGGCTTGCAAATGGCGTTATTCCGGGCGCAGATGGTCTTAACTTGCTGATTGAGAACGATTCGGACAAAAATATTCAGGTCTATTGCAACGGTCTGGCTGTCAACGACTTTATGATTGACACTACTTTTATGCCGGATGTATCTATTAGCAAGAAAGCAAATGAAACGCTCTATATTCCGCACTCCGGCCTTGCTGACTCTGGCATTTATGAAACACAGAAGATTGAAGTGTGGTTTACCGTTTACGACAAGGACGCTCAAAAGGCTTTGTTTAACGCAGATGATGTAACGATTGAAACATCTGCTGCAAATAACGAACCTACACCAGACCCGGATTTCAGCGAACCTGTTTACAGTGAAAACGGTATTACAATAACTGGAACGCCGATTCAAGAATCCATGCCGCTTGGCACAAACATTGTGACCATGCTGATTAAGAATGATAGCGGGAAAGACGTTCAAGCATATTGCGATACAATCTCCGCTAATGGTTATATGGTCAATCCGTGGGTTTTGAGCAAAAAGATTTATAGCGGAAAGAAAGCGGTTTGCACTATTGGCGCACAAGACGAAGAACTGGCAAAAAATAGTATCGACAATGTGAATGACATTGAATGCACGGTTAAGCTACTAGACCCGGATACTTTAATGCCACGTTGGACAGCAAGCAACATCGAATTTAAGAAATAACACAAAAAGCCAGCGGCTAGATGTTCTCTAACCACTGGCTTTTCTTATTGGCTGTTATCCGTTTCTACGGATGCTTGCATAGAGCAGACGGAATGTCTCACGGCCTTTCGGCGTTACTCTGGTCTGCACGCCACCATGCTTGTTCTTCTGGTTGCAGTATTCCTTGACCGCAAACAAGCCGTCACCCTTGCCCGCTTTCGGCAAAATGCCCTTGCTCTTGTCACGGTAGATGTAACCGTCAGAAATCAGCATCTTGATGAACAGACGTTCGGGAATACGCAATTCCTTTGCGGTAGAGCGGAAGTTGGTAGACACATTCCACGCCACAAGGTCATCGAAGTAGTCAGCTTTGGGCTGCATCTCCTCGTTCTTCTCACAGAGCTGCTTGTTCTGAATCTGTAAGGCTGCACTCTTTTCTTTCTCGGCCTTCATGTTCTGAATCAGCCCGATCACGAAGTCCGGGTTGGCAATAGCCGTCTCTAACAGGTTGTCTGTCATGTACATCCCATGCTTGCGGATGGACGGCAAGACCTCGTGAGTGACCCAGCGCTTGAACCGCTGTGCGCTTTCCAGCTTGCTACTGAAAATCAGACTGTACAAGCCGGATTCGTTGATGATGATAATAGGCTGCTTGCCACCGGGGGTGTCCATTTCGTTCACCCCTCTGTCCTGTTCGTCAACGTGGTCGCGGATGGCTTTCTGCGGGTTGTTGTAACCCAAAGCCACTGCAATGTCCTTGCCAACAAACCAAGGGTCATCGTCAATAAGCATGACGCGGATTTCGCCAAACTCGGCGTTGTTGAAGATTTTGATGTTCTCAGACAAAGAAAGTTGCATTAAAAAGCTCCTTTTCACTTGTGAGAGAAGCGATTTTCTGCTATAATAACGGCGAGAGAATGCTTCTCTCAGGGTTTACATGATACGTTCGCTGCTGTCGCCAAACTTTAGCGAGCGTATCATTTTTCGTTTTCATCGGGCAGCGGATGGTTTTGCAGATACTCGGCAGCAGCCCTACGCATGAACTGACTGCGACTAATATCCAGTGTCAGGCAGTAGTTGTCTACCTTTTCCAGAGTTGCCGTGTCCATGTTGACGTTAGCTTGCTTACCATTGCGGTGCTTGGTTAAAGTCATGTTCGTTCACCTCCTTTCCGTGTGATAATAGTATACCACTTTTCTTTGTAAAGTAAATGATTTTTGACGATTCTATATTGTAATTTATAATACACAAGAATTATCGGTAAATCATTTCTTTGCCGTTTGCCCCGCTTCGTACCCTGCCCGGTAGTTCAGTTCGGACAGCTTACCCAGCGCTTCTGCGTACTCCCTGTCCTCGCTGGTCGGCTCCTTGCCGTGGGCGAGGGTTTTCAGAAATTCTTCGGTTGTCGTGGGAAAGTTCATGTTTTTTGCTCCTTTCTATTGCAGAAGTTGTTTGCTTCTGCTATAATAATTGACAGAAACCGAGACTGCGCCCTTGGTTGCGCAGCTTCTGTTTTGTGGTGGAATAGGTCGTCAGTGCTACTTTGGTCGGTATGCTGACGGCCTATTTTTTATGCCACAAAGGATAAATCTACCGTTGTTGGTTGATTCATCATGTGTTCTGCTGTCTTAGATTATAGACGCTTGGTATATAGTTGTCAACAGCCCAATTTGTATAATTCAGTCACACATCTGTGACATTTTACGCATTCTAACGTAAATTTACGTTATTTGATAGTACTTCCGTAAACGGATTAGTTTACCCTAGTGATAGTAACTCAAAAGATATTTTTCGATAATTCGTAAGGCTACTATTCAAGTATACAGTTTGTAAAGCAACGAAAAAGTTTACAGCCGTTTTACCACCCTATTGATAGTAAAAATTTCGCAAAAAACACAAGAAGATGTTGACAATGACACGAGAATGTGTTATCATTGGGTCGAAAGAGAGGTTGGATAAAAAATGGCAGAGAAGAAAAAGGGCGGTGCAACCAAAAATAAAGTCAATTCTGGAGACATTCTTCGTTCCGTTATGAAAATCAGAGGATATACTTCTGCATCTCTTGCAAGGCAAATGGAATATGAAGTTTCTTCTTATGTGACAAACCGTGTTAATGCGGATGATTTGAAGTTGTCCACAATGGCAATGCTTTTAGAGGAAATGAATTACCAAATCGTGATTCAGCCTATTGGTGCTGATGTTGCATCGGATGAATTTGTTCTTAAAGTTCTTGAAAGAGATGGTGAATCTAAATGATTTACGGTTATGCTCGTGTCAGTTCCGCTGGTCAGGCGATTGACGGCAACAGCCTTGAAGCTCAGTCGGAACTTCTGAAAGCCAATGGTGCACAGAAAATCTTTTCGGATGTTTATACCGGCTCGAAGCTGCATCGACCTGAACTGGACAAGCTGATGGATGAAATCCAGCCGGGAGACACGCTGATTGTGGCAAAACTTGACCGTATTGCTCGTTCTGTGAAGGGCGGCATTGAGATTATTGACAGCCTTCTTGCGAAAGACGTGTCCGTGAACATTCTGAATATGGGTCTGATGAACAACACATCGACCGGGAAACTGATTCGCAACGTCATGCTTGCCTTTGCAGAGTTTGAGCGCGACATGATTGTTGAGCGTACCAAAGAAGGTAAGAATATTGCTAGCCAGCGCCCCGATTACAAGGAAGGCCGTAAGCCCACTGAGTATGACCGCAACCTCTTTGACGTTCTGCACGAACAGGTGGAGAAGCGCATTCTCACGGTCGCAGATGCAGCCCGCCAGCTTGGCGTGACCCGCCAGACATGGTATCGGATTGCTGAACAGAATAGGTGAAAGGAGCAAGAGCCTATGGATAAGTGGAACAACAGAAACTCGTATGATTGGCTTGCAGGAGCGGTCGTTGGACTGCTTACCGGGTTCTTCATCGTAGTTGTGGTTGCGAGGTGCGTTCTGTGATACTTAGTGACAACATGAAGCATTTGATCGACACGCTGAACACCTATGAGCCAGACCTTCCGAATGGATTCTATTCTGTAAAAGCCCTGCAAGACAAACTGGACTTTACGGCACAGTTCGTCCTTGAATCGCTTGCCAACGATGGTCTGATACGTTGGGGCGACACGCAGCACACAGCATTCTGGCTGTTGGAACGTGCAAGGAACTATAAGAAAATTCATAGGCTGGAAAAGATTGAACAGTGGAAAGAACGTGGGATAGGATTTGCTTGCGGAGTCCTGACCAGCGTTGTTGCAGGGCTGATTAGCATTGTGTTAGCTGGCGTTTTCAGTTGACGTTGTTCGCAACCTAGAATAAAACCGAATAAGAAAGGAGAACAAGTTGAAAACGATTGACGGAAAATATGCGTCCGCAAAGGTTTTTACGGACAATATTGAAGATAAGGCATCCGAGCAGATTCTAACGCTCTGCAATCAGAGCTTTGTTGACGGATGCAAAATTCGCATTATGCCAGATGTTCATGCTGGTTCCGGGTGCGTAATTGGGTTTACGGCAAACTTGGGCAAGAAAGTCATTCCGAATATTGTGGGCGTGGACATTGGTTGCGGAATGCTTGTCGCTGAACTTGGAATTGAACACATCGACCCGAAAAAGTTAGATAAAGTAATCAGAGAACGTGTACCGGCTGGAATGAATGTTCACGAATTGCAGAAAATGTCGGATTCTTTCCTTAGCCAGCTTGATTGCAAAGATAGCCTACATAATGTTGACTGGATTCTTCGCAGCATGGGTACTTTGGGTGGCGGCAATCATTTTATCGAGCTGGACGAAGATGAAGAAAAAAACCAGTACCTTGTTATCCATACTGGAAGCAGAAACCTCGGAAAGCAGGTTGCCGAGTACCATCAAAGCGTAGCAATTTCAAATCTTAAAGGAAAGAACAAAAGAAAAGACGCTACGGAACGTCTGATTGCAGAACTGAAAGCGCAGGGTCGTGAACAGGAAATCTCGCAAAAAATCAAAGAGCTGGATATTCAGTTCCCTGATATTCCGAATGAGCTTTGCTATCTTGAAGGCGAAGAACGTGATTCTTACCTTAATGATATGCGGATTTGTCAGGCTTTTGCAAGGATGAATAGAGCAAGAATCATGCATACCATTTTAGACGGCGTTGGGATCAATTCCATGCTGACCCATGCGTCCTTCTTTGAAACCGTTCATAACTATATTGATGAATCGGATGATATTATCCGAAAAGGCTCTGTATCCGCTAGAAAAGGAGAAAAGCTGATTATTCCTCTTAATATGAGAGACGGAAGTCTTATCTGCGTTGGTAAGGGCAATCCTGATTGGAATTTCTCTGCTCCACATGGTGCTGGCAGACTATATAGCAGAACAGCGGCTAAAAAAGCATTCAGCATTGAGGAATACCAAAAGCAGATGAACGGAATTTATACTACGTCAGCCGATGAATCCACGTTGGATGAATGCCCGATGGCATATAAGCCCGCGCAGGAGATCATCAACGCAATCTCTCCAACCGTTGATATTGTAAAGCATATTAAGCCGATTTACAATTTCAAAGCTGGAGAATAAAACCGAAAGGAAATCAACATGAAAACCGTAAAATTGTCAGAACAGAGTTTGAGACTCATTGAAACGTTGTGCGATTACACCGACAAGCCCGATATCCTCAATGCCATCGCAGACGCCTTGTACTACGATGCGGACGAGCTGAAACGCAAACTAAACCAGCTTGCGGAAGAGGTCAAATAAATCGCACATTCTATTCGTTAAAACGAATTTTAGCAAATAATTTTCCGAAAACAGCTTTATAAAACCGAATATTTGATTTTTGTGCAGTTGTAGGCACTCTTTACATTTTCAGGTAGGGGGTGCCTATTTTTTTATGCAGCCAAAGCAGTGTATCGCTATCATCGACAGCATCAAAGCGTATGCAAAGCAGAATCCGACCGAAGCACAGGTCTATGAGGACTGGTTTCAGGCGGTGGTGAACCTGAGAGACACCCTGCCGCAAGACAAGCGGTTCGATGCTTACAAATACTCTGGTGAACTGCGTTCCGTTTGTGCAGCCATGATGGGCAAGATGAAAACAGGCGAGGACGTGGCGAAGGTCTACGATATTATCAGCCGGACATACCTGTTTGAAGCAAAAGACGTGTTCGACAGTTATTGCATCTACCTTGAATGGAACCGTGCACCGGAGAAGAAGTTCTACCAGCCTAGACGCAGGGTTCTGAAAGTGCTGGCAGATGACCTAGAGGACTTGTTTTACAAGCGGATTGACTTCTTGGGGGTCAGCCTTCCCGCGCGTGTTGGCAAGCTTTTAAGCGATGATACGCCAATTCTTACGCGAAACGGCTGGAAAAATCACGGAGATTTACAGGTTGGCGATGAAGTTATCAGCCCGAAAGGCCAGTTTGTAAAGGTGCTGGCAGTATCTCCGAAGAATTATGCGAATATCCGTTGCCATTTCTCTGACGGCACATACATTGACTGCCATGAAAACCACGAGTGGCCTGTCTTTAACCGCCATAAGAACGGATTTGATGTGGTCGAAACCAAACGGATGATGGAAGATTATGTTACCGACACGAAGGATGGTATAAGATTCTGCTATCAGGTTCCGTTCAAAAATTTTGTCGAAGGAGAATATAAGAAGCTGCCCGTTGAGCCGTATACACTGGGCGCATGGCTTGGTGACGGTCGCAACCAGCACCCGGATATTTGCGAACCGCGTTGTGATCGAGTGATTGTTGAGCGTGTTATTAACGATGGATACCCTGTTAGTTGGCACACGGTTCATAAGGGAACTGGCGTTGAGTATTATGGATTCTCTGGCTTGCGGCAGGCACTTCAAAAAGGCGATATGTGCCATAGTCACCGCCGCTGCGTGAAGCACATCCCAGAAGAATACTTCACAGCCAGCATTGCACAGCGCATGGAGTTGTTGGCTGGTCTGCTTGACACGGATGGAACATTGCGGGCAAAAGAGCATCGGTATGCTTTTTCTACCACAGAACCGCAAATGAGAGACGATTTTATTACGCTCGTTTCCACGTTTGGGTGGCGATGCAGCGTGGTAGAATATCCACCTCGTGTGTCCTCTAGTGGCGTTAAGGGCAACTTGACCGTTTACGCCATTGCCTTTAATCCCACTTGTCCCATTCCGTGTGTTGTTCCTCGCAAGCAGCTAAAAGAGTTCTCCAAACCTCGCCGCGTGGCATTCTGCGGATTTGAGCGCATCGAGCCGAAGCAAGGCAATTGCATTCAGGTTGAGGGCGGCGTGTATTGCGCTGGTAAGCGGCTGATTCCTACCCATAACAGTACCCTGTGCATTTTCTTCATCACATGGCTTATGGGCAACCGTCCTGACGTTGCATCGGTTATGAGCGGACATTCTGACAAGCTGACTAACGGCTTCTACGGCGAAGTGCTGTCCATCATCACTGACCCTGTTACCTACAACTGGGGCAAAATCTTCCCTGACGTTCAGCTTGTGGACAAGAGCGCAAAGGACGAAAGCGTTGACCTGAACCGAAAGAAGCGTTTCCCCACCCTGACCTGTCGCTCCATTGGCGGCACGCTGACTGGTGCTGTTGAAATCGGCGAGGGCGGTGTTCTGTACAGCGATGACTTGATTGAGGACTTGGAAGAGAGCCTGAATGTTGAGCGTCTGAACAACAAGTACGATGCCTACCTGAACCAGTTGAAAGATCGCAAAAAGCAGGGCGCATTGGAATTGATGGTCGGCACACGCTGGAACGTGCTTGACCCTCTGGGGCGCATCCAGAACCAGTATGCAGACAATCCGAAGTATAGATTCCGGGTGATTCCTGCGGTGGACGAGAACGGACACAGCAACTTCAATTATGACTACGGCGTTGGCTTTGATGATGCCTATTATGCAGACATGAAAGCCAGCATTGACGATGCAACATGGTGGGCAAAGTACATGGGCAAGCCCTATGTGCGTGAAGGTCTGCTGTTCCCCGCCGATGAACTGCGGTATTTCAACGGCGTTCTGCCTGACGGTGAGCCTGATCGCAAGCTGATGGTCATGGATATTGCATGGGGTGGCGGCGACTTCACCGCTTGTCCTATTGCCTATGTGTACGGAGATGCCGTGTTCATTCCCGACCTCGTGTTCAATAACGGAGACAAGACCGTGACCAGACCAGAGGTTGTCGGCAAAATCATCCAGCACAAAATCAACGTGGTGCGCGGCGAAGCCAACAACGGCGGCGATGAATATTGTGACGTGGTGGACAGCCAGCTTCGGCAGCAAGGCTATCACTGCTCTGTTCGTAGCCAGCGTGCGCCCAGTGGGCAAAGCAAGCTGTCCAGAATTATTCAGTATGCACCTGACATTAAACGGTTCTACTTCCTTGACGAGAAGCACCAGTCGAAAGAGTACAAGGCGTTCATGGAACAGGTGACGATGTTCACGCAGCTTGGCAAAGTTCCGCACGATGACGCACCGGATAGTCTGGCACAGCTTGCCGATGAACTGTACAACGGAATCAGTAAAATTGAGCCTGTCAAGAGGCCGTTTTAATAATTCCCCTAAATAGCCGGTTGCGTAGGCATTAAAATTTGATTTGCCTATTGACATGGCTTACAATAGTACTAGGAAGATTTGCAACTTCCTCTAATGTATTGCATTGACGTGGTTTTAGTCATTTTTACTCGTCAGTTTATTGCATTACACTCCTTTCTTACTCACCCACGACAGCTGCCTTTCTCTGCCGTGGGAATTATATGTTGCGTTTCCGAGTGGACGGAACGTTGTTTGTACTCCCCCAACTGACACGAAGCGGTTCAAACCCGCTACGCAGCACAACTATCCTCTTGCTTTGCATGGGATTTCTCTTTTGACACCTCACCGTTATTCCCGGCTCTCAATGCAAAAGGCTTTTTTTGAATTTTCTCCTTTTACAAAGAGCAACGGTAAAGTAAGCCGGGTTTTTATCGCGGAGTGGAGCAGTCAGGTAGCTCGTCCGGCTACGGTCGGAAAATCGCTGGTTCAAATCCAGCTTCCGCGTCCGAATCGCAGTCCGAACCATTGCCTGTCCGGCAAACAGAAAGACTGTGAAGGTTTTCCAGGGCGGAAAATAGCGCGACTGGAAGTGCGAACAGTTTCCCAGTAGCTTCCAACAGGTCTGTGCTCAACAGCCTGTTTCCAGAAATCCAACGAAAGGAGCGCCCATGTTAGTTAGAATCTGTTGCCCTTGTATCAGGCAAAACCCAATCTATAAGAACGTCCGCTGCAACCGCTATCTTGGCGAAGTGGAGGGGCGATACCATTTCAAGTGTGACAGATGCAAGGGCGTTATCGAAGGAGACACAAGGGAAGGATGGGTAAAAATCATCCATCCGCCTGAAAAGTAAATAACTTTTGAAGCGCAGTTTTGGCGCAGTGAGATAGACCTTAACAGGTTTGTCTTGCTGCGCTTTTTATTTTGCAAGAAAGGAGGAGCACATGGCTGAGTATCAAATGATTGTCAATGGCTTCTTGAATGAGCCGTTGACCGGGCGTAGACCGATTGAAACGCCGGAGACTGAAATCAATCGGGCAAACGTGCTGAAAGTGGTTATGGGCAAGGCAGAGCCTATCCATCTGCTGAACAAGAACGAGATTCGCTTCTTGCATAACTACTACTTAGGCAGCCAGCCTGTCCTCCACCGCACAAAGGAATACCACGCCGAAATCACCAACCGCATTGTAGAGAACCACGCCAACGAGTGTGTGGGCTTCTACACAGGCTACATGAGCGGCACTCCCTGCTCTTATGTGCGGTCTGAGACGGCAACTGGTGACGGTGAGGAAATCGCTCGGCTGTCTAATGCTTTGCAGTATGAGGGCAAGGATTCGCTTGATCGGCGGCTCTGGCAGTGGATGTTGGAGTGCGGGCATGGATACCGCATTGTTCTTCCTGATAAAGGATACAACGGCAACTACCCGGACGAAACACCCCTGCTGGTGGATGTTCCCGACCCGGATATGGCGTATGTGATTTACAACTCCGGCATCGGTCACAAGCCTATCGCCAACGTGCTACACATCCCACGCAATTATCAGAACGACTTGAGCGACCTGATTTGCGTGTACACGCCAAACCAGTATTTTGAAATCGACAACGGCAAGGTTACAAAGTCGGAGAATCATTCTCTTGGAATGCTGCCGATGGTCGAATACAAGCTGAACCCGGAGCGGATGGGTTTATTTGAACCGGCAATTCCCGTGCTGGATGCCATCAACGACCTTGAGAGCAACCGTCTGGACGGCGTGGCACAGTTCATCCAGTCCATTATGGTGTTTACCAACTGCCTTGTGGACGAAAATGCGCTAAAACAGGTCAAGGAATTGGGCGCAATGTGCCTGAAATCCACCTCCAGTCTGCCCGCTTCTGTCTCACAGATTGCAAACGAACTTGACCAGCAGCAGAGCCAGACCTTGCTTGATTCCATGCTAAATGTGTACCGCAGTCTGACTGCCATGCCTAGTGCCACTGGAAGCGAGAATGCAACGTCTGACAACGTGGGCGCAGTTATCGTCCGCAACGGTTGGAACCACACCGAAGCGAGGGCACAGCAGTACGAGAATATGTTCAAGTATGCTGAACGCCAAAGCTTGTCTGTAATGCTGAAAATCCTGCGTGACACGGCTGGTTCTAAGCTGATGGCAAGTGACATCAACATTAAACTTCCCCGCCGCCAGTACGACAACCAGCAGAGCAAGGTTCAGATTTTCGCGCAGATGATTCAGCAACCGATTGACCCGCAGTTGGCGTTCACCACACCCGGTCTGTTCCCTGACCCGCAGGCTGCTTATGAAATGAGCAAGCCCTTCCTGATTGCTTCCGGCAAACTGGGCGAGGATGGGAAAGCACCGAAGCCACAGGAACAGCCCAAACAGGATGCTGCCGACACAAATGTCGGGAACATGGCAGATGGGCAGTCTGACGATAACAACAAAGAAACAGAGGGCGAATAACCCTTTGCTATAAACACGGCAGGGAAGCCGGGATACAAATTTCGCAGCGTTGCAGGGAAGCAACGGTAAAAAAACGCAGGAGGAAATTAACGATATGAAACTCAATGTGTTGCTTGGTGATGCCTACAAAGAGGGCATGACCGCCGAAGAAATTGTTGCTGCTATGGAAAAAGCTCCTGACCCGACCGCAGAGGTCGAGAAGCTGCGTAACGCCGTGACGAAAGCCAATGGCGAAGCTGCCGAGTACAAGAAGCAACTCAAGGCAAAGCGCACCGATGACGAGAACGCCGCACAGGAACAGGCTGACAAGCTGGCAGAGATGCAGAAGCAGATTGAAGCCCTGACTGCCGACAAAGAAAACCTCGTCAAGGAAAAGACCCTTGCATCTTACCGTGAGAAGTTCGTTGCACAGGGTTATGACGCTGAACTCGCCAATAAGGCTGCGTCTGCACTTGCTGACGGTGACATGGACAAGGTGTTTAAGTTCCAGTCGGAGTTTATGACCGCCCACGACACCGCTTACAAGGCTTCTCTGCTGAAGGATATGCCCACACCTCCGGGTGCGGATGGTAAGAGCGGCTCTGACAGTGAGGGCGTGGCATTTGCCAAGAGCCTTGCACAGCAGAACGCAAACACTTCTAAGGCATCGAGTGACGCAATGAGTGCTTTCCATTAACAAGGAGGAAAACATGAAGTTTACCCGAAACACGGTCAACGGAATCAACGATACCATCCTTGCTTCCAATGACTACACTGCCATCCCCTTTACCGTGACCGAAACCGCTGCGGTTAAGGCTGGCTATCCCATGACGCTAGCTGGCAAGAAAGCCGCTGTGTCCGGCGACACTGGCGCAAAGACCATCAACGCCGATGGTATTCTGCTGTATGACGTTGACCCGAACGAGAACCCGAACGGCTCCCTGCTGATTCGCGGTGTTATCGACACCAAGAAGGCAGCAGCAAGTTCCAGCTTCACCTTTGACGCTGACGCAATCAAGGCACTTAAGACCGCCGTTCCTGGCATCTTCTGCCGTGACAACATCAGCGTAAACGCTTAATAGGAGGTAAAACAACATGGCACTGAATCTTAAGGAAGTCTTTGCCCCGGCTGCGATTGCCGCCTATTGGACGAACGACCCCACCAATGCGATGCCTTTCGCATCTGACGCACTGTTCCCTGCTAAGAAGAAGGCCGGTCTCGACCTGAAGTGGCTGCGTGGTCACAAGGGCGTTGGCGTTTCTCTGATGCCCAGCGCATTTGACGCAAAGGCTACGTTCCGTACCCGTGAGGGCTTCAAGTTCGATGAAACTGAGATGCCGTTCTTCCGCGAGGGCTATCATCTGGGCGAGAAAGACCGTCAGGAAATCCTGCGTGTTCTGGACAGCAACGACCCCTATGCTCGTGACGTGATGAACCGCTTGTACGATGACACCGCACAGCTTATCACTGGCGCACGTATCGTTCCTGAGCGGATGATCTGGCAGCTGCTGGCTCCCGCCAATGGCGTTCCCGGCATCACCATCAAGGCAAACGGCGTGAACTACACCTACAACTACGACCCGGACAGTACTTGGAAGTCTACCAACTACAAGGAAATCTCTGCCGCAAAGTCTAAGTGGAACGTCACTACCGCTACCCCCATTGCTGACCTGAACGCTGCAAAGGATGCTGTTCTGGCAAGCGTTGGCGAGGTCGTGACTGAGGTGTACATGAACACCGCCACCTTCCGCAACATGATTGCTGCGGACGAGGTGAAGAATCGGTTCATGACCGTCACCGCAAAGGCAAACGCCGTTCTGCTGGACAGCGAAGCGCGGCAGATTGTCGAATCTGCAACCGGTCTGACCATCCATCTGTACGACAAGATGTTCAAGGCTGACCAGTACAGCGCAAGCGAGAAGTACCTGCCCGATGGCATGGTGGTGGTTGCTCCGTCTGGTGCTCTGGGCAGCACTTGGTACGGCACTACCCCTGAGGAAGCCGACCTGCTGTCCGGTCAGTCTGGTGCATCCGTGTCCATCGTGAACACTGGCGTTGCCATCACCACCGAGCTGACCATTCACCCGGTCAACGCCAACGTCTATGCTTCCGAAATCGTCCTGCCGTCCTTTGAGCGCATGGACGCTGTGTACTGCATCAAGGCTTACTAAGACGAAAGGAGGAAAGCGGCATGGGAGACCAGTACTCCGAAGCGGCAGTCAAGCTGGGACAGTACATCGCCCCCGCACTTGACCGTGAAGTCACGGACGAGGACTACCCACTCTTCGACCTGCTGCTTGATTTCGCCAAAGACAAGATATTTGCGCAGGGCTACCCCTTTGGTAACAGACCGGACGAGCTGCCCTCGCAGTATCAGTCGTTGCAGATACGCATTGCAGCGGAACTGTACAACCACATCGGTGCAAACGGACAGACGAGCTATACCAACAACGGCATTACTCGTGTGTGGGAAAGCTCTGATGTGGCGCAGTCCCTGTTGAATGAAGTAGTTCCGAGAGTAGGTGTTATCGGCTGATGTTCAATGGAAGCCCGCTGGATAAACGCCCACTGTGGTATTCAAACCCGGTCGGCGAAAAAACTCCTGTTGTGGACGAGTGGGGAAACGAGACTGGCGAATCCGCATACGAATCGTGGAGCGCCCCCGCAAAGCTGATGCTGAACGTCAGCCCGCCTACCGGTGCTGCGGAAGCAAACCCTTTTGGAGCATTCACGGATTACAGCTACGTTGTCAGTTCATCCAGCAAAAAGCGCAACACTCCGCTTTATGAGGGCACACACGTCTGGTTTCAGACAGATGTTTCAAAGCCATTCAATTACATTGTGGTCAAGGTCGCAGAGCATATCACGGACACGAAATATGCGCTGAAAGAGGTGGCTGCAAGTGAAAATTAAAGTGAGGTTGAGCGATGCCGGACTTCGTGATGCGGAACGTCAGATACAGGAGTACAAGGCCACCCTGAACAAGAAAGCTAGAGCATTGGCTTTTCGCCTTTCGTGGTTGGGGCTTGAAGTCGCAAAGGTGCGTTTCGCCAATGCGGAATATGCTGGCTCCAATGACGTGAAATGCCATATCAACCAAAAAGACAAGACTTGTACCATTGTTGCTGAGGGTAAGGCAGTCGCTTTTATCGAGTTTGGCACTGGCACACATCACAACGGATATGGCGGTGAACTACCGCCCGGTGTTGGCGCACATGGCTCCTACGGTAAAGGGCAAGGCGCAAACCGAAGATGGTACTACTACGGCGAATCTGGTAATGCTGGCACACCTGTTAAACAGGTGGATGGCAAGGGACAGTTGAATTACACCGATGGTAACGAACCAGCTATGGCTATGTGGGGAGCTGTTGAAGAGATGGCTTCTCAAGTTGAAGCAACGTGGAGGGAGGTTTGGAATAGTTGATTGATTATTTCAACCCCATCTTTACGGTTATTGCTAAAGAACTGCGAAAGCAAGTTCCAGGCATCTTCGTTACCGGTGAAATCAATGACAGCAACGTTAAGAAGTTTCCGTGTGTTCAGATAGAGGAAAACAGCAATCTTCCTGTGCACATTGATTCTGCCCGGCACAGCAAGTACGCCGCCGTTTCCCTGCGAGTGCGTGTCTACTCCAACAAGGAGACAGGGCGAATTGCAGAAGCACGTTCTATCACAGGAATCGTGGATTCTGTTCTTGAATCACTTAACTTTCATCGCAAGTCGTTTGCCCCATTGAATGGGCTGTATAACAATTCCGTCTACCGGATTGAGTGCAGCTACGGGGCAACAATCGGGGAGGACGGAATGATTTACCGAAACTAAGGAGGTAAACATTCTATGAGTACTGCTATCTCCGGTCTGAATACCACCCTGTATTGTGGCGACAGCGCAACCGCTCTGACGAAGCTGTGCGACATCAAGGATGTACCCGACCTGATCTCCGAGCCAAACCTTCTGGATGCCACCACCCTGTCTGACCCCATGCAGGTCAACATCTTTGGCATCATCCAGTCCGACACCAAGCCCTTCACCGCCAACTACAACAAGACTGACTACAAGAAAGTCAAGGAAGCTGGCTACGATGAGACTTCCGAGAGCAACACCGTGAAGTATTACGCTCTGAAGATGCAGGACGGCTCCGGCTTTACTTGGCAGGGTATGCATCAGGTTGGCTTGTCCGGCTTTGGTGTGGACGAGGTTGTGGAAATGACCATCAACTTCATCTTCACCAAGAAGCCTGAGTTCAGCGAGACCCTGACTGTCAATGGCGGCTAAACCGCAAAAATCGAATCAATCAAACCGGGCAGAACTGAACAACGGATTTGGTTCTGCCCCTATTTATAAAGGAGAGCATTTATTATGGCTGCTAAGGTTATCAACTTTCATTCCCCCGATGGCAAGAACACTTACGAGCTGACTTTCACTCGTGACAGCGTGGAAGCCACTGAGCGTGCTGGCTTTCAGATTGGCCAGTACACCCAGATGACCAATCTGCTGTCCAACTCTCGTGCCCTGTTCTACGGCGCTTTCATTGCACGAAACAAGGGCATCAAGCGCAAGGTTGTTGACGAGATGTTCCAGCACATCGAGGAGAAGGAAGACTTGATGAACATTCTGCTTGAGATGTTCATGGATGCTTCCAAGTCCCTGCTGGCAACCGACACTGAGGACAAGACCGCAAAAAACGCAACGTGGGAGATTGTGTAACTGCACAATCTCAGGAAGCAGACGGAGAGGGAGAGCCATTTTCCTTCTCCAAATTGTTCCACGATGTAGAAGCCTATTACATCTCCATTGGCATGACTTACGATCAGTTCTGGCACGGCGATGTCTGGCTGGCAAAGGTATACCGTGACGCAGAGGAGCTGCGAGAACGCAGAGCCAACGCAGAAGCGTGGAGAAACGGTTTTTACATGGCATCTGCGCTTTCCTCTACGGTTGGCAATATGTTCCGAAAGAAAGGGTCTAAGCCCATCAAGTACATGGACAGACCGATTCCCCTTACTCAAAAGGAGAAAGACGAGTATGAATACCAACGCGCAGTTGAGGCGCAGGAGCGAATCAAGAGAATGATGTTCTCTATGATGGAAAGTGATGGTGGTAGTGATGGCTGATGTTGATATTACAAGCTTATCCGTAGAGATTTCTGCGAAATCGCAGGGTGCAGAGCTTAATATTGACAAGCTCGCTACCGCCATTTCTAATTTGCGCACAAAGGGCAACGTCACAAAGGTTGTGAACAGCCTTGACAAGCTGGCCGGTTCCATTGCAACGCTGAAACAGGCATCCGCTGGAATGTCCGGGCTGGACAAAATCACCAGCTTTCTGAACGGACTTTCCACCGTCAACACGACCGCAAGCGCAAAGAGCATCAACACGGTCGTGAATGCCATCAAGAAGATTCCTGCGGCTGTGTCTGGCTTGAACGGCGTGGACTTTTACTCCATGTCTGGAAACATTACTCAGCTCACTAACGCTTTGGCTCCGCTGTCCATTTTGGACGCATCGAGCCTCAAGGCTATTGGCAGTGCTTTCAATGCGATCGGAAAGGTTCCTGATCTGACCGACAAGCTGAAAGCGACCGACCTTGATTCCTTTGCAAGCTCCTGCCAGAAGATTTCTACCGCTCTTACTCCCCTTGCATCTCAGCTCGACAAGGTGGGCAACGCTTTTGCAAAGCTCCCTCCGCAGTTGAGTAAGATGGTGACACAGGCGAACCGTGTGACTGCTGCCAACGAGAAGCAGCGTAAGAGCTATCTCAGCTTGTCGAACCAGCTGAACGGTTTCATGCGGAACATGGCAAAGCTGGTTTCGCTGAAAGCCATTGCAGAGTATCTTGGCAACGCCGTTGCGAAGTTCAACGATTTCTACGAAGCAACAGACCTTTTTCATAATGCTATGGGCAATTTGAGCGGTGAAGCTGATACGCTCATTAGCAAGATGCAAGGTTTGCTCGGCGTTGACCCGACCAAAGCAATGACCTACATGGCTACCATTCAGAGCTTGGGTACTTCGTTTGGCCTGACTAGCGACAAGGCATACGTTTTGTCCAAGAATTTGACTCAGCTTGCCTATGACGAAGCATCTTACTGGAACAAAGATGTTGCCGAAACCTTCACTGCAATGTCCTCTGCTATTTCCGGTGAGATTGAACCTATTCGCCGTTTGGGTGTTGACCTGTCTCAGGCTCGGTTACAGCAGGAACTTCTTACTCTTGGCTTTAATAAGCAAGTGTCTAGTCTGTCTCAGGCAGATAAGGCAGTGCTTCGCTACATTGCCATTATGAAGCAGACCACCAACATTCAGGGCAATCTTGCGCAGACCATCAACAGCCCGGCAAACCAGATTAAAATTCTGAAAGCGCAGTTGGATATGCTGGCGAAGTCTGTTGGCTCTCTGCTCTACCCCGCCTTGAAGTCTATTCTTCCCCCGCTGATTGCCGCCGTACAGCTCATTCGGGAGTTTGTTGAGTGGGTTGCCAAGCTGATGGGCGTGAAGGTTGTGTTCACTGATTTCACCAAGAGCGCTGACAGCGTCGGTGGCATTGGTGATGCGATGGACGACACGGCAGATTCTACCAAGAAAGCCGCCAAAGCCCTCAAGGACTACACGATGGGCTTTGATGAACTGAACATCATCGACCCCACACAAGGTAGCTCTAGCTCTGGTAGCGGTGCATCTGCTGGTAACATTTTGGGCGATGTAGACCTGTCCGGCTACGATATGTTCAAGGACTATGTTGGCACATCTGTTGATGAAATGAAGGAGAAAATCAAAGGGCTGCTTCCTTTGATTGAATCTATTGCGGCCGCATTTGCACTTTGGGAACTCGGAAAGTTCATCAAGCAAATCGGAGAAGTCATTAAGGGCATGAATAGCATTCAAAAAGCCGCTGCTATGATTGCCATTCTTGTTGTGGAATGGACGCTTGTTCAAAAATTTTCTGATAGTTTCCTAAAAACCGGAGATGTTAAAGCATTTTTTGCAGAATGGCTTACTACTGCCGCAGCGGCTATTGGTGGTTACGCTCTGTTTGGAGCGGAAGGAGCGTCTCTTGCTCTTATTGTTAGCGCGGTTGCACAGCTTGAATCTATCAAAACCAATCTGTCGCAAGGCACTGCTAAGGCTACCGACGCATCTGTTTGGATTCAGGGCATTAGCGCTGCTGTAACTACTGGAATTGCTGGTGCAGTATTCACTAAAACCGTTACAGGGTTCTCGCTTGGACTTTCCGTTGGCGCTGTTCTTGCTTTGTCCGCCATTACTTATGGTGGTGTGAAAGGCGGCTCTATTAAACCAGGCGATTCTATTGATGCATTGCTAACTGCACTAACCGCCGCTGCTGGCGGTCTTGCTGGCGTTACACTCGCTTTGGCTGCTGGCGCTTCCGCTCCAATTGCCGGTGCGGCACTTATTCTTGGTGTTGGTGTTGGCATTGTTTTGGAGCAGCTCGGCATTACTTTTGGTGAAAAAGACCGCATCAAAGACGTTGAAGATTATATCAAGCGATACGAAGATGCAGGCTACACTACCCTTGCGATTCATTATCGTTTGAAGAATCTTGGATTTTCTGACGATGAAATCAATATGGCTGAGCAAGGCATTGATTCTACGTTTGAGATTTTCCGATACACATTCAACGAAAAGCTTGAAGCCCTCAATGAGTGGTGGAACCAGAAGTGGGAAGGATTCAAGGAAAACTTTGGGAAATCTTGGGACAGCTTAAAAAATGCTGTCAGTTCTGCAAAAGATGGACTAGATCAAGCAAGCGCTGATTTGAAACAATGGTTTGTTGGCGTTGGCGAGTGGTGGAACCAGAAGTGGACTGGCTTTAAGGAAAATTGGGACAAATCTTGGGACAGCATGGTTCAGACGGTTGCTGCAATTCCTAAGAAAATGCTCGATTTTGGCAAAAATATTGTTCAAGGCTTGATTAACGGTATCAATCAAGGCATTGAAAATGCCAAGAAAACCGTTGGCGGCCTTGCCAAAGCTATCATCGACAAGTTTACCACCGATACCGAAATCCATTCCCCTTCTGCCTTGTTTGCTCGTTACGGCGAGTACATCGACCAAGGCCTCGCAAATGGCATCACCGCTGCACTATCTTACGTCACCACTGCAATGCAGGGCGTTGTGGACGCTGTGCAAGAGAAGGGACAAGCGCTGATTGATGCTGGCTCTGCCCATGCGACCGGATATGTAAACAACTTCTTGGATAGTCTTGATACGGAGTGGCAGCATATCGATCAGAGCTTGCAATCCGATTTCTTCGGCAGCATCAACACTCTGTGGGAAGCGATTTCTAACGGTGACCTCGAAACACTTGGCAAGTGGGCTGCATCGTTCTTCTACAATTCGATGGATAATGAACAGAAGCAGCAAATCAAATCCATTGCCAATAACAGCTTGCAGTGGCTGACACAGGGCTTGAGCAGTGTTTGGAATAACATTGCCGGTATGGCATCTAGCTTTATCAGCCAGTTCGTTCCTTCTGCTATGGCCGCAACGTCTGCTCAGACAAGCCTGAACCTTGCAATGGATGCCAACCCTGTTATGCTGGTTATTTCCCTGATTGGTATGCTGGTTGGCGCTCTTGTCAATTTTGCCAATAAGAACAAGAGTATCGCTTCGTTCCTGTCTAATCTTTGGTATGGAATCGGTGATTTCTTCTCAATTGTTTTTGAGGAGATTCTCCGCGTTCTCGGAACAGCAATTCAAGGCATTGTTGCTGGAATAAATGCCTTAATTGACGCACGCAATTTCTTTAATCCCTTTGATAAATGGGAGCATATCAGCAATCCTCTTTATGATTGGGCTGACAACGTTGCAAGCAGCCGCGCAGAAAGCCAGCGCAAGCGTCAAGAAGCGGCTAATAGTGGCTTTGACGATTCCAAAGACCCGACCAATTATGAACAGCAGTACAAAGAACTTCTGGAAAAGTACAAAGACGGTTCTTATCCTGGAACAAAAGAATGGGATAAGAACAACGGTACGTTCTCTGGTTCTTATGGCAGCACCCCCAGCGTAAATGTCAACATCAACGAAGAGGAAATGCGTGAATCTGTCTACAATGGCACTTACAACGCATTCCTCGATATCTTCCAGCGGTATGGTGATGAACTGACCGGTGGCAAGGAACTCAAAATTTACCTTGACGGAAAGCAAATTACAGCATCCGTTGAGAAACGGCAGAACGCCCGTGGACAGTCTTTGATGGGCAGTGAAGTTTACAGCTACTAAGGAGGTGGCGGTTTATGGCGATTCCAGCACTGGTAACGGTAAATGGCGTAGACCTGCCAGAACCTTCTTCTTACGAAGCAACCACTAGCACCATCGTGGATTCAGGACGAAATGTTCAAGGCAAAGTAGTTGGCTCTGTTGTGCGGCATGATGTAGCAAAGGTATCCCTGAAATGGAACTATCTCACCGCACAGCAGTGGGCCGCTATTCTTAGCCTGTTTACGACACGGTTTTATTGTACTGTTCGCTTCTATAATCAGGCAAAGGCTGGGTACGACACACGACAGATGTACGTTTCCGACCGAACATCTGGTATGTGGCGGCGTGGGCCTAAAACCGGTAATGTGATGGGCTGGACGGATTGCTCGATTGCGCTTGTGGAGGTGTAGCCTATGGTACAACCTTCTCAGAAGTGGCTTGATAAGTTTTCTGAAACGCTTGTGCCGGAGATGTTTGTGCGCATCACCTATGGCGTTACAGAACCGGGTTTGCAAGAAGATGCGATTCCTAGCACAAACGGCGAAACGTTCTTCAGCAATGCATCTTCTATCGTTGACAGTGAATCGCATACTTATACGAAATATTCTACCGGAGAATTAAATTTCACTGTTTTGGACGGTAATTATACCTTGCCTGACAGAAGCGTAAAATCTCAGGAGGCTGGTTATGTTAGCGAAAATTGCGTTTCAACCTCAAACCACCCGATTATTACGCTCTCGTTCAGCAAAGTTCATACCGTGACCATTCCTGGCATTACCATTACATGGTCGTCAACGTTCAATGAATGGCCGACAAGTTTCAAGCTGACCGCTTATTCTGGAAGCACAGTTGTATCCACCAAAACAGTGTCGGATAATTCCTCTGTCACCACTGACATTGACTGGGAGATTGCAAATTATGATTCCATTTCCATTCAAATCTTGTCGTGGTGCTTGGAAAATCGTCGTGCAAGGGTTGAACAAATAAAGCTGGGCCAGTTCATTGTGTTTGAGAAGAAAGACATTTTTTCGTACAAGTACGATTCCACAAGAGACCCGATCAGCGGTCAACTCCCGAATGACAGCATCACTTTTACTGTGGATAACAGCACGCAGAAGTGGAACCCGATCAACCCGGAAGGTCTTTATAAATACCTGTATGAGCGCCAGCCTATTTCTGTTGAGTACGGCATGGACTTGGACGGAACGGTAGAATGGATTACTGGTGGAAAGTTCTTCTTGTCTGAGTGGAGTGTTCCGTCTAATAGTATCGAAGCCAGCTTTACGGCCCGTGATGCTTTTGGCTATTTGATGGTCTCCAACTATACCGGAAGAATGTATGGCACTCTTTATGAGATGGCCTACGATGCGTTGGAGCTTTTGAGTGACAACGTGGCAACGTTTCAGATTTCCGATGAACTGAAAAATTACAGCACGGATATCACAGGTCAGGATAAAAGCAATTATAAGGATTCGGATATTTTACAGATGGTTGCTAACGCAGCTGGTATGGCAACGTATCAAACCAGAGAAGGCGTGATTGTAATTGGACGCATTCCTGACATCTCTACTGCAAAAGCAAATCTTGCCGGTGAAATCGACATTGTCAACAACTTCAACTGGCCTGAGATTGCATTTTCTTCTCCGCTGAAAAATGTGACTTGCTCGATTGACGTAAAATCTTCCGATGGTTCAAGCACTACAAGCAAAACGTATTCTTACCCAGAAAACCCAACAGGGAGCGGAGCAACGCAGACCGTTAGCAATGAAATGCTGTCTCAAAGCGTTCTCAGCCAGAACAGGAATATTTTGACAGAAGCATACAAGGTACTTTCTAACCGCCGAAAGGTCACATTGAAATATCGTGCAAGCCCACATTTTGACGCTTTGGATTACGTTCTCGTCCATCACCAGTTTGGCTATTCCTCTGTACTGTTGACTACGAGCTTTTCTTATCAGTATTCCGGCTGTTTTCACGGAACGGTCGAAGGGTATCTTTTGGAAGGAGCTGATGTTCGTTGACCCGGTGGATCACAGACAGAACCAATGATGATGTTGCGCAAGTCAAAGCATTTGCATTGAAAGCAAAAGCAGGGACGTGGACAGAGAAAGAACAGGCAGAATGGGCCGCTGGCATGAAGGGCGCTCTGAGCTACATGGACTATAACCGCATCGAAAGCGGAATCCAAGAGATTGCGTCCATCTTGAACGCATCTGTTTCAGTCAAAACCGACTGGAATGTAAATGGATACCTGACTGTCTCGGATGCTTCTCGTTGGCTTTCCAATATCAGAACTATCCGTTCTTTGTGCAGTGGAAAAAATGATACCCCCGAAACTCCCACTTCCCTCAATTACCTGCACTATACGATTATCAACCAGGTCGAAGAAATTCTACTTGATATCGAAACGATAGCCAATAACCATCTAATCTATTGCTCAGAGCCGGTCTGTGGAGGTGAACCTTACTATGCACTTTGTTGACCGAGAAGCAAAGTACCCAAACCGATGGACAATGACTAAGACAGACGGCTCGTCCGAAGTCGTCACTCTTGTCCGTAATGACGAGCCAATCGTTGAAGGCACTCCTATGAACGCCGAAACGCTGAACGCTCTTTCGGACGTTGCAGGCGCGGACATTGCAAGGATTGCCGCTGAAAAAGCGGAGCTGAATGCAAAACTGTCCGAAGTAAATGCAAAAATGTCCGCACAAGAATCACAGAAGCAAGCCGAAAACTCCGCTGAAAGTGCTCGCCTTGCAGAACAGAGTGCTAATAAAGGCGGTTGGATGAACTTTGAACAGAAAAACGGCGTTCTTTATATGGTTAAAAGCGATAGCTTGACCGAAATAAATATGCAAGACAACGGCTCTGGGGTTTTGGAGGTGACGTTTGAATGAGCAAAACAATTGAAATCGGCCCTTATAGCGCCTATGCCATTGCTGTAAAGCATGGATATGTTGGCACGGAAGAGGACTGGATTAAAGCAGTCGAAGCGGCGCGAAAAAGCGCAGAGACAAGTGCAGCCAATGCAAAGCGGGAAGCGGACGGGGCTTCTACTTCTGCTACTACTGCCACTAAACAGGCCGGAATTGCCACCGCAAAAGCTGGCGAATCCGCTACATCCGCTGGGGCTTCTGCATCCAGCGCATCTGCCGCTGCAACCAGTGAAGCCAATGCAAAGAAATACTCGGAAGAGGCCGGGGCCAAGGCAAATACCGACAAAACCCTCAGCATCGAGAACGCCCCTGCCGACGCAAAGGCCACAGGTGATGCTCTGGCGGGCAAAGCAGACTCCGTTGATCCACATGATCTTTTTATTCCAATTACGGGGTGGCAAACAGACACAGAAGTTGCAGAGTACCCGCATTACATTGATATTACAGCAGATGTTACGTCCACGACTGTGGTATCTGTCAGCATCGACCCTGCAAGCGCAGACGTAGCCGGTAAAGCTATGCTTGTAAACCCCGAAACTCGAACCGGAGCTATCCGTATCCGTGCACACAACATTCCGACTGCGGAAATTTCCGCCCGGTGGTATCCCATCAAGTATGGTGGCCAGTTCTATGGAGATGGCTCTATCTATTCCAACTTCCTGCTTGCGGCACATCCTGTGGGGAGTATTTATCAAACAATTGGCCCTGAAAATCCGTCTGTAACTTTTGGCGGCGGCACGTGGGAAAAGATTGCGCAAGATAAGGTGTTAATGGGTGCAAGCGACACACATCCAGCCGGTACGACGATAGCGGCAGGATTGCCAAATATAACGGGTGCATTTGTTGCTGCTCTTCGAGATGGTTTTACTTCTAATACAAAAAGCGAAATTATAGGAGCTTTCTATGAAAATGGAAGCACTGGCAATGATACTAACTATAATAGTATAGGTGACAGTCCTCATGGTATTCCTTCTGGCATGGCGCCCTTTGGATTTAGTGCTTCCCGCTCCAACCCCATCTACGGCGCATCCGATACCGTCCAACCCCCGGCATACTTTACTTACACTTGGCTTCGCACTGCCTGAAAGGAGAAACAATGGCACTAGGAGAACTCAAAAATGGCACTGGCCCTGATGCCTATGCTATCTATCAGCAAGTCCTTGCGGCGGTAGTCGAGCAAGACCACTCCGTGGGCAGTCTGTACATTAGCGAAAACCCCACCAGCCCGGCCGAGCTTTACGGCGGCGCATGGGAGCGCATTGAGGATTGCACTATCTGGGGTGCAAGCGATACGCATCCGGCTGGTACAACGGTAAAGGCAGGACTGCCTTCTATTTTTGGACAGATTAACGATGTTTTGCTTGGTGATAATGCACAAGGAAGTGGGGCGCTAAAAATCACCTATGCCCCCGTTTCGTATGGTAATTTGCCAACTGGAAGCGGCAAAGCAGTCAGCCGCTCAAACATCGGTTGGAATGACATGGGCATTTACGGCACATCCGATACCGTCCAACCCCCGGCATACTGTATGTACATCTGGCGGCGTGTCGCCTGAAAGGAGACCTTATGAAAATCATTGACGAACACGGCAACCCCATCGAAAATCCCGACCTGACAAAAGGCTACCTCAAGCCGGAGCCCCAGACCGTCCACCACGATGCTGTGGAGGGCGTGGAAGAGGTCAGTCATTACGAGACCATCCGTGAATATCCAAATGGGGGAAAAGACGTAAAGAAAGTCGTGGATGTCAAAGCTGTTCCGGCTCAGGAAGCTTATGACGAAGAGGTGGAGGTGCAGCGGTATGTGCTGTACACCGCCGAAGAGCTGGCTGCACAGGAAAAGGCCCGGAAGGAAGCGGAGGAAAAGGCACAGCTGCCCACCGCAGAAGAGCGCCTTGCCGCTTTGGAAGCAGCTATGCTCGACCTGCTGGCCGCACAGTAAGGAGGATACACATGGTACAGTTTTATGTGACCCAAATCAAACTGCACCGCTTTGACGGCGCTTTTACCATCGACAACGTGCCCACCCGCTGGCGTGATGCTGTGCGGGACAAGCTAATGAAGGAGGGCTTTTATGAGGTGGAAAGTAATGCTTGACTTTTTGCGGGATATCTTCTCTGCGCTCTCCCACGCTGCCGGTGACA
>ERZ1026850.86-NODE-86-length-59158-cov-11.888483_pt1 | contig 59158 bp, 57 predicted proteins | sample MGYA00380155_ERZ1026850 | MGnify/ENA primary metagenome ERZ1026850 (study PRJEB33269, sample SAMEA4719791) | human gut metagenome | biome: human-associated habitat; feature: organic feature; material: feces | place: Cameroon | collected 2013-10 ... | reverse complement strand
ATATGACGATTATACGCTTTATGTCGGCGCATTTGTCGTTACATTGCGGAACGACGAAAGTTCAGGCGTATGAAGACGCCCTTAACGCAACCTGTGCGTTTTCGGATGCAACCCGTAACGGAGTGGCAAATTTTATAAAGTCAGGAATGAAAGGCGCGCATCACGCACCGATTGACTAAGGCGAGGAGCAAACAAATGATAGATAAAGAACTATTCAAACTCATCGGCGGAAATAAGAAGTACATATTTATCGCCGTATTGTTGCAGGCGATAGGTTTAATCGCGAATGTTGCGATAACGGGGAGCGTTTGCTACGCCGTGTATCTGCTGACCGAAAACGCCGAAGCCCTGAAATTTATTTATCCGCTTAGCGGCGCGGCGGCGGGCATTATCGTGAGATATATCTGTTCGCGATTGACGGGCGATATAAAGGACAAGCTCGGCAGAAGCGTCAAAAAGGATTTACGCGAAAGAGTATATAACAAAATCGTAAAACTCGGCGTTAAGACCACCGACGGGATGAGTATGGCGGGACTCACGCAGGTTTCGGTAGAAGGCGTAGAACAACTTGACCTTTACTATTCGTCATATCTGCCGCAGTTCTTTTTTGCGATGATCGCACCCGTAATATTGTTTTTGATATGCGTATGGATAGATTGGAGAACGGCTCTCGTTCTGATTGCATGCGTGCCGCTTATTCCCGTATCCATCGTGGCGGTAAGTAAGTACGCGAAGAAGATTTTTGCTAAATATTGGGGCAAATATACGTCAATGGGCGACAAGTTCCTTGACAGCGTGCAAGGGCTGAAAGAACTCAAAATTTTTCAGGCGGACGCGGCTCAGCACGTTAAAATAAACGAAAGCGCGGAAGAGTTCAGAGTAATCACGATGAAAGTTCTGGTAATGCAACTTGCAAGCACCACGATAATGGACTTGGTTGCATACGGCGGCGCGGGCGTGGGTATTGCTCTTGCAATCAGCGGCGCGGCTTTTTGGGGGCTGAACCCGATTGCGGCATTGTTCCTGTGCCTTGTGGCGGTTGAATTTTTCCTGCCTCTTCGCGCGTTCGGCTCTGCGTTCCACGTCGCTATGAACGGCGCAAGCGCGGGCAAAAAAATAATCTCGCTTCTCAACGCGCCCGATCCCGAATGGGGAACCGAAAACGTAGACGGCAAGGAAATTAAACTTGAAAACGTTACGTTCTCTTACGATAATAAACGCGACGTTCTGAAAAATGTGAATATGACTTTCCCCGAAAAGGGAATGACGGCTATCGTGGGCGAAAGCGGGTGCGGAAAATCCACGGTCGTAAATATGCTTGTCGGTGCGTTCCGTCCGCAAAAGGGCGACGTTACGGTCGGCGGCAAACAACTTGAAAAACTTTCCCGCGAAAATTGGTATTCGCACCTTGCGGCAGTCAGCTATAACACCTATATCTTCAACGAAAGCGTAAGAGATAACTTCAGAATGGCGAAAGAAAACGTTTCGGACGAAGAGATTTTCGCCGCGCTCGAAAAGGTAAACTTAAAAGAGTTTATCGAAGAAAACGGCGGCTTGGATAAAGTAATCACCGAGGATGCGAACAACATTTCCGGTGGGCAGAAACAACGCCTTGCGCTTGCAATCGCGCTTGTATCGGGTAAAGACATTTACGTTTTCGACGAAGCGACGAGCAATATCGACATCGACAGCGAAGCCGTTATTATGAAGAATATCAAGGCGATTTCGGAAGAAAAGAGCGTTATCGTGATCTCGCACCGCCTTGCCAATGTCGTTCCCGCGGACAATATCTACTACATGGAGGACGGCGAGGTAAAAGAAAGCGGTTCGCACAAAAAACTGATGGCGGCACATCAAGGTTACGCGCGCCTTTACACCGCGCAGAAAACGCTGGAACAGGCTTATGCGGAGGTGGTAGAATGAGTACGCAGAAAAAGGCTTTGAGAAGAAGCGGCGCTAAGATTATGGCAAGTCTGATCGCTCTTCTCGGCAGTTTGTCTTACATCATGATTTTAGCCGTTATAAACGGAAGCGTGGGTTTTGTCTGCGCGATGGGCGTAACGGTATTCGGCGCGGTAGGCGTCGCGAAAGCGCTCGGAGAAGCGATTGCTCTTTCTTACGGGTGGATTATCGGTCTTACGATAGGTTGCGGTGTGCTTCGCGGTCTGCTTCGCTATTTCGAGCAGTACAGCAACCACTATATCGCGTTCAGGCTTTTGGCGGTTTTAAGAGATAAAATTTTCGGCGCGTTAAGAGTTCTTTGTCCCGCAAAGCTTGAAAGCAAACAAAAGGGCAGTATCATAGCAATGATCACTTCGGACATCGAAACGCTCGAAGTTTTCTACGCCCATACTATTTCGCCCATCTGTATTGCAGTGCTTGTATCTACGGCGGTGTTTCTGTTCGTCGGGTTTGTTTCGAGTTGGCATCTCGCGCTCGTGGCTCTCGTCGGCTTCCTGTTTATAGGTATCGTCGTTCCGCTTATTTCGTCGGGAAAACTCAAAGAAAGCGGCGTGAAATACCGTGCGGAATTCGCTTCGTTCTCGGCATATTTCCTTGACAGCATCAAGGGTATCAAAGATATCGTTTTAAACAATGCGGGCGAGGAAAGAGAAAAGGAAGTAAACAGGCGTTCGGATGGGCTTTTAAAAGAAACCAAAAAGATGAAACACGACATCACCTGCGCGGGTTCGGCAATCGAACTTACGGTGTCGGTGTTCGTGCTGATCACTCTTGCGGTCGGAATTCTGCTTGTCAAAAAAGATATGCTTTCGCTTGGAAGAATGATCATCGGTATGGTAACGGTGCTCTCGTCGTTCGGTCCGGTGATCGCGGTAGGTTCGCTTCCCGGCAACCTTACGCAGACTTTCGCAAGCGGCGACAGAGTGCTTAATCTTCTTGCCGAAAAACCTGCGGTTGAAGCGGTTACGAACGGTAAAGATTTCGATTACGAAAATCTCGACGTAAAAGATCTTTCGTTCAGTTACGACGGACAGACCGAAGTTCTGAAAAATATTAAAATGCACGCCGAAAAGGGTGAGATTATCGGTATCGTGGGCGAAAGCGGTTGCGGCAAGTCAACGTTTTTGAAACTTCTTCTGAGATTTTGGGAGAGAAGCGGCGGCGAAATCAACTACGACGATATAGATATTGATAAAATCAACACCGATTCGCTTTTGAAAAACGTAACTATGGTTTCGCAAAGCACCTATTTGTTTGAAGAAACGATAGAGGATAACCTGCGTATCGCAAAGCCCGATGCCACGCGGGAAGAAATCGAAAACGCCTGCAAAATGGCTTCGGTACACGACTTTATAATGACTTTGCCCGACGGCTACAAAACGCAGGTCGGCGCGCTCGGAGATAACCTTTCCGCAGGCGAAAAACAGCGTATCGGTCTTGCCCGTGCGTTCCTTCGCGGTAGCGAACTCATACTTCTCGACGAACCTACGAGCAACGTAGACAGTATCAACGAAGGTATTATCTTAAAGGCGTTGAAAGAGCAAAAGAACAAGAAGAGCATTATTCTCGTATCTCACAGAGAATCTACAATGGCGATTGCCGACAGAATCTACAAGGTTGACGGTGGCGTTATGACGGAGGAAGCGTAAAATGGATGAACAAAAGAAAAACAATGAAATAGAAGAAGCGGCTTCTGCTTTGATTGCGAATGCAGAGGAAGAAAACTCTGCGGATAAGCCTGAAACCGAGCAAAAGAAAGCCAAAGTAACCGAAGAAGAAGATGACAAAAAGATATTCAAGAAATACAAGATAAAAGACATCGTATTTCTTGCCATTATCACAGCTTGCACACTTGTAACCGGTGCGGTTATGCCGCTACTCGTAAACGTGCCGCTGTTCGGTATCGTACAACTCGGACTCGGACTTCAGTTTTCTATTTTTCCCGTAATCGGGATGATGAAAGTAAGAAAGCCGGGCGCGCTTCTGTTTCAGTCGATATTCATATCGGTATTCCTGATATTTATGTTTCCGCCGATGGCACTTATCATAGTATGTGCGCTTATAGCAGAAACGCTTGCACTTCTGATCTTTCGCGGATATAAAAACGATTGGGCTTGCGTATTTGCGGGAACGCTCTATATGCCACTCACGCTTCCTTTGATGTGGCTTTATTACAATGCTTTTTATACGGTTACGGGCGAAGAAAAAGCGGCAACAAGTATGTTTCTCGGCGGAGCTAACCCCGGCGTGGTTGTCGGTATTTCGATTGCAGTCGTCGCGCTTTGCTTCGTCGGATCAGTCGTGGGTATGCTTATCGCAAGGGAACTCAAAAAAGCCGGAGTTCTGAAAAAATGAGATTCTGGTCTTTCAAAAAGAAGATATATCCCATATTCGTATTTTTGGCGAGCCTGTTTTTGATTATATTCGGGTTATGTATGGCAAAAGACGTGAAATGTTCTTACTTTTTGGCGGGATGTTTCGTGTGGCTTATGCTGTTCGGATGCCGAAAAGGTTGCCTTCGGGTTCTTCCCGTATTTATCATAGTGGGCGGACTGTTTGCCGTAATTGCGTACTTTGCTTACGGAAAGGACGAAAATGCGGCAATGGCAATGGCTAACCGTTTCGCTTCCGTATTTCTTGCCTCCGCGCTCGGTATGAGCGTTGAACCTGCGGATATGACGAGAAATCTTTCCACGCTAAAAATGCCGAGAGGCGTTACGCTCGGTATGCTGATTGCCACGTCTTTTCCGCCCGTACTCGGCGCGGAGATAAAAAGGGTGAGAGAAGCGATGAAAACGCGCGGCGCGGGTAGCGTATTAAACCCGAAAATCTTTTACAGAGCGTTTTTAGTGCCGTTCGTTATGCGACTCGTGAACATTTCGGACACGCTGTCGTTGTCGGTCGAAACGCGCGGATTTTCGCTTGAAAAAACGCCTTACACGGTATATAAAAAGGAAATCGTTTGCCTGTCCGACGTGCTGTTTCTTTTAGGACTTGCCGCAGGCGCGGTTTGCACGGTGATACTATGAACGCGATAGAACTCAAAAACGTAAACTTTTCATATGACGGAAAGACCGCTATACTCGAAAACGTAAATATCGCGCTGAATTACGGCGAAGTAAACCTTATTGCAGGGCATTCGGGCGAAGGCAAAAGCACGCTTTTGTATATCATAAGCGGCATTATTCCGAATATTACGGACGGAAAACTATCGGGCGAAGTGCTTATAAACGGCGAAGATATAAAGTGCAAACGCCTTGGCGAAGTCTGCCGCAAAATAGGCGTAGTTTTACAAAACGCCGACGAACAGATCATCCAGAAAACGGTAGAGGACGAAATCGCTTTCGGATGCGAAAATTTAGCGTTTTCCCCCGAAAAAATCAGTAAACAAATAGACACTGTTTGCCGCCTTATGAAACTCGATAAGTCGTGGCTAAGCCGCAAACTTTCGGGCGGGCAGAAGCAAAGACTTATAACCGCTTCAACGCTTGCGATGGGGCAGAAGATAGTTATTTTAGACGAACCGCTCGCCAATCTCGACACGGCGGGCGCGGAAATGCTGATGTCAACATTAAAATCTCTCGCAAAAGCGGGTTATTGTATCGTAGTCATCGAACACAGACTCGACGTCGTTCTGCCGTTCGTAGATAAGGTATTTCACGTCGGAAATAAGAGCGTAAAAGAGATAACGGACAGAGAAACTTACCTTAAAGAGCAGTCAACCGAAATAGAAGATACTTGTTCGGAATTTAACGGGACGCTACCCGTGTTTTCGCTTTCGGACGTTGCGTTTTCGGTTAAAGAACGAGATATATTAAAGGGCGTTACCTTCGATATATTAAAAGGCTCGCGGGCTGTTCTTCTCGGAGAGAACGGTTGTGGGAAAACCACGTTGCTTCGACTTATCTCTCGTCTTGAAAAACCTACTCGCGGCGTGATTTTGCAGAACATAGACGATAAGTTCGGACAAAAGAGCAAGCAGAGCAAAAAATGGTACAAAAAGGTAGGAGTGGTTTATCAGAACCCCGACTATCAGTTGTTTATGCCGACGGTCGAAAAGGAGATAAAATTCGGTGCGAAGTCGGACGAATACGCCGACGAAATAGCCGAAAAATTCGGGATAAAGCATTTGTACACCCGTCATCCGCAATCGCTTTCGGAAGGGCAAAAAAGAAGAGTTTCGATTGCCGCTGTCGTTGCAACCAATCCCCAAGTGTTGATATTGGACGAGCCGACGGTGGGGCAGGACTATAAAGGCTTGTGCGAAATGGTTGAAGTTCTTAATAAACTTCACGAGGAAACGCATAACACTATGATTACCGTTACGCACGACAAGCGTTGTGCGGCGGCATTATGCGACCGCTCGGTATGGATAAAAGACGGAAAGACTTATAAAACAGGCGATAAACAACTTATAGACGAGTTTTTTATGACTCGGCAAGACAATAGTTAGCATAGGCTAATTTTATCGAAAGGTTAGACTTTTTATTGACACGAAGACATGACAGTGGTATAATATTTATGTTGTTAGCAATGGCTAACCAATACAAACGATAAATACTTCGGCACCGCTCGAAAGAGCGGTTATAAAATGGAATTTGGTTAGCCTTGACTAACCAAAATAAAGAAGCATTATAACAAGGAGCAAAAACATTGCTGTTAAAACTTAAAAACATAGGAAAAATATATGACAGCAACGATATTCTGACCATCGGTATACGCGGAATCAACCTTGATTTCGACTATAACGAATTCGTAACGATCGAGGGCGAGAGCGGAAGCGGTAAATCTACGCTTTTGAACGTCATCGGCGCAAACGACAGTTACGAAGAGGGCGAGCTGTATATCGGCGGCGAGGAAACGTCGCATTACGGCGCGGCAGAATGGGAAAAATACCGCGAAAAGTATATCGCAACCGTCTTTCAGGATTTCAACATTATAGAAAACCTTACCGTGCTTGAAAACGTAGAGCTTGCATTGCTTCGTTTCGACGATAAAAAAGTACGCCGAGAAAAGGCAAGGGAACTCATCGAAAAGGTTGGGCTTATAAAGCAAATCAACCAACGCGGCAGTAAACTTTCGGGTGGTGAAAAACAGCGTACGGTCATAGCCCGCGCTCTCGCAAAGGACGCGCCGATTATTTTGGCGGACGAGCCTACGGGTAACTTGGACGTTAAATCTTCGAGAGAAATCGCAAAACTTCTGAAAGATGTTTCAAAAGATAAACTCGTCATCGTGGTTACGCACAATCCCGAATTTTTCGTAGAATACGCAACGCGCAGAGTAACCATTTTCGACGGCTCGGTAAAAGAAGATAAAGTAATCGAAAAGCCGACGGAAACGAAAAACGTTGAAGTCCCCGAAGTAAAACAAAGCAAAAAGAAAGACATTAAAGATACTTTCCATATCGGTGTTCTGAATTACAAAAGCAGACCGAAATTCACGGCAATGATGAGCTTTGCTTTGCTTGTCTGTGCGGTAACGTTGTTTGTCGTGTTGTCGGTGTTCGGAAGTTCGCTTATAAAACCCGTTACAAATTCGCTCGATACAGTGGGCGTGAATGGAAAGGTAATCGTTTCAAGCGAAAAGGGAAACCTTAATAGCGACGATCTTGACGAAGCGGCAGGGAATACGGGTGCAGGTTTTTATCTTTTGGATAAGGAATTTTCCGAATTTACGGTAAACGTTCCCAAGAAAAGCGGTATGCTTTCGGCTTACAGCGTCACTTGTCTATATGCGCCTTATCAATATAACTTGAAGCAAGGCGAAGCGATATTGGTGCTGCCGAAATCTGCGGAAAAAGATAAAAACGTAATCATCGAAACGTTTGTAAAGGCAAACGCGGGCATAGAGAGTATCAGCGTTAAAACAACACTTTCTTCCGGCGACGTTCTTCTTTACTTATCCCACGCGGATGCGGAAGAAAACGGAATCAAAATCAAGGCAATTAACACGACGATGAAACTCGGAGAAACAGTCGTTACGGTGTATGCCTTTGAAAAGGATGAAGCGGTTGAAAGCGGGAAAATAAACCTTGTAAATTCCAACACCTATCAAGCAACGAAATATTCGGCAGTTTTCTCGGTAAAATCGAATCAGTCTTACGAGGTGGCGTCCGACAGCGAGCAGGACGAAGCGAGAAGCGGAAAACTGATCGTTAAAATGAACCCTGATGACTACGCCGCAATTTTTGAAACCGAACGATCGGGCGCAAGTCAGTCGGTGTTGTATTATGCTGATGACCGGGCGGCGGAAAATGCGCTCGGAAAATTCCCCGACGGAATGATGGGTATGCTTTCCACGAGTAAAGTATACGTTCAAAGCGCGGGCGACGTTTACGCGATGAACGTAATTTACTATATCGCTTTGATTGTGGTCTGCCTTTTGTTTGCCGCTCTCATATCCGTGATTTTCGGAAGAAGCGTAAAGGTTTTCCAAACCGACTTTGCGGTTTACAGAACGCTCGGCATTTCAAGCAAAATTTCGTCGCGTTCTTTGTATATTCAAATGGCTCTCATTTTCCTGCCGACAATCGTATTCTTGCCGCTCGTCAGTCTGATTGCGGCGGTGATACCGGGAGGCGGAATAGCGTTTATTTCGGCGGGCAACTACTTCTTTATTGAAATAATGCTGCTCTTAATCGTCGAGTTCGTCGCGTTCGGCTTTAACCGCGCGATAGCGGGGCAGAGTATCAGAAAATCACTCCGAAGGGGGTCGAAAGGTTAATATGTCTGAAATTAGAGTAGAAAACATCGTAAAAACGTTTAACCGACACTCCCGCAACGCAAACAAGGTATTAAAAGGTGTTTCGTTTGAACTTCCCGATAAAGGTCTTGTGTGCATTTTCGGTAAATCGGGAAGCGGTAAAACAACTCTTCTCAATATTATCGGCGGACTTGAAAAAGCCGACAGCGGTAAGGTCTATATCGACGGCGAATGTACGAGCGGCAAAACCGACAAAATAAGAAACGCAAAAATCGGCTTCATTTTTCAGAATTATTACCTTGAAAAAGGCTATACGATAGCGGAAATCCTCAGAAATCAGATGATTATCGCGGGTTTCAAAGACGAAAAAGAGATAGAGAGAAGAACCGAAGAAGCGTTGAAGCTCGTCGATATGGAGAGGTTCAAAAACAAACTCGGCGACGCGCTTTCGGGCGGACAGCAACAAAGAGTTGCAATCGCCCGTGCAATCGTCAAGGGTAGCGACATTATCCTTGCCGACGAACCGACAGGCAACCTTGACGCGGAAAACACGATGAAGGTTATGGATATATTAAAGGAAATATCCAAAACCCAACTTGTTGTTATTGTAACGCACGAGGTTTCGCTTATCAAAAAGTACGCCGACAGCCATATCAAAATCGTTGACGGCGAACTTGTGGAGGACGGCGAAATAGAAGAAACCGACCTTGCGCCCGCAACTTACGACAATGTAAAAAAGGGAAACGAAACACACAGCGTTCTGACTACCTTTACCAAGAGTACGGCAAAACGAAACGGCAGACTGTTTACCTTAAAGACGATTTTCAAACGCAATAAAGGCGACGGCGAAAAGGCATATTCGGTCGGTAACGTATTTAAGCAGATATTTATTCTTGCGCTTGCCGTGGTAATGACGTTTTTCTCGTTCTCTGCGTTCGAGGCGCTCTCGGCAGTTACCGAAAACAAAACGCTCGGAGCGAATACCGTTTATACGAATCTGAACTCTTATTCGGTACTCAGGAAAACGGACGAAAGCCATTACAAGAGTATTGATTTCTTCGATACGGAAATGAGAACGGGAAGTTTCTCTTACGGCGGGCTTGCGAGTCTTTCGGGTATAGAAGTCAAATATACGCCGAAAGCAATCGAAGAAGGCGACGAAATTGCCGTAGAATACGGCAGACTTCCCGAAAAAGGCGAAGCGATTGTTTCCCGCATAATGGCGGAAGAACTCAAAAGAGAGTTCCGTATGAAAGAATTGAATACGGATAAAGCAATCACGCTTATGACCTTTGACGGCGAATATCCGATTACGGGTATTACGGGCGGCAACGATAAAATCATTTACTTGAACAAAGAAGATTACGTCAATTTCCTCGGCGTGTATAACAAAATCAGCTTCTCGGACGGGGAAGAAATATTCTTCAAAGACACTTACGGTTCGGCTTCGTTTACGGCGGAGATTCTGCTGTATGACGGTGAGATCGCAAACGATAAAGTCAGAGTAGAAATCAACAGAAATTCGCTCTACAAAATGATGACCGATACCACGCAGGCAGACTTTGAAGTCAACAAAACAAACTCTCGTTTGAAAAATACGCCTTACGCAATACAGGTAACGGGCAGTAAAGTTTATGTTGAGCAGTTCAAAATCACGCGTGACGTAATGGATACGGACATTCGGGTTTACGTCAACAAAAACGTTCTTCATAATATTTTCGTTTACATATCGCCAAACCTCGACGCGCTTTCGTCTACGGGTTCTCAGTATTATTTCGAGATAACGACGGAAAGCCCGGAGCAACTTGCTTCGCTTAAATCCGATTTAAGAGATTTGGGCGTAACGGCTGTGAACGTCGGCGCGGCGTATGAACAGGAAAATGAAGAAGAAAAACAAGACGCGGCAAGCGGGCTGTATCTCTATCTTCTCGTTATCGTTCTGCTTCTCATCATCTATTTCTTCATAGAGAAGTCGGCAAGTATCAAAAACAGTAAGGAATACGGAATCTACCGTGCAATCGGCGTAAACAAAGGCAATCTTTTGTTCAAGGAATGCACTCAAGCAGTCGTTCATAATATTTTGAGTTTCTTTGCGTTCTCGGTGGTAACGGTTGCGCTCGTGGCAGTCAGATACGCGATTATGAACGTAGCGTTCGCGGGATTTATAGGTCTTGCGGCGGCAAGTTTTGCCGTAGGCGCGGTGCTCATGACTTGCATATCGCTGATTCCGTATTTGTTCGTTCTCACGCAGTCCCCGTCGGAGATTTTGGCGAGATACGATATTTAATCAGATGTTTTTCCCGCGAAAGCGAGTGAACATACAATACAAAAATTTTTTTAGGAGGTCATTCAAAATGACAAAATTCAGAAAGAACGTCATCGGTGCTATTTTGTGTCTTGTGATGCTTCTTGTCGGTGTCTGCGCGTTTACAGCGTGCGGAAGCAAGGATCTGTCGGTTACGTTTACCGTTGAAGGCAAAACGCAAACGGTAGACGTGGTGAACGGTAAGGTGACAATGCCTGCCGATCCGGAAAAGGAATTTTATGAATTCCGTGGTTGGTACACAACCTCGACCTTCGACGAGGGTACAGAGTTTACCAAAGATACCGAAGTGAAAGAAAATCTTACGGTATATGCGTATTTTGCGCCTATTCACGTCGGCATTTCCGTCAACGGTGAAGCCGCTACCGATATAAAGCTTGAAGATCTTTCGAGTAAGACAACAGAATACACGGAGGACGCGGCAAGTAAAAACCTTACGTTCGACGGTTGGTATATCGACGCCGCTTACGGAACGAAATATGTAAAGCAGGATACGGACAACCTTTACGCTCGTTACTGCGCTACGGTTACGTTCGATAACGGTTATGAAACCTTAAAGAGCGTTCAGGTCGGAATCAATTCGACAATGAAAGCCCCAGATAAGGAATATGAAGATTTCGTTCCTTATTATATGGATAAAGAAGATTTGTCTTATGTGGACGAGGACGGAAACGTTGTTGATTTCACGTCGCTCGTCATTACGAAAAATACGGCTATCAAGGTTATGTGGAAATCGCCCTATCTTACATATCAGAAAATCGAAGGTACGGCAAACGATTATGCCGTAGTCGGTTTCGACTATAAGTCGAGCAATTCGGAAGAATGGCAGAATATCAAGAGATTCCCCGCGATTTCTTTTCTGTCCAAAAACGTAACGATTGACGGCGTTAAAGGTTGCAACGTGGTTACGGCGGACTTCTCCGTTTCGGCGGGAATGTATACGGCAACCGTCGATCAGTGCGATTCCGTGGTGTACGCTTCTTTTGCAGACGGCATTCAATATATCAACAGATTTCAGGCTTGCACGAAACTCGAAACCGTCAAATTACCCGCAAGCCTTAAGGTGCTTGAAAAATCGTTCTGGAATATGAGAAATCTTAAATCTCTCGAACTTCCCGAAGGGCTTGAGATCATTATCGATTCGCTTTGGGGCGATTATATGGAAGGAATGGTCGGTTATTACAGAGGAGCGAGCGCGTTCCCGTTTACCGTAAACATTCCCGCAAGCGTTAATACGCTCGTAACCGTTCCGTCCAATCTCAAATTTGCAGAGGGTAGCGAATATTATTACGAGGAAGGCGAACTTTTCAGAAACCGTACTGTTGGCGACGTAACTTATAAAACGCTTGTTTGTACTTATCAGGATAAAGTTGCCGATGAAACCCTCACCGTTGCGGAAGGCATTGAAGCCGTATCCGTCGGAGCGTTCAAAGGTCTGAACGTTAAATATATTTCGCTTCCGTCCACGTTTAAGAAAATTTCTTATACATCGGACGAAAATAACGCAACGTACGAACTTTCGTATTATACGGGTTCTATGCTTACCGATATGCAGAGAGTGCAAGCCCCCGACGAAAAATCGGCGATCGATTCTTATTCCGTGTTCAGCGGGCTTACGTCGAACGATTTCGGATATATTTATCTGAATGTTGCTTCTATGCCCGAAGGAATCAGCGAATATGCTTTCACGCAAGGTAAAACTCCTTATACCGAACTTACCGAAAGCGACGGCACAACTCTCGAAAAGGTTGTTTGTATCGGAACGATTGCAAAAAGAAAAGCAGTTATCATTCACATAGTGGGTGAAGACACAAGGGATTCCTCGACGAAGAGGACTTATTCCATAACGGGTAAAAAGTCGGCGGGAACTTTAACGATTGATGAAATTCTTGACGCTATCGGTATCAACGACGGAAGTTATTCTTATGAAATTACCGAACTCGGCAAGCCTTATACCCCCGGCACGCTGGATCACAACCTGTATCTCAGAGTAACCTATACAAGAAATATTCTTGGCGTAACTTACACGAAAGACGATGCGACAAAAACGATTACCGTAACGGGATTCGACAAAGATACGGCATTCGATCTCGGAGGAGTTTACAGAATTTGTATCAGTTTTGACGATGAAGCATTAAAGACCTACAAGGTCGTTATTGCTGCCGAAGCTTTCAAGGACAATAACTATATTTCGGAAGTTTACGTCGGTTCTCAGGTGGTAAGTATCGGCGAAAAGGCGTTTGCTAACACGTCTAACCTTACGAAATTCATCGTTTCGGACGGTGGGCTTGAAGAGATTAAAACAAGAGCGTTTGAAAATGCAGGCTGCATCGTAAACGGAGAAACGATTACCGTAAATGAAAATATCAAAAAGAACGGAATCAAATTCGTATTGCCGCTTGCAAAAATGAAGAATATCGAGCCGTATGCTTTCAAAACGAAAGGTATCTTTATGTTTACGGCAACCGAATCGGAAGGCAACGAGGATAATCCGAGAAAGTTGACGGCAGCTGCGAAAGCCGGTGAGTATTTCTTCGTGGAAAGTATGTCGGGTGAATATTACGGCATTATGCAGTATGTGAAAAATACCGACACGAAAACGATGAAAGACAACGTAGGAAACGATGATTTGATTACGATTTACGACGTTCGTTATGTTGCGACAGCAGGCGGATTCAATGACGCAAGCGGACATATGGGAATCGGTTATTCGCTTCGCGGCAAAGCATACGAATGGGGAGCATGGAGTGAAGATTTCGCGGCAAAACAGCATTATGTTTATCGCTATGAAGTAATGGAAGGCTCCGTATATTATCTCGGAAACGCTTTCAACTATATTTCCTTCGGTATCTTCTCCAAGATTCACAAGAATGCTTTTACCGATATGGAAGAAACGCATTATGCAGTGTATAACAATTATTCGTTTGATACCTGGATGGATGTTGAGAAAGTCAAGAATCAGGATCCTTCTCTCTTTGAAGAAGGCTGGTTCAACGGCAGAGCGAACTCCGAAAATACATTTATGAGTAATCTTCAAGATCACGAAGATTTTTACCTGTAAAAACCAAAGGAACGGCATACGCCCGCGAAAACGGGCGTATCCGATTCCGCTTTTATAGAGGGTGCAATGAAAAAGTTTTTTTCTAAAGTTGTTATATTTATATTGTGCGTCGTAAGTCTTGCCGTATTTTCCGCTTGCGGTAAAACCGACGTAAAGACGCCGCAGGACGTTATTAAAGAAGCGTACGGCGATACGGAATATAAAATCTCTTTTTCATCCGAAGGGCTTGACGCGCCTTTGGAAGATTTGACGTACACGGCAAAAAGCATCCCCGTTTTACCTTCGCCGCAGAAAGTCGGCTATGTTTTCGGCGGCTGGTTTTTTGATAAGGAATATCATACGCAATATCAGGATAATCTTCTTCTTATGACGATGAGCGACGTAACGCTTTATGCAAAGTGGCTTAAAGAAGATATGACCGTAAGCGGAACGTACGATATAGATTTTGAAGCCGAAATTCTCGAAGATACGATAAAAAAAGGGCAGACCGCGGATGAGTTCGGCGGTTATAAAAAATTCCCCGAAAACATTTCGGTTGAAAATACATACATTGAAAAATCGGATAACGATTTATTGCTTAAAATCGAATACGACTGCATTGATCCGGAGCCTTACGGCGCGCTTGCCGATTCCTATAAAGTAACGGTAAACGCGACCAAAAATCCGTCAAGCGTTTATATAAAAGAAAGCGTAAATTCGCTTTCGGATACGGTGAAAACGATATATATCCGCATAACCGATACGGACTTATCAAACCCCGTATATCTCGATATCGAAACAACCAACTGGAAAGCGGAAGGGCTTTCCGACGAGGAAAGATACGGTACGACCACAACTTATACCGTCGAATTCAGAATAACAAGGCTGATAGGTTTTAAGACGCCCTACGTCGATACAAGCGTTCCGCTTGAGGACGGATATTATCTTGTAAGAAGTTATAATAAGACGATAGCAAACAAATCGTCTATGGGCGACGGTTTCAATTCGGTTTTTTCTTATCTGAAAGCGGAAAACGGGAAATATAAATTGATTAAGCCGTTTACGCCTTATGCGGGGCTTGTTCAGTTTACGCTCGGAAAACTTGAAGAACCTTATTACGTCAATTTGTTTTACAGAATGATGTCTTTTATGCCGAATCAGTATTGTTTCGAGCTTGACACGACGGGCTTTAACGGAGAAGTTGAATCGAATTATTATCCGGAAACTTACAAAGCGAAGAAATATGTGGATTATTCGGTGGAATTTCATACGGACGACTATAAGGTATATTCGGTTATCGATCTCGGAACAAACTTCAAGCGCGAATTCGGAATTATGTATTCCGTTTCGGGCTTTATGGAAGTTGCAGGCGGTATGGGATCGGGCGTGCAGATTTTGTATATGGATTACGACCATATCATAAAACTATCCGACGAAAACGTCGATTATAAAGAACTTTCGGGCGATAGTTATTCTTTTGAAACGTCGGGTACTTTTTATCCGGGAAACTATTCCGATCTTAACGATAAAAACCTGACTTATGACGAAACGCTGAAAAACGGTTTGTCAACGAGGATGATGAATTTTTGGTATTCGGCAAGCGATGCAAACGCACCGTATGCCGCGAGAAAGGTGTATAACAGTAAAATAACGTTCAGACCTACCGACGAAACAAACTCGAAAAACGTATCCGAAGCAAGATATGAAATAGCCCATTTCGATATTCAGACAAATATATACGGCTATGACGCCGTAACAAGCAGAAAAAACGGGGAAGAATTGTATTACGATTCTATGTCCGTGCAGACTTTCGGTGCGAACGGAATGCGTGAATCGTCGAAATTCAGGATAGGAAAAACCGTCAATCGGGGCGATGTTTTAAGGCTCGAAGATATTTACCGCGAGAAAGTATCCGAAGATACCAATTTTTCGAACGTTAGATACAAGGGCTTTGCTTTCAGCGGTGATAAAATCGATTTTTTAAAAGAAATCACGGTAAATAAGGCTTTTGCGTTTTCTTCCGATTGTGCAATAGTGTTTACCTTTACGGATGACGACGGTATCACAAAAACGGCGATCGTCGAACTCGTCGAAAAAAGCAATCCGGATTATCGGATAACCGACGAAAATCACGCTTGGAAATGGTCGGAAGAAGATAATGCCTACGTTTCCGATACGATAGATAAAGAAGGTGCATCGGTGGAGTTGCCGACGCTTACTTACTCGTGGACGGGCGTGAAAAACGTGCGATTCAGAAATAATTGGTACGACGACGAATCGTGCATAAATCCGCTTCACGTCGGAATTTTCACGAATAAGAACGGCGTTTATTCTTTGACGTATATCGGGCATCAGAAAAAAGATTTTACGGCTTCCGCATATGAAACTTACGTGTGTTACGAACTTGTAAACGTATATGGGGAAACGGAATTTGTTCGCTTCAAATATGTTACTTCGCAAAAAGAAACGTATCGTATCGAGTCCGATAACGGCGAAATAATGGACGAAGGCGACGTTAAATACGATGAGTACGGAAAAATAAAAGACGTCAAAGCAAGCGAGTCGGTATATTTGACAAAGGATAACTGCGACGAAAAACTTTCGAGATCATTCAGTATGATTATCGGCGACAACACGCCTTCTCGTATGAGTCCGACGGGTTTTTCCGCTTATCTTGTGGATAAAAACAATCGTAGTACGACAATTTCGCGCGACATAGCAAACGGCGATATAGATTCCGTGATTAAAGAAATAAAGGGCTATACGGAAAATTATTCCTGGTTTACCGTATCGCTTGAATTTTCGTATTTCGGAAATAAATTCAACAGTAATTATATTTACGGCGTAGGATTTTCGGGTAAAAAAACTACGGATATGCTTAAATATAATTCGTATTTTGCAAACACTTTGTATACAATGAACATTCCGCGCCTTTACAGCGACGACGGCAATGAAATCGCAAAGTCGTACGTAAGCGTTAGGCATAGAATCGGCGGTAAAACCGACAACAGCTTTTATGCGAACAGAACTTATACGCTTAATAAAGGCGAATACGAATATTCCTTGAAGTTTAACGAGGCGGGTGAGTTTTACGTCGGTTTCGGTTTTGCGATAAACGGAACGTCTTATTCGTTCGGGCAGATCGTCAACGTTTTATCGGATAACTGCGACGTTACGATCACGTTTGTTACTGATAAGGATCATCCTTTCTCCGACGGGCTTACAGAGAGAATGGTAACGTATAATCTGAGCAATAACATCAACGCGCTTAATGAAAAGGAATTTGCGGGAAGCGATATTCTGTTCGGTTGGACGCAATATATAGGCAGGGACGCAACGTCCAAAGACGTCGTTAAAAACGGTATATCGGATTTTATCGGTAAATACAATTCGCAGAACGTAACGCTGTATGCAATATGGGACGGCGGAATTTCCGTTACCGCAAAATCGGAAGGAAACGACGACAGAAGAAAACATTATTTCAGGGATTCGTCAAGCGGCTATTATATTATCGATTTGTCAGTGTACAAAGTTTATGCGCCTGCAGGATACGTTCTTGCCGGATGGACGGGCGGTTTCTTGGGCGATACCGTTAAAAACGGAAAAATTTATCTGAACGAAGTATCCGACGATAGCAATTATTTTACGATTAACGCAGTATACAAGAAACTACTTACCGTAAAATATGCAATCAATACGGCATATTCCGCTTCGGTTATAAGAAACGAATCCGTAATAGAAGGAAATGGTCTTGAATCGAACAGAACGGTCGTTGCAAAAACGGGTTATACGTTTAAGGGTTGGTTCGTTCAGGGCGATGAAAGCAGAACAGTAATTGACTTATCGACCTATAAGTTCACGAAAGATACCGTTCTTGTAGCGTTATTTGTTGACAGCGAGGGAAATGAAGTATGGTAAAATTCAAAAAAATCTTTGCTGTAAGTATAGCGGTATTTGCACTTATCCTTTGCGGATTGTTCCACTCGGTTTCAATTAGCTATGCCGCAAGTGAGCAGGTGATAGGCGGCAGTGACGGAACGTATACCGTTCCAGTAAACCTTGATTTGAAGATGGGTGCGAATAATTTTACAAACCCTGTTATCGTAGAAAAACAAGACGGCAAGTATTATATGACGTTCGGGTTCAGTTCGTCGATAGGCTATCTGAACCTGAACCTTGACGGGAAAGAAGTCGGTAAAACAAGCGAAAAGAAAGACGGTTGGACGTATTATACCTATACGCTTTCCGAAAACAATCTTAAAAGCAAACTTTCGTTTTCGGCGTACATCAACGCGATGTCGCGTGAAATAAATTTTACCGCAACGCTAAATTTATCTTCGTCAGAAAAAACTGCCGATACTGTTCGCGATTTGGGCGAACGCCCCGCGGAATTCGTTCCCGTTATTTCTACGAAAGCGGCGGCTGAATATTCTTTGAAAGTCGGCACGGTTTTTCCGATTCCTAAGGCATCGGCAAAACTCGGCAACGAGAATAGCCCCGTTATGATTACGGCTGTTTTTGGAAATGAGTCCGTAGATGTTTCGGACGGAAAACTTGTGCTCAGTAACGTTGGTGAATATAAGATAATCTACAAAGCGACAAACTCACAGTATAAAACTTCTTTCGGTAACGATTCGTTTTCGGCGTATGTTGTAACTATTCATTCTATCACGGGTGAGAACAACATTGTTAAATTCAGAGATACAACTCATGTATTGCCTGAAAAAGCGGAAATTATTGCGGGAAAAGTTACCGAAGGATCGGACGTATACAAAAAAGCTGCTTCCGCAATGAAAAAGATTGCCGATAATTTTGAGGTATATTCTGCTGAATTTTTGAGTGAAGACGGCGAGGTCATAACTTTGAACGGTAAAGTAGAACTATTGTTCCGTGCAGACGATTATTTTGACCGCACGAAAGCAGAAGTTTACTATATGGATGAAAACGGCAGTCTGACGAAACTTTCAGCGAGTGGATATGGAAGATATGTCATTACCGAAACAGACAAAACGGGAACATTTGTTGTATGTGTTCCGGGCGTAGCATTCCATATGCCTGTGTGGGGATATATGCTGATTTTAGTTGGAGCGGTAGTTATCGTTGGTGGCGGAGGGATTACTATTTTACTGATAGCAAGGCGTAAGAAACAAAAACAGAAATAATATTGAAATAAGACCAATCACAAATACGGTAATGCGGGCAGTGATTAGGTGATAATTTATACTACGAAAAAAATAACCGCATAGTTAATAATAGGAGTTAAATATGAGCTTTTTTGAAAACACACGAAAACCCCAAGGTTTCGGCGGAAAAATAATGGTTAAAATGATGAACAGCGGTCACAGTAAGTTGGCAAAGTGGGGCTTTACTAAAATTTACGTAAAGTCGAACGCCAAAGTATTGGATATCGGTTGTGGAGGTGGGGCAAATATTGCCAACTGGCTAGCAAAATGCACAAACGGACACGTGTCAGGTATAGACTATTCAAAGGTCAGCGTGGCAGAATCGGAAAAACTAAACGCTATCGCAATCAAGCAAGGCAAGTGTGATGTTGTTTATGGCGACGTATCGTCTATGCCGTTTGACAACGAGGCTTTTGATTATGTTTCTGCTTTTGAGACGGTATATTTTTGGACAGACCTCGAAAAATGCTTTGCCGAAGTAAATCGTGTTATGAAAAGCGGTGGTACGTTCCTTATTTGCAACGAGAGTGACGGAACAAATCCCAAGGACGAAAAATGGGCAAAAAAAATAGGCGGAATGAAAATCTACAACGAAATGCAACTTCGCACAATGCTAGAAAAAGTTGGATTTTGTGACATTAAGACTTTTGTAGATGCTAAAAAACACTGGCTGTGCATTGTTGCGAATAAATAAGTGGCAGGTTGTTTTATAGGAGAAATATATAAACCCTAAAATAATGTAAAAACTGCGCGAGAGTGCGAAAGCAAATACGGAAAGCGACTTTGCGTTTTCGTATGTTCAGAAATTTTCTGGATAATTCGTTGGATCTTATTGAACTGGAAGAAGCATATAAGCGTATTTGTCGCAAAAAGTTTTCGTTTCGGGATAAATTCGGCAACGATTATACCCTTGCCGTCGTTAATGTGAAATTCAATTTTATATATAAGACCGAAAACGGTAAAACCGTAAAAATCAGACAATTGCGCGAATATTTCTATGAAAACGGCTTTCATATAGACGGTATTCATTATGTCAGATATAAACGCAGTGCGGGAAGTTCGCGCGAAGGGAAATGTCTGTTTATAGACGAAAGGCTGTATACTATCGAGTAGTGAGTTCTGCACATTGTCTTAGATATCAGTAGAATAAGGTCAAGGTAGAATAAAACCTTGACCTTTTATTTTGCATAAAGAAGGGAGTTTTTAGACTCCCTTTGAGATAATTATTGAATTAGTTTTTGCAAATGTAGTATTTATCGTTCAATGTAACTCTTGTGCCGACAATATCTGGTTTACCAGTAGCGTAGGCACGGAGAATATATTTGTCTGACGGTTCGACTAAAAGCGGAATATTGCCTTCGGTAAATTGTGAATCGTCCGACACTTCGAGGATTTTGAAACCTTTCTTTATAAGGTCGGCAGAAAATTGCCATTTCTTTTCAAAAAGTCCGAAAGAATCCATAATGATAGAAATGTCTTTTTCGGGGTGATAGGCGGTAATGCGGTAGTAATTGTTTTCCATAGTTAAAATCTCCTTTGCGGTTATGCCGCTATTTGTTTAAGTTTTCTGTTTGCATAAGGCAGCCATTTCTTATTTACGAATTGCATTATGCTTTCGTTCGGTTTGCTGTCGTGGTCGCCGTAACATTGAAGAACTTTCTTGTCTTTCAAAGAGTATTCTACCGTTACAAGCGGTTTTTCGGGTTCGTCTTTCATTCGGATAAAGAAAATAAGCGATTCTTCGCGAGCAAACTTTTGGTCGTAACCCATACGTCCCACGCAATGATGAAGCATTTCACCTTCGTGTATTAAATCGGACGGTTTTTGTGCGATAATCGCTATATAGACGGATTTTTTATCATATTCAAGCCCTAAATACTTGCTTGCTACGGTAGCGAATTTGTCGTAAAACTCTTTGCGTTCTTGCTCGTCTTTTAAGGCTTTTGTGGAGCGGTATTCATCAATTCGTATATCGTGCCAACGTTTGAAATCGTGGGGATAGCGGTTCTTTTCTTCGTTCATATCCAAGCCGAGATATTGGCAAGCGTTAAGATAATCTCTATAGGAATAAAAATTTGTGTTTTGCTGTTCGATATAGTCTAAAAATTTTCCGACTTCGTTTTTTACAAGTTCCTTCACGTTGCCAATCTGTTCTGCGTGGTCAAACCGTATTTTTCGTATCGCAAAGTTGTCGATTTCTCGTATCGGTTTTCCAGTCTTGTAAGCCTTGATTATGGACACGATATAATACGAAGAGAGTGCAATATCATTTCTATTTGTTGCAAGCCATTTGCGGAATTTTTTATCCTTACCGCAAAGCCGTAAAATTTGGGTTGACATTGCGATATTATGTAATCCGAGTTTAGTCAGATATTCGATTTGCGGAAACTTCTCGTAAAGTCGCAAGTATTTGAATACATGTATGCCCGTGTATCTGTCAACGGCGCTGTATTTATATTCAGGGAAATGTTGTAGGATATAATCGCGGTTGACTATCGGTGCATAGGGGTCGAACGAATCGTCAGACGACCAACCCCAATCTTTGCTTTCATACCAATCGGGATATTTTGAAAGCCCTTGTTCGTGCCAACCGACAGAATATCCTGCAATGAAAGTGAATTTAATGTCTTTGCCGAAACATCTGTCGGAATGGACGCCGTGAACGACAACCGGTTTACAATACCATTGTTTTTTATACTCTCTAACGGCTACCGTAACTTTGATAAGTTCGCCGTCGTTTTTAGTGAAGTAGGCATAGAAACGAGTTCTTCCGAACGGCGCTGTTTTTAATTGATCGTCATAAAGTTTTATCTTTTTCTGTATGTATTTCGGAATGGGTTTTATCTTTTCGATCTTCATTTTATCTCACCTCGACTTTATTTCCGAACAGGGCAAATATCTCATTCGGGTTAGATTGTTTTGTTGCGGTTTCGGGTTCGTCAATGTCGTGCGGTTCGTATATATCGCCGTCAAATTCACGCATTTCTTCTTCGGACAATATTTCGCCCGTATCTTGGTCTATAAGCCGATTATCGATATGTAACAGGCTTGGAATAAATTGTGTTTCGCGCTCGTTTTCGATGATATAAAGGTCGTGTTTTCTCACAATTTTCGCGAAGTAATTTTCGGCAGCGTGGTAAGGAAAACCGATCATTGGAACACGTTCTTTCAAACCAACGTCACGGCTTGTAATCGTGAGTTCCATTTCGTTCCCGAGCATTACGGCGTTGTCACCTAAAACTTCATAGAAATCGCCTAAACGATAAGCCACGATTGAAGTAGGGTGTTCCGATTGGTATGCGATATATTTTTGATATATAGGATTACCTTTTGATTGTTCGATAGGGCGGATCGCCGTTTGGTTTTGTTCTTCTTCGGCAACCAGTCGTAGGGCGTCAAGTTTTTCTTCTTCGGTAAATTCTTCATTGTCTGTGTCTGTTTCGGTAGTTAAAGTATCCGTTTTTGTATCTTTAACTTCGGTATCGTCGATTTTATCGAAGATAGAAAATTGTAAATTCTGCGGTTTCGGTGGTTGCGGTTTGACCGTTGCAGGCTTTGTCGTAGCTACCTTTTTCGACGCGGGTTTATATTCTTCGCCGTCTATGGTATAAAGTGTGCCTTCGATTGAATCTTCTTCAAAAAAGTGGATAGCCCAACCGTATACAGTAACGTCGTCAATGCATGCGGAATTAGCGCCTTTCCCGGCAAGTTTTCTCGCTTCTTCGCAAGCGTATTTCATAAAATCGGAAAGAGTCTTTTTGTTTAATAAAGGGTGTCCGTCTTTTTCAAACGGTGTGCCGTTATTTATCTTGTCGGCAAGAGTTTCGCTCGCATTGTTTTGTAAATAAGTAAGGATAAGTTCTTCCTGCTTATTTTGTGGGGTAAGGTTTAACTTAATCATCGTTTTTACACTCCTTTTCGAGTATTTCTAATATTTGTTTTTCTTCGTAACCGACCGAGCAAAGCCAGATAATCGTTGCAAGCGTTTCAAGGCTCGCTCCTTGGCGGTTTTTCTCAAACAATTTTTCATATTGCGTGCAATCGCCGCTTGTAAACCATTGATATTTATTGCAAAGGCGATATAGGGTTTCTGTTGAAATTTTCATATTTGTATGCTCCTTTGATTTTTGTAATTGAAAAGAGAGATTACCTTAAAACGGGCAACCTCTCCAAAGCAGTTTATATTCAATATAGTTTTTAACTGGAATGATGAGCCAAGTAACGTTTGTAATTGGAAGATTTGTCTTTCTGTCCGGCGGCGAATGCGTTTCATACCACCGCACATTCCAACTTGCGCAGTCGTATGTATCCGTTACGAGATAAATTTTCAGTTTATTTTTACCGTGATTTTTATAGCAAACTTTATAACCGTATTTGTTTTCAGTCATAAGCCGTAAATCCTTTTCGCAAGTCTTGGCAAAGCCGAAAAGAAGTTGCAGTTCATAATCGTCGAATGCAACTGCCTGTCGTGAGCAAAATAGTTTCTGTCGGCGTATTCATAGCCTTGCCTTGTAAGACGTTTTAATTCGTAACGGTCGCTGCCGTCGTGATGGTATCCTTCGATAATCAGATGCCCGTTTCGGTCTATCACCTTTATATTGTCAAGGTGTTGAATCATAGATTGAAAATCTCGGTAGCAAGTGATGAATGTCCCGCCGTCAAAATTACCGTTCCATCTTCCGCAAGTTCCCGTCATAAGGTAATAACGTGTTTTGAAACTGTTTTCGAGAGCGTCTTTCAAATCTCTCCACGTTTCTGCGTTTTGGAAGTCAATTTCTTTGTAGACTTCATCGTCGGGGATATTTTCTTTGCAAGCCCAACCGTTTTCGTCTGCGTAGACTTCAAAGAGAAAATCCCTTGTTTCGTCGAACTTTTTGTAATTTTCGGTATCGTCGTAAAGCACGATTTCTTTTGTTTTTTTCATTTGTGTTCTCCTTAGAAAAGTTTTGAGATAACGATTTTCTTATACTGCAAGCCGTTATCCCGTCTAAATATGCTTACAGCCTGTTTTAACGTGTAAAACATATAAGATTGCGAAACGTGAGTTTCTTCGTCGTAATAGTCAAATACGAGCGTTCCGAAGTGGTTGTAATGGTAGAATATATATCTCATTCTTCAACTCTCCTATAAACGTCATCTGCATAAAACTGACAGACAAACCAATTAAAAAGGGCGTGACATTTCACACCCTTGTAATCGACTATGTAATCATTGTTTCCGACTTCTTCCAAGACGGTTATTTCCGCCATTTCGCCGTTAAGCGAGTGAATATGTGCCATTGCTTTATAACTCATTTGAGTCTACCTCCAAAATACGTAATTCAAGAAATTCGTGTAAATACCAGTCAAGTTTGCAGGAGAGATTCCACCAAAGTTCGTGTTCTTCTCCATCGGTAAAGGTTTCGTTGCGATCCAATTCATAGTTCTTTTGCAATTTGTCGTTTTCAAAAGCGTTTCCAGCCCAACTCATATCGGTATTCTTTTCGTTTTCGATAATCTCATTAAAGCATTTAACGGCTTTTTCGTAAGTGGAAAAGGCTTGCGTATCTACGCCATAGCAATCGTCTGTGCAATATTGAAATAAAACAAGATAAATTTTCATATTTTCACCTCATATAACTCTTTTGATTCCGCCGCCGAACGAGCGAATACCGATTGTGCCGAATTCCGAGCAAAAGTCATCGGATTTGTTCCAGACGTAAGCATAGGCGTAAAACATATTGCCTTGCGGATAAAGCATTTCATCCCATTCTTCTTCGTAATCAGGGATGTAGAGGAAGTCGTAACATTCGCCGAATTCGGTATATTCGTGAGTTACGGCATATACAAGCACGTTGTATTTTTCTTCAAATTCTTTGATTTTAGCCATCAATTCCGGTTCTTGGTAAGCCCAAAATCCGCCAAAATTTTCATAGAAACAAACGCTGTTTTTATCTTTGAAACCTTTAATAAATGGCTTGTAAATGTCCAATTTGTTCATCAGTTCGATTGCTTTTTGTTTTTTGTTTTCGATTGTAATATTCATAGTTTTAACTCCTTATTGTATTTCGATTAAGCCGTCGCTGTATTCTTGTAAGTATTCTTCGCCGCAGTATCTTCCGTAGCGTTCAAGGTCGATAAAATCTTTTATTTCTTCGGGTATATTGTAACAACAGTTGGCAAGCATTTCATCGCCGTATTCTTCCCAGTCATAGCCTTGCCACAAGTTGATATTATCGTCCCAATGTTCGCCGCGGGAATTGACTTTTTCTTCAAAATCATCGTAGCAGCGAACTTCAAGGAAAGCACAAAAGACTTTATATTTGTAATCGTCATCTAAAACGCCCGATTCTTTTAATGTGTTGAATAACGTTTCAGGGTTGACGTAATCCCAATTCACCGAACGGTCTTCGATACCTTCGACGTCCTGTATAAACAGTTCTTCGTCGATACCGTCAAGTTCGAAGCCTTCTTTTTTGAGTTCTTCTACGATTTCATCCCAATCGGAATAATCCGAAAGGTCAAGCCATTTCGAGCCTAACGCTCTTTCGTTACACTCGTTATATGAGCCCCAAGATCCGATAACAATGCTAATATTTCCAGACATTTTAGTTTTCCTCCGTAAATTCGTCTATATAAATTTTGGTATATAAACAACCATATTCAAAGTAACGTCGATTACCATCGAACAACAGGTCAAAGGTTTTAACGCTTATTCTTCCGTTGTCGCTTACTGCAACCGTTACTTCGCGTTTTTCGTCATCGATTTCGATTAAATCGAACGTTATGAAATTTTCACCGTTAAAATAATCGTATTCGGGCATTTTAATTTTCCTCCACGATTTTGTACCAAACCGAGTATTCGACTTCAATATCTCTTCCGTCGTATTCGTAATAAATTGTTACGTAACCTTTGAACTCATTTTCTTTTCCGATTATCGGATGGCAATGCTGTTCAACTTCATCAAACGCCCTTGTATAACGTTTGCCTGTTTTTGAAACGCACTTACATAGCAACGTTCCTTCGTCGTTGATAAATCCGAAACCGGATAATTTTTCGTCAGGATTTCTGACTTTTTTGATTGAGTAAACTACTTTTTTCATTTTGGATTACCTCCATTTTTTATTTTTGCCTTCTGGCAGGGGCAAGGGAGCATAAGTCGAAACGCGGTAATAATGAAAATTTCACTGCAATGGAGAAAATCAACAGCCAAAGGATTTGAGCGAAAAATACTATCGTAAAATAAAAAGAGCCAAACTCTTTATCGAGTCTGACTCCGTTATTCAATATTAAAGTTTTAAGTAGTATTTTTCCGTGCGGTTGATTTTCTCGCTGACTTATGCTACAACAGCCACGACAGAAGGCAATAAAATATGGAGTATTGATGTTAATTCTGTCATGCAATTTGGATTCATTGCTTTTTCTTTCAAAAAATGATATTATGTTTATAGAGTGTTCTGACAGTATCGCGTGTTCTAACAGGGTTAAACAAAGGTGCCTTCCGTAATTGCACCGGACTTACGACAGTCAATTGGAACGCAACCGCATGCACAATTACGCATTCAGGCGTTTCTTCTATTTTCAACAACTGTTCTAATATTGTAACGGTAAATATAGGAGATAATGTAAAAATCATTCCGTCGTATGCCTTCCGTGATTGCACCGGGCTTACGAACATAACAATCCCCGACAGTGTGACGAGCATCGGCGGGGGTGCCTTCGATAATACCTTATGGTACGACGATCAGCCCGACGGTCTTGTGTATGCAGGAAAAGTCGCTTATACGTATAAAGGAACTATGCCAAGCAACACCTCGATTGTATTAGAAGAAGGAACATTAGGCATTGCTGATTATGCCTTCGAGGGTTGCACCGGGCTTACGAGCATAACCATTCCCGACAGCGTGACGAGCATCGGCGGGGGTGCTTTCCTTGGTTGCACCGGACTTACGAGCGTGACAATCGGGGGCAGCGTGACAAGCATAGGCTCTTCTGCCTTCCGTAATTGCACTGGGCTTACGAGAGTTACAATCCCCGACAGCGTGACGAGCATCGGCGAGCATGCCTTCCAAAATTGCACCGGGCTTACGAGCATAACAATCGGGGGCAGCGTGACGAGCATCGGTTCTACTGCCTTCTATGGTTGCAAAGGACTTACGAGCATAACAATACCCAACAGTGTGACGAGCATCGACTCTTATGCCTTCTTTTATTGCACCGGGCTTACGAGCATTAAATTTAACGGAACGATAGAGCAATGGAACGCCATATCTAAAGGCTCTTATTGGAAATACAACGTACCGGCGACGCAGGTTGGTTGCACGGACGGGACGGTCTCGATTTAGTAACGATAAAATAAACTCATAAAACAACCCCTCTGCGACTTGCGGAGGGGTTCGTTTTTTATCTGTTCTAAAAAAACGTTATAAGTCGTATTTTTCAAAACTTCTCGCACCTTTTTTATACGAAAGCGCGGTGAGCCCTGCGCCAAAAATAATACCCGCAAACAAAATTATGAGTTTTGCCGCAAGGTGAGAGTCGTCCGTCGTCAGAAACACGTCTTTTACGACGGGCGCGTGTGCAAGCACGACGTCGATTGCGACGATTAAAAATCCGAGCGCGCTCGACAAGGCAAAATGTCTGCCGATTTTTTCGGGACTTTTATAATACGCCGTGAAAAACGCCAGGTTGAATATGCCGAAATACAAAAACGCGATTCCGTAAAAAGCAAGCGACGGCATCGAGCCCGCCTGATTTAAGGAAGTGTTTAAAACCGTGCAGCGAAGGACGGCAAAGGGAATCGTCGCGACAATCGTCAAAAGTTCGAAAATGCAGACGGTGAGTATCCTTGCGCCCACCAAATCGCGCTTTCTTACGGGCAGATTAAGGCTGTATTCCAGGTCGTGATTTTCACGCGAAGAAAGACACATGAAGAATATGCCGAGAGTGGTGTAAAAAAACGACACGAGATAAGGATAATTCGGGATAAGCAACATAAACGCAAACGACAGGAAAATGTAATTCGTCGGGTGCGCCGCAAGACGGAATTCCTTGTAAACAAGATTTTTCATAATTCCTCCTTTTCAAGATGCACCATAATGTCTTCAAGCGACGCGTCGGTTGTTTCAATGTTCAAAACATCGGCTTTATCGGCAGAAATCAACACGCTTAACCCGTCTTTCAGCCGTCTCACACCGTGCGAGCACGCTGCGATATCGTCCGTGAAAGCGTCCTTTTTAACGAATGCGAGTTTGTATTTTTCCTTGAACGTATCGGTGGGTTCGCTTGCGAAAATCTTGCCGTTTCTGATGTAGGTAATGTCGTCGGCGCACTTGTCGAGATCGGACGTTACGTGCGTTGAAAAGAGTATGGTTTTCCCGTCGTCTTTAAGCGACAAGAACACGTCCAGAAGGTCCTCGCGCGAGACGGGATCGAGCCCCGACGTCGGCTCGTCCAGAATCAAAAGGTCGGCGTTGTGCGACAGGGCAAGCGCCAGCGAATACTTGACTTTCATTCCTTGCGACAACTCCTTTACGGTTTTGTTTTCGTCCAGGTTGAATTTTTCAAGATAGCCGCGATACGTCGTGTCGTCAAAGTTTTCGTAAAACCTTTTCGTGACGGCGGTTATCGTTTTCAGTTTTTTCGTGACGTAATAATCCGCGCCGCCCGAAACGTAGCCGACGCGGCTTTTGATTTCCTTTTCGTTTTCCGAAAAGTCCTTTCCGAAAAATTTTACCGTGCCGCTGTCTTTATGGACAAAACCCAGAAGGCATTTGAGAGTGGTGGATTTTCCCGCGCCGTTTCTGCCGATAAATCCCATAATGCGGCCGCTCTCGACTGAAAAACTCACGTCGTCAAGGGTAAATGCGGGATAAATCTTCGTAAGGTGTTCAATTTCAAGAGTTTTCATTGTCGTTATTAAACACCTTGTCGACGTAACCCGAAACGTATTGTTTCGGCGGAATGGCGATACCGCGCGCGGGATCTCCGAAAAGAATAAGCGTGTCGCCGGGCACAATGCCGAAAACGTCGCGCGCTTCCTTTGGAATGACGATTTGTCCTTTCTCGCCGACTTTTACCGTCCAGGCGAATTTGCCGTCTTTTTGCGATTTCATAATTACCTCAAAAGTATGAAAAGTATGATTTGTATAACTTATTTTACACCGCGCATTAAAAATTGTCAATAAAAACAATAAGAAAACCCCGCTTGCGCGGGGTAAAAAGGTTTTTTATTATCTGAATTTTTTTATCTAAAATTCACGACGTTTATCGGCTCTCCGTCAAGATAGGACAAAAGGTTCATAACCGCGGTGTCCATAAGGCGTTTTCGGGATTCCTTCGACGCCCAGGCGATATGCGGCGTGATGATGCAGTTGTCCGCGCGAAGAAGCGGATTGTCGGGTTTTATCGGCTCTTCCGACACGACGTCGACGGCTGCAAACGAAACTTTGCCCGAGTCGAGCGCGTCTTTAAGCGCTTGTTCGTCGATGAGTCCGCCGCGCGAAGTATTGATGACGATTACGCCGTCTTTCATCATATCGAAGGCGTTTTTGTCAAGCATTTTTTCGTTGTCTTTCGTGAGCGGGCAGTGCAGCGACACGATATCCGCGCGGGAGTACAATTCCGCAAGGTCGGCGTATTCGGCGATTTCGCTGTCCAACGACATTATTTTGTCGTAAACGATGACGTGCATGCCGAACGCGTTTGCGATCGTGCCGACGGTGCGCCCGATTCTGCCGTATCCGACAAGCCCCAGAGTCTTTCCTTTCAGTTCGGTAAGCGGATAGTCCCAGAAGCAAAAGTCTTTTGAATTTGTCCAGCGGCCTTGTTTTACGGCGTCGCTGTGGTGTCCGACGTGGTGGCAGCATTCCAGAATAAGCGCGAAAGTGAACTGCGCGACTGCCGCCGTGCCATAGGTAGGAACGTTGCAGACGGGAATACCGCGCTCGGCTGCGGCGACGGTATCGACGACGTTGAAGCCGGTTGCAAGCACCCCGATATATTCGATATTCGGGCAGGCGTCCAGAATTTCCTTTGTGATTTTCACCTTGTTCACGATGACCGCCTGATTATTGCCGATGCGTTTGACAACGGTGTCGAAGTCGTCGGGCGTTCTGTCGTACACGGTAAGCTCGCCGAGGTTTCTGAACCCGTCCCACGAAAGGTCGCCGGGGTTTTCGGTAAAACCGTCCAGAATAACGATTTTCATAAGTTCCTCCCTGAAAAAGTGCATAAAGTGCCGGAATTTGCAAAAACATTATTGCATTTTAATTGTACATTAAAAAGCGGGCGGTGTAAATACTCTTTTTCAAGAAAACGACAAAAACGGACGATTTTTTTGCAAAATAATCGGAAAAAATTGTCCTGTTACAGGACTTTTTTGCCTTTTGAATAAACTTCCGTGACTTTTCCGCGCTCGTCGACGACGTTGAACGACGCGTCATATCCAACGGAAAGGGCGGGGATTTCAAGCCCCAAATACTTTCTCGGCGATTCGGTCGCGCAATAAACCGCCTTTTCAAGCGGCACGCCGTAGCGGACGATGATTTCAACCATTTTCGCGATGTTTGTCGTGCTTCCCGCAAGGGCGGATTTGTCTTTGAGATACGCCGCGGTGCCGTCGGCAATTACGGGCGTGTTTTCGCCAAGGATATATTCGCCGACAGGCGCGCCGCACGGGGCAAGGGCGTCCGACACAAGTATGATTTTTTCATATCCTTTGCACTTATAAATGAATTTGAAAAGGTTTTCGCTAATATGCACGTCGTCGGCGATGACTTCCGTATAAATATCGTCAAAGTACATCGCGCACTCGTTCAGCCCGAGATGTTTCGTGATTTTGCCGTCGACGCGGCGGAATCCGCTTGACGCGCAGTAAATATGAGTCGCTCCGTCAAGCCCGGCGTTTTTGCAGGCGATAATCTGATCGTCGATACTGTCGTCGTGTCCCGCCTGCGCCTTTATGCCGTTTCCGACGATTGCTTTTACGAGCGCGACCGCGTTTTTCGTTGCCGGACACAGCGTTACGATTTTAAGAACGTCCGCGTTTCGGCTGAAAAACCCCGCGTCCTTTTCGTCAAAGGAAGTCATTATGTTTTCAACGGGCTGCGCGCCTTTTTTCGCAATGCTGATGTACGGACCTTCGATATGCGCGCCCAGAATTTCCGCGCCCGACGGTGACAAATTTCTCAGTTTTTCAAAGGCTTTGTCAAGCGCGGTAAGCGGGGTTGCGACAAAGGTCGGAAGGTATGCCCCGATACCGTTTGAAAGAAGGTAATTTCCGATTTTAGACAATGCGTTTTCGCTAAGTTCCGTGACGTCGTGAGTCACCGCGCCGTGCGTGTGAATATCGACGTAGGGCAGCGTAACGTATCGCGGCGCAGATTTTTCGCGCGTCTTTGAAACCTTTGAAATTTTTCCGTTTTCAACGGTTATATCGACGGCGTTATCAGCGATTTTCCCGCCATAAATGAACTTTACGTTTTTAATTTCCATAATAAACCCCGTTTTTTGTCATAATTTGTAAAAATATATCGTTTCGGGCAGTTGCTCGAAATACAGCGAAACAGCGGCTTTTTTGTTGAAGTCGAGCGTCACGAGAGAGGATGTTTCAAACTCGTATCTTCTGCCGTCCGAAAGGGAAAGCGCGCACGATTTTTCGTATTCTAAGGTGTCTTTCGGTTTCTTAAAAATTGCCGACAAAACGCCCGTCTTTTTTTCGACAAGGTTGTCTGCCGTACCTTTTGAAATCTCTTTCCCTAAAAATTTCACCGGGAAAGTCGGCGGCACGAGAAAGGTGAGTTTTGCGGCGGAAAACGTCGCGTTTGAAAAATGCAGCGCAAGACGGTTTTCTTCTTCGACGACGGATATTTTCACAAAATCCCCGTCGTATCCCGAAAAGTCGATATGCGCGGACTTTACCGAACACGACTTGGTTTTCACGTCCGAAAGCGCGTACTCCCCGTCGACGTCGAACCGCGCGGTCAGTTTCCCGTTTTTCACGCCGAACTTTTTTTCGGCCTTTACCGATTTTATAAACGGAACGAGCGACGTATGATTGAACACTTCCGTTTCGTCAAAAGAAAGCCTGACGCCGTATCCGCTGTCAACGATTTTAATCATACCGATATTTTACCCTTTTTGGGGGCGGTAGTCAAGGCGCGAAATCACGTTTGAACGAGTCTCGTCATATATTGAAAAAAATCGTCGGGGGAAAAGGGTGGACAGATGCCGCGCGGAAGTCGATTTATCTCGGCTGAAAAAAAACTTTGAAACGATAAAAGGAAAATGCGACGACGTGTTTGCCGTCGTGAAAGCGAACGCTTACGGACACGGCGCGACGGAAGTCGCGAAAACCCTTGAAGAAAGCGGTTGCAAAAAATTTGCCGTGGCGTCGGTGTACGAGGCGGAAAGTTTAAGGAAAAACGGAATAAACGGCGAAATCGCGATACTCGGCTTTTGCGAGGACTTTGGGCTTGCCCGCGAAATTGCCGCCCGTCCGCTCGTGTACGACGAACACACCCTTCGTCTTGCGAAAAAGTACGACGCGGAAGTTTTCGTAAAAATCAATACGGGAATGAACAGGCTCGGGTTTTCGACAATCGGAGAAACGGCGTCCGCCGTGAAAAACTTGCGGGTTCTCGGGGTGTTCACCCATCTTTCGTCGGCAGACGGCGACGACGCAACCGACCGCCGCATTACCGAAGCGCAGATAAAAAACTTTATGGAAGCGGAACTTGTCGTCAAAAACGAAAAGGACGTCCCGTTTTATGCCGAAAACAGCGCGGCGCTCATAAAGTACGGCAGATTTTTCGACGGCGCGAGAATCGGAATCGCGCTGTACGGCGTAAATCCCGTCTCGGGCGACAAAACGCCGCTTTTGCCCGTGATGACTTTTCGCGCGGCGGTAATTGCGATAAACACGGTGAAAAAGGGCGACTTTATCGGGTACTCGCGCGGGTATCGGGCGAAAAAAGATATGCGCGTCGCGATAATATCGACAGGTTACGCCGACGGACTCCCGCGGGCGTTGTCGAACAAGGGAATGATTTTCTGCAACGGGCAATTTCTGAAAATCGTCGGAAAAGTTTCGATGGACAGCGTTGCCGTCGACGCGGGCGACGCAAACGTGAAAATTATGGACGAAGTTGTCGTTTTCGGCGACGAGATAACGGTCACGGACGTCGCAAATCGCGCGGATACTCTGCCGTACGAGATTCTGACGGGCGTTTCGGAAAGGGTGAAAAGGGTTTATAAAAACCCGTAATGCCGTATACACATCGCGCCGAAGGCACATCACGCCGCAGGCACATCACGCCGATAGGCACATCGCGCCGTAAGGCACAAAAAAAGCCCCGCAAAAGCGGGGCGTTTTTAACGGATTATTACTTTTATTACTTGTTGTTTTTGATGAAATCTTTAAGTTTTTTGGTTTCCATCTTCCAGTAAATCGTCTTAATCGGCGGGCAGATCGCAAACAGGAATCTTGCGAAGGTGAACAGTCCGCAGGGGTAAACGGATTTCTTCTTGCGTTCGATACCCTTTACCATTTTCTTTGCCACGTGGGCGGGGCTTTGTACGGGGAAGGGTTTCTTGAACTCCTTGGGATTTGCGGTTTTGAAGAAGTTCGTATTCGTTGCGACGGGATAAAGGCAGGTCATCGTCACGTTTTCGGGAAGTTCCAGACGAAGACCTTGCTGGAAGCCTTGCGTGCCGAACTTCGACGCCGAATACACGCAGTAGCCGGGCATAGCCATCTGACCGATTGCGGAAACGGTGATGCAGAAGTGTCCGTCGCGGCCTTTTAAGAAATCAAGGTATTTGCCATAGGTATACATCGGCGAAATCGTATTGACCTGAAACATTCTGTTGACGCGATCCCAGTCGGCGTAGTTGTACTGTTCGTAATAAGGGAAGCCGGCGTTTGCATAAAAAATGTCGATTGTGCCGAGTTTTTCTTTTGCGACCTCAAAGATTTTGTCGACGCCTTCCTTGTTGCCGACGTCGCATCGCATGGGAAAGACCTTGCTTTGGTCGAACGTGGAAATGACGTCCGTTTTAAGGTCGACGGCAAGGATTTTGTTGTTGCCTTGCACAAGAAGTTTCAGTGTTTCGAGACCGATACCGCTGTTTGCGCCGGTCAGAACGATTTTTTTACCGGTAATCATAAATTTGCTCCGTATTATTTTAATAACAACATAATAGCACAACGCCGAAAAAATGAAAAGCGTTTTGAAAAACGAAATTGCCGCGGGGCGTTAATTTCCCGCAAGATTGTTTGACTTTAATATAAAATATTTATATAATAAATAAAAATCGGAAAAGGGAGAAGAAAAGACGATATGCTGACCGTAAATTACGTTGACGACGACGATGAATTGATGAGAATTTACGACCGCGCGGGGGTGACGGGCGCAAACACGAGCGGTATCAACGCGGTGCTCTTCGACGACGACGAGGGCGTGGGCGTATGCAAAATGGTGCTTCGCGACGAAGGGATTCTTATTGTATCTTTCGACGTTGCAAAGGACAAGGCGGAAGATCCGTCGGTTTCCGACTTCTTTTTCAGGACGATTCTTTTCAAACTGTCGATGAGCGAAGTCAATATTCTTATTGCACCCGATGACAGGCTTGAAAAATTCGGATTCAAAAAACAAGGAGATTTGATGGTTGTTGCCGCGCGGGACGTAGTTTTCCCGTCGTCTTGCGGCGGAAATCACCAAATCGATAATTAACCGAATAAAATCGGCGTATAAAGCGTCGATTTTTCCATTAAGGAGCATATATGGAAGAATTTGCAAAACCAACCAACTTTATTGAAGACATCATTGACGCCGACCTTAAAAGCGGCAAGCATACGTTCATAGCGACGCGTTTCCCGCCCGAACCGAACGGGTATCTGCATATCGGCCACGCAAAAGCCGTCTGCATAAATTTCGGCATTAAGGAAAAATATCACGGCACTTGCAATCTGCGTTTCGACGACACCAACCCGTCGAAAGAAGACGTCGAATACGTCAACAGCATTCAGGAAGACATAAAGTGGCTGGGTTTTGAATGGGACGCGCTTTATTATGCGTCCGATTACTTTGAAAAAATGTATTCGCTTGCGGAAGGGCTTATCGAAAAAGGGCTTGCGTACGTCTGCGATTTGTCCGCGGAAGAAATCAGCAAAACCCGCGGCACGCTTACCGAACCCGGCGTAAACAGCCCGTACCGCGACAGAAGCGTGGAAGAAAACCTGCGACTTTTCAGGGAAATGCGCGAGGGAAAATACGACGACGGCGAAAAGGTTCTCCGCGCGAAAATCGACATGGCGGCGAACAATATCAATATGCGCGATCCCGTCATTTACCGTATCGTGAAAGCGCCGCACCACAGACAAGGCACAAAATGGGTGATTTATCCAATGTACGACTTCGCGCATCCTTTGGAAGACGCGATCGAGGGTATCACGCACAGCTGTTGCAGTCTTGAATTTGAGGATCACCGTCCCTTGTACGACTGGGTTGTCGAAAATTGCGGATTCAACCCCCGCCCGAGGCAAATCGAGTTTGCAAGGCTCAACCTTACCCACACGATTATGAGCAAGCGTTATCTTCGTCAGCTTGTCGAAGACGGTGTGGTCGAAGGGTGGAACGATCCCCGTATGCCGACATTAAGCGGTATGCGCGAAAGGGGATATCCCGCGGAAGCCATCCGCGATTTTTGCTCCCGCATCGGCGTGGCAAAGGCAAACAGCGTCGTCGATATCGCGCTTCTGGAACACTGCGTCCGCGAAAACCTTAACGAAAACGCAACGCGCGCAATGGCGGTTCTGAAACCGTTGAAACTTATTATCGAAAACTATCCCGAAGGGGCGACGGAAACCGTTGAAATCGAAAACAATCCCAACAAAGAAGGCGCGGGCACGCACACCGCGACTTTCAGTCGCGAACTTTTCATCGAAGAAAGCGACTTTTCGCTGAATCCCCCCGCAAAATATTTCCGCTTAAAACCCGGCGGAATGGTAAGGCTCAAAGGCTCGTACATCGTCGAATACGCCGGTTGCGACGTCGACGAAAACGGCAACGTCAAAGAAGTGCGCTGCAAATATATCGAAGACAGCAAATCGGGCGGCGCGAACGCGGGCATCAAGGTCAAGGGCGTAATACACTGGGTGAACGCAAACGACTGCGTCGACGTAATGGTAAATCGTTTCGATTATCTTATCAACGACGTCGAAGGCGACCTTATGGAACGCGTCAACAAGAATTCAAAGACGGTTGTCCGCGCGAAAGCCGAAAAATTCATCGTCGAAAACGCAAAGGCGTACGACCGCTTCCAGTTTATGAGACAGGGCTATTATATGGCGGTAAGCAATTTCGACAAATCCGCGCCCGTGTTCAACGAAGTTGTGGGGCTGAAAGACAGCTTCAACAAATAAGACAAAAAAAGAAAAACGCCGTCAACTTTTTTACGAAAAGCGTTGATATGTAAACTATTTTAGTTTATAATAGTTAAGAAGTATCTTGAAACCACGACGGTTTTTTCGTGATTTCGACCATTGTTTAAGGAGATAAATTATGGCAGTATGTAAAACTTGCGGTTCAGTAGTCCATCAGGGCGACTCGTTCTGCCCCGTTTGCGGACAAGGCCTGTTCAATCCCGAAGACGCGCTTATCTGTTCGGCTTGCGAAACGCCGAATGCGCCCGGGACGCGCTTTTGCAAACATTGCGGCGCGGTGCTTCTGAGAAAGCCCAAGACGGTTCAATGTCCCGTATGCGGCAGCGAAAACGCCGAAGACGCCTTATATTGCACGGCTTGCGGCAGCGAAATGCCCGGCGATTTCGAAAAAGAGTTCGAGGTGGAAAGCATCGAAAGACTGCAAGCGGTTTTGCCACTCATCCACTCTTATGCCGAAAAGTTCAACGGCGAATTTGACAAACTTTCCGAAGAAGAATTGAAAAATTCCACGTACGTTTGCCCGGTATGCGGCAAGCGCAACAGCATTTCCGACGAAAAGTGCCGTCGTTGCGGCAGAGATAAGAACAGAAGTCTGTACCTTGCAAGCAAGCAACGTATTCCTTCGTTCGAAGACGCCGTCGAGGTGCCCGACGTACCGCACACTCCCGTGGTCGAGCCCGTATTCCCGGTGAAAGCGGACAAAAAGCCTGAGTTTATAAACGGTAAAAAGTCTGCCGACAGCAAACCCGTAAGGGGCGGCGGACAAGCCGGTTACGCAGGCGGCTATGCTTATTCGGGCGACGGATTTATGCAAAATTCGCCCATAGTACAGCCCCTTGCAATCGTTCCGTACGTCACGCAGGAACAGCCCTTGTGGCAGTATGCGTCCAAGGCGGATTATGAAAGAATGCGTCGTAATAACGCAAAAAAATAACGGGGGAATTATGGATAAAAAAACAGAAAACGTTAAAAACGAAAAAGTCGTATTTTACGCTCCGTTGCCGGTCAACAAACCGTATCCTATCATAAGGCCCAGCGAAAAAATCCAACTTCAACCCACGGTAAATCCCGTTGCGATCGTTCCTTACCTATCCGCGGGCGAGGAAGAAGAAACCGTCGCGCAGTCCGCGGCGGAACAACAGACCGTTGCCGCAAGAAAGACGGAAAAACGCGCGTCGGCACGTGTGTCGGGCGTTCTTATGCTCATCATCGCCACGCTGTCGATAATCCTGTTCGGGTTGTCGTTCGCGGCGAAATATCCCATTGCGGGGGCGGAAAAATACATCAGCCTTAAATACTTTGCCGATATGTTCGACGTGATGCTCAAAACGCACGAATTTGCAAAGTTCGACGTTGTTTTCGCGCCGTATCTTATCGCCGTTGCCTACGTTGCGATAATCGTCAACTTCATTTTGTCGATAATCGCGATTTCCACGGGAAAGAGAATAGGATTTACCCTTTGCGCGGTCATAGCGTTCCTGTGCTTTGTCGTCGCGGCGTTTTATGAGATGAAATTCTTCTCTCAGATCAAAAATCTGGGCAATCTGCTTTCGCGCGATTGCGGTTGGCCCTCGATAATGCTGATTATTATCGGCGGCGCAAACCTTGTGTTCGCATTCGTCTGCAACATAATTTGTCCTAAACACAGAATTCAGGAAACTGTCGAGTTTTAAGCGGAGGTTATATAATGAAAAGAAAAAACAAAAAAGTAGTTGCCGAATCTTTGCCCGTGAACGCGGAAGAAACCATTAAAAACGCCCGCGCGGAAATGAAGGACGAAGATTTTTCGGAACTCAGAATTCAAAAGTCCGAAGCAACGCCCATTCCGCAAGGGAAACCCGCGGCGGCTGCTCCCGCTCCGCAAAACGCACAAAAAGTCCCGCCCGAGGTTGCAAATCCCGTCGAATATGCGGTGATGCGTCCCGTGGCAGGCGGTCTTCAACCCATAATCGCACCCCGCGGTCAAGTTCAGCTTAACCCCGTCGTAGTGCCTGTGGCGTTCGTGCCGTACGCAACGCAAAACCAACCCGTTTTGCAAATCGACAATAAACCCAAACAGCAACAACCGCTGCCCGAAGTCAAGGATCAACCCCTTGATAAAAAAGCGGCGCGCGCGGCGAAACGCCGCGATAAAAAGCCCGAGTTTGTCGGGGATGACCTTTCCGAAGAAAATGCAATCAAGAAAACGAAAGCCAAAAACCGCGCGTTTGCGGCAATCCTTTTCGTTATCACCCTTGGATTCTTTGCGTTTGTCATTCTCAACCACTTCGCGGCACAACTTAAAATCACAAGCCTTGCGCTTGCCCCCGGCGAGCCTGATATCATTGCCGGCTGGATGAACTTCAATACAAGCAACCTTATCGCACAAGTTCCGCTGTTCCTTTACACCGTGGTATGCGCGATTGCTCTTGCGACGCTTATCGTGGAATTCGTGGGGCTTTGCAACGGTCATGGATACCACATCTGGATTTCCGCGCTTATTCTGTTCGTATTGACGGTGGCGGGCGCAGTTATTTGTGCAACCGTTCCCGCATTCAAAGCGCTTAACGTTCCTTTGAACCCGATTGCGAAGGGCAGCTTCGTATGGCGTCTTGCGATGGTGTCGGTGGTATTTTTGATTTTCGCGCTTTGCTTCATTCCAAGGAAGCCCAAGTTCGATAACGACGACGATTTAAGCGATCTGATTTAACAAAATACAAAGAAAAATCCCGCGGATTCCGCGGGATTTTTGTTTGCGCTTTTTCGTTTTGTTCGTTTAATATTCTACGCCGGGGATTTCTTCCCATTCAAGGACTTCTTCCCACGTCTTATTGTGTTCGATACAGTATATGTATACCAACTCGGGACTTTGCTGAAACTTTTCAGCGAAAATCGAATTGCCCATTACCATATATAATGGGATTAGGTCGCCTCCTGTTTTTTCCTTATATTCTTTCTCAATTCCGTTCATTCTTTTATCTCTTTCGTATTATAATCTGTCGGAACAATTATTTATTAAAAATATCGTTTCCTTTTGAGTCCACGCCGACAACGCACTCGAACCCTTCGACTTCGAGTTTCGTTACCGCTTCCGACAAAAGTTCCGGAAAAGCGATGACTTCCGCCGACTTAATCGCCGATTTATAAAACGCGCCCGCTCCACCGATTGCGACGAAGTAAACCGCGCCGTTTCGTTTTATCGCGTCGATTACCGCGCGCGTGCGCGCGCCTTTACCTATTATACCTTTAAGTCCCGCGTCCAGCATATCGGGCGTATAAACGTCCATGCGTTTCGACGTCGTGGGGCCGCAACTGCCGTATGGTTCGCCGTCTTTTGCGGGAGTCGCGCCCGTGTAATAGACAAACGAATTCCGAAGGGGGAAAGGCAAAGGCTCATTGTCTTTCATAAGGGCGAAAATCTTTTTGTGAGCGGCGTCGCGCGCCGTGTAAATCGTGCCGCTTATCGACACGATATCGCCCGCATTCAGCGTTTTCAGTATTTCAATATCGCTTGTATCGACCTTAATCATTTATCCCTCGATCATTCTTTCGCCGTGGCGCGAGCAATGGCATTGTACGGTGACCGCGACGGGCAGTCCCGCAATGTGGGTGTTTTCCGTTTCGATAAACACGCGAAGGGCGGTAACGTCGCCGCGGAAACCTTCCGCGCCGATGCCCAGAGCGTTGATTTTTTCAAGCATTTCCTTTTCAAGGGCAGAAAGATATTCGTCGGGGTTTTCCTTGTCCAAGTCGTTCAAAAGGGCGTGCTTGCTCATAATCGCCGCCTTTTCCATCGTGCCGCCGACGCCGACGCCCAAAATTACGGGCGGACACGGGCAACTGCCTGCGTCTTTCACCGTTTCCACAACCTTTTCGACCACGCCCTCGACGCCGTCCGCAGGAGTTAACATAAAAAGCCGCGACATATTCTCGCTGCCGAATCCTTTCATCATGCAGGAAACTTTCACTTTGTCGCCTTTCACGACGCGCGTGTGGATAATCGCGGGGGTGTTGTCGCCCGAGTTTTTGCGGGAAAGCGGATGCACGGACGATTTGCGGAAGTTTTCATACGCTTGTCTTACGCCGTCGTTTACGGCGTCTTCGACGTATTTCCCGGAAAGCGCGACGTCCTGCCCGATTTCCAGGAATACGACGGCAAGCCCCGTGTCCTGACATACCGGCGAGTTTGTATCCTGCGCGATTTCGGCGTTTTCGGTCAGGACTTTCAGCGCGAAACTTTCGCGTTCGTTTGCGCCTTTTGCCGCTTTCAGACGGCAATATACCTTTTCGTCAAGGTGCGTTCCGATGTTTTCAAAAATTTCCCTGACCGCGTTTTCGATTTTTATCGTGTCGATTATCATACTTCACCTTTTTACCGATATAGTATAACATAATATCGCTTGTAAAGCAAAAAAAACCGTGATACAATATTAAACGAGGTTAATATGTCACTGAGAATAATGTCGATCGCCAGCGGCAGTCACGGGAACTGCACTTATATCTCGTCGGAAACGACGCATATCCTTGTGGACGCAGGGGTAAACTTGAAAAGAATTTCAGACGCGTTGAAGACAATCGGCGTGGGGATTACGGATTTGTCGGGAGTTGTCGTCACGCACGAGCACGACGACCATATTTCGGGACTTTCCGCACTTTCAAACGCCGGCGTCAAGGTGTACGCGCACGAGCGGGTTATGCCGCATATCGCGCGCCGCATAGGGCCGATTCCGTTTGAAAACGTAGATTTTTTCGACGCGGGGTTTGAAATCGGCGATATTGCGGTTTATCCGTTCAGAATACCGCACGACACGGTATATCCGCTTGCGTATACGTTCGTGTCCGGCGGCGCAAGGGTTTCCGTCGCAACCGACATCGGTCATATAACCGAAGGAATTTTAAGTAATTTGAAGGGTAGTCAGGTAGTATTGCTGGAAGCGAATCACGACGTGGAAATGCTGATGAAAGGCTCGTACGCGCAACGGCTCAAAACGCGTATTTCGGGCGCAAACGGGCATATTTCAAACGATTGCGCCGCAAACGTCGCGACCGTCCTTGCACACAGCGGGCTGAAAACGCTGATTCTCGGGCATATGTCCGAGGAAAACAACTGCCCGGAACTTGCTTTTTCGACGGTATTGTCCGCCCTTGACGCAAACGGGTTTTCGGACAAAGTCCGCGTCGAACTTGCATATCAGAATAAATGCGGAGAACTTATCGAAGCCGATGAAAAATAAGAATTTCAAGTTTTCAAACACGGGCAACGCGTTTCTCGTTGCGTTTGCGACCTTTTACGTCCTGAGCCTTATTTACGAATTCTCTTTCCGTTTTACAAGCGGAATGAGCGGGGCGGCGGCGTGGTGTCAGTATCTTATCAACCCCGTTGCGTTCATAGGCTCGATGCTCGTTTACGCAAAGCGTAAAAACGTCGACGTCGTGTCCGCGACGAAACTCGACAAAAAAATCGGGCTGAAACAAATCGGCATACTTTCGCTGTTGTCGGTATGCTGCATTATGGCGTTTTTGCCCGTGTCGAACATATTTTTGGACATACTTTCAAGGCTCGGGTTCGATATGAGCCTTAATATCGTCGATACGACGGCATCGGTCGGCGCATACTTTTTGGGACTGTTACTGCTTGCGGTGCTTCCTGCGTTTGCCGAAGAGTTTCTGATGCGCGGCGTCGTCCTGAACGCGGCGTCGAGAAAGCGCGATTACTCCTATGCGATACTTATCACCGCGGGTATGTTTTCGCTTATGCACGGCAACCCGATACAGACGGTGCATCAGTTTTTGCTGGGCGCGGTGCTTGCCTACGTCGTGCTTGTGTCGAAGTCGCTGTGGGCGGGGATTTTCCTGCATTTCTTCAACAACTTTTTAAGCCTGACGCTGGAATACCCGTACGAAGCGATTATGAAAAATACGAGCTTGGGCTCGATGCACGTCGGATATTGGTATCTCATCTGGATTGTGGCGATACTTTTGGGCGGCACGCTTGTCGTATATCTTCTGAAAAAGTTCACGAAAGTAAGCGCGCCGAAACGCGTTGAAATTTTGCCGGATAACGCCGAAGTCATCGACGTTTACGAAAACAAGGACGGCGTTTATTCCACCGAAAAGACCTTGTCCGTTAAAGCGAAAGAAAGCAAAAACGACTTTGCGGCGGCATTTAGGGATTTGTGCGGAATTTTCAAAAAAGGCGGATTAAAGGCTGCTTATAATAAGATAAACACCATAATCCGCGATATTACGCCCGAAGACGATGAAATGACCGAGATGTCGCGCGAGGACTTTTTCCCGTCGAATATCAAGCTTGTTTACGTCATTCTCGCGGTAATCTGGATTATCTCGCTGGTCAGCGGATTTTTGAATTGATGACAAAACGTTTCGCAAAAAACGGCATATACGCGTTCTCGATGCTCCTTATCGCAATCTTCCGCATTATGGTGTCGGAAGGGGTTTTGTCGGGGTTTTCCGTGCTCGGTTCCGACGCCGTGTGGAGCGTCGTCGTGCAAGTCGGATTTATGGGCGTCGTGCCGTTTTTACTATACGTAATATATCTTAAAATTTCCCGGGACAAGCACGCCTTAAAAACAATCGCGGCGGAGTTCAAGTACGATTCGTTGCCCGCTAATAAAAGTTGGGTTTATATTTTCCTGATTTCGATTTTCGCAACCTTTATGGTGACGTGTTTGTCAAACGTCTGGTACAATCTTATTTCGGTTATCGGCTACACTCCCTCGGTTTCAAAACCGCTTGTTTACGACAACATCGGCGTACTCATTGCGGATATTGCGCTCACGGCGATTCTTCCCGCGACGTTTGAAGAGTTCACGAACCGCGGACTTTGTTACGGCGCAAACGAAAACGCGCGGTTTCCGACTTTTGCGATAATTCTTTCGGCATTGATGTTCGCGCTGATGCATACGAACGTCACGCAGGTGTTTTACACGTTCTTCTTCGGGCTTATCACGGGCGCGCTCGTTTACGTCACGAAAAGTATATATCCCGCGATGTTTTGTCATTTCGTCAACAACTTCGTTGCGGTGATGCGCGATTACGGACGGCAAACGGGAAAAGGCTTCGATTTTCTGAACAAGGCGTACGGTTTTCTGCTTGGCACGACCAAAGGCGGAATAATCGCCACGATATTGTTTGTTCTCGTTGCGTTTTTGATGTTCGTACTGTTTTTGAAGACGTCGGTTATCGAGAGCGACAGCAGGATCGAAAAAGGCAAAGAAGTCGCGTTTTGCAAGGAAGAGACCGCGCGGCTTGACAACGCGCCGCTGTATTTTGCGATAACGCTGAATACGCTTATTACGATATTTACCTTTGTATGGGGGGTTATAAGATGAAAATCAACGTCGTGTGCGTGGGCAAGATAAAAGAAAAGTATTTTACGGACGCGATAAACGAATACGCAAAAAGAATTTCAAGGTTTGCGGAGTTCAAGGTTATCGAGTGCGCGGAATTCCCCGTGAAAAACCAAAGCGCGGCGGAAGTATTGCAGTCTGTCGAAAAGGAAGGCGAGAAAATACTCGAATGTGTCAAAGGGTATGTCATATTGACAGCGATTGACGGGAAAATGCTGGATTCCGTGGAGATTTCGCGGTTAATGAGTGTCAAAATGACAGAGGGCGTTTCTGAGATAACTTTCGTCATCGGCGGCAGCAACGGCGTGAGCGACAAAGTGAAAAACCGCGCCGATTTCAAAATTTCTTTCGGGAAAGCGACTTATCCCCATCAACTTATGCGCGTGATTTTGTCTGAGCAGATTTACCGCGCGTTTTCGATAATGAACAATCTGCCGTACCATAAATAACTTTTATTATTACTTCAAATCAGGTCAAACGAAAAAGTTTTTTCATATTATGTCGTATGATTTACGCGTACGACGATTTATTGAACGACCTTAAAACAAGAAAAAATTATTTTTCAATCGGGCAAAGCGTGTTTTCGCGCGAAATTTTCGCATTTGTTAAAGGACGGGGGAATCCGCACTCGCTGATATTCGGCGGGATTCACGCAAGAGAGTGCGTTACCGCCGACGTAGTGATGCGGCTTTACGATAATTACGACGAAAGTTTGCCGGCGATATGTTTCGTGCCGCTTGTAAACCCGGACGGCGCGATGCTTGTGAAATATTCGTTTGACGGGGCGGAGTTTTCGTCGCGCGAATTTTTGAAACGGGTCAATAATAATTCAACGGATTTTTCAAAATGGAAAGCAAACGGGCGGGCGGTAGACCTCAACGTAAACTTCGACGCGGACTTCGGAAAAGGCGAAAGCAACGTGTTTTATCCCGCGCCCGAAAACTACGTCGGTGAGCGTCCGTTTTCCGAGCCTGAAACGCTTGCTATGAAAAAATTGACTGAAAAATTCGGCTTCAAAGCGGCGATGTGTCTGCATACAAAGGGAAATCTTATCTATTATGGCTATAAAAAATTGAAATGTTATAAAAATTATGTTAAAATGATTGCAGCCGCAACCGGACTTCCCGCCGTGACTAGCGACGGTAGCGCGGGCGGTTACAAGGACTGGTTTTTGAAAAACGGCTTTGGATTTTCGATAACGGCGGAACTCGGCGACGACCGACTAATTCACCCGATTTCACGCGATTACACGGCGGAATTTACGAAAATCCTTGAAAACACGCCGAAAATACTTGCAAAAATCGGTGAAGAAATATGGATGAAAAGTTTATGCGCCGCGCAATCGAGCTCGCAAAACAGGCGGAAACTTTCGACGAAGTCCCCATCGGCGCGGTCATCGTCCTGAACGGAGAGATCGTCGCGGAAGGCAACAACAGAAAAGAACGGGACAATTCGGCAATTTCGCACGCGGAAATCGTCGCGCTTAAAAACGCCAACGAAAAACTCGGCTGGTATCTTTCGGACTGTGAAATGTACGTGACGCTCGAACCGTGCGCGATGTGTGCGGGCGCGCTTATAAACAGCAGGCTGAAAGCGGTTTACTTCGGCGCGTACGACCAAAAAGCCGGCTGCTGCGGCACCCTTTACGACCTTCCGACGGACAAGCGGTTCAACCACAGACTCCACGTCGAAGGGGGCATCTTGAAAGATGAATGCGCCGCGCTCCTTTCGGAATATTTCAGAAAAAAACGCAAAAAAGACAGCGACATACAAGGTGAAAAATGATTATTATCGGTCTTGGCAACAAAGGACTTTCCTATAAAAACACATATCACAATATGGGTTTCGACGTCGTGAGCAAACTCGCGAAAGAGCTGGGCGTCAGGTTTTCGCATACCGAGTGCAAGGCAAAAACCGCCGTTACGAACGTGAACGGGAAACGCGTCGTCCTTGCAAAACCCGAAACGTATATGAATCTTTCCGGCGAGTCGGTCAGGGAACTTATGGGGAAATATAAGGAAACGGCGGACGGCATAATCGTGATTTACGACGATATCGACATCGCCATCGGCACGATCCGCGCAAGGAACGCGGGAAGCGCGGGCACTCACAACGGAATGCGGAACATCGTGGAATGCTTGAACGGCAACACTGCTTTCAAGCGCATTCGCATCGGCACGGGATTCGACCACGGCAACGTGCCCCTTTATAACGTCGTGTTGTCGAAAGTCAAGGGCGAAAACAAAACGCTTGTCGACGCCTCGACCGACTTTGTCGCAAACGAACTTTTGTCGTTTTTGAAAGACGGCGACTTTGACAAACTTATGAGAAACGTCAACGGATTTAAGCCCGAATGACGAAAAATATAAAAACGAAATGTACGACTTTTTGAGACTCGAAAACTTAAAAGGCGACTTCAAAAACCTTCTCGACGCAGTACGGGGTGGCAAAGCCACCACGGCGTTTTCGCTTGTCCAAGGAGCAAAAAACCACGTTACAAGCGCAATTCCGGGCGTTAAACTGCTGATTGTGCCGGATAGACTTGCCGCCGAAACTGCATACACTCGTCTGAAAGCGTACGTGAACGACCGCGTCGTGTTTATCCCCGACAAGGACGACGTACTCCTAAACAGAAAAGCGGGCTCGGTCGGACTCACGGGAAGAAGAATCGAGGCGTTGACGCGTCTCATACAAAACAAAGCGGAAATCGCGGTTATCCCCGCCGAGGCGCTTTTGCAGTATTATCCCAACGTCGATGCGTTCAGAGCGGCGCACGTTACCCTTATGAAAGAAGAAGAGTACGCGCCCGAAAAAGTCGCGAACAAACTTGTGTCGATGGGTTATACCCGCGTCGAAAGCATGTCTGACCGCGGCGAGTTTTCATTACGCGGCGACGTTCTGGACGTATATCCCCTTGCAAGCGAATACCCGATAAGGATAAGTTATTTTGACGACCTTGTCGAAAGCATAAAATTTTTCCGCCCGGAGACGATGGAAAGCGTGAAAGAAATCGGACACGTTACGCTGTCGCCGGCAACCGACGTACTCATCACCCGCGACGAAGCCGACAAAATCATCGGAAAAATCAAAAAACACCGCACGACGAACGGCGGAGCGAACGACGTAATCGATGACGTCATCGGCAGGCTCGAACTTAATCCGACCGACAGAAACCTTGTGTGGATAACGCCGTTTATCGACGAAAGAAGCGTGATTTTCGATTATCTTCCGCGCGACGCGACGATTATCGTGGACGAGCCGAAACTTTTGTACGACAAGTTGGAACTTATCGAAAAGGAACACTCGTCAAGGGTAAAAAGCCTTGTCGAAAGCGGCGAAGTACTGCCGATTCATAAGGAGTCGATTCTGACGCGCGCATACGCGCTGACGTATATAAGGGTGATGAAGCGGCTTGCGTTCCAGCAGTTGACCGCGCTCAATCCCGTGTTCGAGTCAAACGCCGTATATACGCTCAAATCGCAGCAGCCCGCAAAGTATTATCTTGACCGCAACGTGCTTTACACCGACGTCAAAAATTTCAATGCGACGGGCTACAAAGTCATGCTTTGCTGCGGCGACGAAAACCGCGCGAAAAACGTGTCGAAATCGCTCAAAGAAAACGATATTTACGCAGAGTGCGATGAAGATTTTTCACGCAGTAAAATCATTGCGACAAAAGCCCCGATACGCGTCGGATTTATATATCATCAGGCAAAACTCGTCGTCCTCGGAATGGACGAACTTTTTGGCAAAATCGGACAGAAAACAGAGTTAAGCAAACCAAAAACGGGGTTTATCCAGTTAAAAACGGGAGATTACGTTGTTCACGAGCAATACGGAATCGGCGTTTGCGAAGGCTCCGACCGCATCACCGTCAACGGGATAACGCGCGATTACGTCGTGCTTCGTTACCGCGACGGCGGAAAACTTTTCGTGCCCATCGACCAGATGGATATGCTGACGAAGTTTTCGGGCGGAGAAACGCTGAAACTCAATAAACTCGGCGGCGACGAATTCAAAAAAACCAAAGAAAAAGCGAAGGCGTCGATACGTAAACTTGCCTTCGATCTGCTGAAACTTTATCAGGAACGCGAAAAGCAAAAAGGATATAAATATTCCCCCGATACGCCGTGGCAGCGCGAATTCGAGGAAAATTTCGAATACGACCTGACCGACGACCAGGATCGCGCCGTCCGCGAAATCAAGGACGATATGGAAAAAGGGCGCGTGATGGACAGGCTGGTCTGCGGCGACGTCGGCTATGGCAAAACGGAAGTGTCGTTCCGCGCGGCGTTCAAAACGGTCATGGACAACAAGCAGGTTGCGATTCTCGCCCCGACGACAATCCTTGCAAAACAGCATTTCAACACCTTAAACGCAAGGTTGCAGGGATTCGGGATAAAGACGGTACTTTTATCAAGGCTTCAATCGGACAAGGAAATCGACCGCTCGCTCAAAGAAATCGAAGACGGCGTGGTAAGTATCGTCGTCGGCACGCACCGCATACTGTCGAAAGACGTCGCGTTCCACGATCTCGGGCTTTTAATCCTTGACGAAGAGCAGCGGTTCGGCGTGGAGCACAAGGAAAAACTGAAAACCGTGAAAAAGGACGTCAACGTTTTAACTCTCACCGCAACGCCGATCCCGAGAACTTTGAATCTTGCGCTGAGCGGAGTCCGGGACATAAGTCTTCTGGAAACCCCGCCGAAAAACCGTTTGCCCGTGCAAAACTACGTCGTCGAATACAGCGACGGGTTGTTAAAAGACGCCGTCATGCGCGAAGTGAGCCGCGGCGGACAGGTGTTTATCCTTTACAATTACGTCGAAACTATCGAGGCGTTTGCCGAAAAGGTCAGGAAACTCGTTGACGGCAAAGCAAGGGTGATGGTAGCGCACGGTCAGATGGGCGCGGGCGAACTCGACAGGCGAATGACGTCGTTTTATCAAAGGGAAGCGGACGTGCTTATCGCAACGACGATTATCGAAAACGGCATCGACCTTCCCGACGCGAACACGCTTTTCGTCATCGACGCCGACAGATTCGGGCTTTCGACTTTGTATCAGTTAAGGGGCAGAGTCGGCAGAAGCGGCGCGCTTGCCCACGCATATTTCACGACGCGGCTTAACAAAGTCTTGACCGACGACGCCGTAAAACGCCTTACCGCGCTTACCGAATACAGCGACTTCGGCAGCGGATTCAAAATATCGCTGCGCGACCTTGAAATAAGAGGCGCGGGAACTTTCCTCGGCGCGGAACAGCACGGCCATATCGAAAAGGTCGGCTATGAACTGTACAGCAAGATTCTGAAAGAAACCGTGGAAGAAATCAAAAACGGCGGCGTAAAGAAAGAAAACAACGTGCTTATCAAAATCGACGTCGACGCATACGTCCCCGAAGACTACGTGGGCGACGGCGACAAAATCAGGGTATACAAGCGCATTTCGGAAGTTACGAGCGTGAAAGAAAGGGACGAACTTATCGCGGCGCTGTCCGACGTATACGGTCCCGTGTCCGCGCCGCTTAAAAACCTTATCGACATCGCGCTTTTAAAAAGCCTTGCCGGCGAATATGACGTCGAAAAAATCGTCGCGACGAAAAAAGGCGCGGCATTCGTGTTCCGCGACGCGAACGTTTTTAAGGAGCAAAACCTGCTTTCCGCCGTGGCAAAACTTACCGAAGACGTCGTGCTGACGGCGACCGTACCCCCGCAACTGTTGTTCAACACAAAGGGGATGACGGTCGAACAGGTTGTCGAAAAGATGATAAACTTTTTGCTGATCACGCAAAAATCGTGAAATTTCCCGCGTGAAAAACAAAAAAACGATAAAAAGGAAAATATATAAAAACGTTTGCCTAATTTAAGGTAATCTTATATAATATGGTGTACGGTTTTTATTATTATATATAATTCCGCAAGGAGTCTATGATGAATATTAAGAAATTCTTGGCAGTTATACTTGTGACGATTATCGCGATTACCGTGTTTGCGGGTTGCGACGTTATCACGAAGAACGAGGAGCGCGACTACAACCAATCGCTTGCCACCGTGAAATACGCAGGGCTTACGTCCACCGTCACGAAGGGCGAGTTTAACGAGTCGTTCAACTCACTTGCCTACTATTACGTTTACTATTACGGATACACCGTCGACGAAGCGGCGTCATCCATATTGGATTCGCTTGCCCAGCGCAAGTTGCTTATCCTTTACGTCCGTGATGAAATCGCAAAAAAACAGGGCGTCGCAAACACCACCGCGGTTGCAGACCTTTTGAACGCCGTTGAGAAAAACGAAGCGGTAAAGAGCGCGAACGAATCCATGGCAAAGTGGTACAAACAGGTTTTTGAGGAACTCTGGAAAGAGGCAAACTCCACCGACGACACGACAGACGATAAGAAAGACGACGATAAAGTCGACGAAACCGACAAAATCGCCGCGCGTCCCACTCGTCCCGACAAGGCGGAAGCGGAAGTCAATTACGATGCGGATTTAAAGCCCGAAGACGCCGAAATCAAATTCTTTGAAAAGGCGAAAAAAGATTTGTTCACCGCAAAAGAATGGGAAGAACTCAACAAGGTCGAAGGTAAGGTCGATTACGTCGACAAGGCGTTGAACGAACTCAAAAAACAACTTGCAGACAACTACAAGTCCTACGATTATTACCTTAACAGCGCGTACGAAACCCAGCTTATCTCGAAGTATAAGAGAGAACTCGGCAAGGATTTCAACCCCGACGACGCCGCAATTAAGAGCGAATACGACAGATACGTTTCTCTCAACAAGGAAAAATTCAGCATCGAAACGAAAGCGAATTACAAGTCGGCAATCTCGTCGTCCCTGACAAACACCGTTTATCATCCGTCGACGGAACACGGCTACGGCTACGTTTTCAACATTCTCTTTAAGTTCAGCAAAGACCAGTCGACCGAACTTAAAAACTTCACGGCGGGACAACCCGACAAAACAATCGTCGAAAAGTATCGCGCACAACTTGCAAACAAAATCGAGGTTATGAAGTCGAATCCCGATTACGATCCCGACGAAGTCTGCGAAGAGTGCGAAAAAGCACAAAAAGACAACAAGGACCCCAACAAGTACTGCACGAAAGAAAAATGCAAAGCCCGTCCTTACGAGGTCGATAGCGAAGGCAATATCAAAAAATACAACGTAATGGACGTAATCAACGAACTCACGGCGAAACTCGACGCGGCAACTTCGTTTGAGGCAAAACGCGAAATCGCGGCGCAGTACGTTTATATGGTAAACGACGACACCGGTATGTATAATACGAGCAGCAATAACGCCATCACCGGAAACGGCAACGGATACCTTATCTCGCCCCACGAAGACGATAAAACTTACGTCGAAGAATTTTCGAAAAAGGGCAGAGAACTTGTAAATAACGGTCTCGGTTCGTACGGCTGGTGCGTCACCGACTACGGCATTCACTTCATGTTCGTAAGTTATATTCCTTACGACACGACCGTTGCGGACGTTAAGGACGACCTTATCCCACTTGACTACATTGTTTACTACGGCCGCGAAGACGACGAAAACGACAAAAATAAAACGCTCCGTGACGTCATTGTCCAAGACCTTAAATCCAAAAATACCGAGGCACGCTATCAGATTGCCGCTCAGAACGCAATCGCAGCAAACAAAGACAACTCGATTTCAAGGAATAAGAAAGTCTGGGAAAAGACAGTGAAAGAACTCAAAAAATCGCTTGGCGTAAAAGACTAAGACAAAACAATCAAAAACCTTCGGGTAACCGAAGGTTTTTTTATCGGTTTTTTTTGAAAGAAAAAACAACCGCAGGAGAATCTCAAAAATTAGTATTGTAAAACCAAGAAACTTATGATATTATATAATCAATAAAACAACTTTCGGAGTCATTATGCAAAACGAAAACAATTTTGAAAAACACGAAAAACTGAAAAAAAAGTTGAAGATCGCGGGATTTGTCCTGGTGATTGTCGGGGCGGTGCTGACACTGGCGGCGTTTATCGACTTTTTCATAACGGTCGGTAATCCCGACAAAGGAATGCCCAAACTCTTCTTCCTGGCGTTTATAGGGCTTCCCATGCTGGGTATCGGGGCAGGGCTTCTCGCCTTTGCGTTCCGCCGCGAAATTGCCACGTATTCCAAAAACGAAAGTGTGCCCGTCATTAACGAGGTAAGTTCGGAAATCGCGCCGGCAATACAAAACGTCGTGAAAGCGGCAAAAACCGAAAGCGGCGTCAGGTGCGAATGCGGCGCGTTGAACGACGCTGACGCGAAGTTCTGCAAGGCGTGCGGAAAGCCGCTTGCAAAGACCTGCGACAACTGCGGCGAAAATAATTCCGCCGACAGCGCATACTGCAATAACTGCGGCAACAAACTGTAATAAAAAGAGGAAAAGGGACTTGCAAAAGCAAGTCCTTTTTTACGCCGTGTTTTTGACTAATACTGCGTTACGCTCACGGCTTATACGATAAAGTATTAAGCCGTTCGCGTGCCTTGTCTTATCCTAAAAATACGACGGAAAAACCATACAAAACCCGATATTCGTCGGAAAATATTTTTCATATTCGTTGAATTCTCGATTTTTCAATGATATAATAATATAGGCAAAACCCGCGGGAGTGTCCGCGGTTTGCAAAACACAGAATAAGGAGAAAATTATGGGAGATTATTCAAAATTTATCGACGAAAAAAGACGCGCCGTACCGACGCCCGAAAGCATGGTTGACGAAAACGGCATTTGCGCGTTCGGAACTTTCGACAAGGAATTTGAAAAAATGGACCTTGTGAAACTCAAAAACCCCACAAGTTTGCCAAATTGCTTCAACAGGCTTAAACTCACGCTGTGGGAAGCGACGGAAGTCCATCTGAAAAACGGTGTGCTGCTTGCGGTGGTTTGCGATATGGGCATATTCGGAAAAACGCTGAACGTGTTTTATGACAAGCGTACGAAAAAGGTTTATTGCTGGGATACCAACTTAAAATCAAAGGACACCGTTATCGCGCCGAACCTTATCAACGGTGCCGTTGCAGAAGGGAAAACACCCGTGTCGCACGTCAGATATGTCAACGATTTCCAGGACGGCAAATGCCATCTTAAAGGACAACATACGGGCAAATGTCTGATCACCGTTCCTCAAAAAGACAAAACGATCGTCGCGGCAATCAAAGAAAACTACGGCGAAGCGACAATCGAGTACGACTTCACGCTGACACGTTTGTCAAAACCTTGCGTAGCAAGCATTCCTTTTGGCAAAAACCGCCCGCTGTACAGCCAGAAAGACTTTTTTAAGGCGGAAGGCAGGCTTGTCATTAACGGCGAAGAAATGCTGACGGACGAAGATTCAGCGGCAATCGTCGACGATCACAGGGGCTATTATCCCCGCCACGCCCATTACGACTGGGTAACGACGATGGGAAAATGCAACGTCGACGGCGCAGAAAAATGGCTTGCGTTCAATCTCACCAGAAATCAATCCGTCGATCAGGAAAAGTATAACGAAAACATACTCTGGCTTGAAGGGAAAACAAGCATTCTTCCGCCGATAACGTTCACGAGAAACCCCGAAAGCAAGGACTTTAAGGATTATTCGGAATGGATTGTCAAGGACGAGCACGATATGGTAAACCTTAAATTCAAGGTATACAATATGAATCCGATGATTATGCACGCGCTTGTCGTAAACATAGATTATTACGTCGCATACGGCGAACTCGAAGGGTATATCCGTGACGAAGACGGCAAGAAATACGTCCTTGACGGAATGCTCGGCATGGGCGAAGATAAAACGCTGCTGCTGTAATAAAGCCCGAAAAACAGCATGCAAAGCATTGCTCAACAAAAAACAATAAATCCAAACAACAAAAAACCGTCCGTATTTCGGACGGTTTTTCCTTGGCGAAAAAACAAAAGAATCTTGCACGCAAAAGCGATGATGCGATGTTTTTGCCTTTGGCAAAAGCGATGTGCCTGCGGCGCGATGCGGATAGCAGAGAGGGTTCGAAAGCGAAGCGTCTACGCTCAACAACCGCGCTTTCGCGCTAATGCCTTGCATTTGACACTGCGTGTCCGGTTGTTGGCTATGTCCGCTGCGTTCGATTTCCGCAAATGCAAGCGCTTGCTTCTCTCTTCACTTGCGGTCAGCCTAAGGGTTCGCTCCCCCTGTATACAAAAACAACCGCGGTTGCGGTTGTTTTTTGTCAATGACGAACAAAAAGGAGCGTCTTTTTAAGCCTAAAAGGGTGCAAGCGTCCACGGGGAGTTGAACTTGAATATGTTGATTTTTGACGAATAATTTGGTATAATAATAAAAATTGCGAAGAGGTAAAAATATTGTTTAACGATTTAGATTTCAAAAGAATATTTCCTCTAATGACTTTTGAAAGCGGCGAAGAAGAAACGTGCAGAAAGTATATGGAAACGAGAGGAATATATCTTTATAAGCAAGTTTATGATGCGTTAGCTACTTGGATGCCTAATGTTAAAGAAATCAAATATAAACAATTTTCAAATTTGATTCGCTACGATAAGGGAATAAGGGATAAACTATATATTTATCTTGCTGCGGCGGAAGAATATCTGCGCAATATTATATTTGAAGAATTAGAAATAGATAATCGTCCCCAAGACAGTACTAAAATTAATCTTAATATTAATGATTTAAGGACAAGAACTGTAGAGGAGCGAAATGAAGAATCGAATTTATATTATTACTCTTACGCAAAGAATTTTAATTTTGGACTGATTGAGAAAATCTTTCAAAAGTTCAAACTTGCCGAAAAGTATGGCTTGATTCAATCGGATATTGAAGAAGTTCGGGAATTATTGAGAAACAAAGTAATGCATCATAGTATGTTACTGTTATCTTGTTTTACGGATCGACAAGACATAGAAAAAGAAATAAAAACACTTGAAAAAGGCGTAGAAGCGTTGTATAGATTATTGCCAACATTAGAGCTTCGTGAAGGTTCGTCAGTTGATGGTCGCATTAGCGACGGTTTAACGCAGGCAATTAACAAAAGCAATTATCCTGATGGAGATATTATGAAAAAGCCGTATGATAATATAATTTGTTTACACAAGTTCAAAGACGGGAGATTTATATTATAATGGAATATTTACATAGGAAAGACAAAAAGAAAACTTCAGCGCGAGAAGATTTTGAGAAAAGATTATTGCCGAAAGTGAGAGAATATTTGCGGAAAGATTTCGGTAAAAAGAAATGGGTGTTTAATGAATCCCTTGTCGGTAGTACAAAACGCAATTTAGTCTTGGTTGGGAACGAAGGCTTTGATATGGATTACCAATTACGGTTCGATCGTATTCCAGATAAATACTTAAAAGATGCCAAAGCTATGAAAGAATTGTTTCGAAATTATTTAAATAAAGCAAAGAAAGAACTCGGAATAGCCTTGACAGATTGCGAAGATTCTACACATGTGCTTACGATGAAGAAAATAGTTAATACAAAAGTTGATTATTCGTATGATATAGCAATTTTACGATTAAATGAATGCGGACAATATGTAATTTTGAAGAATGAAAAGCAAGGCAGACAAGATGATTATCATTATGTACCGTTACCTGATTGTGGAGATTTTAACGAACGGTATAAAAAAGTGAAAACTCAAGAAGCGTGGGCGTTGTTACGTGATAAATATAAAGTTAAAAAAGAAAAATATCAATACACAAATCAAGATGATAGACCTGCTTCATTTTCATTACTGGGACAGGCGGTAAATGAAGTTATACAGAAATTAGAACTGTGAGAAGTTAACCAAAGGAGATTATCGTGCAAAAATCCTTTTTGTACAATCGTTAGCGGTTTGAGGTTTTTCAAAGCGAGTGAAGAAAAAATCCCTACGGCGATGAGCGAAGAAACAACAAAAAGGGTAAATTACCACAAAAACGGTAATTTACCCCTGTTTTACATAGAAAAAGACACACGCATCGGAGTTTTATACGCTCCTTTTGCGTGTGCCCCTGTGGTGTACCCGGGGGAGTCGGAAGGAGCAAAGCGACGAAATAATTCCCGAAAAAAACCTTGAAGAATGAAATCGCCTTTGGCGGTGAAATTTTGGCTTGCGCCAAAGTGATATTATGTTTGCCAAAAGGCAAACATAGTTGTGGCATAGCGATTTTATCGCTATGCCACTGGTGTACCCGGGGGGAGTCGGAAGGAGCAAAGCGACGAAATAGCGTAACGAAGATGCTTGCATCGAAAGTGAAGCGCCAGCCGGAGGGTTCGACTGCGGAGCAGTGGGCGTTGAAAAACGCCCGAGACTCCCCCGAAAATAAAACAAAACAACCGCAAAAGCGGTTGTTTTTTGGTGTACCCGGGGGGAGTCGAACCCTCGACACCCGGCGTCGGAGGCCGGTGCTCTATCCAACTGAGCTACGGATACGTCTATGACGGATTATAGCACAAAACGGGCGGATAGGGCAACTTTATTAAAACTTATCGGAAAAATTGCCAAAAAAAAGGACGGAAATTTTCCGTCCTTGTGGAATCGTCGGTTATTCGGAGCGCAGGCACTCGACAGGATCCTTGTTTGCCGCCATATGCGCCGGTACAAACCCCGCAAGCACCGCCAATACGACGCTGATACCAAACATCATAAGCGGCTGCCACCAGGAAAGCGTCGCAAGGTGCTGTACGCTGAACAGTTTTGCAATGACCGCGTTTATCGGCAAAATCAGTATATACGATATCGCAATGCCCAGCACGCCCGACAGACAGCCGATAATGCCCGATTCCGCAATGAATACGCCCGACACGTCGAGTTTCCTTGCGCCGATACTTCTTAATACGCCGATTTCTTTCTTCCTTTCAATGACCGACGTATATATTATGATTGCAATCATTATCGACGAAACAATCAGGGATATCGCGGCAAAACCTATGAGAACGCCCGTTATGGTTGCGGTCATTGACTCCACGTATGCCATTATCATCGACAGGTTGTCGCTGTATTTTACGGGAGTTTCGCCGTTTGCTTGAAGAGTCGCGTTGTAGTTGTCAAGGAAAGCAAGGATTTTCTCTTTCGAGTCGAAAGAACTTGCATAAATTTTGATTTTCTTGGGCTTGTCGACGTCGGACACGCCGAGTTTCAACATAAGCGAATCGAAGTCAGTGCTCGGATCGATTTCGCTGATACCGACCTCGTCGTTGTTCAACGCCTTGACAAGCGGATGTTCCGACGCGCGCTCCGAAAGGTATCTGGACAGGGCGGCGGTGTAGCCGATGTTGCCGTTTATCGACGTAACGTTTGCGTCTTCGCGGGGACGTACCACGCCCACGACTTTCACGTTCACGGTGTTTTTTCTGCCGTCGGTCTCGCCGTCGATAAAGGTTTTTGCGCGTTGATCGTCCCTTGCGGAAATTTTTTCCCATTTTCCCGTTTCGCCGTTTTTGTGATAATAGTCGCAACCCGTGGCGATTTGGTATTGCAGGGGCTCTTTGCCGTTTTCACCGATAATATCGCTTATCGAAAACGTCGAGTTGCTGAAATTGTTTTCGCCGCCGGTCGAGCCGCCCAACGCGCTGCCGATATCTTCTTTCGATTTAAGCCCGAGCGCGAAGAGCGTATAGTCGTTAATTTGGTTTTTGCGGTCGACGACAAGCACGACTTCGTCGTAATTCGTCGGCCATTTGGAATTGCCCAGAAGTTCGTACTGCTGGTTCAGAAGCGTTGTGTTGTCGGTCATTTCGTCCCATACGGTGAGATAGGACGAGAACATTTCAAGTTGATCCTTGAAGCCGGAGAGCACGGGAATATCCGCAATCGCGTCGACGAAAGGCTGCACTTTCATATACTTGTCTTCGTCGCCTTTCGCGTGAGTGTAGTCGCAGTAAACGTCGAAATCCGTGCCGTAGTTGTACTTGACGTAACCGATCGTTTCGTCAAAGTTGTTGTCAATATGCGACTTTAATCGTGCCAAATCGTTCTTTGAAGTCAGCAAAGGGATATTATCAAGGACGTTGCCGATGACTTGTTGCGTATAAATCGTGTCGCCAGACGGATAGTTTTCGCGCTTTGTCGTGTCGGTTGTCAGAAGGGACAGAATCGCCGACAAGTCCGTGTTGCTTTCACTGATTTCGATAGGGTATTGCGACAGCGCGTTTTCTTCCATTTTTGAAATGAACGACCTTGCGCCCGTCGAAAGCGCAAGAACAAGCATTATGCCGATGATACCGATGCTCCCCGCAAACGACGTCAGAAACGTGCGGCCTTTTTTGCTAATAAGGTTTGTGAAAGACAGCGAAAACGCGGTGAGCGGCGACATCGACGCTTTTTTGCGCTTTTTCTTTTCAATGCGTTTCAGCGCGCGCCGGGCGTTTTTCGCACCCGTCTGTTCGATGTCGGAAAGCGCTTTTTCTTCGGCGGCGGTTTTTGCGGCAAGGTCTGCCGCCTCGTCGCTAAGACACTCGTCAAGGGTGTACTCGTTCGTGTCGCCTACGATGACGCCGTCCGACATATTGAGAATACGGGTTGCGTATTCGTCGGCAAGTTGCGAGTTGTGCGTGACCATGACGATAAGGTGATCTTTTGAAATTTCTTTCAGCAGTTCCATAACCTCGACGCCGCTTTCGCTGTCGAGCGCGCCCGTCGGTTCGTCCGCAAGAATGATTTCGGGATTGTTGACAATGGCGCGGGCAATCGCGACGCGCTGCATTTGTCCGCCCGAAAGTTGCGACGGATGTTTTCTGGCATGGGCTTTCAGCCCGACTTTGTCAAGCGCTTCAAGCGCGCGGGCATGGCGTTCTTCTTTTGTAACGCCTGCAAGCGTCATCGAAAGTTCCACGTTTTTCTGAACCGTCAGGTGCGGAATCAAATTGTAACTCTGGAAGACGAAGCCGATACGCTTGTTGCGATAATCGTTCCAGTCAAGGTCGTTGTATTCTTTCGTGGAGCGGCCGTCGATGATGACGTTGCCCGACGTGCATTTGTCCAGCCCGCCGATTATGTTCAGAAGGGTTGTTTTGCCGCAGCCGGAATGGCCGAGTATCGCCACGAATTCTTTTTTGCGGAATTGGATCGTGATGCCTTTCAAGACGTTCACGACGTTGTTGTCCGTCTTAAAATCTTTTTTAATTTCTTCAAGTCTCAACATAAGAAGCGCCCTCTACTTTATGATTTTAAAATAATAACTCTTAATATTAAAAAT
>ERZ1026850.84-NODE-84-length-60308-cov-7.640615_pt1 | contig 60308 bp, 57 predicted proteins | sample MGYA00380155_ERZ1026850 | MGnify/ENA primary metagenome ERZ1026850 (study PRJEB33269, sample SAMEA4719791) | human gut metagenome | biome: human-associated habitat; feature: organic feature; material: feces | place: Cameroon | collected 2013-10 ... | reverse complement strand
CCTTTTATTCTTATGGGAATTGATAAAATTCATAAGAAAGAAAAACCATACGTTTTTATATGGTCAGTGGCAGTGGCAGGCCTGTCGAATTTTTATTTCTTTTATATGATAGGAATCTTCATGGTTCTCTATGCGATTTTCAGATATTTTCAGCAATATTCAGTTCGGTCTCTCAAAAATGTGGGAAAATGGATTGGAATATTTGCGGTATATTCACTGATTGCTGTAATGATAGCGGCAGTGATATTATTGCCGGTAATCTTGCCTGTTTTTGGTACGGATCGATTTAAAGTAGAGAATTATGTACCATTGTTGTATGATAAAATTTATTATGAAAAATATCTGGGATGTCTGATAGGAGAAAATATGGTTCATTGGGGAGTGGCCGGATATTCAGCAATCTCAATGGCAGGAGTGTTTGTGTTGTTCTCAAAGAGAAAAAAATATAAAACACTCAAAGCCGGCTTTGTCCTTTTGAATATATTTCTTCTTGTTCCGTATGCCGGACATGCGTTGAATGGATTTTCTTACGTGTGCAACAGATGGATCTGGGCATATGGGATGCTTATTTCATACATCTTTGTTAAAATATACCCGGAACTTTTTTCACTTACATTGAAAGAAAAGAGAAAAATCTTTGTGATGCTGCTCATGTACTGTGGGGTAGCGTTGCTTCCGGAAGCAGCACGTACGCAGCGAAATATGATGTCAATGATCTTGCTGGTGGCATCTTCGTTTACGTTGATTTCTTATGGGATGGTTTTTACAAAAAAGAAAAATCTGACGATTCTGATGGCAGGTTTTCTGGTTGCGGGAATCATGTTTAATATGTATTATCAGTATTCTTATGAGAAGGATTATCTTGCCGATTTTTCTGATCAGGGAGAGACCTTAAATAAATTGCAGACGGGTGCGGATCTGACAGTATTAGCTTCTGGAGATACCAGTATTTATCGCTATGATCAGCTGGGGACGTCACACGTAGAAAACTCTTCCATGGAAATGGGAACTTACAGTACATCTTATTACTTCAGTGTTGCAAGTGCTGGCATCAGCAGCTTTATGGATGGAATTTATCTGAATACACCATGGGAACAGCAATATGATAACCTGGATGCCAGAACGATTCTGGATCGTCTTGCAGCGGTGAAATATTTTGTCATCAGGGATGGTGAAGAGAAAAATCTGCCATATGGATACAACAAATTTATGGCAGAAACAGATAAAGATAATATTATGTATAAAGCGTATACCTGTGAAAATGCACTTCCGATGGGGTATACCTATGATACTTACATTCCTGAGGAAAAATATGAAAAGATGTCTGCTGTGGAAAAACAGCAGGCGTTATTACAGGGCGTTGTGTTGGAAAACAGTACTTTGCCGGAGACGAAAACAGAATTTAACGATCAGGAAATTCCATATAAAATAACAGCAGGCAACGGATGCGAGCAGAAAGACGGTGCGTTTATCGTAACAAAAGAAGATGCAACGGTAACTCTGGATTTCAGCGGAATGGATGACAGTGAAACTTATCTGCAGGCTGAGGGACTGGATTATGATGCTCTTTCTCCGAGAGAATGTATCAGTGACAAAGAATGGAAACAGATGGATACCTATGATCAGAACAAACTCCTTCATCAGGATAAGAACTGGAGATATTGGGAAAACAGTCAGAAAGCCAAAGTAGAGGTTTCCGGGCAGGGCTTCCGAGACAGAAATATCCGTATTTTTACTGATAAATATAATGCTTACAGTGGAAAACATAATTTCATCTGTAATACGGGATACAGCAAAGAAGGAAAGAAAAGTATCACGCTGACATTCAAAAATACCGGCAGGTATTCTTGTGAGAATCTGAAAATAATCTGCCAGCCAATGACAAATGTTGAAAAACAGACGAAAATGCTTGGAGAAGAGGCGTTGAGGGATGTTAAGATTGAGAATCATGAGCTGACCGGTAAGATTTCTGTATCAAAAGAAAAGGCGCTTGTGATCGCACTGCCATATAGTTCAGGTTTTTCCGCGTATGTTGATGGAGAAAAGAAGGAACTGGTTCAGGCAAACGGCATGTATATGGCACTGAATCTGCAAAAAGGAGAACATGAAATCCGGATCACATATCATACACCGTATCTGTATGCAGGGCTTTGCTTGACTTGTGCTGGTTTGTTGTGCTACATTTGTGTGGTGTTAATTTACAAAAAGAAAAGAGGAAATAAGAGAGGATGAGTATATTATCAGTCGTGCTTCCGGCTTACAATGAAGAACTTATGGTAGGAAAGGCCTGCCGTGTGCTTCATGAGGTTCTGTCAGAAGCAGGAATTTCCTATGAGCTGGTACTTGTTAATGATGGTTCCAAAGATAATACGTGGAATGAGATCCTGAAAGCCGGAGAAAAAGATCCGAATATTACAGGTGTTTGTTTCTCGCGAAATTTTGGAAAAGAAGCGGCAGTTTTTGCGGGACTGGCGCAGGCCTCAGGAGATGTGGTCGCAGTTATGGACTGTGATCTTCAGCATCCGCCTGCAACACTTGTGGAGATGTATCACAAGTGGGAAGAAGGATATGAGGTGATTGAAGGAATCAAGAAGAGTCGAGGAAAAGAGAGTTTCCTTCATAAAGAAAGTGCCGGACTTTTTTATGGGCTGATGTCCAAAGCCACGAAAGTTGATATGCAGAATACGTCCGATTTCAAGATGCTGGACCGAAAAGCGGTCAACAGTATTCTGTCACTTTCAGAGAGAAATATATTTTTCAGAGCTACGTCTAACTGGGTAGGTTTTAAGACAACTTATGTCGAGTTTGAGGTACAGGAGCGTGAGGCGGGAGAATCCAAGTGGTCTACGTGGGCATTGGTTAAATATGCATTTACCAATATTGTTGCGTTTACGACAGCACCACTTCAGTTTGTAACGGTTGGCGGAGGAATCTGTTTCGGATGTTCACTGATCATGATCCTGTATTCCCTGATTCAGTATTTCCGTGGACATGCGATCGAAGGCTATACAACAACAATTCTTGTCCTTCTTCTGATCGGCAGTGCGATTATGCTGAGTCTTGGTGTGATCGGTTATTATCTTGCCAAAATATATGAAGAAGTAAAACGTCGTCCGAGATATATTGTATCTCAGATCATACGTGGAGATCATGAGGCGGCAGACAGCATCAGACATGATGTGTAACAGGAGAATTCAATGAAGAAATTAAAAGAGCTGATTTTGTGTTTTTATAATAATGATGTGATCAGATATATATTTTTTGGCGGATGTACGACGCTGGTGAACCTGGTATGTTTTTTTGTACTCCGTAAATGTAATGTGGAATTAAACATTGCAAATGTGATTTCTATTATTATTGCAATTATTTTTGCGTACATAGTAAATTCAAAGTTTGTATTTCAGGATAAATGTGAAACGCTGAAGGATCATATTCATCCGTTTTGCAAATTTGTCAGTGCCCGTCTTCTTACAATGGTAATAGAGGTTGGCGGAGTATGGCTGCTTGTTGAAATTATGGGATTGAGTGATATGATCGGGAAGTTCTGCACACAATTCATTGTACTTGCACTGAATTATGTGTTCAGCAAGTTTTTTGTATTTACGACAGGAAAAAAATAAAGAAAGACAAAATCTGGAGGGATGAAAATGACACTGGAAGAAACATTGGCTCAGATAAAACCATTAGACAGAACGGCAATGGAGATGGCTGCAAAACGCTGGGACAGCATTGCAAAACCACTGCATTCTCTTGGAAAAATGGAAAAACTGGTGATTCAGATCGCAGGTATAACAGGAAGTGCAGATGTATCGGTTAAAAAACGTGCGCTGGTACCGATGTGCGCAGATAACGGCGTAGTAGAAGAAGGAGTTACACAGACCGGACAGGAAGTGACTGCGATTGTTGCGGAGAATTTTCTTTCAGGAGCTACCTCAGCCTGTGTTATGAGTCGTCAGTGTGGTACAGATGTGGTTCCGGTGGACCTCGGAATGGTAGTGGATACAAAGGTTCCGACAGATCTGAAAATTGCCTGTGGAACAGCGAACATGACGAAGGAACCGGCAATGAGCAGAGAACAGGCAGTTCAGGCTCTGGAGGCAGGAATTGAAATGGTTCGCAGACTGAAAGAAGAAGGGTATGAACTTCTGGCAACAGGAGAGATGGGAATAGGTAATACTACGACAAGCAGTGCCGTAGCAGCTGTGCTTCTGGATCGCCCGGCAGAGGAAATGACAGGCAGAGGCGCAGGGCTTTCAGGGGATGGACTTACGAGAAAAATCAATGCGATCAAAAAGGCAATAGAAGTAAATGCTCCAGATCCGGAAGATGCAATTGATGTTCTGGCGAAAGTCGGAGGCTTTGATATTGCCGGCATGGCTGGCATGTTTCTTGGAGGTGCAGCATTAGGAGTGCCGGTTGTGATCGATGGATTTATTTCCTGCGTGGCTGCATTGATCGCACAGCGTATCTGTCCGACAGCGGGAGAGTATATGATCGCATCACATGTTTCCAAGGAACCGGCAGCCCGTCTGATACTGGAGGCGCTTGGAAAAGAGGCTGTGATTCATGGTGAGATGTGTCTTGGCGAAGGAAGCGGTGCGGTTGCGCTGTTCCCGTTCCTTGATATGGGAATTGCAGTATACGATTCTATGAGCACCTTTGAGGATATTCATGTAGAACAGTATGAGGAGCTTGTATAAAGATGATGATTCTTGTTACAGGAGGAAGCGGAAGCGGAAAATCTGCTTTTGCGGAAGACTGCGTAGTTGCATCCGGAACAGAAAAGCGGATTTACATAGCGACGATGTATCCGTTTGATGAAGAAAGTAAGAAGCGTGTGCAGCGGCATCGCAAAATGCGTCAGGGAAAAGGATTCGAGACAATAGAGTGTTATACCGGACTTTCACAGGTGGAAGTGCCTGCCAAAAGCACTGTTCTTCTGGAGTGTATGTCTAATCTGACTGCGAATGAGATGTTTCAGGAAGATGGTGCACATGAGAATACGGTTGAGGCTGTTATGAATGGTGTCCGGCGACTGAAAGAACAGGCTGAGAATCTGATAATCGTCACGAATGAGATTTTTTCTGAAGCAGTTACGTACCAGGGAGAAACCGATACTTATCAGAAATATCTGGGGGCGATCAATCAGCAGCTTGGTGCACTTGCAGATGAGGTAGTGGAAGTTGTCTACGGAATTCCTGTATATCATAAAAAAGTCATTGCAGAGAAAACAGGAAGGATGTGTGGGATGTGAAAAGTCTGTGGAACAGTTTTAAAATCGCATTTGCCATGTTTTCCAAGATTCCGATGCCGCAGGCAGACTGGTCAGAAGAAAACATGCGGTATATGCTCTGCTTCTTTCCATTTGTCGGAGCGGCGGTGGGAGCTATTATGCTGGCAGCAGAATGGATCTGCCGTTATCTGGGGATGAGTGACGGATTTATTACAGCAGTACTGGTTTTGATACCAATATTTGTAACCGGAGGGATCCATGTGGATGGACTGCTTGATACATCGGATGCATTGAGTTCCTGGAGAGACAGGGAAAAGCGGCTGGAAATCCTGAAAGATTCACATGCCGGTGCATTTGCGGTTATTACAGCATGTGTTTATTTTGTTGCTATGTATGGTGGAATGAGCCAGATCGTAAAAGCAGATGACAGGGGAGTTCTGTATGTGCTGGCGTTGGGATATATGGTATCCAGATCTCTGTCAGGACTTGGTGTCATTTCATTACCAAAAGCAAATGCCAGTGGTACAGTTGCAGAATTTTCGCGAAAAGCAAAGGATTTAAGAGTGAGAAATACACTGGTGATCTATCTGATTCTGCTTACCGCATGCATGATCTGTATACAGCCGGTATGGGGAGCTGCTGTGATTCTTACAGCACTTCTGGTATTTGCTTTTTACAGACATAAGGCATTGAAGTATTTTGGCGGAACTACCGGTGATCTTTCAGGATATTTTCTGTGCCTTTGTGAAGTATGGATCGTGCTGGTGCTGGCTGTAGTCAGTGTTAATTTTTAAGTGTGAGGAAAAAATATGGAAATGATCATAGGAGGAGCCTGCCAGGGAAAGAAGGCTCTGGCCAGTAAAAAATATCCGGATATTATCTGGGTGAATGGCAGGGAAGCAGACTGGGATTCCATCAGAACAGCACAGGGAATTTTTGATTTTCATGAGTTTATCCGTCGTGAAATGCAGGCAGATAAAGATGTCAGTGAACTGGCCGAATGCCTGATAGACTGTAATCCGGATGTAATCCTTGTGTCGGATGAGGTTGGGTATGGTGTTGTACCGATGGATAAGTTTGATCGTGCCTACAGAGAAGCAGTTGGCAGAATCTGTACAAAGCTTGCTGCATACAGCAGTGAAGTTACACGGGTTGTCTGTGGAATCGGGATGGTGATAAAACATGCTTAAAATATGGCTGATACGTCATGGAATGACAGAGGGCAACCGCCATCAGAGATATATTGGGGTGACGGATGAGGCATTATGCCCGGAAGGGATTGAGATGCTGAAAAACCTCAGTTATCCGGCAGTGCAGACTGTTTTTGTAAGTCCTCTGCGCCGCTGTCGGGAGACAGCAGAAATCCTGTTTTCAGGTCAGAAAGTGCGGATCATTGATCAGCTTGCGGAATGTGATTTTGGAGAGTTTGAGAATAAAAATTACAAAGAGCTTTCGGGGGATCCGAGATACCAGGCATGGATCGACAGCAATGGAATAATGGCTTTTCCGGGCGGAGAGAGCAAGGAAGAATGTGCCGCACGTAATATCGAAGGATTTCAGAGAGCGGTAACGGCCTGCATTCGGGAAAATATCGAAGAGGCGGCAATGGTTGTTCATGGCGGTACGATCATGAACATCATGGAGAGGTATGCGGTACCGAAGAAAAAGTTTTATGAATGGCATCTTGGAAATGGATGTGGTTATCTGGTGGAACTGGATCCGGTTCTCTGGAAAAAGGACAGGAGAAGTCTGAAGCTTCTCGAAGAACAAAAAACTGAACAGATAAAATAAACAGGCGGTTTCTCAGGTAAGCCGTCAGGTACGAAAAGAAAGCAACGGGGCTGATTTATGGGTTCGTTGCTTTCTTTTTTTAGAAACATACAAAATTTTTTTGAATACCAAAAAGAATTTTTAAGTATTTGTTGAAATATCATCGGAAGTATGTTACATTAATAGTACAAAACACCGAAAACTTATGGGAAATTTCACCATGTATTGGAAAGAATTCACAAGGCAGGGAGGAACGATATGTTAGTTATTGGAAACGGAAGAACGATCACACGGGATACATCCAATGCTTTTTATGAGAATGGAGCAGTAGCAGTGGATGGCAGCACCATAAAGATGGTGGGAGCAACGGAAGAAGTGAAAAAGGCATTCCCTGATGCTGAGTTTGTGGATGCGCATGGCGGAATCATTATGCCTGCTTTTATTAACGCGCATGAACATATTTACAGTGCATTTGCAAGAGGACTGAATGTCAGAGGCTATGATCCGAAAGGATTTCTGGATATTCTGGAGGGAATGTGGTGGAATATTGACCGTCATCTGACATTGGAACAGACCAGACTTTCCGCATACGCAACATACATTGATTCGATCAAAAATGGTGTGACTACAGTGTTTGACCATCATGCCAGCTTTGGACATATTACAGGATCTCTGAATGCGATCGAGGAAGCCGCAAAGGATCTCGGTGTCCGAACCTGTCTCTGTTATGAAATCTCAGACAGAGATGGAATGGAAAAATCCCGGGAATCTGTTATGGAAAATGTGAACTTTATAAAACATGCACAGAAAGATGACAGTGACATGCTTGCCGCTATGATGGGAATGCATGCATCTTTTACGATTTCGGACGAGACGATGGAGCTTTGCAATGAATTGAAACCTGACGGTGTGGGATATCATATTCATGTGGCAGAGGGAATTTATGACCTGCATCAGTGTCTGAAAGAACACAATAAACGCATTGTTGACCGTCTGTATGACTGGAACATTCTCGGACCAAAGACGCTGCTCGGACATTGTATTTATATCAATGAACATGAAATGGACCTTATCAGAGAAAAGGATACAATGGTCGTTCATAATCCGGAATCAAATATGGGAAATGCCTGCGGATGTCCGCCGACGATGGAATTGGTGCACAAAGGAATCCTGACAGGACTTGGTACAGATGGTTACACACATGACATGATGGAGTCATGGAAGGTTGCAAATATCCTGCATAAGCATCATCTTTGTGATCCGACAGCTGCCTGGGGCGAGGTTCCTCAGATGCTGTTTGAGGGAAATGCAAAGATTGCAAATCGTTATTTCAAAAAATCGCTCGGTATACTGAAAGAGGGTGCAGCCGCGGATGTGATCGTAATAGATTATGATCCTCTGACACCGATGAATGAATCCAACTGCAACGGACATCTTCTGTTTGGAGTTAATGGAAGCATGGTTCAGACTACCATATGTAATGGAAAAGTACTTATGAAGGATCGAGAAGTACTTGTGTGTGATGAAGAGAAGATCATGGCAGATTGCCGCCAGGCTGCAAAAGAACTTGCAGATGATATAAACAGTTAGATAATAAAAAAAACTTGCAGGGAGGAAATGAAATATGAGTGATATTATGAAGAGTATTCCATTTGGACAGTTGGCAGAATGGATATTGGAAGAGCACAGAAAATCCGGTCAGGTGTTTGGTATTCAGAAAGCATATGTGGCAGATCAGGAAAAAACAGTCGAAATTTTTGGAAGAAAGCTTGAAAATCCGGTAGGACCTGCAGCAGGTCCTCATACCCAGCTTGCACAGAACCTCGTGGCAGCTTATTTTGCAGGAGCCAGATTTTTTGAACTGAAGACCGTGCAGAAGATGGATGGACCGGAACTCTCCGCATGTGTTCCAAAGCCATGTATCGTAGCTGAGGATGAGGCATACAACTGTGAATGGTCTACAGAACTTTACGTTCCGCAGGCAATGGAAGAATACATCAAAGGCTGGATGCTTATTCATGTGATCGCAAAAGAATTCGGACTTGGAAGTCCGGACGGATTTCAGTTTAATATGTCCTGCGGATACAATCTGGAAGGTATTAAGGACAAAAAGATCGATGTTTTTATTGAAGGACTGAAAGATGCGCGAAATACAGAAGTTTTCAAAGAATGCAGAAACTGGCTGCTGGAACATGTGGATCTTTTTGAACATGTGACCAGAGAAGATATCGAAGCTATTCCGGCGGAGATCTGTAATTCGATCACACTTTCCACCATGCATGGATGTCCTCCGCAGGAGATCGAGAATATTGTAATGTATCTTCTGACAGAAAAACATATCAATACCTATGTAAAATGCAATCCAACTCTTCTGGGATATGATTTTGTACGTAAAGCAATGGATGATCTGGGTTATGGATATATGGCATTTACAGATTTCCATTTCAAAGATGATCTTCAGTTTGAAGATGCAGTGCCGATGCTGAAACGTCTTATGGATGCAGCAGCACAGGAGGGACTGTCTTTTGGAGTGAAACTTACAAACACATTCCCTGTAGATACGAAGAGAGGAGAGCTTCCGGGAGAAGAAATGTATATGTCCGGAAAAGCGCTTTTCCCGCTTTCTATCACAGTTGCAGCACGACTGGCCGAAGCATTTGACGGAAAGCTGCCGATGTCTTTCTCCGGTGGTGCAGATCAGAAAAATATTGATCAGATCATTGACTGTGGAATCTGGCCGGTAACTGTGGCAACCGTTCTTCTGAAGCCGGGCGGATATAAATGGATGACACGTATTGCAGAAAAAGCAGGAGAATGTCAGCCAGGAAAGAGTGGAGAAGTCAGTGTTGAGAAAGTAAAGAAGCTTGCAGAAGAAGCACTGAAAGATCCGCATTATCAGAGTACACCTAAGAAAGCAGGAAAGAAAATAGAAGGAAACGCCCCGCTTCTTGACTGTCTGAAGAAAAAGGATGCTTCTGAAAATAAAGAATTTACAGCACATAAACGTGTATGTGGAAACTGTGCAGATGTATGTCCGAATCGTGCAAACGTGCTGATCGAAGTACCGGAACTGGAACTTCTGCAGATCCTCCATGTCGATTATATGTGTAATGAATGCGGAAACTGCCGTTCTTTCTGCCAGTATGCAGGAGCACCGTATAAAGATAAATTTACACTGTTTGCTTCGGAAGAAGATATGAAAAACAGTACCAATCACGGATTTACCGTACTTGACAAGAATACAAAGGAAGTAAGCATAAGAATTGGTGACAAAGAGGAAACCGTAAAGGCGGATCAGCCGTCCGGTATTCTGACAGAGGATCTTTCCAGACTGATCTGTACAGTGATCAATGACTATGCGTACCTGTTAATGTAATACCGGGAATGAATTTTCGGGTATTGTTATAAGAGGTCCGGAAAGGAGAACCCGCTATGGCAACATTTAAGGTTAACGGAAAAATTGTTCATACAACCAAAAATCAGAAATTGATGAGATTTTTGCGGGATGAACTTCATCTGACATCCGTAAAAGACGGATGCAGTGAAGGGGCATGCGGAGCTTGTACTGTAATCATCGATGGAAAAACCTGTAAAGCATGTGTCCCGGATACGGATCTGTTGGAAGGAAAAGAAATCATAACAGTTGAGGGACTGACAGAATGGGAAGAGCAGGTATACACTTATGCGTACGGAAAAGCCGGCGCAGTGCAGTGTGGTTTCTGCATTCCGGGAATGGTGATGTGTACAAAGGCACTTCTGGATGTGAACAGAACACCTTCTGATGATGAAATAAAATATGCATTACGTAATAATTACTGTCGTTGTACAGGCTATGTAAAGATCATGGATGCCGTCCGTCTGGCTGCAAAAATCCTGGAAGAGGGTGTGATTCCGGATGATGGCGATCCGGCATGGACACTTGGATGCCGTGTTGCAAGAATCGATGTGGAAGAAAAAGTACTTGGTACCGGAAAATATCCGGATGATTTTTATCTGGATGGAATGCTTTATGGAGTGGCTCTTCGAAGCAAATATGCCCGTGCCAGAGTATTGTCGATTGACACTTCCAAAGCAAAAGAACTTCCGGGTGTGGAGGCAGTTGTGACTGCAGAGGACATCCCTGGTGAGAACAAGATCGGACATCTGAAGCATGATCAGTATACACTGATTCCTGTCGGCGGTCTGGTACATTATCTCGGAGATGCAATCGCATTAATTGCCGCAAAGGACAGAGAGACTGCTGAGAAAGCAAAAAAACTGATCAAAGTGGAATATGAGGTTCTGCCAAATATTCATACGGTCGAGGAGGCTGCAGCACCGGATGCGCCAAGAGTATTTGATGAAGAAGAAAATAATATCTGTGCACATAAACATATCAGCAGAGGAAATGCTGATGAGGCAATTAAGAATTCAAAATATGTGATTTCGGAGCATTTTGAAACGCCATGGACAGAGCATGCATTTCTGGAGCCGGAATGTGCAGTTGCTTTTTATGATGAAGACGGAGATGTCTTTATCTATTCGACAGACCAGTCTGCGCATCAGACACTGCATGAGTGTTCAATGATGCTTGGAACAGATAAAGTGAAAGTGCAGAATGCACTGGTAGGCGGTGGCTTTGGCGGAAAAGAAGATATGACAGTGCAGCATCTGGCAGCACTGCTTACGTATGTGACGAAAAAACCGGTCAAGGTGAAGCTGACAAGAGCAGAATCTCTTCTCGTTCATCCAAAACGTCATCCATTCTATATGGATATGACGATGGGATGCGACGAAGAAGGAAATATTAAGGGCGTAAAGGCAAAAGTTGTTTCTGATACAGGTGCCTATGCTTCACTCGGAGGTCCGGTACTTGAGCGTGCCTGCACACATGCGGCAGGTCCTTATCATTATGAGAATTTTGAGATTGAAGGAACTGCGTATTATACAAATAATCCGCCGGCAGGTGCGTTTCGTGGCTTTGGTGTTACACAGACCTGCTTTGCAACGGAAACATTACTGAATATGATGGCAGACAAAGTCGGAATCACTCCGTGGGAAATCCGTTATCGTAACGCGATCCGTCCGGGAGAAGTACTTCCAAACGGACAGATTGTGGATGAATCAACAGGACTTGTTGAGACACTTGAGGCAGTAAAAGAAGATTATGATGCGGCAATGGCAGCAGGCAAACCTGTCGGAATTGGCTGTGCTATGAAAAATGCCGGTGTTGGTGTTGGTATTCCGGATACCGGACGTGTCAAACTGGTCGTGGAAGATGATGAGAAACTGCATATATATTCAGGAGCCTCCTGTATCGGACAGGGACTCGGAACAGTTCTGGTACAGATGATCGTTACAAATACAGATCTGACGCATAATGATATCGTATACGAAAGAAGTAATACCTGGTTCGCTCCGGATTCCGGAACAACATCCGGTTCCAGACAGACAATGGTCACAGGAGAAGCCTGCCGCAGAGCCTGTGAGAAACTGATGGAAGACCGCAGAGCAGGAAAACAGCTCAAAGATATGAAAGGAATTGTATACTACGGTGAGTATCTTGCAAAAACAGATCCGCTGGGAGCGAATGTGCCGAATCCAGTGTCTCATGTGGCATATGGATATGCAACACAGATGTGCGTCCTGAATCCAAAGGATGGAAAACTGGAACTGATGGTTGCGGCTCACGATGTAGGTAAAGCAGTAAATCCATTGTCCTGTGAAGGTCAGATAGAGGGCGGAGTAGTAATGTCTATGGGATTTGCACTCAGAGAACAGTATCCGATCGATGAAAACTGTAAACCGATCCAGAAGTATGGTTCACTTGGATTATTCCGTGCACACGAAGTTCCGAAGATCAAAGCAATTGTTGTGGACAAGCCGGGTCTGAATGTGGCCTGTGGAGCAATTGGTATAGGAGAGATCACTTCGATTCCTACAGCACCGGCAATTGCAGACGCATATTTCCGCTATGATGGAATTCGCAGATACAATCTGCCGCTTGCTGATACACCATACGAAAGGAAGGGTTGAGATATGGCAGTTAAGAAAAAATTTCCGTACAAAGCGGCCCTGGTAGCGTGTAATGGCGGATGTCGGGCTGTAAAAGGAGAGAATGGCTGTGCAGACGGATGTATTGGCTGTGGAGCCTGTGTAAGTGCATGTAAATTCGAGGCAATTTCACTGAATGAATATGGTGTGGCAGAAGTAGACGAGGAGAAATGCATTGCCTGTGGGAAATGTGTGAAGGCCTGTCCGCAGCAGATCATTCATATTCATGAGTGCGCAAACTATATCGTTGTCAAATGTTCCAACAGGAGTAAGGGGGCAGAAGCGAAAAAACAGTGCGAAGTCAGCTGCATTGGCTGTGGAATCTGTGAAAAAACATGTACAGCAGAAGCAATTAAGATAACAGATAATCATGCTGTGATTCAGGAAGAACTTTGCCTGAGCTGTGGTATGTGTGCTGTAAAATGTCCTCGCCATGCGATTTATGATCTTCGTGGAGTATTTACAGTGATAAGATGACAGAATTGTTCTGAAATTGAATGTAAAATAACAATTACTGTCCATAAAATATATAAAAATAATAACAAAAAAACGATTAAAGATTGCAAATATGCGACGAAATATGTTAAACTACTGGTAACAAAAAACAGAATACCTGTAGTGGAAAATAGCATGGTTCGGAGCCGGACGTCAGTTCAGAGGGGAACAGAAAAGTTTCTTGGAACTCGTCCGGCTCTTTATATTTCATGAAGAAGGTGAGCGAATATGATAGGAAAGAGCGTTCCACGCGTAGATGCATTCGAAAAAGTTACAGGAAGAGCCAAATTCACAGATGACCTGGTTCCGCCAAGATGTCTGGTAGCCAAAGTTCTGCATGCCACGATCGGAAATGGAATCGTGAAATCAATTGATACGAGAGAGGCAGAAGAACTGGAGGGAGTTGTAAAGGTTGTGACTTTTCAGGATGTACCGGATCACTGCTATCCGACGCCTGGACATCCCTGGTCAGTAGAGCCGGCCCATCAGGATATCGCAGACCGTAATATCCTCACGGGGCGGGTGAGATATTATGGAGATGATATCGCTGCCGTTGTGGCAGAGGACGAAGTGACAGCATCCAGAGCTTTGAAACTGATCAGAGTAGAATATGAGGAGTACCCGGTTGAGATCCATCCACGCAAATCTATGTATGGAAGCAGGCCTCCGATACATTTTGACAAAAAAGATAATGTACTTGCGCGTTCCAATTTCTTTATCGGAGATGTGGATAAGGGACTGGAAGAATCGGAAACTGTTATCAGGAGATCTTATAAGACACCGATGGTGCAGCATTGCCATATCGAAAATCCGATTTCCTATGCCTATATGGAAAAGGGCAGGATCGTAGTAGTGACATCTACGCAGATCCCTCATATTGTTCGCCGTGTTATTGGTCAGGCACTGGGAATTCCGTGGGGTAATGTCCGCGTTATCAAACCATATATCGGTGGTGGATTCGGAAATAAGCAGGATGTGCTGTATGAACCGCTGAATGCGTTTCTTACAACACAGGTTGGAGGCAGACCGGTTAAGCTGGATATTAGCAGAGAAGAAACATTTGGCAATACCAGAACCCGTCATTCTATCGAATATGATCTTGTGGCTGGTGTGGATAAGGATGGAAAACTGCTGGCGAAAGAAATGCATGCATATTCAAATCAGGGAGCCTATGCATCTCATGGACATGCAATTGCGGCAAATGGTCTGACTTCCTGGAGATTACAGTATGCCTGTCCGAATATCAGAGGAGAAGCATATACGATCTATACAAATACTCCGGTTGGCGGAGCAATGAGAGCTTATGGAATCCCACAGGCTAATTTTGCATCAGAGTGTCTGATGGATGATATTGCAGCCGAGATAAAGATGGATCCGCTGGAGTTCAGACGTAAAAATCTGATTCAGGGATACTACGAAGATGCCTATCTGAAACCAATCGCAGCAAACTCAAATGGTATTTTTGAATGTCTCAAAAAAGGCTCGGAATACATTCACTGGGATGAAAAACGAAGAGAATATAGCAATCAGAAAGGATCAGTCCGGAGAGGTGTCGGTATGGCACTGTTTTCTTATAAGACAGGTGTGTGGCCAATCTCACTGGAAATAGCCGGAGCCAGACTTTCGCTGAATCAGGATGGAAGTGTCCAGCTTATGCTTGGGGCAACCGAAATTGGTCAGGGCGCAGATACGGTGTTCTCGCAGATGGTTGCAGAAGTGCTTCACACGGATATGGAGCATGTGCATATTAAGACTGTGCAGGATACAGATGTCTCACCTTTCGATACAGGGGCTTATGGTTCGCGGCAGTCTTTTGTTACAGGAACAGCAGTACGCCATTGTGCAGAGCTTTTGCGTGATAAAATTCTGGCATATGCAAAAACACTTCTGCCGGAAATTGAAACCAGGGAATTAAGTCTCAGAGATAACTGGATCTGGGCAGGAGACGAACAGGCAGTCTCTCTTGCTGCACTGGCAGAAGAAAGCTACTACAGTCTGACAAATTCATCAGTACTGACCGCAGAAGTATCAGAACAGGTGAAAAAAAATACAATTGCGACAGGCTGCTGTTTTGCAGAAGTAGAAGTAGATCTGAAACTTGGAAAGATCAAAATCCTTCGTATAATCAATGTTCATGACAGTGGAAAACTTTTGAATCCGCAGCTGGCTGAGATGCAGGTACATGGAGGAATGTCCATGGGTATGGGATATGGCATCAGTGAACAGCTGATCCTGGACGAAAAGACAGGCCGTCCGCTGAATGGAAATCTTCTGGATTATAAACTGATGACGATGCTGGATACACCTGATATTAAAGCAGAATTTGTGGAACTGGATGATCCGATGGGCCCATTTGGTAATAAAGCGCTTGGAGAGCCGCCGGCAATACCGGGAGCACCGGCAATACGAAATGCGGTCCTTCATGCAACTGGAGTAGCGTTCAATGAAATACCGCTGACACCACAGCGCCTGATCGACGGATTCAAAAAAGCAGGATTGATCTGAAGGGGGAGAGCAGAAAATGTATGATATTGAGAAATACTATAATGCAAAAACCGTTTCAGAGGCAGTAGCACTTCTGAAAGAACATCCGGATGCGAGAATCATATCCGGAGGCAGTGATGTACTGATTAAAATCCGCGAGGGAAAAATGGCAGGAACATCACTTGTATCGATTCGTGATATCGAAGAACTGAAGGGAATCAGAAAAACAGATTCCGGGGATATTTATATTGGAGCAGGAACTGTTTTTTCTCATATAACTGCAGATCCTGTTATACAGGAATGCGTTCCTGTCCTCGGGGAAGCTGTGGATCAGGTAGGAGGACCGCAGATCCGAAATATTGGTACGATCGGAGGAAACATCTGTAATGGTGCGGTCAGCGCAGACAGTGCACCAACAGTTTTCTCTTATAATGCACTTCTGCACATCGCAGATGATAAAGATGGAAGAATCGTACCTGTCAGAGATTTTTATCTGGGGCCGGGGCGTGTGGATCTTCGCCCGGGCGAAGTGCTGACTCATGTAGTAATCCCAAAAGCAGAGTATGAGGAATATCATGGAAACTATATTAAATATTCCATGAGAAATGCAATGGATATTGCAACGCTGAGCTGCAGTGTAGTAAGTAAAGTAGATACGGTAACGAATATTCTGGAGGATGTGCGTATTACGTTTGGTGTCGCAGCACCGGTTCCGTATCGCTGTACAGAGACAGAAGAACTTCTGAAAGGTCAGAAACTGGAGGAAAGTCTTTATCAGAAGATGGAGGAGAGTATCCGTAACGAGATTCATCCGCGAGATTCCTGGAGAGCGTCCAGAGATTTTCGACTTCAGATTGGTGGAGAAATCGCGAGAAGAGCGCTGATCCGAACAGTAGAACTTGCAGAGGGGGAGAAAGACGCATGAAGAAAGAAAAAGTACTTGTCCAGTGTATAGTAAATGGAGAAGAAGTTGCGGAGTATGTAGATCCGAGAGAATCTCTTCTGGATATGCTGCGTAATCATCTTGGTCTTACTTCTGTCAAAAAAGGCTGTGAGGTAGGAGAATGTGGTGCCTGCACAGTTATTGTAGACGGGGAAACCATAGATTCCTGTATCTATCTGGCTGTCTGGGCAGAGGGTAAAAATATCCGGACTCTGGAGGGTCTGGAAAAAAACGGAGAGCTGACAAGGATCCAGGAAGCTTTTATTGAAGAAGGTGCAATTCAGTGTGGATTCTGTACACCGGGATTTGTTATGTCAGCTACGGTGCTTCTGGAGCAGGGAAAAGAACTGACACGAGAAGAAATCAAGAAAAAAATGTCCGGAAATCTCTGCCGTTGCACCGGTTATCAGAATATTGTCAATGCAGTTGAAAAAGTCATGCATGAAAATGCAGAGCATGAGCAAAAAAGTATCATAACAGAGCTGTGAAAGGGCAGACAGAAAGGAATAAACAGTAACATGGAGCATAATACAACTTTGATCGTCCGGGGTGGCGGAGACCTTGCAAGTGGTGTGATTCACAGACTTTATCAGTGCGGTTACAGGGTGCTGGTGCTGGAATGCAGAAAACCAAGTGCAATACGAAGAAAAGTTTCTTTTGGGGAGGCAGTTTTTGATGGAAGCTCCTGTGTGGAGGGAGTTACAGGAAGACTGGTCCAAAGCGTGGAAGAAGCACAGAAAATCTGGGAATCAGAAGAAATACCGATTCTGGTTGATGAGACCGGAGAATCCGTAGATGAATTAAAGCCGGATGCATTGATCGATGCAATTCTTGCAAAGAAAAATCTTGGAACGACCAGAGATATGGCACCGCTTACTGTTGCGCTGGGGCCAGGGTTTGATGCCGGGAAAGATGTTGATTTTGTGATAGAAACACAACGTGGTCATAACCTGGGGCGTGTGATCCGTAATGGAAGTGCGGCACCGAATACGGGTATTCCGGGTGTGATCGGCGGATATGGAAAAGAACGTGTGATCCATTCACCGGCGGCCGGAATCATGCGTAACAAATCTGAAATCGGGGACATTGTAGAAAAAGATCAGGTGATTGCCATGGTTGATGACACACCGGTCTATGCTTCTTTAACCGGCGTGCTGCGAGGAATCATCCGCGACGGATATGAAGTACCGAAGGGAATGAAAATTGCAGATATCGATCCACGTAAAGAACAGAAGGAAAATTGCGATACCATTTCAGATAAAGCACGTTGTATTGCCGGAAGTGTAGTAGAAGTATTACTGGCGAACGGAGTGCTGCCGTGATGAAAAAAAAGCTTCTGGAAGCTCTGGCACTCAATACGGAAAAAACATCTGCAATTGCCGTGGTTGGCGGCGGTGGGAAGACCAGCCTGATCTTTCGGCTGACGGAGGAGCTTGTGGCTGCCGGAAAAAATGTGATTGTTACCACAACTACGCATATGGCATATGAACCGGAGCGGCCATTTGTGGAGAATGGAGAGACTGATGGAATCAGGAAGGACTTGCAGAGGTATCATTATACGGTAGCAGCCAGCCTGGACTGTAAGAAAGGAAAAATAGGCTGTCTTCCGGAAAAAAGATTAATGGAACTGAGAGAACTGGCAGATATACTCCTGATCGAGGCGGACGGTGCAAAACGTCTGCCGCTCAAAGTGCCGGGAGAATGGGAACCGGTGATTCCAGAGTTTGCGGAAGTCGTGACAGGAGTTATAGGTATGGATGCACTTGGCACTCCCATAGAGAAGAGCTGTCACAGACCGGAGAAAACTGCGGCTTTTCTGGGAAAAGGAATAGAAGAGGCAGTAACAGAGGATGATATTGTGAAGATTGCTGTTTCCGGGAATGCATTAAGAAAATATGTGGATAAACGGGAATATCGCGTTCTGTTAAATAAAGCAGACATTCATGGGAAAGCCGGGGCAGCAGAGCGGATTGCGGAAGAACTGGAAATGCAGGGAGTCTGTGCAGCCTGGGGCAGTCTGCAGAAGAAAAGCTATCATATATCTGACTGCGCTTGTAAAAAAAGAGAAGAGAATAACAGTCAGATACGTGAAAAAATTGCACTTGTCATGCTGGCAGCAGGAAACAGCCGCCGCTTCGGATCAAATAAACTGATGTACGAAATTGACGGAATGTCAATGTATCTGCGAACACTGAATCAGCTTCAAGCGGCAGTATCAGAGCTTGGAAACTGTGAGCTCATAGTCGTTACCCAGTACAAAGAAATCGCAGCCAAAGCAAAAATGCTGGGTGCAAAGGTGCTGATCAATCCGCAGCCGGAACGTGGGATTTCTTCCTCCATGCAAATCGGACTTGCTGCCGCAAAAGAATCAGCGGCATGCCTTTTTACAGTATCTGACCAGCCGTGGCTCAGCGCTGAGACAATCGTCAGGCTGGTACATAAGTTACAGTCAGAGAGCAAAGGCATGGCATGTACGATCCGGGCCCAAAAAACAGGAAATCCTTGTATCTTCTCACAGAAATATTATCAGGAACTGATGGAGATCACCGGTGATAAAGGCGGCAAGCAGATCATAAACAGACATCCGGAGGATGTGGCATATCTTGAGATTGAAGATGCGAAGGAACTCGTGGATGTGGATGTGCCATATTAATAATAGCAGAGACAAAAAACAAGGAGGCACGACAGTGTGCCTCCTCTGTTTATTTCCTGAACTTATCAGCAAGTTCTTATTTTATTTCTTAGCTCCGGTTTTTCTGGCCGGTTTCTTCAGAATTCCGTGTTTTTCAGCATCTTCTTCTGCAAGACGAACGGTCTCTTCAGACGGATTGGAAATGACTGCTGTAAAAACAATTTCACACGGCGGATTCTCTTTGACTGCCTGTACAGCAGCAGTAACAGCGGATACATCACCTGTCATAAAAACAGTTTCATGTCCGCCGCATTTGCCGTTCCAGGTCAGGAAAGACACATCTGCAGTTTTCAGCATCTGGTCGATTACGATGACAGCATTGCTACTTCCGACCACTTCTACTAATCCAAATGCTCCATATCTCATTATATAATCCTCACTTTAAATATGTATTCGTAGTTAATGTTATTTATTTGCGGTCATGTACATTGCCGGTTCTGTATCATGAGCCGGAGATGCAATCACTGTGTGAGAAACAACTTTTGAAATCGGTTCTGCAACATGGATTGCAGCTTCCATTGCTGCGGTTACATCAGAAACGGAGCCTCGCATTTTAACACAGGCACCAGCACCAAGACGGTTACGTTCAATGTTCTGGATTCTTACGTTTGCTGCTTTAGAAGCTGCGTCAAGTGCTACGAAGCAGGCGGCGTAACTGTCAAGTTCAAAAATCCCCACTGCCATACCATTATAATTTTCAGCCATAATACCTCCATCCATTCAATTAAGAATATAGTATTTCGATTTAAATTACTGTTATTATACCCTTTTTTTCGACGAAAAACAAGAGTTAATCATGTATTTTTGTGGCTTTTAAAAGGAAAATAGTGTGGATTTATGTTAAAAAAGAGGTAAAATAATGTGATATTATGTTGGGTTTCGGAAACAAAGCCTATGCATTCAAAAAGAAATGTACCGGATCAGATATGGATCTTTGTTCCGGTCTTGCCCTGAATTCCGTCTTTTGCCTTTTCCAGAAGGGTGATCATAGCGGTACGTCCTTCTCCGGAAGAAGCGAAATCCATTGCAGCCTGTACTTTTGGAAGCATGGAACCAGGTGCAAACTGTCCTTCATCTACATATTTCTGTGCTTCTTCAATAGTCATCTCATCAAGCCATTTTTCGTTTTCTTTACCAAAATTCACAGCAACTTTTTCGACAGCGGTAAGGATGATCAGCATATCAGCATCAAGTTCTTTGGCAAGCAGGCAGCTTGCGAAATCTTTGTCGATAACTGCGGATGCACCTTTGAGGTGATCGCCCTGGAGTGTGACAGGAATTCCGCCGCCGCCGCAGCAGATTACAATCTTATTGGCATCAACGAGGCTGTTGATCGCATCCTGTTCAACAATTTCAACAGGCTTAGGAGAGGCAACAACACGACGATAACCGCGTCCTGCGTCTTCTTTCATGACATAGCCATATGCCTTTTCAGCATGTTCCGCCTGTTCTCTGGTCATGAAATGTCCGATCGGTTTGCTTGGATTCAGGAAAGCCGGATCATTTTCATCTACACGTACCTGAGTAACAACGGTTACGACAGGGGTGCGCATAAAACCACGTTTACGAAGTTCTTCACGAAGGGCATTCTGCAGATCATATCCAATATAAGCCTGACTCATGGCAACACAGACGGAAAGAGGAGTGTTTGGCTGATTTTCATCTTCTCGGGAAAGAGCAGCCATAGCATTGTTGATCATACCAACCTGAGGACCATTACCGTGAACAACGACTACCTGATGTCCTTCTTCAATCAGATCACACAATGCTTTTGCGGTAGTTTTTACTGCTTTCATCTGCTCTGGAAGAGTGTTGCCGAGTGCATTTCCACCGAGAGCGATGACGATTCTTTTTCTTTTATACATTGAAAAAACCTCCTGAAATACATAAATTAACAAGAAATATAAGAAAAAATAGTAAATATTCTCATAACTCAGGAAACAGAAAGAGCCTTGCAGAACATATCCGCAGGGCTCTTGGTCTGTTTATCTCATATGAGGAAAAATCTTCTCATAATTATAGCCTGGCGTTGTAAACAACCTGTATTTTATTCAAAAATTCTAGGTGCAGCTTTTACTTCCAGTTTTTTCAGGATATCCTGTGGATTCTCGAATTTGGAGAGCATGATCATAGCTGCGATTACATATGGTTTGAAGCTTGCTTCTTTGTAAAGCGGGATTCTGTAACGGTCGAATACGGATGCATCAACTTCACCTGTTTCACAGCTTACACCAGTGATATCAGCTGGCAGGCAGTGCAGATACAGTGCTTTTCCGTCTTTTGTTGTCTTCATAAGTTCTTCTGTGCAAGCCCAGTCTTTGTGCTGTGCATTCTGTGCAAGAAGTTCTTTTTCCAGTTTGTCGATTCCGTCGAAGTCGCCTTCTCCGTACAGGTTTGTACGTTTTTCCATAGCTGCAAATGGAGCCCAGCTCTTTGGATATACGATATCAGCATCTTTGAATGCTTCTTCCATGCTGTTTGTCTTTGTGAAGGAACCACCGGTAGCTTCAGCGTTCTTTTTAGCGATTTCTTCAACTTCCGGCATTACATCATATCCTTCCGGATGAGCAAGAACTACGTCCATACCGAAACGAGTCATCAGACCGATCACACCCTGCGGAACGGAGAGCGGTTTACCATAAGAAGGAGAGTAAGCCCATGTCATAGCGAGTTTTTTGCCTTTAAGGTTCTCAACACCGCCGAATTCATGGATGATGTGGAGCATATCTGCCATACACTGTGTAGGATGGTCAACGTCACACTGAAGGTTTACAAGAGTAGGTCTCTGCTCAAGAATTCCATCTTTGTTTCCTTCTGTAACAGCGTCCATGAATTCTTTCTGGTATGCATGACCTTTTCCGATGTACATGTCATCGCGGATACCGATTACATCAGCCATAAAGGAAACCATGTTTGCTGTTTCGCGAACAGTTTCGCCGTGTGCGATCTGAGATTTCTTTTCATCAAGATCCTGTACTTCCAGACCGAGAAGGTTACAAGCGGAAGCGAAAGAGAAACGTGTACGTGTGGAGTTGTCACGGAAGATAGAGATTCCAAGACCACTTTCGAATACTTTTGTAGAGATGTTGTTTTCTCTCATGAAGCGGAGAGCATCAGCTACTGTGAATACTGCTTCGAGTTCTTCGTCTGTTTTGTCCCATGTCCAGAAGAAGTCGTTGTTGTACATTTCTTTGAAGTTGAGTTTGTTGAGTTTGTCGATGTAATCCTGTAAAGTTTTCATTCTATTCTCCTTTTGTGTGTGGAAATGTTGGATTAAGATTATTCTTCTTTAACGTGTGGCAGAATCAAATATTTCAACGGAGACGCGTTTGCACTTACTTCGACTGGCAGCGGTACATAAGGGATTAAAAAACAATCCCTAAGTACCGGCCGTCTCAGATCATCTCCTTATGAAATATTTATTCGCCACACTGAGAAGAAAAAACGCCTTAATCAGAACATTTCGTGAGTGGTTATTCGTTTATTTAGTCATTTATTCACCTTACGGCTATGTACAGAGACAATGCTGTCGCTGTTCTTTCTTACTTGCAGTAAGAGGTTGGAAGTGCTGCGTAAACGGCTGCGCATCTTACGAGGTCGATTTTCCATGTTTTTTCGTTTGGTGCATGAGCCTGTGCTTCGGCGCCAGGTCCGAATCCGATGCAAGGGATTCCGTTACGTCCCATGATGGATACGCCGTTTGTTGAGAATGTCCATTTGTCTGTAAGTGGACGTGCTTTTCTCATTTCTTCTGTTTCTGCATTTCCGAGACGTGTTTCGCCGTAGAGGTTCATGTAAGCATCTTCCAGTGCTTTTGTTACTTTGTGATCTTTCGGAATAGCCCATGTCGGGAAGTAGCATTCGATTTCATATTTGCATCCTGTATAGGAAGGACGGTCGTAGTTGTACATGGATACAACAACATCATCGCCGTATTTCTGAACGCTTGGAAGAGCGCGGATTTCATCCAGGCAGCTTTCCCATGTTTCGCCGAATGTCATACGACGGTCAAGGGATACAGCGCAGGAGTCTGCAACTGCACAGCGGCTTGGGGAGGTGTAGAAGATCTGGGATACGGTTACAGTACCGCGTCCGAGGAAACGAGCTTCTTCCCAGTCCGGATTGAATTTCGGGTTGAGCATTTTTACGAGACCTTTGATCTCAGTTTCGTCAGCGTCATCATTCTCATTAAGGGAACGTACATCCTGAAGAATGTCTGCCATTTTGTAGATGGCGTTGTCACCACGTTCCGGAGCAGAACCGTGACAGGAAATACCTTTGACATCGATGCGGATTTCCATACGTCCGCGCTGTCCTCTGTAGATACCACCATCTGTAGGCTCTGTGGAAACTACGAATTCCGGACGGATCTTGTCTTCGTTGATGATGTACTGCCAGCAGAGACCATCGCAGTCTTCTTCCTGAACAGTTCCGACAACCATGATCTTATGGCCTTCCGGGATCAGATTCATGTCTTTCATGATCTTTGCACCATATACTGCGGATACAAGACCGCCGCACTGGTCAGAAACGCCACGGCCGCCGATTTCTTCTTCTGTTTCGTATCCTTCGTATGGATCAAAGTTCCAGTTTTCGATGTTACCGATACCAACAGTGTCGATATGTGCATCAAAAGCGATGATCTTGTCACCGGTTCCCATGTAACCGATTACGTTACCCTGTGGATCGATAACAACTTCGTCGAAGTTCAGTTTTTTCATTTCTGCTTCGATTGTTTCGATATGTTTTTTCTCGTCGCAGCTTTCACCAGGATTTTTAACGATCGCTCTTAAAAATCTGGTCATATCTTCCTGATAATTCTGAGCAGCTTCATTAATTTTTGCGTAGTCCATTTTGTATTCCTCCCGTTATATAAAATAGTTTTGCATTTGTTTATTTGCTTAAAGATTCATTTGTTCCGTAAAGCCCATCCCAAACGATCTCGCGATAACGAACCGGATCAGTGTCTCCTTCTGTGGAGATAACAAGAACATTGGAATTCTCATCAAGATTAAGGGCTTCTTTGAGATCTTTTGCGTCTTCGTCATGAAGAGCAGTGTAGCACAGACCAAGCGGAACGGATCCTGATTCACCGGAAACAATATGTGGATCGTTTCCAATTGGGTTTGCATAGATTCTTGTTGCTTTGGCGCTCATCCAGTCAGGGCAGGATGCAAATACAGAAACGTGATTTCTGAGGATATCCCATCCAATGGTATTGCCTTCGCCGCAGGCAAGACCTGCCATGATAGTTTCAAGATCACCAGTTACATTTACGAGCTCACCGGATTCTTTCACAGCGGAGCGGTACAGGCAGTCAGCAGCACTTGCTTCGCAGACAACCATTACCGGTGGATTTTCTTTATATTTATGTGCGAAGTACCCAACGACAGCGCCTGCAAGAGAACCAACGCCAGCCTGAACAAATACGTGTGTTGGGCGGTCAATTCCGGCTTCTTTGAGCTGCTGGTCAGCTTCCATTACCATAGTTCCATATCCCTGCATGATCCATGATGGGATCTCTTCATATCCATCCCATGCAGTATCCTGAACGATAATGCCATGTTCGGTTTTGGCTGCTTCAGCTGCTGCCATTCTTACGCAGTCATCGTAGTTGACTTCTTCGATGGTAACAGTTGCGCCTTCTTTTGCAATATTGTCAAAACGTGTCTTGGTTGTTCCCTTTGGCATGCGCACAACTGCTTTCTGACCAAGGCGGTTTGCTGCCCATGCAACACCACGACCATGATTTCCATCTGTAGCTGTGAAGAAGGTAGCCTGCCCAAATTCTTTTCTTAATTCTTCGGAAGAAAGAACGGCATATGGAAGATCGCTGATATCTTTGCCAACTTCTTTTGCTATGTAACGTCCCATAGCATAGGAACCACCGAGAACTTTGAATGCATTCAGTCCGAAACGGTAAGATTCATCCTTGCAATGGATACTTTTTACACCCAGGTAGGATGCCAGAGCAGCAAGATCCTGGAGAGGAGTTACTGTATACTGTGGGAAACTTTTGTGGAATTCATTGGCTTTGTTCACGTTTTCTTCGGACATTAACTCAAGATATCTGTCGTTAGATTTTGCAACGTGATTGACGGTCCATTTTAACCCTTCTGTCATGAGAAAAACCCTCCTTAAAAAAACTTTTGAACTCTTAATTTATCTTTTTTCTGTACAACTATCATATCATATAAATGGAGGGATTTGCAATAGGGAATACAAAAATTTTTAGGTATTTACAAAAAAAATCAGCGATATAGAAAAAAAGTGGCATTTGTTGAAAACAGGGGGTGCCTGTGATAAAATATAGATACTTATTTACGCATTTGATGAGACTGAAAAGGAGACAAGAAATATGGCTATTTTTAAAGCATTTCGTGCATTACGTCCTGTTCCGGAAAAGGCAGCAGCTGTAGCGGCACTTCCATATGATGTGGTGGATCGCATGGAAGCAAAAGCAATCGGAGACCGGAATCCGGATTCTTTCCTTCACGTAGACCGTGCTGAAATGGATCTTCCGGCAGATACAGATCTCTATGATCCGAAGGTATATGAACGTGCAAGACAGAATCTTCTTGCTATGGAAGAGAATGGTGTGATGAAACAGGATGAAGCACCATGTTACTATATTTATGAACTTACACGTAAGGGCAAAACACAGACCGGTCTGGCAGGCTGCTGTTCGATTGATGATTATGTGAATGGTGTTGTAAAGAAACATGAACTGACCAGAGAGGATAAAGAGCAGGATCGTATCCGTCACGTGGACGTGTGTGATGCAAATACCGGTCCGATCTATCTGGCATGCAGGTACCCGCAGGAACTGCTTGATCTGATGGAACAGTGGAAGGCATCTCATGAAGCAGTATATGATTTTACTGCAGATGATGGGATTGTACACCGTGTGTGGGTGATCGATGGTGAAGAAGAAAAAAATACCATCAGAGAACAGTTTGAAGAGATTCCGTCTATCTATATTGCAGACGGACATCATCGTGCCGCATCAGCAGTAAAAGTAGGGCTGAAACGTCGTGCGGAGCATCCGGATTATGATGGGACAGAAGAGTTTAATTATTTTTTGTCAGTTGTATTCCCGTATGACCAGCTGAAGATCCTGGCATATAACAGAGTTGTGCGTGACCTTAATGGAATGGATGAACATGCATTTATAGCAAGTCTGAAATTCAATTTTGAATTGATGATCATGCCGGGATTTCCATGTAAACCGGTAGAGAAGCACTGCATGGGAATGTATGTGGGCGGAAACTGGTATCATTTGAGAGCATGGGAAGATATTTATGCGAAAAAAGATGTTGTAGGGCAGCTGGATGTATCAATCCTTCAGGAAAAAGTCCTTGCCCCGATTCTTGGTATCGGTGATCCGCGTACTGATCAGAGAATCCGGTTTGTGGGAGGCAGTCATAAGCTTGGGGAACTTGCACAGATTGCTGATTCCACTGGTGGAATTGCGTTTGCCATGTTTCCGACATCAATGGAAGATCTGATGCAGATTGCAGATGAAAGTAAACTGATGCCGCCGAAGTCCACATGGTTTGAACCAAAACTTCGAAGCGGTCTGTTTATACATAAGCTTTCATAAGAAATAAAGAAACTCTGACACAAAACAGTTCAGAAAAGGAGGAAGTATATATGGGACTTATCAAAGCGGCATTAGGAGCAGCAGGTGGGGTAATGGCAGATCAGTGGAAAGAATATTTCTACTGTGAGTCTATGCCGGCGGATGTGCTGGTAACAAAAGCACATAAAAAGGTTTCCGGAAGATCTTCAAACAGACACGGATCAGACAACATCATTTCAAATGGTTCTGTGATCGCTGTCAATGACGGTCAGTGTATGCTGATCGTGGAACAGGGGAAGGTTGTGGATGTCTGTGCGGAACCGGGAGAATATGTTTATGATACCTCTACAGAACCATCTGTTTTCTGCGGTGATCTCGGGGAAGGTATAAGAAATGTATTCGAGCAGGTTGGCAAGAGATTCAGTTTTGGCGGTGAAGCACCGAAGGATCAGAGAGTTTATTTTGTCAACACAAAAGAACTTGTAGGAAACAAATATGGAACTCCGAATCCTGTACCGTTCCGTGTTGTGGATTTTAACATTGGACTGGATATTGACATTTCAATCCGGTGCTTTGGAGAATATAGTTATCGTATTGCGAATCCGATTCTCTTCTATACAAATGTGTGTGGAAATGTAGAACAGGATTATGAAAGAGAAGAAATTGACGGTCAGCTGAAAAGTGAACTCATGACTGCTCTGCAGCCGGCATTTGCCAGAATCTCTGAGCAGGGAATCCGCTACAGTGCACTTCCGGGACATACACAGGAGCTTTCTGACGCACTGAATCAGGTTCTTTCTGAAAAATGGAATAATTTAAGAGGAATCCGTATTGTTTCTCTTGGTGTGTCCAGTGTAAAAGCATCTGAAGAAGACGAAGCAATGATCAAAGAACTGCAGAGAAATGCTGCTTTCCGAAATCCGACCATGGCAGCAGCACATATGGTAGGTGCACAGGCAAGCGCAATGCAGGCAGCAGCCTCCAATCAGAATGCAGGACCGGCAATGGCTTTTGCAGGAATGAATATGGCGGCGAATGCAGGCGGTATCAATGCGCAGAATCTGTTTGCGATAGGACAGCAGCAGCCTCAGATGCAGCAGTATCAGCAGCCACAGGCACAGCAGTCTCAGCAAAATGGATGGACTTGCAGTTGCGGCACAGTGAATACAGGCAAGTTCTGTTCAGAATGCGGACAGCCGCGTCCTGCCGGACCGTGGACCTGCAGCTGTGGTGCAGTCAATAACGGTAAATTCTGCTCGGAATGTGGAAGACCAAGACCATAAGCTGAGGAGGTGAGCGATTGGACACTTTGAATTATAAATGTCCGAATTGTTCTGCAGGACTTGCATTTGACAGCAAATCTCAGAAAATGAAATGTGAGTACTGTGGAAATGAGTATTCGCTGGATGAGCTGGATAAACTGGCAGAGCAGCAGGATACTGTTAAAGAAGCTTCGGGAGAACACTGGGAAGGATTTGAGCCGGAGCAATGGCAGTCGGATGAAAAATCAAATATGGCAGTGTGGAGTTGTCCATCCTGCGGTGCAGAAATCCTGGCTGAAAAGACAACCGGTGCAACAGTGTGTCCGTATTGTGATAATCCGATGATCATGCCGGATCAGTTTAAGGATTCTTATCGTCCGGATTATATTATTCCATTTATGAAATCCAAAAAAGAAGCGATAAAAGCTCTGAAGGATCATTATAATGGCAAGCCACTTCTTCCAAAGGTGTTTAAAGATGAAAATCATCTGGAAGAGATCAAGGCAGTATATGTACCATTCTGGCTGTTTGATCTTGATACAGCGGGAAGATTTACATATGAAGCAACAAAAACCAGAGTATGGGAAGACGATGATTATACATATACTGCAACCAGCTTCTATCATGTTGCCCGTGCCGGTAAGATGAAATTCAAGAAAATTCCGGTAGATGGTTCCAAAACAATTGATGATACGATGATGGAGGCAATCGAGCCATATGATTATGCGGATCTGACTGATTTTAACCTTTCATATCTTTCTGGATATCTGGCTGACAAATACGATCAGGAACCGGATGACCTGACAGGGCGCGTATATGAACGTATGGAGCGAAGCGTCAGAGACAGCTTTGAGGAAAGCGTCAGAGGTTATGCGACAGTTGTTCCGAAAAAAGAAAAGATTACAGTGACAAATAAGGGACAGGTTAAATATGGTCTGTTTCCGGTATGGTTTCTGAATACAAAATGGAATGGCAAAACCTACACATTTGCAATGAACGGGCAGACCGGGCATCTGATCGGTGATCTTCCGATCGGAAAAGACCTGGCAGTGAAATACTGGTTCAGACATCATATCCCGTTAACTCTTATTATGGCAGCAATCATAACGATTCTGCGGTTTACGGGGGTGATCTGATTGAAAAAAATAAAACTTATCTTATGTGGAACACTGCTGGTATTTGGTCTTGGAGCAGGTGCTCCCGGTGCAGTATATGCATCGGATGATACTAATACTGAAAATACTGCAAATGCATCGGAAACTGTGGAAGACAGCGATGAGATCTCCTGGGTATTTGATGATTATGGACTTTTAAGCGATGATGAGGCAGCAGAACTTAACAGTGAGTTTTCTGACATCTATGATACATATGGCTATGATGCGGTTCTTCTGATCTCGCCGGATATAGGCGAATCAGAGGATAACCGGCAGTATGCGGCAGAATTTATGCAGGACAATGAGATTGGTTATGGAGATACGCACGAGGGAATGTGTATCCTTCATCAGCCGGATGCAAGAAATATCACAATCGTATTCCGCGGAGAGACACAGGATGATTTTTCTACAAAGATTCAGGAAGAGATGTTGGATAAGTGTAAGACTTATCTGAAAGCAGATGATCCGTTTGGTGGTTATCAGTCACTGATCAGTGATCTGAATGCAGGTCTTGAACGTCTTGCAGAAGGCAAAAAAATCCGCCTTATGGATATTGAGGAAGGTTCGGCATTGTCACGCTTTTTTACGGATCTGCTTATGGCATTTGTGATCATGATCATACCAACCGGAATTATGACGTGGTATCAGGTGCATAAAATGAAAACGCGGGTACAGCAGACAAATGCAAATCAGTATACTGCTGAGGGCGGACTGGAGCTGAGCGAAAAATATGATGTTTTTCTTTATGAAACAGTCAGCCAGACGGCAAAGCCGAAAAATGACGACAATGATTCGGGAAGCTTTTCAAGCGGTGGCGAGAGTTTTTCCGGCTCCAGCAGTGATTATTAAATTTACATTAAAAATGCACAATTCAACACAAAAATACCTTAAAGAAGTATAGTAATATACTGATAAAAATACAATATATGGAAAAGATGCACAAATAGAATAGCAATAATACAGGATTTGTTAAGCAAATGTGCAATTGTAATTTATGACAGGTATGTTATAATCCTCACGAATTATAATTTAACGTGGGGGTGACATCTTTGAAAAAAACAGTAACATTTTTTGGAATGCTTCTGACTGTGCTTCTTATGTGTCCGACAGGTGTATGGGCTGCCGGTAGTGAAGCAGCAACCGCTCAGGTGCCGATATGGCTTTGCATTCCTTTTGCAGGGCTGCTGCTCTGTATTGCAGTGATGCCATTGATCAAAGCAGAATGGTGGGAATCCCATCAGCCGCATGTAGTGGTTATGTGGATTCTGCTGATGGTAATTCCATTTGCAGTTGTTTATGGTGCAGGTAAAGCGACGGAAACAGTTCTTGAATGTGTCATAAATGATTACCTTACTTTTATAGTTCTTCTTTTCGGACTTTTCTGTGTTTCAGGTAACATCACAATGGAAGGAGATTTTGCAGGATCTCCTCGTGTAAATGTATGCCTGCTCGCATTCGGAACACTTTTGTCCAGCTGTATCGGAACAACCGGTGCAAGTATGCTTATGGTCCGTCCGGTGATCAAAATGAATTCCTGGAGAAAAAGAAAGAGTCATATTATGGTGTTCTTTATCTTTCTGGTATCCAATATGGGTGGATGCCTGACACCGATCGGTGACCCGCCGCTTCTCATGGGATTTATGCGTGGAGTACCGTTTTTCTGGAGTCTGCATCTGCTGCCGATCCTGATCTTCAATATGGTGATCATGCTGTTTGTGTTTTATCATGTTGATAAGCGTGCATATCGAAAAGACATTGCAGAGGGACGTAAACCAGACATCAGCAAACCTGGTACAGAATTCCATATTGATGGACTTCACAATATTATTTTCCTTATTATGATCGTTGCAGCTGTTATCTTAAGTGGTGTACTTCCGGGGCTTTCTGCATTCCAGAATGCAGCAGGAGAAGTAATGGGAATCCGTATTTTCGGAGAAGTGACACTGACATTTCCTGCACTGATCGAAGTAGTTATGATTCTTGCAGCTGCATTTCTGTCATTCAAAACGACAGATAAAAGCGTTCGAAGAAGAAACCATTTTACCTGGGGTGCGATCAAAGAAGTTGCGGTATTGTTTATCGGTATTTTTATTACCATGCAGCCGGCTCTGATGCTTCTTAAAGCAGTCGGACCGAACCTGGGACTTTATACACCGGTTCAGATGTTCTGGGCAACCGGTGCACTGTCAAGCTTCCTGGATAATACACCGACGTATCTGGTATTCCTGACAACCGCCTGTACCCTTGGATTTATGAATGGAATCGCGACATCTCTTGGAGATGTTCCGGTCAGACTTCTGACTGCGATCTCATGTGGTGCGGTATTTATGGGAGCGAATACCTATATCGGAAATGCGCCGAACTTTATGGTAAAATCTATTTCTGACGAAAACGGTGTCAATATGCCGTCTTTCTTCGGATACATAGCATGGTCACTGGTGTTCCTTGTTCCGGTATTTATACTGGATACACTTGTGTTCTTTATGTAAGGAGGGAGAAGTATGTCAGAAAATATAAATCGTGAAATTTATACAAAACTTGCCAATCGAATTTATGATCTGGACGCAGAAGTATATCATGTTCTGGGTTCTTCCCTGGGACGTACCTTTACAGGAAACAGAGATACTACAATTCGTACGCTGAGTATGCTGATGTATACAAAACCGGACGGACATCTGCTCAGAAGCGAGCTCGCACTGATCAGTAACATGGCACGTACGATCAAAGACGATGCAGAAAGAAGCCGTCTGATGACAGAATATGACAATATTCTCAGAGAAATCGAGCAGCTTCCGAATATGTTTGGCTCTACAGATATTATGGATGCAGAGCGTGTGGCACTGAATCTGGCTGCCAGACGTGAAAAAATGTCCGAAAATGATCACCTTGTAATCTGCATAAGCCGTACACAGGGAAGTGCCGGAAATGATATTGGATTTGAACTGGCAGATAATCTTCGGATCAATTATTATGATGTGGAGATATTTGATCAGGTTCTGAAACGCCTGGAAGCAGAAAAAGGTGATGTTCAGGATAAAGAAAACTTTACGGACTTCAACAAATATGGGAAAAAAGCTCCGGAGAGTCTTAAAACAAAACTCAGAGAACTGAACAGATATCACGGCCTGGCAAAACAGGATGCCGTATTTTTTAATATGAGTGATCTGATCTGTGATCTGGCAAGAAAAGAGGACTGCCTGATCATGGGACGCTGTGCAGATGCAATTCTGAAAAATAACCATATTCCTCATATCAGTATTTTTATCAGTGCGCCGTTCCAGGTTCGTGTACAGCATGTTATGGATGTACGTAACATGGATATGAAACAGGCAGTACGCTTCCTGAAAAAAATGGATAAACAGCATCGCAGATATTATGAATTTTATACAGGTGAGAAATGGGGCAAACCGGAGAATTATGACCTTTGTATCAACAGTGCAAACTATGGTATCAAAGATACGATCGAGGTTATCCGACGTCTTCTGAATCAGAAGAGTCAGTAAAATGACAGAATAAGAGACAAAAGAAAATCCACAGAATACATTTCCGAAATGCGGAGTATTCTGTGGACTTTTTTTATTTGTTTACATCAATATAACTGTAAAGTGTATATTTGGAAATGCCAAAATAATTGGCTACCTTGTCGCCTGATTTTGTGATCAGAAATGCACCGGAATCATTCAGAAACTGAATTGCGGTTACTTTATCTTCTTTGTTCATCAGAGCTACAGGTTTTCCAACCAGAGCTACGGACTCTTCAATCAGATGGTCGAGCAGATCGTTGACGCTGTGTGTGATCTCTTTTGGTTTGTCTTCTTTGTTGACCGGGGTGACCAGTGCATGCAGTGCACTCTCGATCATAGTCAGTTTGGTAATATCATAATTGATTCCGAATACATAATGCAGTGTACCGTCATCGTCGCGGATATAAGAAGTGCTGCATTTCAGGATTTTGCCGTCTGAAGTTTTCATCAGATAGCCGGAGTGATCCTTGATTTCGTCTTCAGGATACGCTTTCTTTTTATTATTATGACGGATTACATCAAAAACTGCGTTGGAAGGACCATCACCAATTCCTCTGCCGGTAACATGACCGTTTTCGATATAGACAATGGAATGTTCCGGATCGTTGGTTTTGAGGTCGTGGATCACGATTTCGCAGTCAGGGCCAAATTGAGAAGCAAGATCTCTTGCAATCTGCTTTAATACAGTCAATCGTCCCATTATTATTCCTCCTCCATATGTTTTGTAATGTTGCTGTTAATTACTAATATAACACATATTTTTGAGGAGATAAAGTTGTTTCAAAGAAAAATTGAGCAGACCTTAAAAAAATTGTGAAAAATGCATTTGGATGTGCAGATAACAGTTGATGTGTTTTTACAAGAATGTTATATTTAAGAAAATGGTATTTTGGGGGTGAAAGCTGTGAAGTATTTATTGAAAAATGGAACAGTTGTAACGGGTGAAAAATCAGAAAAAATGGATGTCCTGATAGAAGATGAAAAGATCTTGCAGGTCGGTGAAAATCTTACAGCAGAAAATGCAGAAGAGATCGATGTAAGCGGAAAACTCCTTTTCCCGGGATTTATAGACGGGCATACACACTTTGATCTGGAAGTAGCCGGGACAGTAACAGCTGATGATTTTGAGACAGGAACCAGAGCGGCGATCCTGGGAGGGACGACGCTGGTTATTGATTATGCGTCTCAGGACAAAGGCGGACACACACTGAAGGAAGGTCTTGAAAAGTGGCATCGCAAAGCAGATGATAAATGCTCCTGTGATTATTCTTTTCATATGTCGATCGTGGAGTGGAATGAAAAAACGGAGCAGGAAATTCAGGATATGATCGATCAGGGAATTACCAGCTTTAAACTGTATATGACCTACCCGGCAATGATCGTAAATGACTGTGATATGTACAAAATTCTCAAAAAACTGGGTGAATGTGGATGCTTTGCCGGGGTACACTGCGAGAATGCAGGCGTGATCGATGCATTGACAGAAGAGGCAAAAAAAGCAGGCAGACTTGGGCCGGAAAATCATCCGCTGGTGAGACCGGATACACTGGAAGCGGAAGCGGTCCATCGACTTCTGGTTATTGCAAAAGAGGCAGATGCACCGGTAATGGTGGTACATCTTACAAACAAAAAAGCATTCGAAGAGGTTATGAGAGCAAGAGCAAACGGTCAGGAAGTATATGCAGAAACATGTCCGCAGTATCTTCTTCTGGATGACAGCGTTTATTCAAAACCGGATTTTCAGGGTGCTGTTTATGTCTGTGCACCTCCGATCCGTAAAAAGGAAGACCAGAAATGTCTCTGGGAAGCTCTTGCAGCAGAAGAGATCCAGACAGTGGCAACAGACCAGTGCAGTTTTACACTTGCACAGAAAGCACTTGGAAAAGAAGACTTTACAAAGATCCCGGGTGGACTGCCGGGAGTTCAGACACGTGGAACACTTCTTTATACTTATGGGGTAAAAGAAGGTCGGATCACACAGGAACAGATGTGCAGAGTTCTGTCTGAGAATCCGGCAAAGTTGTATGGAGTTTATCCGCAAAAAGGTGTGATCGCAGCCGGAAGTGATGCAGATATTGTAGTTCTTGATCCGGAAAAGGAAAGCATCATCTCTGCTTCAACACATGCATATAATACAGACAATAATCCTTTTGAAGGCTATAAGCTGCGATGTGGAATTGATAAAGTATTTCTGAGAGGAAATCTGGCTGTGGAGGATGGCAGACTGGTGCAGGAGAAACTTGGAAAATACATTGCAAGAGGCAAAAAGCAACTGTAAAAATTTCTGATGGAGAAAAGACATGAAAGAACTAATAGATAAGCTGCATCAGGAACAGATGCTGACAGCAGAAGAATTTCACCGGCTTCTGGCAAACCGCTCGGAAGAGACAGATCAGTATGCCCGGGAGCTTGCAAATCAGGTGAGACAGGAAGCATATGGAAACAAAATCTATGTGCGTGGACTGATCGAATTTACCAACTACTGTAAAAATAATTGTTTTTATTGTGGAATCCGCTGCGGTAATCATCATGCACAGAGATACAGACTGACAGAAGAAGAAATACTGAAATGCTGCAGACAGGGATATGAGCTTGGTTTTCGTACATTTGTACTTCAGGGTGGAGAAGATGCTTTCTTTACAGATGATAAGATCGTACAGATCATTCGTGGAATCAAGAAAGAATTTCCGGATTGTGCAGTAACACTTTCCATAGGCGAGAAATCAGAAGAGAGCTATCGCGCATACAGAGATGCCGGAGCAGACCGTTACCTCCTTCGGCACGAAACTGCGGATCCGCGCCATTATAAGAGGCTTCATCCTCCTGGGATGTCCTGTGAACATCGAAAAAACTGCCTGAGAGTACTCAAGAAGCTGGGGTATCAGACAGGAGCCGGATTTATGGTAGGTTCACCGCTTCAGACGGTGGATGACCTGGTAGAAGATTTTCTGTTTCTGAAAGAACTGGATCCGGAGATGGTTGGAATCGGACCGTTTATTGCGCATAAAGATACACCATATTGTTGTGAAAAGAACGGAACGTTGGATGATACGCTGTTTTATCTGGCACTGATTCGCCTGATGCTTCCGGAGGTACTGCTTCCGGCGACAACAGCGCTTGGAACTATTCATCCCAAAGGACGGGAACTGGGAGTGCTTTCCGGGGCAAATGTAGTGATGCCAAATCTCTCACCGGTTTCAGTAAGAAAAAAATATATGCTCTATGATGGGAAAATCTGTACAGGCGATGAGGCAGCAGCATGCAGGAGATGTCTGGAGCAGAGAATGGAGAAGATCGGATGTGAGGTTGTAACAGACCGTGGAGACCATAAAAAAAGGCTTGCATAATAGACAGGAATTGGGGTATAGTGTTGTTATGCTATAAAGGAGGAAATTATTTATATGAAGAAATCCAGATTACTGATCGTGCTGGCCGGACTGGCTGTTGCAGCATCCGGATGCGGATATAGCACGGGAGGAGAAGACTCTACTGTGACTGTGATTGAAGCAACTCCAACACCAACTCCAGAACCAACACCGGAAGCAACTCCAACACCGGAGGCAACACCTACACCGGCACCGGAGATGGCACAGACAGCAAGCGGTGTGAATATCATAAAACAAAGCGGAACTTATTATACAGTTGAGGGCGTAAATATTCGTTCTGACTGCAGTACAGAGGCTGAGATCATCAAAGGTACAAGCGTCGGACAGCAGCTGACAAGTACAGGTGTCAGCGAAGACGGACAGTGGGTAGAAGTAAGCGTTGACGGTCAGACCGGATACGTAAATGCACAGTATGTAACGACGGAAGCTCCGGCAGGAGCAGCAACAGCTGATGCTGCAGCTCAGACCGCCGCACAATAGAGATTCAGAAAACAGGAGAAGAGTCCATGGCATTTGCCATGGGCTCTGATTGTTTCTGAGAACTATTATTCAGGATAGGTCAGACGATCTGGTCTGATATCATAAAGAACCTCTTTCAGATATTTATCTGCAAGATATTTTGCCATGCCTGGATTCATATCCAGATAATTTCCGCAGTCTTTCGCGGAAGCTCCTGGAATCTCTCCTTCAAAATCACGTATAAACTCAAACATCTCCGTCATGAGAGGAACAATGTCTTTGGATTCATAATCACCGGCAAGCAGAAGATAATTTCCTGTACGACATCCCATAGGTCCCCAGTAGATGACTTTTGGGCCAAATTCTGCATGGTTACGGAGAAAAGTGGCTGCCAGATGTTCCATTGCGTGAAGCTCGGCAGTATTCATGACAGGTTCTTCATTTGGGGAAGTCATTCGGATATCAAAGGTTGTGATCACCTGATCACCAAGATAATCCTTGCGGGAAACATAGATTCCCGGCTGAAGCTTGATGTGGTCTATGGTAAAACTTGCAATTTTTTTCATGATAATAAAAGTCCTTTCTTTTTTATTTTTTATTGTAGCAGAGCCCGGACCTGGTTACAAGTCGGGATTTGACTTTGAGGCATCAGAATGTTACACTGGTAACTGTTTACAGGTAACGATAATTGGTAACGATCCAGGAGGAATTGATTATGAAATCCAGAGTTTTGGCAATGCTTTTTGCAGTTGTACTGACAACCGGTATGTTTGCAGGATGCGGCAGCAATACAGAAGATAATAAAAAAACAGAAACTACCGATACAAAATCAGAAGATAAGAGTTCTTCCGATAAAAATTCAAAGAAGGAAGAAGCAAGTAAGGAAGAGATTGAAGAAGCCGGTTTTACAGACGGAACAGATGGAGAAGAAGCAGAGGAGGTTCTTGATACAACGCAGGAACTGACCGGAATCCATCATGCAGACATCAGTATCCGTGATTATGGTGATATTCAGGTAGAACTGGATGCAGATACAGCACCTGTTACAGTTACAAATTTTGTCAAACTGGCACAGGAAGGATTTTATGACGGACTTACTTTCTGGCGTATCATGGATGGGTTCATGATGCAGGGTGGTGACCCGAAGGGGAATGGAACCGGAGGCTCCGATGAAACTATCAAAGGGGAATTTTCCAGTAATGGAGTCAAGAATGATATTTCTCATGTGAGGGGAACTATATCCATGGCCCGTTCGACAGATCCGGACAGTGCAAGTTCACAGTTCTTTATCGTGCAGGCTGACAGTACTTTCCTGGATGGAGATTATGCAGCCTTTGGTACAGTAACAGAGGGCATGGATATTGTAGATAAGATTTGCGAGGAAGCCAAACCAACAGATAATAATGGAACGATCAAAGCCGATGAGCAGCCGGTAATTGAGAGTATCAAAGTTATAGATTGATGTAATGCGAAAGAATGGGGACGGAAAGACGACGATTCAGGGTCGTTTTCCGTCCCTGTTATGTTACTGACGAATGATCAGAACGGGAATCGGTGGATTGTTCGGACGATTATAATAGTCACTCCGAATGACCAGATATTTATGAGGATCCAGCTGCTTCAGCCAGTCAAGAACTGCATCGCGCTCATCAAAACCGGAATCTCCGCCACTGTAGATGCAAAGAGATATCAGCCCTCCCTTTTTCAGAAGAGACAGTCCGCTGGAAAGAGCTTCGATACTGGTATCGGCGCGTGTGGCTTTTGAATGATCTCCGCCGGGAAGATAACCCAGATTAAATGTAATGCAGCTGACAGTGCCCGATTCTGCGTAGTGTTCTATATTTGTGTGGGATTCCAGAAGTAAGGTGTAATTGTCCGGAACAGCAGCCTCCTGAAGTTTTCTGGCGGTGTTTTCAAGTGCCTGTTTCTGAATATCAAAAGCAAAGACATGCCCTTTTTCTCCACAGAGTGTGCAGAGAAGGAGCGTATCGTTGCCATTGCCCATGGTTGCATCTATACAGATATCTCCGGGCTGCACCTGCTCTCTGATAAAACGGGCACACCACTGTGTGATCTGAATTGCTTTCATAGTGACCTCCGATTATATTTTTATGCTTATACTATAGTACAGATCCGGGGGCGGGTCAATGTAGGTACGGAGGAAGAGTTACGGTAAATTTGCTGTACAAAAAATCATACACTGAAAAAATACGTTGCAATTGCAACAGAGGCTGTTATAATAAAACAGATGTAAGTGCGGCATTGCCAGTCGAAGGAGGAGAACAGAATGTTAAAAGGGAAAACAGTTCTTCTGGGAGTAACCGGAAGTATTGCGGCATATAAGATCGCGTATCTTGCGAGTGCGCTGAAGAAGCTTCATGCACAGGTGCATGTGCTGATGACAGAGAATGCTACGAATTTTATCAATCCGATTACGTTTGAAACGCTTACCGGAAATAAATGTCTGGTTGATACCTTTGACAGGAATTTTCAATTCAGTGTAGAACATGTTTCGATTGCAAAGCAGGCAGATGTGGTAATGATCGCACCGGCCAGTGCAAATGTGATCGGGAAACTGGCACACGGAATTGCAGACGATATGCTGACTACAACGATCATGGCATGTAAATGCAAAAAAATCGTTTCGCCTGCCATGAATACAAATATGTACGAAAATCCAATTGTTCAGGACAATATTGCAATCCTGCAGCATTATGGTTATGAAGTGATAGAACCGGCCAGTGGATATCTGGCATGTGGTGATACGGGAGCCGGCAAGATGCCGGAGCCGGAAATGCTTCTGGACTATATTCTCAGAGAAATTGCAAAAGAAAAGGATCTCGTCGGCCGTAAAGTCCTTGTGACTGCCGGACCAACGCAGGAAGCAATTGATCCTGTACGCTACATTACGAATCATTCTTCCGGCAAAATGGGATATGCTTTGGCAAAAGCAGCGATGCTCCGCGGCGCAGATGTAACGCTGGTCAGCGGACCATGTGCAATTGAGCCGCCGCCGTTTGTGAAACTTGTTCCGGTTGTGACTGCAAAAGAAATGTTTGATGCAGTTACTTCTGTAAGTTATGAACAGGACATTATTATCAAAGCGGCAGCAGTAGCAGATTATCGTCCGGCAAATGTTCACGAAGATAAAGTGAAGAAACATGACGGACAGATGAGTATTGAACTGGAAAGAACAGACGATATTCTGGGATATCTGGGCGAACATCGGATGCCGGGACAGTTTTTATGCGGATTTTCAATGGAAACACAAAATATGCTTGGTAATTCCAGAGCAAAGCTTGGTAAAAAACATCTGGATATGGTTGCTGCCAATAATCTGAAAGTGGCCGGCGCAGGATTCCAGGGAGATACCAATGTTCTGACTCTGATTACACAGGATGAGGACGTATCACTCCAGCTAATGAGCAAAGAGGATGCAGCCAATATTATCCTGGATAAAATCCTTTCTATCCTGAAGGAAAGAGAGGAAGTGTAACCCGTTCACCAGGAAGCGGGGAAAATAATCAGATGCCCCGCAATTCCGCACCGTATTGTATCCCGTATATGGGAACGATAACAAGGAGGAAATTATGAAAGCAACAAAGAAATTTACCACATCACAGCTGACCATTCTTGGCCTTATGGCAGGAATCCTTTTCCTGATGGCTTATACACCATTGGGATATCTTAACATTGGGCCGCTGGCAGTAACCTTTAACGTGATTCCGGTCGCAATCTGTGCAATTGTTCTTGGACCGACAGGCGGCGCGATCGCAGGAGCTGTTTTTGGACTGACCAGTTTTATGCAGGCAATGGGAATTGGTGGAGTAAGTGCACTTGGATCCGCACTTTTTCAGATCAATCCGTTTATGACTGCTGTACAGTGTTTTGGTCCTCGTATTCTTGACGGAATCTGTATCGGATTTATTTACAGAGCAGTGCACAAAAAAGCCAACGTTTATGTTTCCTGTGCCGTTACCGGATTTTTCTCTGCATTTCTGAATACGCTGTTCTTTATGTCAGCACTTGTCGGAATGTTTGGAAATACAGAACTGATCCAGAATCTCATGGGTGGCCACAACATTATTATCGGATGCTGCCTGATGGTTGGTGTTAATGCGATCAGCGAGATGGTTTCATCTACAATCATAACAGCAGCTGTCGGAACCGCACTTTCCAAAGCTCATCTGATCCCGGCGAGCCAGATTGTAAAACCTGATGCAGCTGTATAAACGCACATAAACAGACAGGAATGAATAATATGATTTTAGCCATTGATATTGGAAACACCAACATTGTTGTTGGCTGTATTGATAAAGAAAAAGTATACCTGACAGAACGTATATCAACTATCCGTACAAAAACAGAACTTGAATATGCAATTGATATCAAGACAATTCTTGATATTCATCATATCAACCGTGCAGATATTGAAGGCGCGATCATTTCATCGGTTGTGCCGCAGATCACATCAGCTGCCAGGCTGGCAGTACAGAAAATTCTCAAGAAGGATGCAATGATTGTCGGACCGGGTGTAAAGACCGGACTGAATATCATGCTGGATAATCCTGGAGAAATGGGAGCAGACCGTGTGGCAGATGCAGTTGCGGCACTGGCACAGTACCCGGTTCCTCTGGTGATCGTTGATATGGGTACGGCGACTACGATTTCTGTAGTAGATGATAAGAAACATTATATTGGCGGCATGATCCTGCCGGGGGTACAGATTTCACTTGACGCACTGACTTCCAGAGCATCACAGCTGAGCGGTATCAGTATTGAGGAGCCCAGAAGAATTATAGGGAAAAATACAGTGGATTGTATGAAGAGTGGAATCCTTTACGGAAATGCAGCGGCTGTTGACGGTATCATTGACAGAATCGAGGAGGAACTCGGACAGAAAGTTACGGTGATCGCAACAGGAGGAATGTCCAGAAAAATCACTCCGCATTGTAAACGTAAGATGACATTGGATGGCGATCTTCTTCTGAAGGGTCTGCAGATTATCTACGACAAAAATAAATAAAATAAAACAGCTGTTTTTTCTGAAATAGAATCTGAGGATTCTGATGGAGAAAACAGCTGTTTTTATGTAAGGAGTTTGAAGCGGACTTGTCCGCTTTGTTAGTTCGGTTAATGATTCTGCTGTCCTGAAAGTGTAAATCAGAATGCATTGCTGATATCTTCGGGAACAGGCGCCATTACGCACATGGCGCGATTGGTGAGCGGATGCCGGAATCTCAGCTGAAGAGAATGCAGTGGCTGGCGCTTAAAGGTGTCATAAACAGGATGATACAGGTAATCGGCAGGAAGTGGGTGGCCGATATATCCCATATGAACCCGGATCTGATGGGTGCGTCCTGTTTCGAGATGGATTTCAAGAAGAGAATGACCGTTTCTGACATCCAGTCGCTGGTAGTGAGTAACAGCAGATTCTCCTCTTTCAAAATCTACATGACGTTCTATCACAGAATCATCGACACGGGCAATAGGAGCTGAAATTGTTCCGTTTTCGGAAGTGATACCCTCTACAACAGCGAGGTAGGTACGATGTATCCCTCTGTGCCGCATCTGATCAGATAATATGGCGCCACTCAGAGCATTTTTTGCAAGGATCAGTGCGCCTGAAGTATCACGGTCCAGGCGGTTGATGCAGCGAAAAGGACAGATTTCTTCTTTGGATGCAAGATAGGCAGCAATGCCATTTGCCAGTGTGTTTGTATAATTGCCGATGGAAGGATGGACAGGCATGTCTGCAGGTTTGTTTACAACAAGGATATCTTCATCTTCATACAGGATAGGAATATCCATGGGAACCGGGACAATGCCATCAGTGGAACAGGTTTCCAGAAGCCGGACTCTGAAATGATCTCCGGCAGAGAGGATTGTTCGTCCCCCGGCTTTCTGACCGTTTACAGAAAGTGCCTCCCGGTCAGCCTTCATTGCGGTGAGAATATGTCTGGAAAAACCCTGTTTGCGAAGAAAATCCAGCACGATCATGCCATTGTCAGCATCAGAAATAGTGTAATTAAGAATTCGGTCCATACGAGTACTCCATAAGAAAAGTTTTAATGGAAGATTAGCACAGGAACAGAGGGATGTCAAATGGGATATCGGGGAAAGAATTTGCAATAGCAGCAGAAACTGTGGTACAATCCTTCTGGAGTATAACGTACTTTTAAAGAATAAGTGATAAAAGAAGCTAAGGGAAAGAAATTATGATGAACAAAAAATATGATTATTTAGTAGTAGGAGCAGGATTATACGGAGCCGTATTTGCGCATGAAGCAAAGAAAGCGGGAAAATCTGTTCTTGTGATCGACAAGCGTCCGAATATTGCAGGAAATGTATATACAGAAGATGTTGAGAAAATCCATGTTCATAAATATGGAGCACATATTTTCCATACGAATAATAAGAAAGTATGGAATTATATCACGCAGTTTGCGGAATTTAACCGTTTTACGAACAGTCCGGTTGCAAACTATCATGGTGAATTGTATTCTCTGCCGTTCAATATGTATACCTTCAATAAAATGTGGGGTGTGGTAACTCCGGAAGAAGCAGAAGCAAAGATTGAAGAACAGAAAAGAGAAGCAGGGATCACCGAACCAAAGAACCTGGAAGAACAGGCAATTTCTCTGGTTGGAAGAGATATTTTTGAAAAACTGATCAAAGGTTACACTGAGAAGCAGTGGGGACGTGACTGCAAAGATCTTCCGGCATTTATCATCAAGAGACTCCCGGTGCGCCTGACCTTTGATAATAATTATTTTAATGCACTGTATCAGGGAATTCCGGTTGGTGGCTATACAAAGATGGTTGCCAATATGCTTGAGGGAATAGAAGTTCGTCTGGAAGAAGATTATCTGCAGAAAAAGGCAGAGTATGATGCACTTGCAGAAAAAGTGATCTATACCGGTCCGATCGATGCGTATTTTGATTATCAGATGGGTTATCTGGAATACCGCTCTGTGCGCTTTGAAACAGAGCTTCTCGATAAACCTAATTTCCAGGGAAATGCGGCAGTAAATTATACAGACAGAGAGACTCCATGGACAAGGATCATCGAACATAAATGGTTTGAATTTGGCAAAGATGACGAAGGAAATGATCTGCCGAAGACGGTGATCAGCCGAGAGTTCAGTTCAGAATGGAAGCCGGGAGATGAACCATACTATCCGGTTAATGATGAAAAGAACGGTGCTCTTTATAATAAGTATAAAGAACTGGCTGAAAAAGAAACAAACATTGTATTTGGCGGTCGTCTTGGGGAATACAAATATTATGATATGGATGCAGTTATTGCTTCTGCACTGGATATGTGTGAAAAAGAACTGTCATGAATATTTTGAATAACCATGTAAACTGCAATCTAAATATGACAAAAATGTGAAAAAGAATTTAAAAATAGATTGCATCACAGAAGAAAAACTGTTATAGTGGACTCACAGAGTGCCTGCACTCTGTGAGTTGTTTTGTCATGAGTTATTATGTTTAAATAAGGAGTTGCTATATGAAAAAAGTTACCTTTAGATGCAGATGGACATTTCTTTTTGCGCTTGTACTGTCATTTGTGTGTTTGCTTGGCGGCGGCCAGAAAGTATCCGCAGCTTCAGATACCCAGGAAACATGCAAGGTTATTTTTGCAGATGCCAAAGGAGTGACATCAGCAGAGTACTATCAGAAGCTTTCCAGAACAGTCGAAAAGGGAAGCGTGATCGAACTGCCAAAGGTTAACCGAAACGGCTATAAGGCTGTCTGGGTTACAAAGAATGGCGGACATGAATACAAGTATTCTGCAGGCGAAAAGGTTGCAATTGAGAATGATATCAAATTCTGTCTTAATTTATATAAAGAATATACGGTACGTTTTTACACCGCAAATGGTAAGAATGAGTATAAAAGCCTGAGAAAGACAGTTGTAGCCGGAAGTAGTATCAGAATGCCATCGGGCAATTCAAGTGAAAACTACAGTTTTCAGGGATGGGCCACGAAAGCCGGAGGAAACGTCTCAAAGAAAAGAGGCGCAACTGTAAAGGTTAAAAGTAATCTGAAATTCTATGTGGTTCAGAAGAAGGTTTCAACTTCAGGTGTAAAATTATATAAAAATGATGGAACATACTGGAAAACAGTCAAGAATACAGACGGGAAAACAACGTTCCCGATAGTGGATCTCAAAAACGGAGATATGGTACTCGGATGGTCAAAAACAAAGGGCAAAAGTACACTGTCCAATGCGGATTACAGATCAGGAGCCCGCATTCCCTCCAAGCGTGGAAGATATTATATGGTTGTCTTCAGGAAAAGTATGGACAAGGCTCCGTCCGTGATCACGCAGCCAACAAAATATGACAGGGTATATTGTGTAGGTGATTCCAGAACTGTTGATACGAAACTTGCATTAGGGGCTTCTGTGCCTTCAAACGTAGAAATTATTGCAAAAGGAAGACAGGGACTGGACTGGTTTAAAAGCACGGCATACGGACAGCTTTTCCGTTCTGTTTCAAGTCGTCCGAAATCCGAGAAAAAGGCTGTGATCATTAATCTGGGTGTAAATGATCTGAAGAATGTAAATGCTTATATACCTTATATGAGAAGAGTTTCAGAGAAACTGGAAAAATATAATTGCAAGATGTATTATCTTTCTGTTAATCCGATCAACAGCGAAATGGTGAAGAGGGCAGGAGCCGGACGCAGAACAGAAGAAGAGATTGCTACATTTAACAGAGTGATCTACCAGAAATTGTGTACCGGAAAGAATAAATCATTTACGTATATTAATTCCTGTACAAATCTTCAGATGAAAGGCTGGATCAGTAATCGTTATAATTCAGGAAGATATGATGGCCTTCATTATTCGAATGAGACATATCTGAGGATTTTTGATTACTGTATGAGATATCTGAATCGTTAAGGAATAATAATGAGCAGAGTAAAGAGAGGGATTTCATAAATGAAACGTGTTATCACATATGGTACATTTGACTTGCTTCATTATGGACATATTAATTTGCTGAGAAGAGCACATCAGTTGGGTGATTACCTGATCGTAGGGCTTTCGACAGACGAATTTAACTGGAATGAAAAACAGAAAAAGTGTTATTTTTCATATGAAAAACGTAAACAGCTTCTGGAGGCGATCCGTTATGTGGATCTTGTGATTCCGGAAGAAAACTGGGAACAGAAAAGAACAGATGTTAAAGAATATCATGTTGATACATTTGTAATGGGCGATGACTGGAAGGGAAAATTTGATTTCCTGAAGGAAGAAGGATGCGAAGTAATATATCTTCCGAGAACACCGGAGATTTCAAGCTCACAGATTAAAGAGGATCTTCACACAAAAGAGAGTAAAAATGGTTAATACAGCTGGCCGGGGATTATTCCCCGGTCAGTTCTTTTAATGGATAAAACTGATAGCCCATGTTTTCCCAGGCAGTAAGGAGTTCGTCAAGAATCTGACCGTTGGTAGAAGAGGTGTTGTGCAGCAGTACTATGGCGCCGGGATGAATACGTCCGACAAGTTTTTCCAGGGCTTCTTCTCTGGAGGGCTGCTGATCCTGGATCCAGTCAACATAGGCGAGGCTCCAGAAGAATGTGAAATATCCCAGTTCTTTCGCCATAGTAAGATTTGAAGTGCTGTAGATGCCCTGAGGAGGACGGTAAAAGCGGACCATTTCTTCACCGGTGACAGACCGGTACAGCTTTTCTACATCATTCAGCTGTTTCTGAAAATCTTCTCTGGATGAGATGCCGGACATGTCAGGATGTGTCATGGTATGGTTGCCGACAGTGTGTCCTTCAGAAATCATCTGACGGATCAGCTCCGGATTATCAGAAATAAAATTTCCCACAACAAAAAAAGTGGCAGGAGCATGGTGCTTTTTTAATGCTTTGAGTATAAGTGGGGTATTGCCATTTTCGTATCCGGCGTCGAATGTCAGGTATATTTTTTTTTGCTTCGTATCGTCGGCATAAAATGCATTGTATGGACGCAGCTCTTCAATTGTGGCATTGCCGACAGGGCGTTCTCCCTCTTTCTGAAAGCTCAGCCCCCAGCTTGCGGATTCAGATAAGAATGATGAGACAGCCTGCTGTGAGGAACGGTATGTCGGAGACAGCTGAAGAGAATGAAAATTGCCGGACAGGGCACCCAGAATAAAAGAAGTGGTAAAGATAAGAAGCAGTTTTGGAAACAGAGGAGAAGAAGACATAAAAAACTCCCACAAGGAACCTTGGAAAAGTATATGCATAAGAGCAAAAAATTAGAGCCATCAGATTTTTTATTTTCTGGTGGCTCTGTTAATATTCAGTGTCCAATGGAACTTACCTCCTGATTTGATTTAAAACAACTGGAATTAAATACTTATGTTTTTGGTGGTCCGTACCTCTCTTTCATAAATTATAAAGGTAATTCATTATGTTTCTGGTGGACTGTACCTCCCTTTCTTAGTTTGTGGGAAATCACTTACGTTTTCGGTGGTTTCACGCTCCTTTTGATTTGTTTTGTATTTCCTTTTGTTTTATGAGTTAACTATAACAGATAAATTAAAATATGTCAAGAAGAAAATTGAAAAAAAGAGAATAAAATAATTATAAAAAGTAAAAAATAAAAATAATACTGAATTATCAGAAAACTTAATGCAAAATACGCTGTCCCTGCGTATAGAAAAACGCAGCCCGGAGAAAATAAAAGAGAGATTCAGGCAGGAGAAGTCTGTTTCAGAAAGACGATCATATTAGTTCAAAAATAAGGAGGTAAGCATATGTTTCGTTATTTACCGGTTCGAAGAGTGCATGCAAGACAAGTACTGGATTCCAGAGGAAATCCGACCGTGGAGGCAGAGGTTACGGTGGGTGAGGGCATTATGGGGATAAATGGATATACAGCGAATGCAACAGTGCCATCCGGAGCATCTACCGGGAAGTTTGAAGCAGTGGAACTGCGTGATGGAAATAAGGAATATTATGTGGGACTTAGTGTAGAACGGGCGATAGAAAATATAAATACAAAGCTTGCAGATGCAATTATCGGAGAAAATGCGCTGGATCAGAATCGTATCGATCAGATTTTGATCTACACGGATGGTACCGATAATAAAAGCAGTATTGGAGCAAATGCAACGCTGGCAGTTTCCATGGCTGTTGCCAGAGCAGCCGCGATGGCGCTCAGAATTCCACTTTATCAGTATATAGGAGGCTGTCACAGCAAGCGCCTGCCGGTGCCGATGATGAATATTCTGAATGGGGGAAGACATGCAGATAATATGGTGGATCTTCAGGAATTCATGATCATGCCGGCCGGTGCTGCGGATTTTAAAGAAGGAATCCGTATGTGTGTGGAAATATATCAGAGACTGCGCATGATCCTGAAAGAAAAAGGATTGTCTGTGTCAGTTGGCGATGAGGGTGGTTTTGCTCCGGATCTTGCAGACAGCAGAGATGTGCTGGAGGTTATTATGATGGCAGTTGAAAAGGCCGGATATAAGCCGAAAGAAGATATTCTGATCGCAATCGATGCTGCGGCAAGCGAGCTTTATGATGAGAGCCGGAATTGTTATTATTTCCCGGGCGAAAGCCAGATGAAAGGAAAAGAAATTCTGAGAGATGCCGGAGAAATGATCCTGTATTATGAAGAACTGACAAAGAAATTTCCAATTATTTCTATTGAGGATGGTCTTCACGAGGATGATTGGGACGGCTGGAAAAAGATGACAGAACATCTGGGAAAAAGCATTCAGCTTGTAGGTGATGATCTTTTTGTCACAAATATCAAACGTCTGAGATGTGGCATACAGCTTCATGCCGCGAATGCGGTGCTTATTAAAATGAATCAGATCGGAACATTGAGTGAGGCCATGGATGCAGTGGAAATGGCACACAAAGCAGGATATCGGACAGTGATTTCCCACAGATCCGGTGAGACAGAAGACTCTTTTATTGCGGATCTGGCAGTGGCAGCAGGTTCCGGGCAGATCAAAACAGGGGCACCGTGCCGCTCTGAGCGAAATGCAAAATACAATCAGCTCCTGAGAATTGCAGAACAGCTTGGGGAGCAGGCGGTATATGAAAATCCATTCGATATATGAGCTTTAAGGTGGAAATGATTAAAAACAGTTGAAATCACTGAGTTGATATGATAGAATAAAATTCAGTTGATTAGGAGGTGTAAGCAAAGTGCAGATTTTAAGAACTATTCTCACTGTTATTTTTGCCATAGATTGTATCGCACTTACCATCGTTGTTCTGATGCAGGAAGGAAAGCAGCAGGGACTTGGCGGAGCAATTTCCGGTGCGGCAGATTCCTATTGGGGAAAGAATAAAGGTCGTTCTATGGAGGGTGGACTTATAAGAGCTACCACAATTATGGCAGTGTTATTTTTTGTACTGGCAGCAGTTTTGAATATGAATTTTTAAGAATTGTCAGAAGGAAACACTCTTGTATGAACGCAAGAGTGCTTTTTTTTCTCACAGCAAAGGAGCACAGGTGAGTAAAAAGAAAATCTGGGAAAAGAAAAAGAAGAAAAAATTTCCCAAACAGAAAGCAGTTATTAAACCAAAGAAAAGAGATATACGTGAACTCAGCAGACTGGGTCTGATCAGAGAGGGCATTTTTATCGGGAATGCAAGAGGATTCGGATTCGTAGAACTGGAGGAGGAAGAAGAGGATATTTTTGTTCCGGCAGACAGAACCGGAACTGCCATGCATATGGATCGTGTTCAGGTACTCCTTAAAAATACAGAAAAAAAGGGAAAACGCAGAGAAGGCACCGTGATAGATATCCTTGAACGTGCAAACAAAGAAGTTGTAGGTACCTTTCAGCGGGAGCGTGATTACGGATTTATTCTGTGTGATAATCAGAAGTTCTCAAAAGATGTTTATATTTCTCCTAAAAATTCCAAAGGGATCCGCGATGGCGACAAGGTTGTTGCGGAGATCATTGATTATGGTGATGAAAGACATAAGCCGGAAGGAAAAATCTCAGAAAACCTTGGCAGCATGAATGCACCGGGTACAGATATCCTTGCAATTGTAAAGAGCTTTAATATCCCATCGGAATTTCCTGTCAAGGTGGTGAATCAGGCAATGCGTGTGCCGGACCATGTGCAGGAGGCAGACCGGGATGGTAGAATGGATCTGACTCATCTTATGACGGTGACAATTGACGGAGAAGATGCGAAAGATCTGGATGATGCGGTTTCTCTTACAAAAGAGGGAAATATTTATCATCTTGGAGTTCATATTGCAGATGTGAGCAATTATGTGCAGGGCGGAAGTGCGCTGGACAAGGAAGCCCTGAAGCGTGGAACCAGTGTATACCTGGCTGACCGTGTGATTCCGATGCTTCCGGAGAGACTGTCAAACGGAATCTGTTCCCTGAATCAGGGAGAGGAGCGTCTGACACTGAGCTGCCTGATGGAAATTGATGAAACCGGTACGGTAACAGATCATAAAATTGCTGAAACGATCATACGTGTAGACCACCGTATGAGTTATAACCAGGTTCGCTGTATTCTTGAAGACGGAGATACGGAGACCAGCAGAGAGTATCAGGAATTTGTTCCGATGTTTTTCCTTATGAAAGAACTGTCTGCGCTGCTGAGAAGCAAGCGCCATAACAGAGGTTCCATTGATTTTGATTTCCCTGAGAGTAAGATCATTCTGAACGGTGCAGGACGGGCAATCGATGTAAAACCATATGAACAGAATGTCGCAACGCAGATAATCGAAGATTTTATGCTTATGGCAAATGAAACGGTAGCCAAAGAATACTGCAAAGGAGAATATCCTTTTGTGTATCGTACACATGATAATCCGGATCCGGAAAAAGTAGAAAGTCTTCTTACACTTTTACGGCATCAGGGTGTAAAGGTGCAAAAAGCCAGAGAAGAGATCACACCGAAGGAAGTCCAGGAGATTCTTGAGCAGATACAGGGAATGCCAAATGAGACGATGATCAGCAGACTGATGCTGAGAACGATGAAACAGGCACGCTACACAACGGAATGCAGCGGACATTTCGGTCTGGCTGCAAGATATTACTGTCATTTTACATCTCCGATCAGAAGATATCCGGATTTACAGATTCACCGTATCATTCGTGATAATATAAGAGGAAGGCTGCAGAGGGAAGGAAAGACGGAACATTACCGGGAAATTCTGGAACACGTTGCGGAGCAGTCCAGTGTATGTGAAAGACGTGCGCAGGAAGCAGAACGTGAATCTGACCGTATGAAGAAAGCAGAATACATGTCTTATCATCTGGGAGAGGTATTTGAGGGAATTATTTCCGGTGTTACAGCTTATGGATTTTATGTAGAACTTCCGAATACGGTGGAAGGCCTTGTTCATATAACTGCATTAACAGATGATTATTATGAATTTGATGAAGAAAATTATGAACTTCGCGGGGAACTTACAAAAAAAATCTACCATCTTGGACAGAAAGTCAGTGTAAGGGTGGCAGATGCAGACGCTATGAAGCGTACCGTAGATTTCACAGTAGTATAAAGGCCTGTTCTGTTTCGAATAAGGGAGGTGTTGTTCATGGCAAAAAAGGCAGGAATGAAACTGATCGCAAACAACAAAAAAGCTTTTCATGACTATTTTATAGAAGATACCTATGAGGCAGGGATCGCACTTGCGGGAACAGAGGTGAAGTCACTTCGGGCAGGTAAATGCAGCATAAAAGAATCCTTTATCCGTGTGGAAAAAGGTGAGGTATATATCTATGGAATGCATATCAGCCCATATGAGAAGGGAAATATTTTCAACAAAGATCCGATGAGAGTAAGAAAACTCCTTCTTCACAGACATGAGATCAATAAGATAGAGGGCAGTCTGCAGGAAAAAGGACTGACACTTGTTCCGCTGAAGGTATATTTTAAAAACAGCCTTGTGAAACTTGAAATTGGTGTTGCACGCGGTAAGAAACTGTATGACAAGAGACAGGATATTGCGAAAAAAGATCAGCGGAGAGAAGCAGAGAGAGAATTTAAAGTCAGAAATCTGTAACTTTTCAGGGCTGTTCGCAGGTAATGAACAGTAACACTTTTAAAAAAGTATGAATTCGCAGACATTTTGTTGACAAGAATTTGATACTCTGTATAATTAAAATAGATAATAATTATTCAGTAGGTAACATTGTGAAAGAATGTTGTTATATAACTATTCCGCGACTAGAATAGGAGGAATTATATATGATCAGGAAAAGATATCTGGCAGCAATAGGACTTGCAGTTCTGGCAGTTGCAGTGTCAGGATGTGGGAAGAAAAATAATGGTGATTCTGTAGTTCAGGAAACAGTTTCCCCGACAGAAGCAGCTGTATCTCCGACAGTGACTCCTGAACTGGTGAATATGGAAGCAACTGTAGAGAAGAATGTGATGGGAGAAAAAACTTCCACTGCTTCAAAGGTAACAATCGTGAATAAGACAGGCTTTGAGATTGCTGCAATTTATATCAGAGAAACTCCGTCAGATGATGACGAATCAGATGAGTGGGGAGATGACCTTGTAAACGGCATGTTCACATTAAAGAGCGGGGACAATGCGGTTTATTATTATGAAAAACCAAAATCATCATCCACTACATATGATATAAGGATTTCCTATACCGATGAAGAAAAAAACGAATGCTTTTTCAGAGAGCTTCCACTTGCGACGATCAAGCAGATCACGCTGCGTATGGACGGAAAGGATGAAGATGCCATTCCGTATGCAACTTATATGACAGCAAACAGTACGAAGGAAATTTCAACGCTGAAGGATGTTAAGAAGAGGCTGGGACTTTCTTCAGATGATGATGAAGAGAACGATTCTGATACCCCGACTCCGACAGAAGCACCGGATAATACAGATGACCCAAGTGCAGGTACAACTACTCCGGCGCCGACTGCTGCACCATCAGATAACACGGATGATCCGGACAACAATGATCCGGGCAGTACCGGCGATGCTACGATCCAGAAAGCAGAAAGGTATATCGGTATGCCTATAGATGAACTGGAAAGTGCAGTGGGCAGTGCGCAGTCTTCAGAATATGATGAAGATTCAGCAGCAGGAACTACAGGATATTATTACTATTCAAACTTCACAGTTTCGACTTCCGTTGATGAAGATGGAAACGAGATTGTTACGGGAGTATGGTAAATAATAACAGGAGGATAAATAATCTATGAAAAGAATACTACTGAAATTAAGCGGAGAGGCTCTTGCCGGAACCGAGAAAAAAGGATTTGATGAGGCAACGGTCATTGCTGTGGCAAAACAGATCCGTGAAGTTGCTGAAGAAGGTACACAGATTGGTATCGTGATCGGCGGAGGCAATTTCTGGAGAGGTCGTACCAGTGAGACGATCAACCGCAACAAAGCAGATCAGATCGGTATGCTTGCTACTGTGATGAACTGTATTTATGTATCTGATATCTGCAGATATCTGGGACTTAAGACAGAAATCTTTACACCATTCGTATGTGGAGCATTTACCAGCCTTTATTCCAAAGATGCAGTAGAAGAGGCGTTTGCGGAAGGAAAGATCCTGTTTTTTGCAGGTGGTACAGGTCATCCGTATTTCTCAACAGATACAGCTACTGTACTGAGAGCTGTTGAGATCGAGGCAGAAGCAATTCTTCTTGCCAAAGCAGTAGATGGTATTTATGACAGCGATCCGAAGCTGAACCCGAATGCAGTGAAATATGACGAGATTTCTATTGAAGAAGTTGTTGACAAGAAACTTGCAGCAATGGATCTTACTGCATCTATTATGTGTCTGGAACAGAAAATGCCAATGCTGGTATTTGGCCTGGAAGAGGAAAACAGCATTGTAAACGCTGTACATGGTAAATTTACAGGAACAAAAGTAACTGTATAATAAAAATAAAACCAGAGAAGGAGAATTCGATAATGGATGAGAGAGTTCAGAAATATGAGCAGAAAATGACAAAAACACTGGAAGGTTTTGAGGCAGAGCTGACAACGATCCGTGCTGGACGTGCAAATCCGCATATTCTTGACAAGATCACAGTAGATTATTATGGAAGCCCGACACCACTTCAGCAGGTGGCAAACATTACTGTACCGGAAGCAAGAATGATTCAGATCCAGCCATGGGAAGCAAGCCTGATCAAAGGTATTGAGAAAGCAATTCTTACTTCAGATCTTGGCCTGAATCCAAACAATGATGGTAAAGTTATTCGTCTGGTTCTTCCGGAACTGACAGAAGAACGTCGTAAAGAACTTGTTAAAGACGTAAAGAAAAAAGGCGAGGCAGCCAAAGTTGCTGTACGTAATGTTCGCCGCGATGCAAACGATGCATTCAAGAAACTTACAAAACAGGATGTTTCTGAAGATGAAGTAAAGGATCTGGAAGATGCAGTCCAGAAGCTTACAGATAAATTCATCAAGAAGATTGATGCAGCGGTTGAAGTAAAATCAAAAGAAATCCTGACAGTATAATCCACAGAAAGATAACTGTCGGGAAGGAGGGAGAGGGAGAGCCGCAAAAGGCTCTCTTTCTGTTCGCTCTGCGAAACGAGAGGAGAAATATAAGCATGGAGAATATGAAAGTTCCTAATCATATTGCGATTATTCTCGATGGAAATGGCAGATGGGCAAAAGCAAAAGGCATGCCGAGAGGATATGGCCATATCAAAGGCTGTGCCAATCTTGAGACTATTTGTGATGACATCAAAGATCTTGGTGTAAAATATCTTACTGTATATGCGTTTTCTACAGAAAACTGGAAGCGATCCAGAGAAGAAGTTGAGGGGCTGATGAAGCTGTTTCGCAGCTATCTTAAAAAATGCATGAAAAGTGCAGAAAAGAACCGTATGCGTGTAAAAATCATTGGAGATCCGACGGCATTTGCACCGGATATCCAGGAAAAAATCAAACAGCTGGAAGAATTTTCAAAAGATTATGACGAGCTTTATTTTCAGATTGCACTGAATTATGGCAGCCGTGATGAAATTACACGTGGAATGCGAAAGCTTGCACAGGATGCAATCGACGGGAAAGTGAATCCTCAGAAAATTACGGAAGACACCATTTCTGGATATCTGGATACTGCAGATGTTCCGGATCCGGATCTGCTGATAAGAACCAGCGGAGAACAGAGACTGTCAAATTTTCTGATGTGGCAGCTGGCATATACGGAATTTTATTTTACAGATGTTCCGTGGCCGGATTTCGGCAAAGAAGACCTGATCAGGGCAATTGAAAAATACAATGGAAGAGACCGCCGTTATGGGGGCGTGAAGGAGGAATAACGATGTTTAAAACACGACTCATAAGTGGCATTTTGCTTGTGATCGCGGCACTGCTTACGATCATAAGCGGCAATTATGTACTGTTTGTGACGCTGCTTTGTGTTTCTCTGCTTGGAATGCAGGAACTTTACAAGGCAATGGGTGTTCACAAAGAGCAGACAGTATTTCTGGAACTGGCCGGATATCTCGGCGCTATTTTGTATTATGCATCCCTGCTGCTGGGATTTGAGCGTTATGGAACAATGGCAATCCTGATCGCACTGATCCTGATCATGTTTGTCTATGTTTTTTCTTATCCGAAATATAATGCAAATCAGGTAATGGCAACTTTCTTCGGAGTGGTTTATGTTGCAGTGATGCTTTCCTTTATATTGCTCACACGAAATCTTCCGGACGGTAAATTTATTGTATGGCTGATCTTCCTCTGCTCATGGGGATGTGATACCTGTGCTTATTGTGTTGGCATGCTGATCGGAAAACATAAGATGGCACCTGTTCTCAGTCCGAAAAAATCAATCGAAGGAGCGGTTGGAGGTGTTGCCGGTGCAGCACTTCTTGGTGTGATCTATGCAGCAGCAACACATGGTGCGATGCTTGAGTACGCAATCATCTGTGGTGTCGGAGCGCTGATCTCCATGGTTGGTGATCTTGCTGCTTCTGCGATCAAACGAAATCAGGGAATCAAAGACTACGGGAAACTGATCCCGGGTCATGGAGGAATCCTTGATCGTTTTGACAGTGTTATTTTTACAGCTCCTGTTATTTATTATCTGGCGAAAATGATTCTTGGTCTCTAAAAGGAGAATGCTATGAAAAAAATTGCAATATTAGGTTCTACAGGTTCGATTGGAACACAGACACTGGATGTTGTCCGTGCCAACGGAGATATTGAAGTTCTTGGAATCAGTGCAGGAAAGAATATTCAGAAACTGGAAGAACAGGTGAGAGAATTTTCACCGCGTCTTGTGGCTGTCTGGGATGAAACAGCTGCCCGTGAACTTGCATTGAAGATCCAGGATACAGATACAAGGGTTGTTACAGGAATGGATGGCCTTCTGGAACTGGCGGCAATGCCGGAAACAGAAATCCTGGTGACTGCGATTGTCGGAATGCTTGGTATCCGTCCGACGATTGAAGCAATCCGTGCAGGCAAGGATATCGCACTTGCAAATAAAGAGACACTGGTAACGGCAGGTCATCTGATCATACCGATGGCAAAAGAATATGGTGTGAAGATACTTCCGGTAGACAGTGAACACAGTGCAATCTTTCAGGCGTTGAACGGAGAACACAAAGCAGAGATTGACAAACTTCTGATCACAGCGTCAGGCGGACCTTTCCGTGGAAAAACAAGAAAAGACCTCGAAACAGTGACTCTGGAAGATACACTGAAACATCCGAACTGGGTAATGGGACAGAAGATTACAGTGGATTCGGCAACGCTGGTTAATAAAGGCCTCGAAGTGATGGAGGCAAAATGGCTGTTTGGTGTGGATTTGGATCAGATTCAGGTCGTAGTGCAGCCGCAGAGTGTCATACATTCTATGGTTCAGTTTAAAGATGGTGGAATCATTGCACAGCTTGGAACACCAGATATGCGTTTGCCAATTCAGTATGCTCTGTATTATCCGCACAGAAGATACCTGGATGGGGACAGACTTGATTTTGCAGAACTGGGACAGATTACGTTTGAAAAACCGGATATGGAAACCTTCCTGGGATTGCCGATGGCGATTCAGGCATCAAGAGAGGGTGGTTCCATGCCGACTGTATTTAATGCTGCGAACGAGCTTGCTGTAAGTAAATTCCTTCGCAGAGAAATACGATTCCTGGATATTTATGATATTATCGGACAGTCCATGGAGCGTCACAAAGTAATAGCGAAGCCGGAACTTGAAGAAATTCTGGCAGTAGAGAACGACACATATCAGTGGATTGAAAGCAGGTGGTAGATTGAAGATTCTGATTGCTGTAATTATTTTCAGTGCAATCATATTGTTTCATGAATTTGGACATTTTTTATTTGCAAAGCTGAACGGAATCAGTGTAACTGAATTTTCTCTTGGAATGGGTCCGAGACTTTTGAGTGTTCAGAAAGGAGAGACCAGGTACTCACTGAAATTGCTGCCGATCGGCGGCTCCTGTGCGATGGTCGGGGAAGATACAGCGGAGGAAGATGTTCCGGGATCCTTTAATGCGGCATCTGTATGGGGAAGAATCTCCGTTGTTGCAGCCGGTCCGATTTTTAATTTTATCCTGGCATTTGTGCTTGCAGTGATTATTGTAGGCTTTGTCGGGTATGATCCGGCAGAGGTCATGGCAGTAGACGAATCTTCGGCAGCAGCTGAGGCAGGTCTGCAGACAGGCGATGTTATTACCAGTTATGATGGATACCATGTGGATCTGGCAAAGGATCTGTATGTTTATATGTATCTGAATGAACTTAAAGAGGGCGATGCAGTTGAAATGCAGGTCAAAAGAGACGGCAGGACAGAAACGATAACGTACACACCGGATGTATCTGTGCGTTATCTTCTGGGCTTTAACAGATCTGATGCCTCTTCTATGACTGTAGAATCGCTGATCGATGGAATGCCGCTGCAGGAGGCGGGTCTAAAACCAGGAGATACGATCACTGCAATTAATGGAGTGGAGATCGCAGATGGAGAGGCATATGATGCTTATCTTGCAGAACATCCTCTTTCCAGTGAACCTGTTGAGATTACTTATGACAGAGACGGGCTGGACTATACTGCAACAATTACACCGAAAGAGTATCGAACACCACAGCTTGGATTTTCTTACAATCTTGGATACACGAAAACGTCAGGACTGAAGGTGCTGAAATATGGAGCACTTGAAATTAAATATATGATCAGAACGACAATCCTCAGCCTGAAAGAACTGGTGACAGGACAGCTTGGATTCCAGAATCTCAGCGGACCGGTAGGCGTTGTGGATGCCATTGGCACAACTTATGAAGAAAGTAAAAGTGAAGGAGTTTTGATGCTCTGGATGAATATGCTGAACATGGCAGTTCTGTTGTCAGCGAACCTTGGTGTTATGAATCTGCTTCCGCTCCCGGCACTTGATGGCGGCAGACTGGTATTTCTGGTTATCGAGGCAATCCGTAAAAAACCGATCAATCGTGAAATTGAAGGCAGGATTCATTTTGCAGGTCTGATGGCATTGATGGTGCTTATGGTAGTTGTTATGTATAATGATTTTCTTAAGATTTTTTGATGATGTGGAATGTAATAACTGAGATGAGGGGACCGGCAAGGTCCCCTCATCTCAGTTGTTTTACCAGGTAATTTCTGCTTCGTTGAGTTTTTCTTTAAGAATTTGTTCAAGTTTGGTAAATGCAGGAAGAAAACTGTCGCGAATCAGCATAATCATTTCATCGATTTCTTCTTCATTATATATATGGACAGATGTATTCCTTTTTTTTAACATCAGTAACCACACGGCAGAGTCGTTTAAAAAACCGATTTTGTAAGCCAGTTGAAGAATTTCTCTTGGAGAACCAGTTGAAGCACCTTCAACACCATGGAGTTTCATTATTTCCTGCAGAGCTTTCCAGGCCAGTTCAAAAGTCAGATTAAATTGTCCGATGATTCCTGTTCTGTAGATATCATTTGTTTCTGCAAGCTTAAAGTCAGCATTTTTTAATATGGAAAGACAATTTGAAAAGTTTTCAAGCTTTTTCATAAATAATAACACCATCCTTTTTGATCTCTTTTTCCAGTTCATTTGAAATGGGTTTGTCTGCCTGCACAATATCAAACATTAGAAGAGAATGTATTTTTTCTTTGACATCCCAGTAAAAGCTGTCAAAATTTCCTCCGTATACGGCAATGTCTATATCACTTCGTTCAGTATTTGTCCCTCGTGCACGAGAACCGAATAATATGATCTTATCGATGGAATATTTTTGTGCAAAAAAAGAGAGTTCTCTTAAAACCCGATCTGGCAGATTATAGCTCATTTCTAACAGCCTCCATGTTAAAAAAATACAGTTAAATTCTTTTTTTAGCATAGCATATTTTTCCGGGATTAACAAGTATTGCAAAGTTGCCCCCACCAAGAATGCTGAGGACATTCTTGAACAATTAGAAAGGAAAATGCATAAACTATCCTAAGAGATTTTTACAGGAGAACTAAATGCGATTTTATGAAGATATTCGAGTACAACAGGAAAATGTTGATGAAGGGGAGTTAAAAGTCAGTGTTTTTACTGAGGATGGAATGCGGCCGGTAGAAAATGCACTGGTGCGAATATCTTATACAGGAGAAAGCGGAAAGATAATCGAGGAAGTAAGAACCGATTCTTCCGGGCAGACACCTGTTCTGGATGTAAAAACACCGCCACTGGAATACAGTATGGAACCGACAGAAAATCAGCCATATGCAGAATATACGGTTCAGGTGCAGGCAGAAGGCTTTGAAAGAGCAGAGATCGCAGGGGTGCAGGTCCTTCCGTCGGTTACTGCAGAGCAGCCGGTAAAAATTGCATTTCAGGCAGATGCGGAGTTTAAGAGGTTTGTGATCGGCCCTCATACCCTGTGGGGTGAATATCCTCCAAAGATAGAGGAACCAGAAGTTAAACCAGTGAATGAGAGTGGAGAAATTGTATTAAGCAAAGTTGTGATTCCGGAATATGTAGTTGTACATGATGGTTCTGTAAATGACACAACAGCGCCGGATTATTATGAACGCTACAAAGATTATATCAAGAATGTTGCCAGCAGTGAGATTTATGCGACCTGGCCGGAGGATACGATCCGTGCGAATGTTCTGGCAATCATGTCATTTACGTTAAACAGAGTTTATACAGAGTGGTACCGGAATGTTCACTAATTCGGTATTGCAGGAACATTCAGTTTGATGAGTTATGTATTAAAGTTCATGGGAAAAACGCTTATACCATAGAGAATAACAAGAATAGGGAAGATTAAAGAACTGCCCAAATTGGACTTGCCATATGAATGTAAATGCTATATAGTATAAGATATAAGC